>Ga0316622_100003014_pt1 | contig 11877 bp, 10 predicted proteins | sample OWC_Aug_OW2_C1_D_FD_207646 | JGI IMG/M metagenome (GOLD analysis project Ga0316622, IMG submission 207646) | Wetland soil microbial communities from Old Woman Creek delta, Ohio, United States - OWC_Aug_OW2_C1_D5_C | ecosystem: Environmental > Terrestrial > Soil > Wetlands | place: USA: Ohio... | reverse complement strand
GTACTTGTACACCGGCGGGGTGAACTCCTTCGAGTACGCGGCCACCCGTGGACAGCAGTGGCCCCCCAACACCGTCGGCCGGTACCGCAACACCGACCCGGTGCTCACCAACTACCTGATCCAGCTGGCCGTGGAGAAGCGCGGCGAGGACTACCACGCGTTTCCAACGAAGGCGCTGTTCGAGAAGCTCGGGATGCGGGATGTCGTGATGGAGACCGATCCCTACGGAAACTTCCTGACCCAGGGGTACGAGTTCGTCTCCGCCCGTGACTGGGCCCGGCTTGGCAACCTCTATCTGCAGGACGGTGTCTGGAACGGCGAGCGGCTCCTCCCCGAAGGTTATGTCGAGCATGCCAAGACACCCGCACCGGCCTGGGTCGCCGACGGGCGCCCGGTCTACGGAGGCGCTTTCTTCTGGGTCAATGGTGATGGCGGCTCCCCTGTTCCGAGAGACGCCTTCTCGATGCAGGGAGCCGGCGGCCAGAGCGCGACGATCATCCCAACGCACCAGCTGGTGATCGTCCGGCTGGGCAAGTACCGCGGCGCCGACGTCGGCGACTCGGTGCTGACGAAGGCCATGGAACTCCTGATGAAGGCGGTGAAACCATGACGCGGGTCACCGGCATCGGCGGGGTCTTCTTCAAGGCCCAGGACCCGGACGAAGTACCTCGACCCCAGTCCCGCGCCGTTCATGATCAACTACCGGGTCGAGAACCTGGATCGGGTGGTGGCCGAACTGCGGGCGGAGGGATGTGACGTGGACGACAAGGTCGAGGTGTCGGAGTTCGGCAAGTTCGGCTGGGTCATGGACCCGGAGCGGAACCGGATCGAGCTCTGGGAGCCTCCACCGGGACAGGCGGGCTAGGAGGCACGTGGAAACCGGGCGCAGGGTACACTGGGAGCGGGTCTACCAGGCCAAGCTACCGACCGAACTGAGCTGGTATCAGGCCGACCCGGCGGTTTCCTTCCGCCTCATCGGGCGGGCAGGGGTGGGCCGCTTGGAGCCGATTCTCGACGTCGGCGGCGGCGCTTCGGTTCTTGCGGACAGCCTCGTTGCCGCTGGCTACCAGGATGTCACCGTGCTCGACATCTCCTCTGCTGCCCTCGCCGTCGTCCAGAACCGGCTCGGTCCGGCCGTTTGGGTCATCAGGGCCGACGTGACCCGGTTCGAGCCGGCGCGCCGCTATGCGCTGTGGCATGACCGGGCAGTGCTCCACTTTCTCACCGACCCCGAGGACCGGCAGGCCTACGTGCGGGCCCTGACCCGGGCCCTGCGGCCGGGCGGACATGTCATCCTGGCGACGTTCGCACTCGATGGCCCCACCCGATGCAGCGGTCTGCCAGTGGAGCGCTACGACGCACCACGCATGGCGGAGCTGCTGGGCCCGGCCTTCCAGTTGCGGGGGGCCGAGACGGAAACGCACCGCACTCCGTCGGGCGCCGCTCAGCAGTTCCAGTACGGCTGGTTCACCTTTAGCGGGGAGCCGTCATGATCCACGTCCTTGCCACCATCACGCTCCGGTCCGGAGCCCAGGAGGCCTGGCTCGAGGAATTCGCGCGGCTCGCCCCTGAAGTCCTCGCCGAAGATGGCTGCATCGAGTATGGCGCCGCGGCGGACGTTGCCTCCGGCATCGCCATCCAGGAGCCGGTCCGGCCGGACGTGGTGATGGTGATCGAGAAGTGGAGTGACCTCGGAGCGCTGGGCGCCCACCTCGAGGCCCCACACATGGTGGCCTGGCGGGGGCGGGTGAAGGGCCTGATGACCGGGGTCAGCATCCAGGTCCTCACACCGGCATAGCCGCCCTCAGCGCAGGGCGGCGAGCGCCGCGGTCATGACCCGGATGCGCTCCGCCAGGCGCGCGGCCTCCCGTTGCGCGGCGCCCCAGTCCCCGGCATCCACCGCCTCGCGTATTCCGGGCAGTTCAAGCGCCGCATAGGTGTACTTCGGAGCATAGAGGGCATGCCGGAACCACGGCCGGCCCGGAATGCCGTCCACCAGCAGCCACTGCTGTTCCAGCCGCTGCATCGCGGCATTCACCGCCCGGGGACTTGCGACCCCCCGCTTGAGTGCGGCCTCGAGCCCCTCGGCGGCCTCATGCATGGCGCGCTGCGCCGCCGTCACATCTGCAAGGTCGAGCCGTTCCTTCACGCCGGGCACCGCGGCCAGCTCGTCGACGAATTGCCCCAGCCGCCAGGCGATGGCGGTAGCGTCATACGGAAGCACCGCCGCGTTGGCCAGGCGGAGGGCCATCCGCCCCCAGACCTCCGCCATCGTCGTCATGTAGCGGAAGCCCGGATCGCCGAACCGGCTCATCCAGGTATGGTTGTCGTACTGCGAGTGATACACACCGTATGGACCGTTGAAGCTCAGGTCCACCACCGGAATGCCGAGGTAGTTGAGGAAGACGGTGTAGTCGGAACCCGAGCCCAGCTTGTTGTCCACGACGCCGTCGGCGCCCACCCGGGCGGCGGTGACCTCCAGGAGCGACTTCCCCGTCGCCGGGTCGGCCACGTCACGCGCCACCTCCTGCACCAGCCGGTTGAGCGTCGCCACCGCGCTGGCCTTGAACTCGGCGCCACTGGTCGACCCGTCCACGTTGAGGTAGGCCACCGCCCCCGCCTGCAGCTCCTTCGCAAACTCCTCGCCCCACTCCGTCGACCCGGTCAGGTGCCATTCCTCGGCGTCCCAGCTGGTGAAGACGATCGTCCGTTTCGGGCGCTGCCCGTCTTGCGCCAGCCGGCCCAGCGCCCGGGCCAGCTCCATCTGGGTGGCGCTGCCGCTGCTCGGGTCCACCGCGCCGTACACCCAGGCGTCCCGGTGGTTGCCGAGGACCACCATCTGGTCTGGCGTCTCGCTCCCGCGAATCCGCCCCTCCGTCACCCAGATCGGCCGGACCCTTCCGTCCATCTTCACGGTCACCCGCACCGTCGCGCCGGGCCCGACCCGGTAGGTGAACGGCAGGGCCCCCTGCCAGGTGGAGGGTGCCACCGGCCCGGCCAGGGCCCGGAGCATCGGCTCTGCATCGCGCGCGGAGAGCGGTACCGCGATGATTTTCGGGATGCTCCGGGCTTCAGCCTCGGGGATCCGGCGGGCCCCCTCCACGGACGCCCAACCCGGCGTGAGTGGGTCGCCGGGCACGATGAAGTCGTAGCTGATCGCCCCCCGCTGGATGTGGCTCTCCGGCCCCCATGGCCCGTTCGGGAAGGTTAGCCCCTTCCGGTAGCCGTCCTCCTGCGGGTCGGAGTAGATCAGCATGGCCCGGAGCCCGCGTTGTTCCGCCGTCAGTGCCTTGAAGCCGCGATAACTGTACGGATTGGAGTACCGGACGATGGCGATCTTCCCCTGGAGGTCTACACCCTGCGCCTCGAGCCAGTCGTAGTCGGCGGGATTCCCGCTGTTGGCGTAGACCAGTTCACCGGTCACGTCGCCCGAGCCCGACATGCCGAGGTAGGTCAGCTCGGGTCCGACGCAGGCCTCGCGGTCCTCGGGAAAGCAGTCCTCCGTCAGCGTGGCCCGGTGCGTCCTCGGCGCCGTCATCGTGACGCCGACCTGTTCCGGCCACGGCATCAGGACGTCGTAGCGCCGGAGCCGGACGTCTTCCAGCCCGTACCTCTTCCAGGCGGCGGCGATCAGCTCCGCGAGCTGCCGGTTCCGCTCGGACGCGGCGGGATGCGGCAGCCGGGTGAACTCCTTGAACCAGGCGCCGGTCGAATCACGGCTGAGAAGGCCGGCCATTTTCCCTTCGAGCTGGGCCTGAGCCGCTGCCGCCACCGGCGAGAAGCCCCGGATCGGCGGGGCCATCTGGGCGGACAGCAGCGCGGGCACCAGGAAGAGCAGCACGGAGAGCCTGGCAGGACTCATGGGACGCTCGGTGAAGACGGGTGTTGGGAACCTAGCTGTGGTGGTAAAATCCTGTACCCCTTGAAGAGGACCGGCCATGAGCCAGTTGACTGCGACCGAGTGGATCTGGCACGACGGCGCGTTCGTGCGTTGGGAGGACGCCCAGGTGCACGTCCTCGCCCACTCGATGCAGTTCGGTTCCTCCGCGTTCGAGGGGGTGCGCTGCTACTCCACTCCACAGGGCCCGGCCATCTTCCGGCTCGAGGATCACCTCCGGCGCCTGATCGCCTCCTGCCGGATTTACCGGACGGCGGTGCCGTACTCGCTCGAAGAGTTGGCCGCCGCCTGCTGCGAGCTGGTAGAGCGCAACGGACTCCAGGCCTGTTACATCCGCCCGATGGTCCTCCGGGGATACGGCGCTGCCGGCATGGTACCCTTCGCCAGCCCGGTCGAAGTCTATCTCCCCTGCTGGCCCTGGGGCGCCTACCTCGGAGACGGTGCCCTCGAGAACGGAGTGGACGCCTGCGTCTCCTCCTGGAACCGGGTCGCGCCCAACACCATCCCGGCCGGTGCCAAGATCGCCGGCAACTACCTGAGCGGCCAGCTGGTGAAGATGGAGGCCCTCGCCAACGGCTTCGCCGAAGGGATCTCCCTCACCACCGACGGGATGATCGGCGAGGGGTCCGGCCAGAACATCTTCCTGGCACGGGATGGCACCCTCTACACCCCGCCCATCAACGGCACGATCCTGCCGGGCATCACCCGTGACAGCATCGTGACCCTCGCCCAGGACGCGGGGATCCCCGTCCGCGAGGTCAGCCTGCCCCGGGACATGCTCTACATCGCGGACGAGGTCTTCTTCTCGGGCACGGCGGCGGAGATCACGCCCGTCCGTAGTGTGGACCGGATCGCGGTGGGAACGGGCAAGGTCGGGCCTATGACTCGTCAGCTGCAGCAGCGCTTTCTCGACGTGGCCAACGGAAGAGTCGAGGACGTCCACGGCTGGCTCACGCACGTCCGGGCCCAGCAGGGAGTCGCCGTCGCGAGCTGAACCGGCACGCCGGGCGTCACCGCCCATCCCAACCGCCTGTTCCCTTCTCACGGGGGTCTCCATGACTCGGCCCGCGTCCGTGCCGTCACATCATCCCTGGCACCTTGCCCGGCACATGGCCATCCGGGCCTGGGCCCTCCTTCCTCTCCTGGTGCTGACCCTGGGAAGCGGGATGGGGATCTACCACTGGGTGGAGGGGCTGTCATGGCCCGATGCCTTTCTGAATGCCGCCATGCTGCTTGGCGGGATGGGTCCGATAAGCCCCATCCGGTCCCTGGCCGGGAAGTGGCTGGTCGGCGGTTATGCCCTCTTTGCCGGACTGGTCTTCATCGTGCTGGCCGGTGTGATGCTCGCCCCGGTTATCCACACCGTGCTGCACCGGTTCCATCTCGAAACCGGCCGCGGCGAGAAGGCCGGATGAGGCGGTGGGGTTCGGCCACGACGACTCCGCCACGCGTGCCGCCGTCTATCGCATGCACGCCAGCGCAGCGGGCGGAGACTCGGTCACCTGGTCCGGTGACCCGATGACCTTGCCGCTCGATCGGCTCCACACCGTCCGTTCCCGGCGTACCGTGAATGCCGGGCGGCTCACCTGGCAGGAGGATCCCCAACGATGAGTCGCATGTTGACCTGGCTGGCGGCGGCGCTGCTGGCATCCCCCGTCGCAGCCCAGCAGCCGGCGTACGACGTCGTCATCCGGAACGGGCGGATCCTGGACGGCACCGGCAACCCGTGGTACCTCGCCGACGTGGGCATCCGGGGGGACCGGATCGCGACCATCGGGCGCCTCGACAGTGCCGCCGCCCGCCGGGTCATCGACGCCCGGGGACAGATTGTGGCGCCGGGCTTCATTGCCCTGCACGAGCACATCGACCGGGGCATCCTCCAGGGCAAGGGTGTCGTTCCCAACTACCTGACCCAGGGCTTCACCACCGCGGTGATCGGCACCGATGGGCGCACCATGGTCTGGCCCGTCCGGGCCCAGCGCGACTCCCTTCGCCAGCTCGGGCATGCGCTCAACCTGGCGCAGATGGTGGGTCATGGTACGGTTCGGCAGCTCGCGATGGGAACGGCCCCCGAACAGGTCATGCGGCTCCCCACGCCGGCCGAGCTCACCCGCATGCAGGAACTGACGCGGGAGGGGATGCGCGATGGCGCCTTCGGGCTGTCCACCGGGCTCGAGTACAATCCGATGCGCTATTCGGACACGGACGAACTGGTCGCCCTCGCCAGGGTCGTGGCCGAGTTCGGGGGGCACGTGCAGGCCCACATGCGCTCGCAAGGACGCTATCCGAAGTGGCAGCTCCCCAGTCATATGGACCATCCCACCCAGCGCCACGTCGACTGGCTGGACGCCGTTCAGGAAGGCATCGAGGTGGCCCGACGCACAGGGGTGCCCTTCTGGTTTGACCACATCCACCCCAAGGGCCCGAGGGAGTGGGGCGTGTCGAAGCCGACAGTGGAGGCCATCCAGCGCGCCTGGGAGGAGGGACTGCAGATCTACACCAACATGCACTCCTACGACGGCTACCAGGAGAGCGTCACCCTGGTGCCCCGATGGGCCCTCGCCCGGCAGGAAGCCCCTGGGATGAGCATGTCGGACGACTTCCCGCCGGTGGACTACACCGGGATGCGCGCCAACATGGAGCGGAACCTGACGGACCCCGGCCGCCGCCGCCTGATGGAGACGGACGTGGCCTACGAGGTGGAGCGCCAGGGCGGCGCGGACGGACTCCTCATTGTGGATTTCCCCGACAAGGCGCTGGTCGGCAAGACCCTCGCCCAGGTCGCGCGTGACCGGGAGCTCTCCGTCTTCGAGGCCGTCATCTGGCTGGCCCGGAACGGCTACCCGGAGCGCAAGGGCGGCGTCGGCTGGATGATGTTGGCCGTGGGCATGGTGGACATCGAGGAGTGGATGCGCCACGACTGGAACGGCGTCTCGCTCGACCGCGGCTGGGACGAGGGGGACGGCTGTGACGCCTACACCCACCCTGGCACCTTCGGCACCTCTGGCCGGCTGCTCCGGCTGTTCGTCTTCGACCGCGGCACCATCACTCTGCCCTACGCGGTCCGGTCGCTCACGTCGGTGGGCGCCCAGGCCCTCGGCCTCACAGATCGCGGTCTGCTCCGCGAGGGAATGATCGCGGACGTTACGGTCTTCGACCCGGCCACGATCCGGAGCGACGCCACCTACCTGAAGCCCTGTGTCGAGCAGGTGGGTGTTCGCTATGTCCTGGTGAACGGGCAGCTGGTGGTGGACGCCGGCACGGTGACCGGCGCCCTCCCGGGCCGGGTCCTGGAACGCCAGCGACGATAGCGACGGGAGACCCCCTCTCGGAGCTCGACGCGATGGCCACCCTGCGCATCTCCATTCAGAAGCGGTCCGACGGGGGGGCCGTGCTCCGCTGCACCCGGGACGACGGCTCGGTCACCTGGCAGAAGCAGGAGGGACCCCGGGCCGCCTTCTTCCCGCGGCACGACCTGACTCATTTCACCGTCGAGCAGGTCCTGGGCCTTCGGCGAGGGTTCTATGGGCTCATCGCCGAGGGATGGGATATTCCCGACACGGAGGGAAAGGGACCCCGTGGCCCGCTGCCGGACGAGGCCCTCGCGGTGGAGCATCTGGTGGGCCTGCTCGACCTGGAACGCGCCGGCGTCGCGGACTGGACCGCCGACGCCGTGAACCGCGAGGCTGCGGAATGGGCGGCTCGCGCGGGCCGGCACGCCGGCCGCCCGGTCAGCGACGACGACCTGGCCCGCGTACGTAGCTGCATGAGGGAGCTCTTCAGCCGCTGGGCGGGGGTGGCACCCGGCGAAACGCTGGAACTGAGGTTCGATACCGCAGGTACCTGATAACGACGTGTTTGAACTCCTGCTCAAGTACCGGCCCGTCGTCTTCGAGACGGGCCGCTTCGTCTGGGCCGCCCAAGGGTGGCAGGTCGCCGTCGCCGTGGCTCTGGCTCTGGCGGCGGCCGCCGCCTTGCTGGTCGCACTGCGCCGCCATCGCCTCACCACCCCTCAGCGGATCGCCCTGGGACTCCTGCGCGCCACCGCGCTTGCCCTGGTCACGGCCGCCCTCCTGCGGCCGGCGTTGCTCGTTTCCACCGCCCTCGCCCAGCGAAACGTGCTGGGGATTCTCCTTGACGATTCGCAGAGCATGCGGATCGCCGACGCGGGTCCGCTGACCCGGGGCGCCACCCTGGAACAGCTCTTCGGCGCCGATGCCCCCGTGGTACGGGAACTGGCGGAGCGCTTCCAGTTGCGGTTCTTCCGGTTCGGGGCCACCGCCGCCCGGCGGGGGCCTGCGGACTCCCTCCGGTTCGAGGGGGAACGCACCGATCTGGCCGCGGCGCTTGACCATGCCCGGCGTGACCTCGCCGCCTTGCCGCTGGCGGGCCTGGTCCTGGTCAGTGACGGTGCCGACAACGCCGATACCGCACTGACCGCCTCTCTCCTCTCGCTCGCAGCCGCCAGGATTCCGGTCCACACCATCGCGATCGGGGCGGAACGCTTTCCCAACGATCTCGAACTGTCCCGGGTCGAGGCCCCCCGCACCGCGCTCAAGGGCTCGTCGGTCCTGGTCGAGGCCCTGATCCGTCAGCAGGGCGGCGGCCGCGACTCCGTGGACCTCGTGGTGGAGGACGGTGGCCAGCGGCTGGCAACCCGCCGTCTCGCCCTCCCTGGCGACGGTGGGGTGGCGTCGGTGCGGCTTCCCGTACCCCTCGAGACCGCGGGGTTTCATACCCTGACCGTTCGGGTGCCGGCCCGCCCGCAGGAGACCGTCAGCCGGAACAACGAGCGGAAGGTGCTGGTGTCGGTCGTCGACCGCGCCGAGGATGTCCTCTACTACGAAGGGGAACCCCGGCCCGAGTTCGCCTTCCTTCGCCGCGCGGTGCGGGAGGACCGGCAGCTCCGCCTGGTCGGGCTCCAGCGCACCGCCGAGAACAAGTACCTGCGCCTTGGCGTCAAGGACTCGCTCGACCTGGTGGCTGGCTTCCCGCGCACCCGGGAGGAGTTGTTCCGGTATCGCGGCGTGGTCCTTGGCAGCGTGGAAGCCAGTGCCTTCACGGTGGACCAGCTCCGGATGCTCGTCGAGTTCGTCTCGCGCCGCGGCGGCGGGTTGCTGGCGCTGGGCGGCCGCCGGGCCTTCGGAGAGGGAGGCTACGCCAACACCCCCCTCGACGAGGTCCTCCCCGTCCGCCTTGACCAGCCGCGTGACTCGGCCTGGTTTCGCGAGCTCCGGGTGGCGGTCACCCCGGCGGGAATGACTCATCCGGCCATCCGCCTCGCGGCCGATGACGCCGCCTCCGCCCGCCGCTGGGATTCGCTCCCGCCGGTCACCTCCGTGAACCGGGTCGGCGAGCCCCGCCCGGGAGCGACGGTCCTGCTGGCGGGCACCGATACCGCTGGCAGGGGCACCCAGCCGGTGCTGATCTATCAGCGGTATGGCCGGGGACGCTCCGCGGCCCTCGCTATCCAGGACGCCTGGCTGTGGCGGATGCATGCCGACGTTCCGCTCGAGGACACCCGCCACCAGACCGCGATGCGTCAGTTGCTGCGGTGGCTGACCGCGGACGTGCCCGAGCGGGCCGAGTTCGTGACCCTGACCTCCCAGGTCGGGCAGGGAGAGCCGATCGGCTTCGAGGTGGAGGTCCATGACGCGGGTTGGCAGCCGGTCAACGGCGCCCGCGTGAAAGCCAGGGTGACCGCGCCGTCCGGGGCCTCCGAGGAGGCCATCCTCGAGCTGGCGCCGGGGACGGACGGCCTCTACCGCGGCACGGCGCCAACCCGGGAAGCGGGGGAGTACAGCATCGATGCGCTGGCCATCTCCGGAGACGACAGCCTGGTTGTCGAGCCCGCGTTCGTGAGGGTCGGAGACGTCGGGCGCGAGTACTTCGGGGCGGAGATGCGGGCCGCGGTGCTCCGCCGCATCGCGGACGAGACCGGCGGCCGGAGCTACACGCCTGCCACGGTGTCCTCTCTCCCCCGCGATGTCGTCTACACGGAGCGGGGGATCACCCGCACCGAACAACTCGACCTCTGGGACATGCCCATCGTCTTCCTGTTGCTCCTGGGTCTGCTGTCGGCCGAGTGGGGCTTGCGCCGCCGCTGGGGGCTGGCATGATCCCGCTCCTGCTCGCCGTCGCCGTGGCGCAGTCGCCGGGGCCTCGCGTTGTGGTGGTGACCGGCGTGGGCGGCGAGCCGGCCTACATCGCAGCCTTCTCGCGCCAGGCCCAGGAGCTCATCGGGGGGTTGCAGCGTCATGGTGTCGCCCCCCAGCGGATCACCTGGCTCTCGGGGGACTCGGCTCGTGCGCCGGGCCGGCCGGCTGGAAGTGCCACCAAGGCCCGGCTGGCCGGGGAAGTCGCCGGCTCTCTCGCAGCGGCCCGCCAGGGAGACCGGCTCGTGATCGTTTACCTCGGCCACGGGTCGGACCAGGGCGAGCCCCGGCTGAACCTTCCCGGCCCCGATCTTTCCGCCGGCGAACTCGGCGCCATGGTGGATGCCTGGCCTGGGCCGGTGGCCCTAATCATTGCCGCCAGCGCCAGCGGCGGGTTCGCGGACGCCCTCGCCGCCGGGAACCGGTTGGTCATCACGGCCACGAAGTCCGGCTTTGAGCGGAACGAGACCCGGTTCGGGGCGGCGTTCGCCCGGGCGTTCAGCGGCGAGGCCGCCGACGCCGACAAGGACGGCGAGCTCTCGCTCCTCGAGGCGTTCCTCTTCGCCGACCGCGAGGTCGCCCGTGAGTACGAGGCCGGGAACCGGCTCCGGACCGAGCACGCACGGATCACCGACTCGGCGCTCGCCCGTGAGTTCGCCTTCGCGGCGCCGGGCTCCGTGGTCTCCGCCGCGGCAGGGGATAGCGCGCTGGCGCGCCTGCTTGACCGCCGGCGGGCGCTCGAGGCCGAAGTGACCCGATTGCGCGGCCGCCGCGCGACGATGGACTCCACCGCGTACGAGCGGGCCCTCGAGGACCTCCTGGTGGCCCTGGCCGAGACCAGTCAGGCCATTCGCCGACGCACGGAGGGCAAGCCATGATCCTGGCCCTCGCGTTCGCGCTCGCTGCGGCATCCAGCCCACCCGCGGGGGCGGCCATTCAGGCCGCCCAGGGCCTCGGCGAATACCATCGCCTGCTTGGGACCGGGAAGTACGCCGAAGCCGAGGCGCTGGCTCGCCGGAGCACGGCCTCGGGCACGGTCTGGCAGATCGCCCTGGGCGACATCCTCCAGCGGCGCGGGCGGTGGGCGGCGGCGGAGAGCGCCTATCGCGGCGTGACCACTGGCCCGCAGGCCATGATCGCGCAGGTCCGCCTGGGCCTGCTCGAGATCGAGCGGGGCGAGGTGCGGGCGGGACGCGATCGGCTCCGGGCGACGGTCCGCACGGCCGGGGCTCGCCTCACCGCCACTCAGTGGACTGCCCTGGGGGATGCGCTGCGAGCACTTGGGCCGGAGGAGCCTTCCCGGTACCGTGAGGCGCTCCGGGCCTACGATGCGGCCATCGCCGCGGACAGCACCGACCTCACCCCCCGGCTGGCCGTGGGCTGGCTCTTTCTGGAGCGGCACAACCGGCCCGACGCTCTCGAGAGCTTCGAGGCAGTGCTCACCCGCCAGCCGCGCAACGCCGAGGCGCTCTTGGGCAAGGCGATGGTCGGGCAGGCGGAGGGCTCCCCCGAGGCTGCCGTCCTGGTCCGGCAGAGTCTCGCCACCAATCCCAGCCTGGTCGGCAGCAGGGTGGCCCTGGCCAGGGGCCACTTGGATGCGGAGGCCTGGGCCGAGGCGGAGTCCGAGGCCACCCGGGCCCTCGAGGTGAACCCCTCTGCCCAGGAAGCCCTGGCGGTCCGGGGAGCCGCCCGGCTCTTCCGGGGTGACAGCGCCGCGTTCGAGGAGGACCGCCGCCGCGCCACCGGGCTCAACCCGCGGCCCGCCGGATTCTACACCACCATCGCCGAGGTCAGCGCCCGGAACCGGCTCTACCGCGAGGCGGT
>Ga0316622_100003012_pt1 | contig 11880 bp, 10 predicted proteins | sample OWC_Aug_OW2_C1_D_FD_207646 | JGI IMG/M metagenome (GOLD analysis project Ga0316622, IMG submission 207646) | Wetland soil microbial communities from Old Woman Creek delta, Ohio, United States - OWC_Aug_OW2_C1_D5_C | ecosystem: Environmental > Terrestrial > Soil > Wetlands | place: USA: Ohio... | reverse complement strand
GGTGGCGCGGGGCACCAACCTGGCGACCCAATCGGGCCAGCGGTCCGACCGCCTCAACGACATCGATCCCGGCGACATCGAGTCGATCGAAGTGGTGAAGGGGCCGGCCGCGGCGACCCTCTACGGTGCCGACGCCTCCGCGGGCGTGATCTCGATCATCACCAAGAAGGGCAAGGTCAATTCGGGCCGGTTCACCCAGCAGGTGAGCTTCGAGTACAACTCGATTGACCCGAACTTCACCCCGCCGGACAACTTCGCCTTCTGCACTACGGCGCTGATCGCGCCGACCTCGACCAACCCGCTCTGCCGCGGCAAGACCACGGCGGACCTGGTCTCGGACAACCCGAACGTTCGTGAGGGCTCGTTCCAGAACGGCAGCATGATCGGGGTGGGCTGGGTCGGGCGGGGCGGCGGCCAGAACTATGGCTACTACGCCTCGATCAATTACGACACCGAGGACGGTACCCTCCCGAACAACGGTTTCGACCGGCAGACCGCCCGGGTCAACTTCAACTGGGTGCCAAGCGAGAAGCTGACCCTCGACGTCGGCTTCAACGTCCTTCGCAGCATCGCCGACATCCCGGACAACGACAACAACGTCTACGGCTACCTCGGCGGCGGCCTCCTGGGCACCCCGCTGACCCGTCGTGACGACGGCGTCGAGAGCAACAACGGCTGGTTCGGCTTCGCCCGGGACGTCGCGGCCATCTCGGCCATCGAGAACCAGATCACCACCCACCGGACCATCGCGCAGGCGACGGCCAACTGGAACCCGGTCCGCTGGCTGACCAACCGGTTCACCGTGGGCGCCGACCTCTTCCGTGACGAAGAGACCCGGTTCTTCCCGAAGAACAGCCGCGGCTCCTACCAGGGCACCGCCAACACCGGCAGCATCACCGAGCTGCGGCGCGGTGGCGAGCGGCTCACGCTCGACTACCTGGGCAACATCCGGAACGAGCTGATGCAGGGCAAGCTGGTCTCGAACTTCTCGTTCGGCGCCCAGCTGCTCGACTCCCGGACCGAATGGGTCCAGGGCTCCGGCCTTGGCCTGACCGTCAATTCCACCAACATGGTATCGGCGGCCTCCTCCACCTCCGGTGCCCAGAGCTGGGTCCGGCAGCGCCAGGTCGGCATCCTCGGCCAGTGGCAGCTGGGGTGGCAGGACCAGCTGTTCGTGACCCTGGGCGCCCGGTATGACGCCAACTCGTCCTTCGGTGAGAACGCCGACTGGTTCTTCCTCCCGAAAGTCGGGGCCTCCTGGGTGGTGTCCGAGACCGGCTTCTGGCAGAACAACCTGAGCTTCATCAACACCATGCGGCTTCGCGGCGCGTGGGGCCAAACGGGCCGGTCGCCGACGCCGGGCGCCTCGCTCACGACGCTCACTTCGGCCGCGTACATCGTCGGGACCACGACCGCCGCCGGCGCCGTTCCGAACAACCCGGGCAACCAGGACCTCAATGCCGAGCGCGGCGAGGAGCTGGAGCTGGGCTTCGACATGGGCCTCCTGAACGACCGGGTCGGCCTCGAGTTCACCTACTTCGACAAGACTACCAAGGACCTCCTCCTGGCCCGGCCGCTGCCCCCGTCGCTCGGTTTCAGCACCAACCCGTTCGTCAATATCGGCGAAGTGGTCAACCAGGGCATCGAGGTCGCCTTCACCGCCGTGCCGGTGCAGAACCCGAACTTCTCGTGGGACTTCCGGATCGGCGCCAACACCCTGAACAACGAGGTCACCGACCTGGGTGCGGTCTCGCCGTTCGGGACCCGGAACCGGGTTACGGAAGGCCGTCAGATCGGCGCTTGGTACGGGCTCAAGATCCGCTCGATCGACACCCTCACCAACATCGTCCGGGTGTCGGATACCCTCGAGTTCTATGACCACGTCCTGCCGACGTTCGAGGGGAACATCTCCACCAACATCACCTTCCTGAAGAATTTCCGGCTCTACGCCTCGATGGACACGAAGCAGGGCCACTCGGTCGAGAACCTGACCGACTTCTTCCGGGAGACCCAGCTGGTCCGGAGCGACAACCGGCTCGATCCGACCAAGCTGAGCAAGTACGAGCGGCTCCGCCGCTACGGCAATCCGACGTCCGGCCAGCCGGCGTTCCTGCGCGAGAACGGCACCAGTGCCACGGTGAACGACGTCGAAGAGGCCTACATCCAGGACGGCAGCTTCTACCGCCTCCGCGAGGTCTCGCTGACCGCCACGCTGCCGGTCAACTGGGCCTCGAAGCTGGGCGCCCAGGGCGGGGCGATCACCATCGGCGGCCAGAACCTCGGTCTCTGGAGCGACTACGAGGGATTCGACCCCGAAGTCGTGTCGGCCGTGGATGCCGCCTACAACCGGCAGGACTTCCTGACGGTGCCTCCGTCGCGGCGGTTCATCGTCCGCGTCAACCTGACTTTCTAAGGAGCCTCGACCGATGAAGATCATGCGAACGCTTGCCCGCACCCTGGTTGCGGTCGGCGCCATCGCCTCGGTTGGGTGCGATGAGTGGCTCACCGTCCCCAACCCGACGGTGATTGACATCAACGCTCTCGACCCCGTGACGGACGCGCCCGTGCTGGCCGGTTCCGCCCAGCAGAACTTCGCCGTGGCCTACGGCTGGCTGATCATGTACTCGTCCTGGTTCGTGGGCGAGAGTGACGTGGCCGAGACCTTCCCCACCCGGAACGAGTTCGGGCGCCGGGACGTCGTCGAACAGAACGGCAGCCACAACACCGACGTCTGGTTCCCGCTCTCCCAAGCGGCCGCGTCGGCGTACCTGGTGCTCAACCTGAGCGGCCTCCCCGCGCCGGAGAGGAACATCAACCTGCAGCGCGGGGAGTTGTTCCTCGCCTTCAGCTATGTCAACATGGCGGAGATGTTCTGCACCGGGACGGTGCTGTCCGGTCCGGAGCTGACCACGCTCAACATGCTGGACTCGGCGGTGGCCCACTTCACCAAGGCCATTGACATCGGCACGGCCAACGGGACTGCCGACGCGGTCACCCTGGCGAATGCCGCCCGGGTCGGGCGCGCCCGCGCCCACCTGCAGGCCGGCCGGAAGGCCCAGGCGATCGCGGACGCCAACTCGGTCCCGGCGGGGTTCAACTTCAACCTGAACTACGCCGACGATCTCGCCAACCGGACCCGCCTGGGCAACCGGCTCTGGCAGTTCATCGCCGACCGTGGGTCCATCGCCGTCTCGCCGATCTGGCGGGTGGTGGATCCGCGGGTGCCGCAGCGGGTGGCTCCCCCGAACCTCCTGCCCCAGGACGCCAACTACACGGTGGACCGGGGCGTCCCGTACGTGATCCAGAACAAGTTTCCGACCTTCAACGCACCGATCCGCCTGGCCTCGAAGATGGAGGCCGACTACATCGCGGCCGAGGCCGGTGGCGACGCAACCATGCTGGCGCTGATCCAGGCCCGCCGGGCAGCGAACGGACAGCCGCCGTACAACGGCGGCGTGACCGGTTCGACGCTGTACACGGAGTTCATGACTCAGCGCGGCCTCGAGTTCTACCTCGAGGGCAAGCGGCTGGGCGACTATCGCCGGGCGGACGGTCAGGGACAGGGCGCGGCGGTCATCGGCATGCCGGTGCCCGGCTCGACCTACTGGAAGCCCGGCTTCGCTCCGGTGGGCGCCCAGAAGTGCTGGATCCTGCCAACGCCTGAGGTGGATAACAACCCGAACCTGAGCAAGGGCAGCTGAACGGTCCAGGTGAGAAGTGAGACGTAAGAGGTAAGAAGGGAGGGGGCTCCGGTAGCGGGGCCCTCTTCTTTGCCCTGCTGCTCTGCGTGACAAAGTACTTGACAAGTGAAGGCTCTTGGCGTAACCTCCTCCTCACTCCTCACTCCTCACTCCTCACTTCTCACTTCCTTCGCATGGTCCAACCCCTCCGACGCACCCCCGACCCGGCCCCGCTGCACCAGCGGGCCGCCGACGACCTGTCGTTCATTCGCGCCACCATGGCCCGGGCAGCCCCGCTGACCGCCGTTCCGGGGTGGGGCGGGGTCTGGATGGGGGGGACCGCTTTCGTCGCTGCGTGGGCGGCTTCCCGCCAGTCCCTGCCGGCGGAATGGCTGGCGGTCTGGCTCGCGGAGGCCGTCCTGGCGCTGGGACTGGGCGGGATCGCTTTCGTGCGGAAGGCCCAGCGGATGGCCTCCCCCGGGCTGGCCCTTGCCGGGAAGCAGTTCGCCGGCAACTTCGTGCCGCCGATCCTGGCGGGGGCACTCCTGACGCCGGTCTTCTACCGGGCTGGGCTGAGCGAGTACCTCCCGGGGTTGTGGCTGCTGCTGTACGGGACCGCCGTCGCCACCGCCGGGGCCTTCTCGATTCGGGTGGTGCCGGTCATGGGCGCGTGTTTCATGGGTGTGGGGGCGATGGCGCTGCTGTTGCCGGCCTGGGGGGATCCGCTCATGGCGGTCGGCTTCGGCGGGCTGCACGTGGGGTTCGGACTGCTGATCGCGAGGAGGCACGGTGGCTGAGCGTTCCGCGGCGAAGCGCAGGGCCGCGGGGCCACCGCGTCCCCGGTTGGACGCCGTGGCCGGCGGGGCCGCCGCGCCGCTCGACCTCGACCGGATCATTCACGAGCGGGTCCGCCTGGCCATCGTGAGCGCGCTCGCGGTGGCGCCCTCGATGAGCTTCAACGAACTGAAGCAGGTGCTCGGCGCCACCGACGGCAACCTGAGCGTGCACGCCCGGAAGCTCGAAGAAGCCGGTTACCTGGAGTGCCGGAAGTCGTTCGCCGGCCGGACGCCTCGCACCGAGTACGCGCTGACCGGGGCCGGGCGCGCGGCACTCGACCGGTACCTGGCCCACATGGAGGCCGTGATAAGGGCCGCTCGGGGGGAGGGGGCATGACCGGGCTCCACGTCGCGGTCATCATGGACGGCAACGGCCGGTGGGGAACGGCGCGCGGGCTTCCCCGCGCCGCCGGGCACCGGGAGGGCGCCCGCGCCCTCCGCCGGGTCGTCGAGGCCGCCCCGTCCCGCGGGATCGGCACCCTGACGGTGTACGCCTTCTCGGGCGACAACTGGTCCCGCCCTGCGGAGGAGGTGGCCTGGCTGATGCGGCTGTTCCGCCGCTACCTCCGCAGCGAGCGCGACGAGAGCGTGCGTGCCGGGGTGCGCCTGAACGTGATCGGGCGCCGGGACCGGCTGCCCGACGCGCTGCGCCGGCAGATCCAGTCGGTCGAACAGGCCACTCTGGCGGGCGACCGGCTCTGGCTCCGGGTCGCGATGGACTATTCCGGCCGGGATGCCATCCTCCGGGCTGCGCAGATCGCCCCGCCCGATGTGGACCGGGAGCGGTTCGCGCGGTTGCTGACGCTGGTCGACCACGGCCCGCCGGTCCCGCCGGTGGACCTGCTGATCCGCTCCGGGGGCGAGCGCCGCCTCAGTGACTTCCTGCTCTGGGAAGCGGCCTACGCCGAGCTGCACTTCACCTCGACGCTCTGGCCCGACTTCGGGACCGAGGACCTCGATGCGGCGCTGGCCGACTTCCGCGGACGGCAACGGCGATTCGGCGGGCTGGTGCCGCAGCAGGCGGGGGCGGCGTAGGGACGGTCGGACGGTCAGACGGTCGGACCTATCCGACCCAGCGCCCCTTCCGCCCTAGGCCAAGAGCTCCCCCCGCATCACCGTCACCGCCTGTCCGCCGAGTCGGACCCGATCGCCCCGAACGTCCACTCGCACCACCCCGCCGCGCCAGGACGCCTGGTAGCCGACCAGCGTGTTTCGACCCAGCCGCTCGGCCCAGAGCGGCCCGAGCGTGCAGTGGGCCGAGCCGGTGACCGGGTCCTCCGGCACCGCGACCTCCGGTCCGAAGAAGCGGGACACGAAGTCGATGCCCGGTTCGTCCCCGGGGGCCGTCACGATGATGCCACGGGCGGGGATCGTTCCCAGGAGCGCCATATCCGGCTTCAGGTGCCGCACGACGGCTGCATCCTCGTACCGCGCGACGACGTCGTAGATGCTCCGCCCCACCCACACCGGTGCCGCGCCCAGCGCTGCCACCAGGTCGGGGGGCATCACTGCGGCCGTGGCCGGGGTGGCGGGAAAGTCCAGCACGATCCACTCTCCCTCACGCTCCGCCGTGAGCAGCCCGCTCCGGCTGTGAAACCGGGCCACCTCCCCTCGGGCGAGGCGGCCCGACTCCCAGAGAAAGTGGGCGCTCGCGAGGGTGGCGTGACCGCAGAGGTCCACCTCGACCGACGGCGTGAACCACCGCAGGCCGAACCCGTCCGGATGATCGGAGAGGAAAGCCGTCTCGGCCAGGTTCATCTCGGCGGCCACCGCCTGATGCCAGGTGTCATCCCGGGGTCCGTCGAGGAAGGTGACTGCCGCGGGGTTGCCGGCGAAGGGACGGTCGGTGAAGGCGTCGATCTGCCAGAGTGGTAGTGACATGGTTTGTCAGTCGTGAGTCGTGAGTCGTGAGTCGTGAGAGGTAAGCAGTAAGCAGTGAGGTGGGCGGATTGGCGGTCTTGGCACGCTCGACTCACGACTCACGACTCACGACTGAAATGGCACGCGACTGCCCGGTCGCCGACCGGCCGAAGCTCCGGGCGCTCGGCATCACAGCGGGCCGCTCTCTCCGGCCACCAGCAACGGGTCGCGAAGCCACAGCCGGAGGCCACCGCCGTGGGGCCTGGTGATGCCCCCCGGAGGATGATCCGCTCGGGCCGCTCGGCGGCGTTGATCGAGGGGACCGCCGACCGGAGGGCCATCGTGTAGGGGTGGGCCGGAGCGGTGAGAATCGCGGTGGCCGGGCCGGTCTCGACGATCCGCCCGGCGTACATCACCGCGATCCGTTGCGCGACCCTGGCGACGGTCGCGAGGTCGTGGGCGATGAAGAGACAGGCGAGGCCGCGGGATCGCTGCAGTCGGGCCAGCAGCTCGAGGATCTCGGCACGCACCATGACGTCGAGCGCCGAGACCGGCTCATCGAGGACCAGCAGCTCGGGGTCGACGGCGAGGGCGCGGGCCAACGCCAGCCGCTGCCGCTCACCGCCGGAGAAGGTGTGAGGATAGTCCGCCCGTCGGGCTGGGTCGATCCCGACTTCCGAAAAGAGGGCCGCGACCCGCTCGGCGCGAGTGCCGGATGTCCCGATCGCGTGGATCTCGAGCCCTTCCCCCACCGTCTCCCCGGCGGTGAGACGGGGGTTGAGCGAGGCAAAGGGGTCCTGAAAGACGATCTGGAACCGCCGCCGAAGCGAACGGAGTTCCCGGCGCGCGATGGCCGAGAGGTCGAGCCCGTCGAAGCGGATCGTGCCCGCCACCGGGCGGAGGAGGCCGACCACCGCCCGGGCGAGAGTGGACTTGCCAGACCCGGATTCTCCTACCAGCGCCAGGGTCTCGCCGGCCTGCACGGTGAGGGACACGTCGTTCACCGCGTGGACCGTGCTCCCGTCCCGGCCCCGATAGGCGCACACCAGTCGATCCACCGCCAGAAGTGGCGCCGTCATGGCAAGCCCCGCGGCAGGTGGGGCACCGCCTCCAGCAGCGCCGCGGTATAGCGATGCGCCGGGTGGCGGAGCACCTCATGGACCGAGCCGGATTCGACGATCTGACCGGCCTGCATCACCGCCACCCGGTCCGCCTGGGTGGCCGCGACCGCCAGGTCATGGGTGATCAGCAGCATGGCGAGGCCCTGGTCCCGGCGGAGCTGGTCGAGGAGGTCGAGGATCTCTGCCTGGATGGTGACGTCGAGCGCGCTGGTGGGCTCATCGGCGATGAGCAGGCCGGGCCGCCCGGCCAGGGCGATGGCGATCAGCGCCCGCTGGCGCTGGCCTCCACTCAGCTGGTGCGGCCAGGCGTGGAGCCGCGCCGCCGCGTCGGGAAGTCCGACCGCCTCGAGGAGCCGGGCTGCTTCGCGCCAGGCCTCGCCGGCGCCCATGGTATCGTGCGCCCGGAGGGTCTCGACCAGCTGGTCGCCGATGGTGCGCACCGGGTTGAGGCTGGCCAGCGGGTCCTGGAACACCATCCCGATGCTTCGCCCGCGTACTTCGCGCAGCCGGCGCTCCGGTGCCACGGCGAGGTCCTCCCCGTTGAGGCGGATGCTGCCCGAGAGGATGCGTCCCGGCCTCGGGAGCAGCCCCATGATGGCCAGCGCCGTCAGGCTCTTGCCCGAGCCGCTGGCGCCGACCAGCGCGAGCGTCTCGCCGCGGCCGATCCGCAGCGACACCCCGTCCACCGGGTGGGTCCACCCGATCCTGGTGGGGAACCCGACCCGCAGTTCGGCGACGTCGAGGAAGGTCACGCCGTCCTCGGGTCGAGCGCGGACTGGAGGGCCTCACCCACCAGGTTTGCCGCGAGGACCGTGACCATGATCGCCAGCCCGGGGAAGAGAGCCGCCCAGGGTGCGGTGGCGACGATTGGCCTCGCGTCGAGGATCATCCCGCCCCAGGACGCGGTCGGCGGCTGGACTCCGAGCCCGAGAAAGGAGAGTCCGGCTTCGAGGAGAATGACGTCCCCGAGGCCGAGGGTGGCGGCGACGATCACCGGGCCCGCGACGTTGGGCAGCAGGTGATGGCCGATGATCCGCATCGGGCTCGCGCCCAGCGCCTCCGCCGCCAGGATGAAGGGCTCGCCGCGCAGTCGAAGCACTTCGCCGCGGACCAGCCGGCTGGTGCTGAACCACCCCGTGGCGCCGATCACCAGGATGAGCACCGGCAGGGGAATCCGGTCCCAGACCAGCACCAGCAGGAGGAGGATGAAGAGCCGGGGGATCGCCAGGGCGGCGTCCACCAGCCGCATCAGCACGGCGTCGAGGAGGCCGCCGGCGTAGCCGGCCACCAGGCCGACCAGGGTCCCCAGGGTCATCGCCACCGCGACAGCGAAGACCCCGACCGTGAGGGAAATGCGGGCGCCGCTGACCGTGCGCGACAGGACGTCCCGCCCGAGCTGGTCGGTGCCGAACGGGTGCGCGGCTACGGGCCCGAGCGGGCCCGCGAGGGTTTCCGGGATGGAACTCGGGTCGGGGAGGAACCAGGGGCCGATCACCGCCGCGAGCGCGAGGAGGGCGAGAAGGGCGGCGCCGGTGCGGCCTCCCTGGCTTCGCAGCGCGACCCTGAGGGCCCGGGCCAGCGAGCCGGTCATGGCTCCCGCACCCGCGGGTCGAGGAGGAAGTACCCGACGTCGGTCACCAGGCCGCCGAGGATCACCAGCGCGGAGGTGAGCATGGCGGTTCCCATCAGGACCGGATAATCACGGGTCGCCACGGCCTCGGCGGTGAGCGCTCCCAGCCCGGGCCAGTTGAAGATCGACTCCACGAAGACCGACCCGGCCACCAGGATCGGCAGCCAGAGCCCGAACAGGGTCAGCATCGGGAAGAGCGCGTTTCGCCAGGCATGGCCCCAGATGACGCGGCGCTCCGTCAGGCCGCGGGCGCGCGCGGCGCGCACATAGTCCTGGCGGAGGGCCTGCAGCATGGCGGTCCTCTGGTAGCGCATCGTGCCGGCGATCGTCACGATCGCGAGGGTCACCGCCGGCAGGACCAGGTGCCGGGCGACGTCCAGCCACCGGGTGGCCCAGGGAGCGTCCGGCGCGATCAGCGGATCGCGCATCTGGGCGGCCGGCAGGAGCTGCCACTCCACGCTCACCATCGATATCAGGATCATGCCCAGCCAGAAGGAGGGCATCGCGTAGCCGGCGAGCGACAGCCGGCTCAGCCACCGGTCGAGCGCGCTGCCGCGCCTTCTCGCCTGCAGGACGCCCAGCCAGGTCCCCAGGGTGAAGTTGAGAAGGAGGACCGTCCCGCCCAGGAGCAGGGTGGCGGGGAGGCGCGCGCCGACCAGCGAGGTCACCTGCTCGGGGTAGTGGCCGATGGAGACGCCGAGGTCGCCACGGGCGGCGCCCCTGAGGAACGCGCTCAGTTGGGCCGCGAGCGGCTGATCCAGCCCGAACCGCTCACGGAGCGCGGCGGTCTCCTCGACCGAGAGCTGGCTGTCGCCTTCGAGGCGGGCCAGCGGATCACCGGGGGTGAGACGCATCAGGACGAACAGCAGCAGCACGCTCACCAGGAAGGTGAGCAGCGCCTGCAGGGTTCGTCCGGCGAGCCACCTCATGACGTGGGGCGCGCGGCGTCCCGGGGCAGCTGCTGCCCCGGCGCGATCCGCCAGCGCCAGAGCCCGCTCCACCACCCCTCCGGCCGGATCAGGGTGCTGGTGAAGCGCCGGTGCAGCGCCATGGCGTTGGCCGGCGCGAAGACGAAGACGGCTGGCGCATCGTGGTTGACGGCCCGGATCGCCTCGCGCCAGAGGCGACGGACGTCTCCGTGGCCGGTGATCGCCCGCTCCATCAGGGAATCGACCTGCGGGTTGCAGTACTGGGCGACGTTCGACCCGCTGCGTCCCGCGCAGGACCAGCTCTGCACCAGCCCCGCCGGGCTGGGGTCCATGCTGGCGCTGGAAAAGTCGAGGTCGAATTCGCCCTTGCCACGGCGCTCGGCCCAGACCGGCCCGTCGAGGCGCACCAGCTCGATCCGGACGCCCAGTCCCCGCAGCTGTTCCTGCACCAGCTGGGCGATCATCGCCCGCGGGGCGCTGGGCGCGGGGTAATTGAGCCGGAGCGAGAGCGGCTGGCCGTTGCGGTCGAGCACGCCGTCGCCATCGCTGTCCCGCCATCCCCGCGCGGCCAGCAAGGCACCGGCGGCGGCCCGGTCGTACCGGGCGGCGCGTTCGCCAGGGTCGCGGATCCAGTGAAGCTGCGCGACCGGCCCCTCGGCCACGGTCGAAAAGTCACCGAAGGTGGCCCGCACCAGGGCGTCCCGGTCGAGGGCCATCGCCAGGGCGCGACGGATGTCGGCATCGGCGAGGATCGGGTGAGCCGCCGCGCGGTCCCCGTAGGCGCGCTGGTTGAAGAGGAGGTAGCCCACTGTGAAGGTGGGGACTGGCACCACCCGCAGCTCCGGGCGGCTGGCGAGCCGCGGCACGTTGCTCGCCGGCGTCACGTTGTCGAGGATGTCCGCCGTGCCGTCGAGCAGGAGGTTGAGCTGTGCCTCGGGGTCCCGGGCCAGCAGCACCACGATGCGGCCGATACCTGGTCGGCCCAGGAAGAACCCGGGGTCAGCGGACAGCTCGAGGCTGCGTCCGGCCTCGCGGCGGCCCCATCGGTAGGGTCCGTTGCCGACCGGCCGCTGCACGAAGGCCGATGCGGCCAGTCGTTCGGGCGGGATGCTGTCGAGGAGATGCGCGGGGAGGGGAGGTGCATGCCAGACGGCGTCGTACAGTTGCTCGCTGTAGGGGCGGGTGAAGCGGACGACCACCGTCCGGGCGCCCTCCGCCCGCACCTCCGCGACGTACCGGAGCAGGAGCGCCTTCTGGGCGTCCACCCTGGCGTCGCGGGCCCGCCCGAAGGTGAAGACCACGTCGCGGGCCGTCACCGGCGTGCCGTCGTGCCATCGGGCCCGCGGGTCGAGCTCGAACGCGAGCGTCAGGGAATCGCGTCGCGACCAGTTCCTGGCCAGCTCCGGCTGGAACCCGCGGTCCCCCGAGGTTCGCAGATCGGCACCGGGCCGGGCGAGCCGGAGGAAGAGCAGGTCGGCCGCATCCGCGTTGGCGCGCCCGGTCCCGACCGTCGGCACCGGCACGTTCGGCTCCTGCCCGACCACGATCACCGCCGTGCCCGCGATCGCCTGCTGACCGCGCGCAGGCGGTACCGGCAGGGCGATCAGCGCCAGGGCGAGCAGGGCTCGGCGCATCGGGGCCTTTCGCTTCAGGGGAGAAGCCGAATAATAGGCGGCATGGCGGCAGGACGGCACGGCGGCAAGTGAGTCGCGATGAGTTACTTGCCGCCCTGCCGCTCTAGGACTCCCAGGTCCAGGCGGGGTCGCGGAAGTGGGGACCGTGACGGGCCGACTGCGCCTCGATGTCCGCCGGGGCGAGCGGGGT
>Ga0316622_100003011_pt1 | contig 11880 bp, 7 predicted proteins | sample OWC_Aug_OW2_C1_D_FD_207646 | JGI IMG/M metagenome (GOLD analysis project Ga0316622, IMG submission 207646) | Wetland soil microbial communities from Old Woman Creek delta, Ohio, United States - OWC_Aug_OW2_C1_D5_C | ecosystem: Environmental > Terrestrial > Soil > Wetlands | place: USA: Ohio... | reverse complement strand
GCCGATGATGGGTCCCGTGTCGATGGTCGCCATCCTGCCGACACCACCGGCCGTCACCGGGACCTTCGGGGCGCCGATGGGCTTGAAGGCGGGGCTGGGACGGTTGTACACGCCGTCAGGCCGGAGGTAGAGCTCCTCGTAGCTCGGCGGGGCCTTGGGACCGACGTCCCGCGTGAGCTTCAGAGGCCGCAGCCTGAGGCGGGTGCGGGCGATGATCTCGCGCTTCCGGTCCATGAGGTACATGTAGTAGTAGAAGAGTATCGCGGAGACGATGACCACCAGGAGCAGGAGCCCGATGACGCGGCCCGTGAATATCGTGCGGTCGCCGCCGCCGCCCCCGTCCTCGCCCTCGGGGGCGATCACATGCACAATCCAGAAGTGCTTCGCGGGCGTCGTCAGGCCGTCCGAGACGCTGACCTCGATCTTGTAGCTGCCCTCGGAGCCTGGTTCCGGGTAGAACACGAAGTTCTCGAACGTCTCGCTCTCCCTGACCTCGCCGTTCACGGACCACGTGTAGACGAGGATGTCCCCGTTGGGGTCCTCTGATATAACCGAGAACGGGGCTGCCTGGCTCTCGTACCAGTTGAACTCGTCGTCGGGCGGGGACCATCCGTTGAGCACGGGCGATTGCTGGGGGATGGGGACTGTCTGGAACGTCGTCACGTACTCACGGTCCAGGAAGTTCCCCGCGAGGTCCTCGGCGACCGTCAGGACCGTCACGGTGTAGAGCGTCTGGTACTGGAGCGCCATGTCGGGTCTCATCGTGAGCACGAAGTTGGCCTGGTCGTAGTAGGGGGTCGCGGGCACGACATCGCCGGACGGGGTGGAGATCCTGACGGCGCCCGCGAGCGTCGTGGCGTTCATGGGCTCGGAGAACCCCACGGTGATGGTCTGGCCCAGCTCGATGAGCACCGAGCTCTCGATGGGCTCCAGCTTGATGACGCGGGGGCGTATCCTCTCGAGCTGGGCCGTGAAGGTGAAGACGTGGTCGGCCGCCATGTTGTTGCCCGCGAGGTCCTTGACGGTCCTGGGCACCGTGACGGTGTAGGTCTCGCCGTAGCCCAGGGCGAACATCGGCTTGAAGACCATCGATAGCCCGTTCTCGGCCTTGGTCATGTTCCCGATGACGGGGGTGCCCTTGGAATCGCGCACCTCCATCGAAAGCGACATGAGGTCCATGGGCTCGCTGAACGTGATGGTGACGTTCGTGTTGATGGTCACGTCCTGCGCGCCCGCATCGGGGTTCGAGGTGGCGACGGCCGGTGGTATCTTCTCGTGGGTGGTGTTGAAGGTCCACTGCACCGCGCGGTCAAGGGGGTTGCCGGCCATGTCCTGGATGAGCTGCGAGACGATGACGATGTAGAGCGTGTCGTACTTCAGCGGCTCGATGGGCAGTAGGGTGGCCCTGTAGGTCTTGTTGTCGTACTCGGTCCGCTTGGGGATGATGAAGCCCTTGTTGTTCTTGAGCGTGAGGTAGCTTGGAAGGTTGTCCTTGATAACGTTTTCGGAGAAGTCGACCGTGATGGGCGCGCTTATGGAGATGTCGGTGGCGCCGTCGGAGGGCGAGTACCTCACGACATAGGGCTTGATCTCGTCGATTGCGGATGCGAACGGCACCGAGGCGGCGAGCATGGCAATGCACAGAAGCGCGGTGACGACGACTGTGCCGGTCCGCGGGCGGCGGTGGCTTCCATTGGGGGTCATCCGTCGGAGTCCTCCTCGGCGAGGGACGGTGGGGTAGGTCATCAAAGACCGTGTCTACCAGTCCTGGGGATTGAAGGCCTACTTACTTTATAAACATTGGCCATATGTGCACCAGGACCCAGGGCTGGACCGCTTTGGCCGGAGGCTCGCCGGGGGCGTCCGGGCGGCCTCAGGCCACATCCGCCCATCCCTACCTAAGTCTTAAGAACAGCAACAGGGATGCCGGGGCGGTGAGGTCCTCTGCGGGCTGCGGTGCTAGCCTCCTCCAGCTCCGGGAACTCGACCCTCGTCGACACTGGCGGTGGTTCGTTCCTGGTCGACGCGGGGCTCAGCGCCCGCGAGGTCGTCCGGCGCATCGCCGAGGTCCGCGCCGACCCCCGCGACATCGTGGCCATCGTCCTGACCCACGAGCACACGGACCACGTCAGCGGCGTCCGTGCCCTGGGACGCCGGCTGGGCATCCCCGTGTTCGGCACCCGTGGCACCCTCGCTGCCGCGTCCCCCCTCATCGAGGGCCTCGAGGCGCGCCCGGTGGGGTACGACGAGCCCTTCGAGGTCGCGGGCGCGTCCGTGACGCTCCTTCGCGTGCCCCATGACGCGGTGGAGCCCGCGGCCGTCCTGGTCGAGTCCGGCGGCAGCCGGTTGCTGTCCGCGACCGACCTCGGCACCGTTCCTTGGTGGCTCGTCGAGGCCGCGAAGGAAGTCGAGGCGCTCGTGCTCGAGAGCAACCACGACCTGCGCATGCTGCGGGAAGGCCCGTACCCCCCGCCCCTCAAGCAGCGCATCCTCGGGGACACGGGCCACCTGTCGAACGACCAGTGCGCCGCGGGCCTCAGGAGGATGGTGGGCGCGCACACCAGGACCGTCCTGCTCGGCCACCTGTCGCAGCAGAACAACAGGCCGGACATCGCGCGCGCGGCAGCCCAGGCGGTCGTCCCCGGGCACGTCGACTTGCGCGTGACCTCGCCCTCCAGGGTGGAGGCGTTCTCGACGTGAGCGCCGTGGTAGCCTTTTTCTCCTCGCAGGCGCCTTGACCTTGCGATGAGCGCGCAGCCTGGCGTGGATGGCGGCGGCCGGGTCGCCACGCTCGCCCCGGAGGCCGGACCGGAGCCCTACTCCGTCGAGGAGGCGTTGCCGTTCGTCCTGTTCCTCCTGCTCATCTCCGTCATGGCCACCCTGGTGGTCGTCATCGGTTGGAGGATCGGGGACCTGACGTCGCCCTCGGACCTTCCGCTGGGGGACATGGACCTCGACGGCACCGTCGAGCTGCTCGGCGAGAGCGTCGAGCCCTACGCGCCCTTCGGGGCCCACGCGCACGCCATCAACCTGACGATGGGCGCAGGGGACGTCCTGACGGTCGACTTCGACTCCCTTGACGCGCCCATCCAGGTGCTCGTGCAGCGGCCCATCCATCCCGTGAACTTCAGCTCCTCGCCCGCGGTCGTCCTCGCCACCGGCTCCGGTCTCACGGGCAGACTGACGTTCGAGGCCGTCGAGCCCGGCGCGGTCCAGGTGTACATCGTCAACCCCGCCGCCGCCCAACCGCCGCCCGCGGGCGTGCCGGCCTCGGAGTGGCACATCGCCACGCGCGTAACGTTCTCGGTCCGCGTGGACCGCGCTGGCTGAACGGCCGCGCGCGCGTCACGGATGGTCAATGTCCTTAAATACGCCGGATGGGATATTCCGATTGCCGGGTGGATGGTATGAGCGTTGCTGCCCATAAGGAGCCAGGTCGGGGAGCGGACGCAGGGACCAGGCTTGTGCTCTGCCTCGCGGTAATGGCGCTCCTGCTCGGCCCCGTGGCGATGGACGGAGCGGCGGGGGCGACCACCCACGACCCCATCCGTGGGATGCGCCCGGTCGGGGAGACCGTGGCGTCCGGCGTCCGCCTCGACGCCGCCCAGGAGAACTCCGACGTCGCGTTCGATGCCTGGGGACGGCTGCACGTGGTGTGGCAGGACGCCCGGGAGGGCAACTACAGCATCATGTACGCGAGGAGCGACGACGGCGGCCGCTCCTTCGGCCCCTCGATTGTCGTGAACATGCCGCACGGGACCGGCAACGCCCTCAACCCCGCGGTCGCCGTCGACCGCCAGTGCAATCCCCACGTGGCCTGGGAGGACCCGCGCAACAGCCTGACGCGGAGCATCGACGTGTTCTACGCGAGGTCCTACGATGGGGGCGAGACGTTCGGACCCAACGTGCGGGTCAACACCGACACGGAGCCCACGATGCAGTCGGCCCCCGTGCTCGGTGTCGGGCCCAGCGGTGACGTGGAAGTCGCCTACATCTCGGGCACGGGCGCCAACTCGGACGTGTACGTGAGCATGTCTGTGGATGGTGGCCGGACGTTCCAGGCCATGGTCCGGCTCAACGACGACATGGGCACCAACCGCCAGATGACGCCCTGCCTCACGATGGACCAGGCCGGCTCGGCGCACATCGCCTGGGTGGACTTCAGGGCCGGTGGCTCCGACCCGGACATCATCTACGCCTTCCGCGACAACCTCGGCACCATCTCGGCGAACAAGCGGGTGAACGGGGATGGGGTCGGCAACGAGCAATGGGGCCCCGCGATCGCCATGGACGGCACCACCCCCGTGGTGGTGTGGCAGGACGACCGAGGCGGCAACCATGACATCTACCTGGCGAGGCGCACCACCCCCAGCACATTCGGCCCCAACCACCGCGTGAGCTTGGACACCCACACGACCAACCAGGTATCGCCGGACATCGCCACCGCGACGGCGGGAGCGGTCCATGTGATCTGGGAGGGCGAGCAGGGGACGGCGTTCCGCATCTACCTCGCCAGCTCGACCGACGGTGGCACGACCTTCTCGACGGACGTCGAGGTCGATCCGGCCCTCCCCGGGACGGCCGCCATGCACCGGCCCACGATGGCATCGACGGGCGAGTCGTGCCTGGCCATCTGCTGGGACAACCTGGACACCGCGGGGGTCCGGGGGACGGACGTGATGGTCGCGGCCGTCACGTCCTCCTGGAGGACTGGCGGGAGGCTTGTGGCCGATGACAGGAGCGACGCATCCCAGGCCCGCCCGGCGACGGCAATCGGCCCCGGCGGCCTCATCGGCGCGGTTTGGGTCGACAACCGCGGGGGCGGGCTGGGGCTGCGGTTCGCGAGCTCCTCGGACGGGGGGGCCACCTGGGGCTCCCGCTCCGCCGTGGGGGACCCGTCCGGGGGCAGGCTGCAGCTCACGCCTGACATCGCCATCGGCCCTGACGGCACGGTGCACGTGGTCTGGACGAACGCCTCGTCGGCCGGACCGCGCGTGTGGTACGCCAACAACAGAGGGCGGGCCTTGGGCTTCAACGCCGCCATCAGGGTGGACGACACCACCGCGAGCGGCTTCGCGGTCTCCCCCGCCATCGCCGCCGCCCCCAACGGCTCGCTCATCATCGCGTGGCTCGACGGCCGCGCGGGCGGTGTGCGCGTGCGCGTCGCGCAATCGAGGGACACGGGCGCGAGCTGGGAGCCCAGCCTCGAGGTCCCTGGCCCCGCCATCGCGAGCCTGCGCGGAGCTCCCTCCGTCGGCGTCAGGGAGGGGCTCGTCGTCATCGCGTTCACCGATGACGAGGGCGGTGCCATCGCGCCCTGGGTGTCCAGCGGGGGCTGGATTGACTCGATGGGCATGGCCGTGCGGGCACTGCCGACCGCGGCGACGCCCGGGCAGCCCACGTTCGGCTGCGAGCTGGCCCTCGCGCTGGACGACGACGCTGCAGGACCGGTCAACATCGCCTTTGCCAATCGGAGCGGCACGTCGGGCCAGGCATGGTCGGTGCAGTACCTGCCCCAGACGCGCACCTTCGCGGAGGCGCAGCCCCTCGACGCGGTCGCTCCCGAGGCCACCCGCGTCACACCGTCCATCGCCCTGGGCGACGGCGGCACCCTTTTCGCCGTGTGGGTGGACACGTCGCCTCCCGAGCCTAGGCCGTACCTCAAAGTGGCCGTGCCAGGCCTCTCCGGTGGCACGCCGATGGCCCTGCCGGTCCACCCTGGCGCACCGTCCTGCTCACCCGACATCGCCTTCGGGGACCATCGCCCCGTCGTGGTATACGCGACCAACGCGAACGCGCGCGCCTACATCGCGTGCGCGGAGTGGGGGAACTCCCCGCCCTCGCCACCGGTCGCCATCGCCCCCCAGGAGGGGGGATGGGTCACGACGGCGAGCTTCAACCTCAGCCTGGCGAGCCCGACGGACGCGGACGGGGACACGGTGCTCATAAGATTCACGCTCCATGGGCCTGGCGACCTGGTGCTCGACCGGCCGTTCGCGGAGAACCCCAGGTTCCAGGTCTCCGACGCCCCGAGCGGGGATTACACCTGGACAGCGGTCTTGACGGACGGGTTCGGCGCGTTCGCGTCGCCGGTCTGGCCGTTCAAGGTGGACCTGGAGCCCCCCGATCTGCCGGAGTTCCAGCCGGAGCCCGAGTACACGGCAGGCAAGAGCAACACGGTGCGGTGGAACGCGACCACCGACCCCCAGGGCGGCCCGGTCGTCTACAGGGTCGAGGCGAGCCAGTCGACCGAGTTCAGGCAGCCGCTACTGGCGGACTCCGGGTGGGTGGACGGGCTGGAGGCGACCTTCGACAACCTGCCCGCGAGCAAGGTCTACTACAGGCTGACGTCAAAGGACGAGGCGGGCAACATCGCGCCCGGGAAGGCCATCGTGAACAGCACGCAGGACGACAGCTACCCTCGGCTCATCCTGTTCATCACCCCACCGCTCCAGGCCAACCAGTCCGAGCCCGTCGAGTTCGACGCGAGGGCCAGCACGGACGACCACGGCATCGCGCTGTTCGAGTGGGACTTCGACGGCGACGGGGAGGTTGACGCGAACGGCTCGATGGTCACGCACGCCTTCGCCGATGCGGGGATCTACAACGTCTCGGTCGCCCTCACCGACCGGGCAGGCAACCGCAAGTCGTTCCCCCCCTATGAGATGACCGTCAACGACATCTCGCCCCCGTCCATCAACATCACGCTCTCCAACGGCACCACCTTCCCAGAGGACATCACCGTCACGCTCGACGCCTCCGGCACGACGGACTCGACGGGCATCGCGGCGATGAGGTGGTTCCTCGGGGAAGAGGCGGTGCCGTTCGCATCGGGCAAGACAGTTTCCCATGTGTTCTCGGACCCGGGACAGCAGGTGGTGAGGCTGGAGGCGCGGGACGTCTTCGGGAACGCCGCCAACGCCACCATCACCCTCACGGTGACGGACACGACGAAGCCCGAGGCGCGGTTCAACAGCTATGGACCATTCGACAACACGAGGGTCGAGTTCTTCACCCTGTACGTCAACGTGACGGACAACGACCGCGTCGCCTCCGTGGTCCTGTACTACAAGACGAACGAGGCGGCGCTTTTCAGCGACGTGCCCATGGAGCGCGTCCCCGGCTCCAAGGACGAATGGTACAAAGAGGAGCTCGGCGTCGGGGGCAAGGGCAACTCGACGTACTACCTGCGCGTCCTGGACGCGTCCGGCAACGAGCTGCGGACCGGCTACCAGAGGATAACTGTGGTCGGGACGGACACCCCGAGGCCCCCCAACCCCCAGGACGGGGACAAGGGCCTCATGGACTACTGGTGGCTCCTCCTCATCGTGGCCATCGTGGTCGCGGGCGCGTTCGCCGCCATCGCGATATCGCGCCGGGGGCGTGGCGAGGGGGCGGAGGCGGTGGAGGGGGCCGGTCCTGGCGGGGGAGCGCGCTCCGCGGCGGACAAGGCCACGCGCTCTGCCGCAGGGCCCCCTGTGGCGGCGTCCCCTGCCGAGGCCTCGTCGGCCGAGGCGCTCGCCGTCCCCACGGGCAAAGAGGCCGTGATGTGCGCCATCGAGGAGGTCTACTTCATCCACGTGGACGGCCGCCTCATCCACGCTGCCGCGGCCACCGCGGGCGAGGGCAGGACGGACCATGACATCTTCGCGGGCATGTTCACTGCCATCCAGGACTTCATCAAGGACTCAATGGCACGGGAGGGCTCGCTGGGCTCGTTCGACTACGGTGACAACCGCGTCATCATCGAGCGCGGCAAGCATCTCATGGTGGCCGTCACGATCTTCGGCCAGGAGCCCCCCACGCTGCGGGACGAGGTGAGGGACGTCGTCAGGCAGGTGGAGGGCAGCTACGCGGGCGTCATCGAGCGGTGGGACGGCGACAAGGGCAAGCTCAAGGGCATCTCCGAGTGGGGCTTGAAGGTGCTGGCCCTGACGGGGCGCATAGACCGCGAGACCGTCCTCAAGGCAAAGGAGCGCAAGGGCATCAAGCTCGTGAGCGAGGTCGAGTTCTTCCAGGGGTTCGTGCGGCTCAAAGTCGCGGTCAAGAACGACACCGAGACGGTCATCACGGACGCGGCCATCGACATCGTCTACGACGACAACGTGCTCCGGCTCGACCACATCCAGCCCGTTTACGAGTTCAAGCGCGGCAAGGTGCACATCGGGAACGTCAACGCGGCCGAGAAGAAGACGGTGGCCTTCAACTTCGACCCCGTCATCTGCATGGAGTCCCTGATCGATGGCAATCTCACGTACAGGGACGTGTCGGGCAAGCTCCAGGTCGTGTCCATGAAGTCCCGCCGCGCTGACATCGTCTGCCCCATCTTCTTCACGAAGGAGAACGCGAACACGGCCATGCTCAAGCGGCTCGTGCACGAGGAGCTGACAGCCCAGGACTCGAAGGTCTACCGCTACCCCGACGGCCTGGCCCCCCTGCAGGCGTTCGAGCTGTGCAAGGGCGTGGTCCACCTCCACGACGTCAAGTTCGTGCGGGAGTTCATCGAGTCCAAGCCCTCATGGCTCGGTGAGGCCTGGTTCTACGGCGAGACGAAGGTCAAGGGCTACAAGATTGTCATCCGCGTGACCGTGCGGGAGGCGTCGCACTCGGCAGAGTTCTTCGTGGCGTCGCAGCAGATGGAGGTCATCACCGGCCTCCTCGCGGAGCTGGGCCACAGCCTCAACCGCATGCTCAAGGAGAAGTACATGGGCCGCCTCAAGGCCCAGCCCATCGTCGACCAGAAGCTCAAGAAGGACATCACCGAGCAGCCGCTGCTCCTCGAGCGGGCGAAGGAGTAGGCCCCAGCCAGGCGACGGCCCCTCGTCCGTCCAGCCTGGGCAAGCCTTATATACGGGAGCGCGCTATGCCCCTCATCCCCGCTGGGGCCCGGCCGGATGCGGCCGGGCTGGCGCGCGCGACCTCGCAAGTCGCGCCGTCCATACAGGCCCATGGGAGGTCCTCACATGGTAAAGCGAGACAAATCCGACAAGGAAGCCCCCTCCGAGGAGAAGAAGCCCAAGAAGGTCGTCGAGGAGGAGAACCCGGACTTCAAGTTCCTGGTCCGGCTCGTCAACACCGACATCGAAGGGCACCGCCCGCTCTTTTTGGCCCTCGCCCATGTGCCTGGCGTCGGCCGCCGGGTCAGCTACAAGATGATACACGACCTCGGATTCGACCGCCAGAAGCGCATCGGTGACATGACGGACGAGGAGATCGAGCGCATCACCAAGATGCTCGCCGAGATCCACGACGTGCTGCCCGCCTGGATGATGAACCGCCAGAAGGACTACGACACGGGCGACGACGTCCATCTCATCGGCACGGAGGTCATGATCTCCCGCAAGGACGACATCAACCGCTTCAAGAAGATCCGCTCCTGGAAGGGCGTGCGCCACGAGAAGGGCTACAAGGTCCGTGGCCAGCGCAGCAAGTCCAACGGGCGCACCGGCCTCCAGCTCGGCGTCATACGCAGCAAGGCCATCGCCGCCGCGAAGGCCGCGGCCGCCGCCGGCGAGGAGAAGAAGGAGTGAGGAAGATGGGTGATCCGAAGTTCCCCCGCAGGCTCTACAAGACGCCCACCCACCCCTGGAACGGGCCGCGCATCCTCGAGGAGCACCAGATGGTGCGCAAGTACGGGCTGAAGAACAAGCGCGAGCTGTGGCGCACCAAGACCATGCTCTCCGACCTGCGCGGGCAGGCCAGGGAGCTGCAGGCGAGGCTGCGCTCCGAGGACGAGCAGGCGCGCAAGGAGAACGACGCGATGCTCGATCGCCTCAAGCGGATGGGCCTGCTCCACGGCACGCCCACGCTCAACGACGTGCTCATCCTCGACATCGAGGACATACTCGCGCGCAGGCTCCAGACGCAGATATACCTCAAGGGCCTCGCGCGCACCATGAAGCAGGCGAGGCAGTTCATCGTGCACGGCCACATCGCCATCGAGGGCCGGAAGATAACCGTCCCCGGCTACCTGGTCCCCGACTCCGAGATAGCCAACATCGCCTACTACCAGGGCTCTGGCATGGCCAACGAGCTCCATCCTGAGAGGCCCGCCAAGGACTTCGTGCCGCAGCTCACGACCGTCAAGGACGAGATGGCCGCGGCGGCCGTGCGAGAGCGCGAGACCAAGCGCATGCGCGATGGCGACCGCGTGAGGGCGGTGGCCCGCAAGCTAGCGCCAGAGGGCGTGTCGAAGGCGGACGTCGACCTCGTCACCGTCGCGGCAGCCGGCGAGGCGACCGCCGAGCTTCCAGAGCTGCCAGAGGAGCCGGCCGAGGAGGGCGTCGAGGAGGCCAAGGCGGCCACGGCAGGCGCGACCCCGGCCAAGGCCCCCGACCAGGCCGCCGCAGCGGCACCGGCCGCCGTACCGGCACCGGCCACGGCACCCCGCGAGGGGAGGCCCGCCGCCCGCGCCCCGAAGGAGGGCCGCAGCGGCGACAAGCCACCGAAGGCAGAGAAGAAGCCGAAGGGAGGTGAGGCCTGATGCGATGGGGCATCGCGCACATCTATGCGTCCTACAACAACGTCATCATCACCATCACAGACGCGACCGGAGCGGAGACCGTGACGAAGGCATCTGGCGGCATGGTCGTGAAGGCCGACAGGGACCAGGCGTCGCCCAACGCGGCCATGAAGGCGGCCGAGAAGGTCGCCGAGGTTGCCCTCGAGAAGGGCATCGAGGGCGTGCACGTGCGCATCCGCGCCCAGGGCGGCAACAAGTCGCTGAGCCCTGGTCCGGGCGCCCAGGCGGCCATCCGCGCGCTCGCCCGCGCGGGGCTGCGCATCGGGAGGATCGAGGACGTCACGCCCGTCCCCCACGACGGCACCAAGAAGAAGGGCGGCCGCCGCGGCCGGAGGGTCTGAGCGGAGGGGATTGGAGTGAAGTTCGAGTTCCGGAAGCTGACGGCGACCGAGGCGGTCATGGTAATCGACTCGACGTCGCCCTCGGCCATGAACGCGCTGCGACAGACGCTCATCGCGGACATCCCGAAGATGGCCATAGAGGACGTCGAGTTCCACCTCGGCCCCATCCGTGACCAGGATGGCAAGGAGTACGAGAGCATCTCGCCGCTGTTCGACGAGATACTCTCCCACAGGCTCGGGCTGGTGCCCGTGCCCACCGACCTCAAGCGGTTCAGGTTCAAGGACAAGTGCGAGTGCGGCGGCGAGGGCTGCCCCAACTGCTCGATCATGTACACGCTCAACAAGAAGGGCCCCTGCACCGTCTACTCGGGCGACCTCGAGCCCGTCGGCGACAGCTCCCTCAAGGTCAAGGAGGACCTCATCCCCCTGGTCAAGCTCGCGGAGGGACAGGCGCCCCTCATCTACGCGACCGCCGTGCTCGGCACCGGCCGGCAGCATGCGAAATGGCAGGTGTGCCATGGCGTGGGGATGAAGTACTACCCCAAGATCACGCTCGACGCCAAGAAGTGCGATTCCGGCGGCAGCTGCCTCAAGCACTGCCCGAGGGGCTGCTTCGAGAAGGTGGACGGCAAGGTCCAGGTCGTCAAGGAGGAGGAGTGCATCCTCTGCGGCAAGTGCGTCGAGGTCTGCGAGCTGGGCGCGCTCAAGGTGGACGGCGACGCCACCAGGTTCGTGCTCCGGTTCGAGACGGACGGCTCGATCCAGGCCAAGGAGGCTCTGGAGTACGCGCTCAAGCTGCTGCGCGACAAGGCCGAGGACATGCGCAACTCGATGACGGCCATGGAGTGAGCCGCCGGGCGCTCCCAAAGGCACATATACCGCTTTTCCATTACCATGGCGCTCACCCCGTGCGGGGGTGGCTGAGCTTGGTCAAAGGCGCGAGGTTGAGGACCTCGGCGGGAACATCCGCAGGCGCCCGCGAGGGCAGGTGCCTCGTCTCGTAGGAGTCCGAGGGTT
>Ga0316622_100003010_pt1 | contig 11880 bp, 14 predicted proteins | sample OWC_Aug_OW2_C1_D_FD_207646 | JGI IMG/M metagenome (GOLD analysis project Ga0316622, IMG submission 207646) | Wetland soil microbial communities from Old Woman Creek delta, Ohio, United States - OWC_Aug_OW2_C1_D5_C | ecosystem: Environmental > Terrestrial > Soil > Wetlands | place: USA: Ohio... | reverse complement strand
GGGGTCGCGGCGCTCGTTGCGAGCTTGCAGGGGACGTCATGAGCCTCACGGCCGCCGGCGCGTGGCGAAGGGCACAGAGGGTCTTCCTGCCGATCTTGCTCGCGGCTTTCGTCGTGGCCTGCGGCACCCGCGACGAGAGTGCCGCAGCTGCGAAATCCGAGGAAGTCCTGCACGTCTACAACTGGGCCGACTACATCGCCGAGTCGACGATCCGGGACTTCGAGGCGCGCACGGGCATCGAGGTCGTCTACGACATCTACGACTCATCCGAGGTCACGCAGACGAAGCTGCTGACTGGGCAATCGGGGTACGACGTCGTCGTGACCTCTGGCGCTGCGACCAGCAGGCTCATTGCCGGCGGTGCGCTCGGGAAGCTCGACCGCTCGAAGCTGAGCAACTTCGGCAACCTCGATCCCCAGCTGATGCAGCGCATCACGATCTACGATCCGGGCAACGAGTACGCCGTGCCCTACCTCTGGGGAACGACGGGCATCGGCTACAACCCGGATAAGGTCGAGCAGGTGCTCGGCACCCGGACGATCGACAGCCTGGCCGCAGTCTTCGACCCGGCGGTGGCCGCGAAGCTCGCGCAGTGCGGCATCACGTGGCTCGATGCACCGGCCGACGTGTTCCAGCTGGCGTTCATCTATCTTGGTCTCGACGCGAACAGCCATCGTCCGGAGGATGTCGCCGCCGCCGAGACCCTGCTCACGCGCGTTCGGCCGTACGTTCGGTACTTTCACTCGTCGCAATACCTGAACGACCTCGCAAATGGCGAGGTGTGCGTCTCGATCGGTTGGAGCGGCGGGATCGAGCAGGCGCGTAGTCGAGGTGCGCAGGGCGCGACACCCGTCGAGGTGGTGTACGTGATCCCGAAGGAGGGCGCGCCGCTCTGGACGGACCTGGTCGAGATTCCCGTGGACGCGCCGCATCCCGAGAATGCCCATCGGTTCATCGACTACCTGCTGGAGCCCGAGGTGATCGCAGCGGTCACCAACACCGTGGGGCAGGCGAACGGCAATGCGGCGTCATTGCCGCACGTCGCGGAGGCGATCCGCAACGACCCGGCCATCTACCCCTCCGCAGAGGTCTACGGGCGGCTGACGATTGACCGGACGTGGTCGCAGGAACTGACGCGCGATGTCAACCGCGCATGGACACGGATCAAGAGCGGGCAGTGACCCGCCCGCCCGATGCACAACCCTGTCAGGACATCTGCCAGCTGGCTCGCGGGCCGAGTGCTCGTCTTCCTGGTCATCCTCGTGGCGCTCGTGGCGTGGGATGCCTACCGCGACGAGTCGCTGATGGTGGCGGCGTTGACCAAAGGGCTGCTGCCAGATCGGGAGCTCGTCGAGCGCCTGGAGACGGGGAAGCAGCGACTGGAGATTTCCGCGGCCGACGCCGAGCGGGAGGTCAAGCAGCGACTGGAGCGACTGCAGGCGCAGGGCGAGCAGGCCATCGACACTCGCATCAGGGAGCTGGACGCGCGCATCGGGACCCTTGAGGGCAGTCGGCTGCCGGCGTGGCGCAAGGCCGTGGCGGCGGTGACCGGCGAAGGACTCGAGCGCGAGTTGCAGAACGAACTCGAGCTGCAGCTCGCGAGGGCGGAGCGCGAAGCGCTGCAGCAGCTCAGGGGCGAGCTGGCGGCCATGCGCGCGGCGGTGGTCGGCGCACAAGTCCGGAAGAGGCAGGCGTACCGGCAGTGGAAGAGCAGCTGCGCCGGCCATGAAGCGGCGAAGGCCAGCAGAGCGCGGTTCGTTGCAGCCAATCCGATTTCATCGCGGGTGCCCGTGCTCGGCGTTCGCGAGCAGCTGGTCGAGATCGATCGCATCGTCGAACGATGGGGCCGGGCGTGCCGGACCGCCGACGCGGATTTCCGGAAGGCCGAGGCCGACCTCGCCACCGTGCAGCGACTGCCCAAGGCATACCTGCAGCACGTCGATGCGGCCAAGGAGCTCGTGCTGGGTCCGCTGACCGAACTGATCGCGGCGAAGAAGACCGCGGTCGAGTCGGCGGAAAGAGAAGCCGCGCGGGTCCTGCAGTCGATCCGGCGGATGTTTCTCCAGGCGCTCGGCATCCTCGTGCTGGTGACGCTCGCTCCGGTGGGCATCAAGGCGATCTGGTACTGGCTGCTGGCGCCGGTCGTCGAGAGGCGGCCGCCGATCCGCATCCGCATGGGCGGCGCCCGGGGCGCGGCGCCGCAGGGCGAGCCGGCGCGGTGCAAGATCTCGGCGGTGTCGCAGGACATCGTCCTCGAGGAGGGCGAGGAACTGCTCGTCCACCCCGACTTTCTGCAGAGCTCCACGAGCCACAGCCGCAAGAGCACGAAGTGGCTGCTCGACGTGCGCTATCCGTTCACCAGCGTGGCCGCGGGCATGGTGATGCTCACGCGCGTGCGATCGATGACTCGCGAGCCCCTGGTCGTGTCTAGCCGCAACGACGCCCTCGCGGAGATCGGCGTGATCACGCTGCAGGCGGGCGATGCACTGGTGTTGCAGCCCCGCAGTCTGGTCGGCGTCGCGCAGCGGACCGACTTTCCCGTAAGGATCCGGCATCGCTGGGTGTTCGGCTTGAGTGCCTGGATCACGCTGCAGTTCCGCTACCTGGTGTTCGAAGGGCCGTGCCGGCTGCTCGTGCAGGGGTGCCGGGGCGTGCGCGTCGAGCCGGCCGGCAGCGGTCGCAGCATCGACCAGAACGCGACCATGGGCTTCAGCGCGAACCTGGATTACCGGCCACGCCGCTCGGAGACGTTCAGCGCCTACGTCATGGGCGTCAACGGCCTGTTCAACGACAGCTTTGCCGGCGGGCCGGGTTACTGCGTCTATGAGGAGATGCCGTATGCCGGCAAGCGATCGGGAATCACCGGGCGTGGGCTCGAGGGAATCACCGACGGGCTGCTCAAGGTCGTCGGGATCTGAGGCGCGGATGAGTCCGTCTGATCCTGCAGACCCTGTAGATCTTGCAGATCTTGCAAACCTGACACCATTCTGAAGCCATGAGGCGGACGAAACAGAGCCGCAAGAGCACGCCGGGCAGCCGGCCGCTGCGGGGACTGGCGCGGGACGAGGTGCTCGCGCGGCTCGAGGCCGCGTTCGGCGAGCGCGACGGTGTCGACGGCGCGCACTGCATCCACGAGTTGTGGATGCGCAACGAGCCGCCGCTCAACATCGAGCGCCTGCTCGGGCTGCTGTGGCGGGCCGCGCCGGAGTCGGTGCCGGAGTGGCTGCCCATGCGCTATGTCGATTGGCTGCCGCTCGCCTACGAGGTGGCGGCGCGCTTCGAGCGGCAGGGTCGCGGCCGCTCGAACCTCTACCTGGTGCTGCTCGACTACGAGGACAGCCCGCGCGGGCCCTACGGCGTGTACGTCGGCGCGTCGCAATACGCGCCGTCGGTGCGCTTCGACCAGCACAAAGCCGGCATTCGCGCGGCGGGCAGCGTACTGAAGCGCGGGCTCGAGGTGCTCACCGGCCCCGTGCTGCACCTGCAGGGAGTCAAGCGGACGCAAGCGGAGGAGATCGAGGAAGGGCTCGCCGAGGCACTGCGGGCGGAAGGGCTGCTGGTGCAGGGCGGGCACTGAGGACGGAGTGCGAGATCGCGCCCTATGGGGCGTTCAAGTGCGCATCGAAGAAGCCAACGACGCTGGCGTTCATGCTCGCGTGGAAGTCCTTGCGATCGAAGCTCCCTGGGTCCGAGCAGACGCCCGGCGGCTTGAGCAGACCGCATGGCGCGAGAAACGAGAAATGCCCGGCACCGGGCACCGAATGAAACTCCGCTCGCGACCCGAGTCCTGCGCGAACCAGCCGGGTGTTGCTCGCATAGGGGACGTTGGCGTCCTGCTCGGCGCTCCACAGCTGAACGGGCACGCTCACGTGGCTCAACCGATCCGGCGTGAAGGCAAATCCCAGGCCCGGTGCCGCGACGACGGCCGCCATGATTCTCGCGTCGGGCAAGAAGACTCCCCCGACGCTCGACGCGCCTGGCTTCAGGAGGGGCGAGTTCACCTGCCGGAGCAGGTCGCAGGCAAACTCGGGCGACTCGCGGCAGTGCGTGGCAATGATGCTGAGGTCAGGCTGGGCGCCGACGGCGGTCAGGACCGTGAAAGCGCCCGCAGAGAAACCGAACGCGCCGACCCGTCGCGGGTCGATCCGGTCGCGACCCGTCCAGCTCGTGAGCATGTAGTCGACGGCGGAGCGGAGCTGCTGATTCCGATTGCTGAGCCACGACTCGGATGCGATCGCGCCCTGGTCCGCATAGTTGTCACCGGCGTGCATGGGCGCGGCGATCACGTAGCCGGCGTCGGCCAGGGCCAGGGCCAGGTCGGCATGGCTTGCGGGCCCACCGCCGTTGCCGTGCGAGACGACCACCAAAGGCAATCCACGCCCCAGGATCGGACCATCGGCCGCCACGTCCATCAGCAGCGGACCCAGCAGGGTGGTCGGTCGGGGGCGGGCGTCGGTTGGGTACCAGACGGCGATCGGGATCGAACCCCCGTCGACGCCGGTTGCTCGAACCACCTGGAAACCCACGGGATGCTCGGTGCGCAACGCGGTGAGGAACGCGGCGAGCACGACCCCCCCGACCACGACCGCCAGGGCAATCAAGATCCGCCGAATCCATTTCACGGGCCTGCTCCAGTGGCGTGCCAACGACACCGGATATTGCGGCATCGCGACTAGCAGAACAGTCTTCGCCGGAGGCCGTCAAGGTGCCCCGTGCGACGTCGAGCTTCGTGCGCAATGTGATGGGCAAGGAGCCCGGCATGACGCCCGGCATGCAGCGTCGCGGCAGCCCTGGGCGGGCTGCCGGAGTCAGTCCTGGCGCACGGGCTCGTGCGGGTCCGCGGGAAAGTTGCGGCGCACCCACTCGCGCATCTCCTTGTCGAACACCAGCACGTTCTCGCTGCTCGAGCCGTAGGCCGCTTCGAGCCATGCCGCCTTGGTTACGGCGTGGCCCTGGGCGCGCAGGTGCTCGGCAACGGGATCGCCGCGGAGCCATTCAGGAAGTTCGGGCGGGCAAGCGTCGGGATTCGCCATGGCCGGATTCCGGGTTACAGTCGCAGGTGCGGGAATCATCCCACGAACGGAGCAGGCGTCATGTCGAAGGGTATGGACCGGAAGAAAGAGGCCAAGAGGAAGCCCCAGAAGACCAAGGAGGAGAAGCGCGCGGAGAAGCGCGCCAAGGCGGCGGGACGCGGCCGCTGACGGCGCCGGCGGGCACGGCGCAAGGACAAGCAGCGGGACGATGCTCACGGACCGATACAAGTCGGCCATGCAGTTCGCGGCGACGCTGCACGACGGCCACCTGCGCAAGGGCACGCAGGTCGCGTACCTGTCGCACCTGATGTCGGTGTCGGCCCTGGTCATGGAGAACGGCGGCAACGAGGACGAGGCGATCGCGGCGTTGCTGCACGACGCGATCGAGGACCGCGGCGACGGATACCAGAGCCCGTTCCAGGTGGAGCCGCGGGCAGGGCGCGAGGCGCTGAAGCGCGACATCGAGCTGCAGTTCGGCGGCGTGGTGCTGTCGATCGTGCGCCAGTGCACCGACGACGAATACCTGCCGGCGGGCCGCCCGTCCCAGAAGGGCACGCCGGAAGAGTGGCGGGAGCGCAAGACGGCGTACCTCGCGTCGCTGCGCAAGAAGAACGAAGCGGCGCCGCTGCGCGTGTCGTGCGCCGACAAGCTGCACAACGCGCGGGCGATCCTCGCCGACTACGAGACCGAAGGCGAGAAGCTGTGGCAGCGCTTCAACGTGAAGTCGAAGGCCGGGCAGCTCTGGTACTACGAGGGCCTCGCCGATGTCTTCGTCGAGCGGAGCCTGGCGCTCGGCGACCCAGGGCTGCAACGGCTGGCGGGTCAGCTCGCGGCGACGGTGGAGGCGATCGGGCGTAAAGACTGAGTGGGTCGGCGAGGACGGGCTCGAGGTTGCCTGTCCGCCGCTCGTTCGCCGGCAGTTCGACAACAGCAGTAATGATCCGCCGGGCGGCTTTGCCCCGCCGAATCTTGCAATCTTGCAAACCTGACACCTATCCAGGTGGGTCGTCGCTGCCGGGGGCGAGCTTGGCCGCGGCCCAGCGCCGCAGTTCGCGCACTTTCTGCGGCCCGGTGCCTGGGCTGCGCATGAGCGTCTCGATGCTGCGCATCACCGCGTCGACCTCGGCGTCGGCGACCTCAGCATCCCTGCCCACGCCCCACAGGTCGATGCGGCGCTCGCAGCGCTCGCCGAAGCGCAGCACCGCGTGGAAGAGGCGCGGCCGCCGCCAGTTGCCGAGCAACAGGTCGAGCCCGGCCGCCACGAGCGACACCGGAATGAGCGTGAGATCGAGCAACGCCTCGAAGGCGCACTTGACCTGGAACACGACCACGTCGCGCACGATGCGCAGTCGCGAACTGCTGTTGGGCTTGCCTGCCATGCCGACTAGTTTAGGCCGGCCATCTCCCTGGCAACCACACCAGGTCCGGGCTGCTCAGTCCTCGAGGATGCTGCGCAGCATCCAGGCGGTCTTCTCGTGCACCTCGAGACGCTGCGTGAGCAGGTCCGCGGTCGGCTGGTCGCCCGCGGCCTCGACCAGCGGGAACAGCTTGCGCGCCGTGCGCGCCGTGGCTTCCTGCGCCGCGACGAGGTGCCGCACCATCTCCATCGCCTTCGGCACGCCTTTCACTTCCTTGACCGAGGCGAGTTCGGCGAACTCGCGGTAGGTGCCGGGCGCCGGGTGGCCCAGCGCGCGGATGCGCTCGGCGATCGTGTCGAGCGCGGTCCACTGTTCGGTGTACTGGTCCATGAACATCTGGTGCAGGCTGGTGAACTGTTTGCCCGTCACGTTCCAGTGAAAATTGTGCGTCATGAGGTAGAGCGTGTAGCTGTCGGCGAGCAGCGCCGACAGCCCCTGCGCGATGCTGGCGCGCTCGGGTGCGCTGATGCCGATGTTGATCGATCGGGACGGCGAGGTCTTCTTGGCCATGTGCATCCTCCTTGGATGGAAGGTCGGGCCGGTGAGTGACCCCAATGATGCGGCCTCACGATCGTCGAATCCAATGGAAAATATCTTTTGCGAAGATGGCTTCGATCTATCACGCGAACGCGCGCACGAGCCAGACGCCGAGCGGGAACAGCGCTGCGGTCACGAGACCGCACAGCCCCATGGCGAGACCCGAGAACGCGCCGGCTTCGCCGATCACCGGCCCGGGGATCGGCAACTGCAGTGCAACCACCACGACCTCGCCGACCAGCTGGTAGACGAGCAGGGTCGTGAGGGCGGTGAGTATCGCGGTCTCCCCGGCGCTCAGAAGCGCGCGCTCGCGCCGCCCCCGCCGAATCGCCCGCCGCCGCCCTCGTATGCGCCTTCGGCGGGCGGCGCGGTCGGGGCTGCCCGCTGCGCGAGCAGTGCGGTGCCGGCGACCTGCAGCAGGTCGAGCGGGCCCTCGCCGCGCGTCAGCGACACCGACGTCAGTCCGTTGCGAGGCTCGCGCAGCCAGCGATCCAGCGTGACGCCCGCGACGAGGACCACGATCCCGCAGGCAATCAGCCACGCCTCCTGGACGATCGGCAAGCCGGGGCGCAGTTCCATCGCGAGACCGGCGACGCAGCCCAGGAAGCCCCACAGCGGCGCGTGGCGGCGCCGGCGCACTCCCGTCATCAGCAGTGCCGCGCCGACCACCAGCAGCAGCACGACGGCCAGGGGGCGAACGGTGCCGCCGCCGCCGGCCACTTGCGATCCGTCGAATGCACTGGCGCCGACGTGCAGCCACCAGGCCGCGAGGGGCAGCGTCGCCGCGAGCCATGCGAGCATGCGGTCGTGCGACGGGCGCTGGTATTCGCGGCCGCCGAGGACGAGCGCGAGCGCGGCCATTGCGCAGCCGAGGCTCAACGCGGTCATGCCGCTGCCGATGGACCGATCGAGCCCCGTCGCGACATCGGTCACACCCACCCAGCCGACGAACGCGATCGCGGCGCAGGTGGTGACGAAGGCGTTCAGGCGCCGGAGTCCGGCGGCAGCCGCCGCGACGATCAGGATTGGTTCCACCATCGTTCCGCCGAAGCCGGGCTGCGGGTAGATCTGGGTCGTGATCCACGCGCCGACCATCAGGAACCCGGCTACGCCCAGGCCTTCCTCGATGCCGGACGCGTGCAGCCGCTTTCGCAGCGTGAGCCACTCCGCGGCGAGTGCCGCGACGAGCCCGGCGATGAGCAGGGTGATCTCGTCGCCGAAGCCGACGATGCCGGCCAGCAGCACCGCGGCCACGAGCCCCAGCACGAACAACGCGATGCGAGCCAGTGGCCCCGTGCTGCGCCAGCCGCCGGTGCGCTCGGCCAGGGCGGCGGGGGGCACGGCCGTGCCGAGGCGCGATGCGACCTCGAGCCAGCGCTCCTCGCCGGGCGTCGGGCGCCAGCGGATCACGTGCCCGGCTCCCGCAAGCGGCGGCGCAGCCGCCACAGCGCGGCAGCGGCCAAGCAGACGACGACCAGCACGAAGGCGAGCGAAGACGTCGTGCCGTGGATGTGCGGGACGAACGCGGCGCAAGTCCCGATCGCCGCGTAGACGGTGGCGTAGACGAGGAAGGCCTCGCGACCGGTGTCGAGTCCGCGGTGTGCCGATGCATACGCGAGCGCTGCGAGCAGCGGCAGTCCTGCCGCGGCCCACGGCCATTCGACGCACCAGGCGATGGCACCCCAGAATGCAAGATTGGCGGCGAAATGATCGAACACGTCGCTGAAGCGCGATTCCGGCCGTGCGCGACGGTCGGCGTAGCGCCACGCCATGATCACCACCGCGCAGGCGAGCGCGCGCGCCCCGAGCGCGGCGTTGGAGTAGGACACGTGCAGCGCGTCGCCCAGCGCAGGCCCGGCCCCGAACCACCCGGCGAGCGCGGCGAGCGACGCGGCGAGCACCAGCGGCGAGCCGAACCTGTAGGCGATGACCGCGTGCACGGAAGCGAGCACCAGCAGGTGCCAGGACCACAGCGGCCCGAGCAGCGAGAACTGGCGCTCGGCATACCCGAGGTCGGCGCTGAGGAGCAGTGCGGCGAGCAGCAGCAGGTACTCGCTCGCCACGGTCGGCGCGCGGCCCGTGCGCCGGGCTCGCACGGCCGGGATGGCACACGCGGCGGCCGCCAGCGCCACCGCGACCACGATGCCGAGCGGGCCGAGCCGGTCGATGTTGCGCGCCAGGATGATGCCCACGCCCGCCATCACGAGCAGCACGCCCGAGTACAGCGCGGCGCGCAGTTCCGCGTACAGCGAGAACACCTGGCCACGATCGCGAGCCAGGGCACGCGCCGCCGTCGCGTCGTCGATCAGGCCTTCGGCGTGCAGTGCGCGGAGTTCGGGTTCGAGCGTGTGCACGGTACGACTGTACGCCGGGTCCCGTCGGGCGGTCCATGCGTGTTCGCGGCGAACCGGTCAGGCCAGCCCTCAGTCACCGGCACTTCGGCTCGTGCCTGCGTTGCCGCTCGGCAGCCGGGCGTGGATCGTCGGCGGCGTCGGCCTCCGTCGCCGTCAGTCCCCACTCGGATAGATCGTGAACTGCTCAACCTTGCCGCTGCCGGGCTCGGCGCGCAGCACGGCGAGCAGCGTCCTGTCCTTGAGCCTGAAGGTGAAGCGCTCGACGGTGAGCCCGCCGCGCAGCTGCCTGGTGCCGCGTTGGCTCACTTCGACGGGTGGCCCGAGTGGCGCGAGGCTCGCGGCGTAGTCGGCGAGCGCCTGCTCGGTGAAGTAGTCATTGCCGTTCTTCGTGAACAGGCTGCGGTCGATGCGGCCGGTCGACAGCATGTCGTACAGTGCACGCGCCTGCGCGGTGGCCTGGTCGGTGCCGGCAAACACGATGGACTCGATGGCGTTCGCGATCGCGTCGTGCGCGTTCGAGAACCCCGCATTCGTGAGCACCGTGATGGCGACGCCCTCGCCCGGGAAGACGCGATTCACCGAGAGGTAGCCGTCCAGGGCCCCATCGTGGCGCACACGCGTGCGGCCGGCGCTGACGTCGAGCGTCACTCCGAGCCCGTAACCGTTCGCGGTGCCCGCCGGCGCGACGTTCGTTTCCTGTTCGGTCCACAGTGCCGCCTGCATCAGGCTGCGCGTGAGCCGCGCCATGTTCCACCGGGCGAGGTCGGTCGGTGTCATCGCGAGATCGCCCGTTGCGAACAGCCAGCCGGGCGCGGTGGGCGTGGTGTTGCGCACCGGGCCGAGCGCGTAGCGGCGCGTGCCGACGGCATCGTCGGGACCGAGGCCGGCGTCGGTGTCGAGCACGTCCATGCCGAGCGGACCGAAGATGCGACGCTGCAGGTAATCGAACAGCGGCTCCTTCGCGACCTGCTCGGCGATCAGGCCCGCGGCGGTGTAGCCGGTGTTCGAGTACTGCCACTGCGTACCGGGCTCGTAGTCCAGCGGCGCCTGCGCCCAGCGCTCGAGGATCTGCATCGGCGTGACGGGCTCGGCCATCGCCGCGAAGTCGAAGTCCTGCGGCCAGTAGTCGCGGTAGCCCGAGGTGTGCGCGAGCAGCTGGCGGACGGTGATGCGCCCGGCGGCGGTGAGCGTCGGCAGGTACTTCGCCACGGGGTCGTCGAGCGCGAGCTTGCCCTCGGCCTCGAGCATCAGGAGTGCCGCGGCCGTGAACTGCTTGCTGATCGATGCGACCGGATAGCGGCGTTCCACCGAGGGCAACGAGCCGTCGCGGCGCTGGTCGCCGTAGGCCTTGGCATAGGCGAGCCTGTCGTCCGTGACGACTGCGATCGAGGCCGAGGGCACGCCGGTGGTCGTGAGCACTTGCGCCACGCGTGCGTCGATCTCGGCCTTCTGTGCGTCGCTCAGTGGTGCGGCCCACGCGAGGCCGGGCAGGAGCAGGGCGAGCAGCAGGCGAGCGCGGGTCATGGTCGGTCCATCCTGGTTAGGGTTACATTGTGCCGCAGGACGGCATGACGCACAGCGCGGCCCGGCGGGGCGCGGCATCGAGGGCATGGGTATGACGGAACACGATCCTGGCGACACGCCGGCCAGCAATCTCGCCGCCTATTTGCTCGAGCAGGGCATTCGCGGCCTGGGGCCGCTGTCGGGTGCCGCGGGCCTTGCAGCCGAGTACCTCGGCGACGACAAGTACCGCGACGACGGCGCGCGCGTTGCGGCGCTCATCAAGTGGGAAACGGCGAAGAACTTCACCACCGGGTTCCTGACGGGCCTCGGCGGCTTCATCACGCTGCCGGTGGCAGTCCCCGCGGCCCTGGCGGCGTCGTGGGTCGTGCAGGCGCGCATGGCCGCGGCGATCGCCTGCATCTACGGGCACGATCTCGACTCCGGGCACGTGCGCACCAGGATTCTGCTCAGTCTCGCGGGCGACGTGGCGCGCGAAGCGATGAAGGACCTCGGCCTGAAGGTGGGCGACAAGCTCACGCAGCGCGCAGTGGAGCAGATCCCGGGCCGGCTGCTGGTCGAGGTCAACAAGCGGATCGCCGCGAAGCTTGCGGCGCAGGTCGGGCAGCGCGTGGCGCTCCGGTTCCCGCGGGCGGTGCCGGTGTTCGGCGGCGTGGTGGGCGGGTCGCTCGACGCGGTCGTCTGCCGCAAGGTGGGGCGCACGGCGCAGACGCTGTTCCAGCCGCCGTCGGGGGCGGTGATGGACGGAGAGGTCGTGTCGCGCTCGGTGCGCACGGCCGCCCGTGGCGGGCGGACGGCTCACTAGCGCGTGCGCAGCTGCAGCTCGCTGCGCGAGTAGTCGATCACCAGCGTGTCGAGCGCGCCGAGCACGTCCATGCCGATCAGCAGGGCGGGCTGCGAGGTGAGCTTCCAGTGGTCGAAGATGTGCAGATCGCTGAAGCGCACCGGTGCGTTGCGGACGATCATCTGCCCGGCCGTGATGCTCGGGATGCGCACCAGCGTGGCGGTCTGGATGTC
>Ga0316622_100003009_pt1 | contig 11883 bp, 8 predicted proteins | sample OWC_Aug_OW2_C1_D_FD_207646 | JGI IMG/M metagenome (GOLD analysis project Ga0316622, IMG submission 207646) | Wetland soil microbial communities from Old Woman Creek delta, Ohio, United States - OWC_Aug_OW2_C1_D5_C | ecosystem: Environmental > Terrestrial > Soil > Wetlands | place: USA: Ohio... | reverse complement strand
TCCGGTATTGGAGGACGACTCTTTTCAATTGGCTGCGTTCCCGGTAACCCATCGGGGGCCAGGAAACTTTGGCTTCACGTTTTTGGAAAAGCCCCGGCGGCCTTTCCTTGTGGATAAGGCTGAGGCCCTGGACGTGCCGGCCGGCCCGGAGCGCACACGCTTGGTCCATGGCCAAAAGATCACCCTGGCCGACGGTCGCACTATCCAGCCCGACGAAGTGCTGGGACCGCCGCGGCCGGGTACAAAGTTTGTTTTTGTCGGTGATGCGGCGCGCGTAGACGACCTTGTGATCCCGGTGCAGGATGCGGACGCTCTCGTCATCGAGGCTACTTATACCTTGCTCGAAACCGATGTGGCCCGCGAGTTCGGCCACCTTACCGCCCGGCAGGCCGCCGAACTGGCTGCCGCCGCTGGTGTGCGGCATCTGATCCTGCATCACGTCTCCCGCCGTTACAGCGAGCGGGAGATCCTGGACGAGGCCCGATCGATCTTTCCGGAAACGATTGTCGCCCGCGACCTGGATCACTTTCAGATCCGGCGCGATATCCCGCTGGTCAAGGTGGAACGAGAGCGGGCCGAGCCGAGTGCCGAGGTTAATGACACGTAAAGAGTAGAACCCGAGGCACCAAGCAACCCGCAACCCACCGTACGCTTTACTCCTTTGGCTCTCCCAGTTCCTCCACCGGCGTGCCCACATACTTGTCACCGATCTCGATCAACATCCGGGGGATGTCTTCGATGATGGGGTACTTGCGACCGCAATCGGGCTCCTGGCAGACCAACCACACACCGCGGACCAGCTCCAGGCGGCCCGGATCGTTGCCCGGCTTGCGTGTTGGCCCGGAGACACAGGCGGGACAGCGTAAAATCTCCAACAGTTCCTGATTGACCATTCTCTGCCTCCTCGAAAAATAAGCGCAGCGCCATTATAACACAGTCCGGGAGCGGGCTCAATTCGGCGAATGCAGGTCAATGGGCCAATCGAGGTGCAGCGGGAACCCAAAGGGGCTATGGATCGTCTATTACGGAGCTATCTTTAGTGAGCGAAACGGTTCAACCGTTGGTAGTTTTGACTCCGAAAGCCAAAGGGAGACGCGCAGGCCGCGAGAGCGCTGGCCTTTTCGTGTGTTTCGGTCGAATTTGCGTTAAACCGCGATCGAGGTGTCTCCTACGTTGCAGGGAGAGGGAATGACCCAAAAGGATAGTAAGAGCCCGCAAGGTGGGCAGCAGGAGTGGCAGGGGCAGCGGCCGAATGGGCGCCGCCCGGCGCCCGGCCACGAGCAGAACTCATCAGCGGGATGGAGCAGGCCGCCCTCTCGGCAGGAACCTGCACAGCAACGCACGCCATACTCCTACCACTACTACGTGCCGCCTCCGCCGCCTCCACCAGATCAGCGGCTTCGCCGCCGGGAACGACCCAGTTCCGCTTCAGTAGCACTTGTCTCTGTGCTCATCGTGGTCTTGCTCTTCCTGGTACTGGCCTGCGGCCTGGCCGCCGGTTACGTCGCCATCGCCGCTGACTTGCCGTCCCCGGAGGCACTGCGTGCTCAATCGGCCGGCTTTGTGAGCACGCAGATCTACGACCGGAATGGGCACTTGCTGTACGAGATCATGGATCCCAGCGGCGGCCGGCGCATCCTGGTGCCTTACGCGCAGATCTCTCCCCACCTGATCAACGCCACAGTCGCCACCGAGGACGCCCGTTTCTGGCACCATCCCGGCGTGGACCCGATTGGCATCATCCGCGCCGTCTTTCAGAACGTCCAGGGAGGCGGCATCGTATCTGGGGCGAGTACCATCCCTCAGATCCTGGTACGTAACGTGCTCCTCTCGCCAGAAGAACGCACTGAACAGACACTTTTGCGGAAGATCCGCGAAGCGGTCCTGGCCTCGGAGGTCAGCCGCCGGTATTCCAAGCGCGAGATCCTCGAGATCTATCTCAACGAGGTCAACTTTGGGAACCTTGCCTATGGCATCGAGGCTGCAGCCGAGACCTATTTTGGCAAGAAGGCGGGCGATCTGACGCTCGCAGAGGCGGCACTGTTGGCCGGGTTGCCCCAGGCTCCGGCCTACTGGGACCCATACACCAACTTGGAGGGCGCAAAGCGCCGTCAGGCGGTGGTTCTGGACCTGATGGTCGAGGCGAACTATATCAGCCAGGCCGAAGCCGACGCGGCCAAAACCGAGCCCTTGAACCTCCAGCCGCAGCGGCTTGACGTGAAGGCGCCCCACTTTGTCACCTGGGTGCAGCAATTGCTGGAACAAAAGTATGGTGCCGATGTGCTCTACCGCAGTGGATTGCGGGTGATCACCACCCTCGACTCAAGGCTGCAAGCGATTGCTCAGGAGGAAGCCCAGGCGACTCTGGCCAAGCTGAAGGACCGCCACGTCACGAACGCGGCGCTGGTGGCCATGAAGCCGGATACTGGGGAGGTGCTGGCCATGCTGGGCAGCGCCGATTTCAACAATCCGGACATTGATGGCCAGGTGAATGTCGCCCTGCGCCCGCGCCAGCCCGGCTCATCGATCAAGCCCATCAACTATGTCACTGCCTTTGAAAAAGGCTGGACGCCGGCGGCGATGATTTGGGATGTAACCACCCAGTGGGTGGGCGCTGCGGGCGAGCCCTACATCCCCAAGAACTATGACGGCAAGGAGCATGGCCCTGTGCTGGTGCGCCAGGCACTGGCTCAATCGCTGAACATCCCGGCGGTAAAAACCCTCGAGTTCGTCGGGCTGCCGGCCATGCTTGACACCGCCCACCGGATGGGCATTGCCTCCCTCAACCGGAACGACTATGGCCTTAGCCTGACCCTGGGCGGCGGTGAAGTGACGCTCCTGGAGCTAACGGGAGCCTATGCCGTGTTTGCGAACGGAGGAAAGCGTGTTCCGCCCGTGGCCATCCTGCGCATCGAGGATGCCGCAGGGCGTGTCATCGAAGAGTACCCGGCCCCACCCGCGGAGCAGGTGATCAGCCCGCAGCATGCCTACCTCATCTCCGATATCCTATCCGATAACCAGGCCCGTGCGCCCATATTCGGGGCAAACAGCGCGCTCAAGCTCTCCCGGCCGGCCGCAGCCAAGACCGGCACCACCGATGACTGGCGCGATGGTTGGACCATGGGCTATACTCCAGACCTGGTGGCCGGCGTCTGGGTGGGCAACGCCGACAACACGCCGATGAAAGGGACGAGTGGCGCAGGCGGGGCGGCACCCATCTGGCACAACTTTATGGAGCGGGCACTGGCCGACCAGCCGGCCCGCGAGTTTCCGCGTCCCGACGGGATCGAGACGTTCGAGATCTGCGCCGATTCGGGATCGGTACCCAGCGCCGCTTGCCCGCCCGACCGGCGCCGCCAGGAAATCTTTGCCGCGGGCCAGGGGCCGCTGGGGCCAGAATACGACTTTCACCAGTTCGTGCGTATTGACGTGTCGACCAATATGCGGGCGACAGAGTACTGCCCGCCCGAGGTCGTGGAGGAACAGTACTATTTCGTGCTGCCTGGCGAAGAGGGGCAGCGTTGGGCGCAGCAGCAGGGAATTCCCCAACCGCCGACCGAGTTCTGTACGGTGCACACTGGGCCGTCGCAGGTCGCGCTGTTCGAGCCTTTGCCCGGCGACACAGTGGCCGGAGAGGTCTATATAGTAGGGCGCACCACCCAGCCCGGTTTTGGCTACTACGTAGTCGAGTACGGCGAGGGTCAGGATCCTATCGGCTGGGGTCCGGTCGCAGGGCCGATCTACGCACCGGTGGACGGGGGTCTACTGGCCGTGTGGGACGTATCTCTCTTGGAAAACCGGGACTATACGTTGCGGGTGGTAGTATACGACCAGGGAGGCAATGCCTTCGAGGCACGGATTTGGGTCTGGGTACAAAATCCAGTGGTCACCGAGACGCCCGCTGCCACCGAAACTCCCACGCCCACGCCAACAGAAACCCTGATACCGACCTGGACGCCATTGCCCAGCGACACTCCTCCGCCTACCAACACGCCTTTGCCTACCGACACGCCATGGCCAACAGAGACGCCCACTCCGACCCCGAGTTCTACCCCTTCGCCGACGGATACCGGGATGCCCCCGCCGGTCGAGACACCCACCAGAACGCCGTTACCCTAGAGACCGGACAGCCGCATCGACCACTGATAAGATACGTCATTTTTTGCGCCACATTCCGGTCAGGCCCGGTCACCCTTCCGAAACCCGGTCGATAGGCCACCGGCAGGCGACCAGCGGGACACCAGCGCCACTACCTCCTGTACTGGGAGTGCATGGCGGATATGACCGTCGCGGCCAATGACCGTCTCGGCACAAAAAAGCGAGTTGAGGATCGCCTCCTCGACGCTTTCCGCGACCGCTGGGAATAGCCAGGCCGTGGCCCTGGATTCATCGGCGAGCACAGTCTGGGTCTCCGTCAGCGTGGCGGGCTCGTGCTCAACGCGCCAGGTGGTGCTGAAGCCAATGACAAAGTCTCCACTTCCGTGGCCATAGACGCTGCCGGTACGGGCCAGGCCTGCCGCAGCGCGCACACACAACCGCCGCAGCTGGCGCTCGCTCAACGGCGCGTCTGTGGCCAGCACGATCATGATCGACCCGCCATCGGAGATGGCGCTGCTTTCCTGGACTTGAGTCGGGGAGCTCTCCGGTGGGGTGAGGTACCGGCCTACCGGCATCCCACACACCACAAGGTCCGGCGACCAGCCAAAGTTTGACTGCACCAATGCACCTACTGTGTAGCCTCCGGCCACGGCCGGAGAGACGCGGCTGGCAGTGCCGATGCCCCCCTTCCAGCCGAAGCAGCCCGTACCGGTACCCGCTCCCACCGTGCCCTCGGCTACCGGGCCCAGTGCCGCCGACTCGATCGCGGCCCATACATGTTCCGCGCGCACATGCCGCCCCTGCACGTCGTTAAGGTAGCCGTCGTGGGTCTCACCCACAATTACGTTGGCAGTACTGGTGCGGATGCCGATATCGGGGTTATGCCGGACCATGTACTGCACCAGGGCATCGGCCACCAGACCAACGTTGAGCGTATTGGTCAGAGCAATGGGGGTTTCGATCACGCCCAGCTCGCGCACTTCTTCAAAGCCGCGTACTTTGCCAAAGCCGTTGATGGTGTGCACCGCAGCGCGCACCTTGTGGCGGAACAGGTTCTCGCCGTGAGGCAGGATCACCGTCACCCCGGTGCGCACCGGCCCAAGCCCAGGCCGCAGCAGCCCTTCGCCTGAGATCAGTGTGGTATGCCCCACGCGCACGCCATCCACGTCGGTGATGGCGTTGTGGGGGCCCGGCGGCAGAGTGCCCACCCGGATACCCATCTCGCGGATGCGGGGTCTGGCCATCTTACACCTCCGAAAAAACCCGCCCTGCTTTTCTCATGGCCGGCGTCCGAACAGGCTCTCGAGGGTCAGGACTGCTTTGGCCAGAGCCAGGGCCAGGCTATGGCCCGGCTCACCGCCATCGCCTCTTGCAGCCGCTTGATCTCGGCCAGGCTCGCGCCATCCTCCGGTGAGTGCAGGTGCTGCTTCCTGAATGCCAATTCGGTGGCACTTTGGAAATACCGCCCCACCGACCGGTAGGCGCTCCGCCCGCCCTGGCTCCAGGCTTTCCAGCGCACCTGCGCCCGCCGGCCCGCTGAGCGCAGCAGGTCGAATTCCTGAGGGCTCAGTGCGCCCCGGCGAACCTCGTCCACCAGGCCGCGCTCGATCCAGTCACTTTCCTTGCGTAGCACCAGGACAGCGATTATTAACAATAGCAGCAGCCCACCCCAGTCCACCACCAGGCTCACCCCAAGAGAGAGACAGAAGGTCTGCTCCACCAGGACAGCGCCGGCGTTGTGAAGGCCGTGAAACAGGACCGCCGTCGCCCAGCCGGCCAATGGGACCAGCAGCCGCCGCCCCCAGTCGTGGGACAGCCGCGCAACCCCTATTGCAGCGCCGACGATGCCCGTCCAGAAGGCATGGTTGAAGCCAAAGACGATGCTCCGCATAAAGATGTTCACTACGCCAGAGCCAATTCCCTCTTGAGTCAGGATAGGCAGAAAATAGGCAAAGAGGTTTTCGCTAAAGGCAAAGCCAAAGCCGATCATGGCTCCGTAGACGATGCCGTCCAGCACATCGTCGAACTCGCGGGAGAAGATCAGCACCAGGCCGATAAGAGCGATCCCTTTGGCGCTTTCCTCGACGAGGGGGGCGCTGACGCTCACGCTGGCCACACTGGCGACGAGGCTTTCACCCCCGAGAGTGGTGATCAGTAGATCGAGGACGAATTCCAGGAGCACAGAGATGATAGCCGCCGGGATCGCCCCCCAAAGAAACGCGAGGGCCAGGAGCCCGAGTGGTTCCTTCTCGTACCGATCCAGCCACCAGATCACGCTGACGTAGATGACGGTAGGGAGCAGCGCTCCCAGTAATGCCAGGGATGGCGCGAGCATGTGCGATCAGGCCTCCGCACCATCCACAATATCAGGAAAGGCCTGATTCCACGGCGAGCCCGGCATCCAGAGCATCGGGAATACTAGAGCCGCACCAGGGCATAAAAGACCGGCATAAAAACCAGTCGCTCGCCGGCCTCAATAGCGGCCCGGTCGATAGTCTTGACGCGAGCCAGCTCTTCGGGCGGGACTAGGCCGGCAAGTGAGCGCTCCCACAGCGCCCACTCGGCGTCGAATTGGGCGTGCAGCGTAGGCAGGTCGAACAAGCCCGAGATGACCCCGATTTCTGTGTGGCGTACCCCAGGAAGGGCGAACAGTCCTCGCAGCTTGCGGCCCAGCCATGGCTCGGCTCCCTCCTCGCGCAGGGCCTGGCTTTGCCACACCCCCAGCGGGAGGTCCGGATGGTCGATCCGCCCCCCATAGTCAGGCTCGGCGCAGACCAGCACGGCGCCACCCGGCCGTGTCACCCGGACCATTTCCCGGGCTGCTTGCGCCGGATCGCGACACCAGAGCAGCACGAAATGGCAAGCCACTACGTCGAACCAGCCATCGCCGAAAGGAAGGTCATGCGCATCGCCCAGGCGGTATTCGGCCCGCCGTCCCCGCTTTTGGGCAAATGCGACCATGGCGGGATCCAGGTCGACGCCGGTCACCTGTGCCTGTGTCTGGGCGGCCAATTCCTCGGTCACCACTCCGGTGCCACTGCCGATGTCGAGCACGCGTGCGGCTCGCAGCAGGTTGGCGCGCCGGTAGAGGTAAGCCCGTGTACCCGACGTCCAGCCTGCCTGGCGGCTAAACTGCTCGTCCCATTGCTTGAGGGTCATGTATGTTGGCATAACTCGCCCCTTATGCATTATAACGGGTGCGAGCCAGACTGTCAATCGAATATTGCGAGCGATCAAGGTCTCTTGAAGGCTTGCAGCACTCCGCATGATGCTCGCGCAAGATCGGCGATGCAGAGCCCGGAATCTGGCGATTCGGGGTGAGCAAAGGCTAACTGTCCCAGTGTCCCAGTGTTTTGCGCTCCCTATGCAATTCAAAAAGTATCGGGAGCATCGGGAGAGCGCTAAACTGTCAGATGTTGATCGTTTCAACAGAACTCTGTGCGGTCAGCGGATCCGTCCAGGTGGAGGTAATGAGCAGAGAACGGGCAAGACTGAGGCCGGAAGGGGTCTGGGGACGAGCCATCCCAGATCGAGGGAGAGGCTGGTGCGCGGGGGATTTTCGGCGGCGCGGGCAACCGGCCATTTTGGACAAGCCCGGCTTTTGTGGTATAGTGCTATTGTCGTGCGAGAGAGGGCCAAGCGAAGGAGCCTGCCCCCCAGGTAAGCCTTCCGGCCGGAACCAACAGCCGTCCAGAGCGAGGATAGGGTGCTATGAGAAGGATTTGCGTCATCGGCGTTGGCTATGTAGGATTGGTGACCGGCACCTGCTTTGCCGACCTCGGCCATCAGGTGACCTGTATCGACGTGGATGAATCCAAAATCGAGAAGCTTCGCAATGGTATCATGCCCATCTACGAACCAGGCCTCGAGGAGATGGTGCGGCGCAACGCCCTGATGGGCCGCCTCGGCTTTACTGCTTCTCATGAGGAAGCGCTGGCGGGCGCTGAGTTTGCCTTCATTGCCGTCGGTACCCCCCAGGGCAGCGGCGGCGAGGCTGACCTGAAGTATGTCCGGTCCGCTGCGCAGAGCATCGGCGAAGCCATGGACCATTCGCTCATTATCATCAACAAGAGCACCGTACCCATCGGCACCGGCGACTGGGTGGCCGACATCGTCCGGCGCCACCAGCAACAGCCGGTGACGTTTTCGGTTGTAAGCAACCCCGAATTCCTGCGCGAGGGATCCGCCATCAACGATTTTATGTATCCCGACCGCATCGTGCTGGGCTCCCTGGATCCAGATGCAGCGGCGCAGGTGGCTCAGCTTTACCTATCGCTGCGGGCGCCGATCATGATCACGGATCTGCGCACGGCCGAAATGATCAAATATGCCTCTAATGCTTTCCTGGCGACGCGCATCTCGTTTATTAACGAGATTTCCAGCATTTGCGAAGCGCTGGGCGCGGACGTGAAAGAGGTAGCGGTGGGTATGGGTTATGACAAGCGGATTGGGCGTCACTTCCTCGACGCAGGTATCGGTTACGGAGGCAGTTGTTTCCCCAAGGATGTGGAAGCCCTGGCGCATATGGCTGCCGTGCACGGTTGTCACCCGCAGCTTCTGCGGGCCGTCATGGACATCAATCGCGACCAGCGGCGGCAGGTGATCCACAAACTGCGGGCGCTATTGGGCAAATTGGATGAGAAGGTGGTCGGTGTGCTGGGGCTGGCTTTCAAGCCCAATACCGACGATATGCGCGAAGCGCCCTCGGTGGAGCTCATCCACCTGCTACAAAGTGAGGGGGCACGCGTCCGGGTGTATGATCCGGTCGCCATGGTCAACGCTGACCGGTATCTGCTCAACGTAATCCTTTGCCAGGATGCCTACGAGGCGGCACAAGGGGCCGATGCCCTGGTTGTGATCACCGAATGGAACGAGTTCAAGCACCTGTCCCTGCCCAGGCTCAAAGATCTTATGCGCCAGCCGATCGTGGTGGATGGCCGAAACGTCTACGACCCCGAGGAAATGAAGGCGTTGGGCTTTGTCTACCGGGGCATGGGCCGAGGTTATGGGCTCTAGGAGGCTAGAGATCACATGACTGTCGTGAAACACACGTTGGACAATGGACTCACCCTTTTGCTAAAAGAGAGCCACCACGCCCCGGTGACCACCTTTTGGGTCTGGTATCGGGTTGGCAGCCGTAGCGAAGTACCCGGCATTACCGGCATCGCCCACTGGGCTGAGCACATGCTGTTCAAAGGCTCAGCGGTGTTTCCCAAGGGCGAAGTATCCAGGCAGATCGCACGCAGTGGCGGCAGAAAGAATGGCTTCACCTGGCTCGATTTCACCACCTTTTTCGAAACGCTGCCCGCCGACCGCATTGACCTCGGCTTGCGCATCGAAGCCGATCGGATGGTCAACTCCCTGTTCGATCCGGAAGAAATGGCACTGGAGCGAACCGTCATCATCTCTGAGCGGCAGGGAGCGGAAAACCAGCCCACCTTCCTCCTGGGTGAGGAGGTGGTCGGCGCCGCTTTTCGAGTGCACCCCTACCACCACGAGACCATTGGGGACATGTGCGACCTGGAGTCGATCTCTCACGAGGAGCTGTGGCGTCATTACCAGACCTATTATGGTCCGAACAACGCCATCGCCGTAGCTGTGGGCGATTTTGACACGGCAAAGATGCTGGCACGCGTGGAGGAACTATTCGGCACCATCCCGGCCCGCTCTGCCCCATCACCCGTAAACCGCCCGGAGCCGCGCCAGCGGGGCGAGCGTCGCGTCGACCTGGAAGGCCCAGGCAACACGGCCTATCTGCAGGCTGCCTACCACGCACCGGCCGCCGGGGACCCGGACTTTTTCCCCATGGTGATCCTCAGTACCCTACTGACGGGGGTCAGTGGCATGAACCTTTTTGCGCCATCCCCGCCCAACCGGAGCTCGCGCATGTACAAGGCCTTGGTCGAGACGGGGCTGGCAGCGAGCGTTTCCGGCTCGCTATCTCAGACGCTGGACCCCTACCTGTACGAGATCACGGCTATGGTCGGGCACCGCGGGTCTGAGGGAACCGGACAGAGCCTGGACGCGGTGGAAGGGGCTCTGAACGCAGAGATGGAGAAGATCCTCCAGCAGCCGATCACTGAGGAAGAGCTGCAGACGGCCATCAAGCAGTCCAAGGCCCAGTTCGCCTACTCAAGCGAGAGCGTCACCAACCAGGGCTTCTGGCTTGGCTACTCGTCGGTCGTCGCCGACATCGACTGGCTCGATGCGTTTCTGACCAGGCTCGCCGCCGTCACCGTCGACGATGTGACTCGGGTGGCCGGCACGTACCTATCCCGGCACAACCGGACCATGGGGCGTTACCTGCCCGAGGGGCTGTAGGAGGCAAACTGTCATGAGCACTTCTCTTCCTTCGCCGGAGACGATCCGCCGGACACAATTGCCCAACGGCATTGTGATCCTCGCCTACGAGAACCCCACCAGCCCCTCGGTGGTGATCGGCGGTTCGCTTTGGGCCGGTTCGGTGAGCGAAACACCTGAGCAGGCCGGCCTGTCCAGTTTCGCCGCCGGAGCGCTCATGCGCGGCACCGAGACCCGCACCTTCGGCCAGATCAACGGAGCACTGGAATCTGCCGGCGCCCAGTTGGGTTTTCACAGCGGGGCGCACACCACCGATTTTGGGGGCAAGGCACTGGCCGAAGACCTGGGTCTTCTTCTCGACATTCTGGCCGACAGCCTGCGGCACCCCACTTTCCCCGGCGAGGAAGTGGAAACCCTGCGAGGGCAGATCCTCACGGCCCTGCAGAGACGGGCCTATGATACCCGCAGCCTGGCCAGGCTGGCTTTCGATGCCCTGCTCTACCCGGATCACCCCTACGGGCGCAGTGTCCAGGGATACGAGGAAACCGTCTCGGGTCTGAACCGCGAAGCCCTCGCTACATTCTACCGAGAACACTATTCACCCGAAGGGATGGTCATCGCCATAGTGGGCGCGATTGGAGGCAAAACGTCCGCGTCGCCGGATGCCGTGGTAGAGCAGGTCCAGGCGGCGCTGGGCGATTGGCACTCGCCCGGCGTGACCCCCAACCGAAGCATCCCCCCGGCAGTGCATCTGAGTGAACGGTGCCAGCAAACAGTGCCCATGCCAGGCAAAACCCAATCAGACCTCATACTGGGCTGGCCGGGACTGGCCCGCAACGACCCCGACTATATGAAGGCCCGCCTGGCCAACACGGTCTTGGGTGTATTTGGTATGATGGGCCGTCTCGGCGACAACGTGCGCGACGCGCAGGGACTGGCCTACTATGCCTATAGCCAACTGGAGGCAGGCCTGGGTGCCCGCCCGTGGCTGGCTACGGCCGGCGTGAATCCGGCCAATGTTACGCGCGCCATCGACGCCATCCTCCACGAGGTACGCCGCCTGCGCGACGAACGCCTGAGCGCCGACGAGCTGGCCGACAGCCAGGCGTTCCTCACCGGATCTATGCCGTTGCGTCTGGAAACCAACGAGGGGATCGCCTCGATGTTGCTCGAGATGGAGCGCTACAACCTGGGATTCGATTACCTGCTGCGCCATGCCGACCTGGTCAACGCCGTGACGGTGCAAGATGCCCAAGAGATGGCACAGAAATACCTTAGTGCTGACGTGTATGCACTGGTTGTGGCCGGGCCTGAGGCTGGGTAGGAACCAGATATCGGATATCAGGGACTAGAGCGTGGGGATTGGGGATGGGCTTGTCGGTGGGCGTGGACATCGTTGAGATCGATCGAATGCGCCGGGCCGTGGAACGCCACGGCGACCGGTTCCTGGCGCGCATCTACACGCCGGTGGAGATGGCCCTCTAC
>Ga0316622_100003007_pt1 | contig 11886 bp, 5 predicted proteins | sample OWC_Aug_OW2_C1_D_FD_207646 | JGI IMG/M metagenome (GOLD analysis project Ga0316622, IMG submission 207646) | Wetland soil microbial communities from Old Woman Creek delta, Ohio, United States - OWC_Aug_OW2_C1_D5_C | ecosystem: Environmental > Terrestrial > Soil > Wetlands | place: USA: Ohio... | reverse complement strand
GCGGCCCTCCGAAGGGCAGGTTTGCCTGGTACGCTATCTGACATCACGGGCCTACCCTTTCGGGATCACTCGTACGATCTGGTTTCTTGCATCGAAGTCATCGAGCACCTCGACGGCCGCAGCTTGGCGCAGGCAGTGGCTGAACTAGCTCGAGTGAGCAAGCGGTACCTTCTGATCAGTGTCCCGTATCGTGAGCAACGGGTCAACCAGTCGGCCAAGTGTGGCTCGTGCGGCTGCGTGTTCCATGCATGGGGACACCGGCGCAGCTTCCGCTCCCTACGGCAGGTCCGGCGACTCTTTCCGGGGTGGCAGCCGGTTGCAACCGCGGGCTTGGGTTCCCAGAGCGTCTATATTCTGCCAGGGTTGGCGTGGCTGCGGCTGCGTCTGCTCGGGCGTTGGATGTGGGAACGCAGCACCCTCTGCCCCAACTGTCAGGGCAGCAGGGTGGAGACGGCCGCCGTTCGCTCGACCGCTGTGACTAAGCTTCTAGAGGGCGTAGAGTGGCGTCTGGCGCGAGAGCGACACCCTTGGTGGATGATGGTCACGCTCCGCCGCCGTGGAGGCGGGATATAGCGGTGTCGGACGATGAACATCGGCTTCTTCTACTCGAACTACGAGTACCCGCCGACGTCAGGCTCTGGGGTTCACTGCCTGCACCTGGTCGACCACCTGACGCAACTGGGGCACTCCATCCGGACCTATTATTTTGGCGGCGCCAACCCACTGATTACCCACTACCGCGGCCGCGAACTGTGTGCGTTCGTCAGGGGTTGCGACATCTTCTACATTCGCACGGACGTGCGGTATCGTGCAGAACTCTTCACCCTCCTAAAGCCGTTGGCCGGAATGAGTCGGCCGGTAGTGTGGGAGATCAACTCGCCGCCGGGTGAGCGCTCCATCGAGAAGCCATCTGATCGTGCATCGCGCCTATCTGAACGGCGACGCCGACTCCTCTCGACGCTCGTGGATGCCGGAATCGTCGTTTCGAAGCCGGTGTTCGAGTATGCGCGTAACAGCCTTTGCATCAAGCACGTTCACGTCATCCCCAATGGCTCCGACCCGCAGCATTTCACGCCGCAAAAACGAGTGCCGTCCCTGTATCCCAAGCCCTTCAACGCCGTATGGATCGGTTCTCCCCGTTTCGCGTGGCACGCCGTCGACACGATCCTGGAAGCGGCGCGTTCACTTGAACGCACTCAGCCCGACATTGGCTTCGTCCTGATTGGAGACAAGAGTTTCCTGCCGGCGTCGCTGCCGTCCAACGTGACGTGCGTGGGTGAGATTGCGCACACGACGGTCCCTCCGTATCTCGCATCGGCAGACGTCGGTATCATCGTGTATCGAGGCTTTGAGAGCATCCCGGGAGGGTTCTACGGGTCACCAACCAAGCTGTATGACTACCTTGCCTCGGGGTTGCCGGTCATCGGCCACAACGTCGGGCAGGTAGCTGAGGTCATCCGTGATGGCCATAATGGCCTGCTCTGCAACGGGACTGCTGAAGATCTGGTGGCTCACATTTGCCACCTGAAGGACAACCCAGACGTGCGGCGTCGCATGGGCGCACGGGCACGCGAAACCGTCGAGCAATTTTACAACTGGGAGCGTGTTGCGCAGCAGACGGACGGCGTACTCCGGCAGGTGATGCGCCGCTAGGAACCGCTGCTGGTTGCTGGTTCCGTGTTCGGTGTTCTGCGGCTCGCGACCGCTCGCCTTATCCCATGAAGATCGCTTTCATCGTGGGCGGCTTCCCCCGCACCACGGAAACTTTCATCCTGAGTCAAATTGCCGGTCTCATCGATCTCGGACATGAGGTGGATATCTACGCCAAACGGCGCTACTCGGATTCGGCCGTTCACGCCGACGTGTTTCGTTACGGCCTCCTGGAACGCACCCACTACTTCGATACGCCGGACACGCGCCTCGCCCGAGTGGTACGTGGCCTTCGCTCTGTGTGGGTTCACGGAGCCCGCAATCCAGCTGCCATGCTGCGGTGCGCCAGCATCACAAGATCCGGCAGCCTGTACTCAGCTTTGAGCAATGCAATATACGTCGAACCATTCCTACGAAAACAATACGACATCTTCATGTGCCACTTCGGTACGAATGCAGTAGACTTCATCTTTCTCAAGGACATTTTCCCATGTACGCGTTTCGTCACCATGTTCCACGGCGGGTGTATCCGACTGGCCGAAGAAGAGGGTGCTGGCGTGTATGATTCGCTGCGTCAACGCGGCGACCTGTTCCTGGCGATCAGCGACTCCTACAACAGAAGAAAGCTGGTGGCGTTCGGTTTCGATGAGGCAAAGATCGTGACGCATCGTATCGGCATCGATTGTGGTAAGATTGCCTACCAGACGAAGGTCCGGGAGCCGAGCAGCCTGCGTTTGTTGACGGTCGGTCGGCTTGGTCCGGAGAAAGGCCTGCAATACGCAATCCGGGCGGTGGCGAACCTTTGTCGGCGGCACCCGGAACTCCGGATTGAATACCGCATCGTCGGAGACGGTGGCCTGAAAGAGCCACTCACGGCGCTGGTGGGAGAGCTGGAGATGGCCGATCGCGTGCGATTGGTGGGAGCCTTGCCAACGGATGAGGTGATACGAGCAATGCACGATTGCGACCTCTTCGTGCTCCCCAGTCTCGCTGAGGCTACGCCAACGGTACTCCTGGAGGCGCAAGCCACTGGGACCCCAGTTGTTGCGACGAACGTCGGTGCCGTGGCGGAGATCATTCAAGATGGCCAATCGGGCTTCCTCGTCCCGGCAGCCGACCCGGATGCGATCGAGGCCAAACTGACCTATCTGGCGGATCGGCCGTTACTCTGCGTTGATATGGGCCGCGCGGGGCGACGCTTCGTCGAAGAACAACACGATAGCCGCGTGCTGAACAAGCGCCTCCTCGGCCTCTTCACGGCGCTGTTACGTAACGACCTCACGACCGATGTCCGCTGTCCCTAGCGTAAACGTCCTGTTCATCGAAAACAGCATAGGCTTGGGGGGCTCGACGGTCAGCCTGTGCAGCCTTCTCTCGGCGCTTGACCGTCGCCTGTATCAGCCCTACGTGGTACTGTCTCGGAGGTCGCAAGAGGACTTCTTGCGAGGTCAAGGCGACCTCGCGGCGGACGTGCAGGTCATCACCCGGGGGGCAAGCCTGAGGGAATCGCGTCTGGCCAGAGCAAGTCTGACCGCTGTCGGTGCGGTGAGTCGGCGGCTCAAGCGACTCCTGTTGTCGGCGATTGCGGGCCTGGACATGTTGTTCGTGACCGTGCCGTACGTGACGCGGTTGTTCGTTTTCGCGCGGCGCTACCGCATAGATCTGATCCACCACAACAACGGCTTCGACGTGGCGGCGGTCGCCCTCAAGACTCTGCTGCAGGTGCCGATGGTGGCATATCAGCGGGGCTGGGAATGGAACTCCTGCACGGTGCGCCGACTCGCGCAGGCGGTCGATCGCTGGATTGCAAACTCCGAGACAATCCGTGAGCATCTGCTCGAGATGCGAGTCCCCGGAGAGCGTATAGACGTTGTGTACCCTCCTGTCGACTTCGCGCGCTTTGACCGTCGGATCTCATGCCAGGCTCAGCGGCGCGAGTTTGGCGTGAACGATGGTGACAAATGCTTTGCGGTCATCGGTGCCTTATGCGAGTATCGCGGACAACGGATCTTCCTGAAGGCTGCAAGCCGGGTGATTCAAGCCCTGTCGCACTGCCGGGCTTTCATCATCGGCGAGGTGTTGCCGGGGGAGGAAGAGTTCGAGCGCACGCTGCGTGCGCTGGCGAGCCAGCTCGGGATGCGCGACAGAGTGGTGTTCACCGGCTACCGTTCGGATGTCCCCGAGCTGATGCAGCTGATGGATGTGGTTGTCCATCCCGCACTCATCTCGGAGCCGTTTGGTAGGGTGATCATCGAGGCCATGGCCATGCGGAAACCGGTGATTGCCACCGTGGGTGGGGGACCCAGTGAGATCCTTCGCGACGGCGAGAGTGGCTTTCTCGTGCCACGGGCGGATGAGGAGGCGCTTGCTCGCACGATCATCCGCGTGCTGACAGACTCGGGTCTGGCCCGTCGGGTTGCCGAGATGGGATGCCACGCCGCTGAAGCACGATTCTCTGTGCCGCAGCACGCGCGTGCAATGGAGGCCGTCTACGCGCGCGTGCTCGGCCTCGCAGCCGGCGTCGGCACGTCGGAACCGGCGCAGGGTGCCGGTGGGAAGGCGGTGGTCCACGGTTGAGTCATACCAGATCCTGCGGTGCCCCCGATCGTCGCGCAGAACTGCTGGCGCCGTGCGAGCCCGTCACGGCCGTTGTTCCTTTGAGGAGAGCACCATTCTGCGTGCCTTAGGGCCGTTCGCGGTTGGGTTGGTGCTAGCGTTCCTCTGCGCGGGAATGACAACAGCGGTTCACGGATCACACACGCCAATTGCTCGTGCCGACGTCGCGCCCGACAATACGTGGATTCGGCGCACTCGGGCGCCTGGTCCACGCTTCGCACCGGCGAGCGCGACGGACTGTACGGACCTCTTGATGCTATCGCATCCGGTGCCGCGCGCGTACTCCGGCACGGTGTATGACGCGGACCACCGGAAGATCTTCTATTTCGGCGGCGGGCAGGGAGGGCCGGTCGGAAACGACACCGAGCTATACGACATCGCGACCAATGCCTGGGCGCAACAGTATCAGCCAGAGTGCCTACCAACGTGCTGCCAGGCGAACGGGTTTGCGTGTGACCCGCCAACGTGCGGCCAGACCATGAATTGCGCCTGCCATATCGTTTATGGCGTCGGAGCGGCAGAGCTGACGCCCCTTGGTCGGCCGTTTGTTGAGCATGCCTATCGACTTATTGCGTACAACCCCGTGCGGCGGCGATATCTTGCTGCCTTGACCGGTAATACTTGGGAGTGGGATCCGGATCCAACCCACTGGACAGCGTCGAGCGGATGGACACGGTTGGTGAATGGCCGTCCGTTCAGCAACGACATAGCCACTAAGCACGTGACCTATGATCCCGATGTTGGGATGCTGTACTTTGCAACCGCACCCGACAACCCACCCCCGACCGTCTACCGGTTCGACTATCAGACCAACACGTGGGTGGTGCACGGGGCTATGCCCGAGGTGATCTACGAACAGTGGGAGCAGTTCTATACGGCGTACGACACGGCGGGTCGCCGTCATCTGGCGATCCATCACGGGAGCGGCGGAACGTTCTGGCTCTACGACGCCAAGACGGGAACAGAGCCCACCGCCGGCACATGGACCCAGATCACAACTGTCCCGACCCAGATTCTAAAGACGGCCACCCGCCCGCCTCCCAGTTCGTTTGACTACGATCCAAGCAATGCGGTGTTCCTCGTCGCCAGCCGACAAGACGACAACACGCTCAGCCTCTGGTCCTATGATCCGGTAGCGGAGCGCTGGACGTCGATCTATGCACTCGGTGCATTACCAAGAAGCGTCTCGGCTGGAGAGTTCGGCACCATGCACTATGATCTCGGGTCGCGGCAGTTCTACTATCTGAACACTATTCAACTCCAGGACACGGAGGACGCTCTCGACGAATGGACCTTCAAGTTGAACCTGGCCGCTCTACCCTTCACGCCGACTGCGACCCCCACTGGCCCAACCGCGACCCCAATTCGCCCTACGGCTACGGCGACCGCCACGCTGATCCCGACGCGGCCGACGCCCACGCCGGTACCCCCGACGCTCACCCCGACACCGACACTTTCTGCGGTGACATGTGCCAACCCGAATGATGTGCTTGCTACGTTTTACATCACGTCCGCTGCAGATGATGCGTTCGTCTCGCGCCAGCTGGGCGTGTATCCTTTACCTGCCGGACTGGGCGATGGCGTGGTGCTCACAGATAGCAAGGTTGCGGTGGTCCGCTCACGCCTGAGTGCGAGTGGATATTACCTCTACAACGGGCTTCTGCGTTGGGATACTTCGGCGCTTGCTGGTACGGGCGCGGTGACGCAGGCCTGGCTGCGAGTCAATGCTGAGACAATCGACTATTCCGATGACCTTCAGTTGACGGCCGGTTGGTATACGTGGACCGGCGTCCAGGCCGACTGGATCCCTGCGCCCGAGACTGACGCGCTTGACGGCGTGCCCTTGCGCGGTCTCAAGGTGAACCAGCTCAACATCATTCCTCTGACGCGTGTGTCAGGGATCGCGACGGGCGGGACGACCGGTATGCGACTGCACATCAGCCAGTTGGCGAACGACGCCGCGCCGACTGGGCGCAATCAGGTGACCTGGACATCATTCGAGGGTGGCGGTACGGCAGACCTGATCGTTTGCTCCCGCAGCTCCAAGCCGCTGGCGTGCGTCGGAGACTGCAACGACGATGGCCAGGTCACTATCGATGAGCTCCTCAAGATGGTGCGCATCGCCCTCAGCGATGCGGCGATGTCGGTCTGCATGGCCGGCGATGCGAATGGAGATGACCAGATCACGGTCGACGAGATCGTTGCGGCGGTCCGTACGGCACTCGACCGGTGCCCTGAGGGCTCTGTCAAGAATTACGGCTGAATGTCGATGGTTCGCAAGTTCACGCTTCCGGCGAAGTCTTGACACCAGTGATACTTGCCGAGGGACTGCCTCACCGCGAAACAGCCGGTTGTACATTGGAATAAGCCTTGCTAAGCGCTCGATGTCGGAAGGTTATGGATGAGATCGGTCGGTGACGCGTCCCGTCATGATTCGGCCGTGGCCGGCGCGCCGGCAAGCCAGCGACCGCTCACCTTGCGCCGTATGGTACTGCGCGTCATCAAGGTCGGTATCGTCGTGCTTTTGTTCCCCTACTGTGCGGCGACAGCTACGGTTCCCCCCAATACGTGGGTGAAGCTCTCGCGTCCGAAGATCACACGGCGACTGTGCAACGGAGCGACCGTGCAGATGTCGCATCCCGTGTCGCGGCCTTACAGCGCGACGGTCTATGGCAACGGGAAGATTCTCTATTTCGGGGGCGGACATTCGGCTTATCCCGGCAACGACGTGGAACTCTACGACATTGCGTCAGATACATGGACCCAGCAATATGCCCCGGAGTGCCCGCCGTTGTGCTGTAACAGCCCTACGTCGTGCAGCCCACCATTGTGCTGCCAGACCGTCAATGGCCCGTGCGTCATCCTCGGCGGCAACGGCACTGGCGAGTTGACACCAACGGGGCGGCCGTACACCGAACACGCATTTCAACAGATTGTATGGAACCCGGTGCGGCAGAAGTATCTCGCGGCGTTGACCGGGCACACCTGGGAATACGATCCGAGGACTGCCACCTGGATAGACCTCCATGCAACCGTGGCTGGCGATCCGACCAACGCACGGCCGTGCAGCCACGACATCGACACCAAAGCCCTCACGTATGATGCCACAGCGGGAGTACTGATGTTCGTCTCAGCTCCATGCGCCGGCCCACCCGTCAACGGGAGGCCTTCGGTCTTCCGCTACGACTACTCGACCAACACCTGGGTGGTACATGGCTCCGCACCCTCCATCATTGCCTCCATGTGGCGGGAGGGGTATGTCGCGTACGATCCCGAGCACGGGTTGCATCTCTATACCTGGCAGGGCAGTGCGACTGGAGCAGGGAGCCTCTTCTACCTCTATAACGCCAACACGGGCACTGAACCGAACGCCGGAAAATTCACGCAGATCACGAACGTCCCAGCAGGAGTAGACTGTTCGACGGACGGCAATCTCTCCTGCGTAGCGTCATTTGACTATGATTCGAGCCAACACGTCTTCGTGATGTTCAGGCGAGTGGGAACGGGCAACAACGCGAGCCTGTGGGCCTACAATCCGATTTCGGCTGTGTGGACACAGATCACCATGCAGGGCACGGCACCCGTGAGCGTCAACGCCGGGTACTGGCACACGTTGAATTACGACACCGCTACGCAGCAGCACTTCTACGTAAACCTCATCAACCAGACCGAGGTGGAAACGGATATGGATGAGTGGGCGTTTCGCGTTGACCTCTCGGTGCTAGCGTCTGCGGGGGTGCCAAGTTCCACGCCGGTGGGAACGGCCACCCCACCGGTGCCCGCGACGGCTCCTGTGCTGCCAACCAGCACGCCGAACGTCAGCGCAGGCCTCGTCGGCTACTGGCAGCTTGGCGAAGGCAGCGGCAGTGCCGCGCACGATTCGTCGGGGAACGGCAATGACGGTACCGTCAACGGGGGTTGTACCTGGGTCACGGGTGTGGCGGGTCAGGCACTATCATGCCCGGGGACAAAGGGCAGCAATGTAACCGCACCAGACTCGGTGAGTCTCGGTGCAACCACCGGCGTCACGCTGGCGGCATGGATCAAGACTGCGGTACAGCAGTCGGGCATCGGCGCGATTACCAAAGGGCCTGCCGGTGCTGACTACGACTACATGCTGTACTTCTCCAGCACGGTTGCCTTGTTCCTGCGCGACGCGAATAACACCACTCAGAGCCTCGCTGGTTCATACAAATACGCGGACGGCAAGTGGCACCACTACGTTGCTACCTTTGACGCCAATCAACTGCGGCTCTACGTCGACGGCGTACGTGTCGCCACAGCTACTTCGAGTCTCACCGCTCCCCTCCGGCACTCAAGTGGCAACCTGCGACTCATGGAGGGGTGGATGGGCAACTTCAATGGATCAATCGATTCGGCGCGTGTGTACAACACCGGCCTGACAGATGCCCAAGTCATGGCGGTCTTTCTGGGCGACGGCGGTACGATCCCTCCCACCATCACGCCAACGAAAACGCTGCCTCCGGTCAACACACCGACGCCCCCGGGCGCCGCTGCGACGCTGAGCATCCCGCTGACCATTCAAGAACTGTTGCCCGCAGACGATGCTGGCGGAGCGACGCCCAACGACGTGGTCGGCCACATCCGCAGCGCGGAACCCGTGACGTTTGGCGTGCCCCTCAAGGATTCCGACAATATCAATGATACGGAACTTCTGGCCGTGCGCTCCGGCAGTTCGGGGTTGATGGTCCCGGCGCAGTTCCGAGTCCTTACGCGCTATGCGTCGAACAACGTTCAGTGGTTGCTAATCGACGTGCAGGCCGACGTTAGTGCCAATGGGACGAACGCTGAGCTGTCGCTCGTCACGGGTGCAAGCCCGCCGGTAGGTGCCAACCTGGCCACGGACAATGGCAGCACCATCGTGGTCAGTACAGGTCCGGCGCAGTTCACGGTGCGCAAGGCCAACCAAAACGTACTCGACGTGGCCACGGTCAACGGCACTGCGCTCCTGACTCCTGGCCACAGCGGCGGCGTCATCTTCCAGGAGCGAACGACCGGGAGGTTGTTCACGTCCGAAAACGACGCATCGTCCACGGCGGCAATCGAGGAGAATGGACCGTTGCGTGCGGTAGTGAAGGAGCAAGGACGATTGAAGGACGCGAACGGGGTGTCGATGATGGGCTATACGCTGCGCCTGACATTCTTCAAGAACAAGCCCTCCGTGAAGGCTCAGATGAGCATCGAGAACGCCTTTCGCGATGACGCGACGACCAAGGCTATTGGCTACATTGAGATGCGGCTGCCGTTGGCCATGGGAGCCACGAAGAGCTTCACCGTTGCGACCAAGTCCTCGACGTTGAGCCGTACGTTAGGGAACCCCGACACGGCGTATTTGTACCAGGGCACGACCAGCCACAAGGCAGGTAGTGGCGCAGTCGGAAACATCACATTCCTCTCCCCATTCAAGGAAGAAAGCGACTGGAGTTTCTTTGGCAATAGTGTTACCGGCAACGGAGAAAGCGGGTTCACGATTCGCCAAGGCGAAACCGTGCTCGCGCCCTTCACCACTGCAACCGACTACTCGCGCGGGTTTGCCGACATATCCGATGGTGAGAAGAGGGGCGTCAGTGTCGCCATGCGTGACTTCGACGCCTATTTCCCATCCGGGATCGAGGCGAACAGCGCGGGTGAGATCGCGGTCGAAATGTTCTCGAAGCACAACACGCTGCCAAGCAACCTGCTGTTCTCATTCGGTTGTCACGAGACGCGGGAGATCCTGCTTGACTTCCACACGACACCGGCCGACCCACTGCTGACACACTATCGGATCCAGTATCCGCTCTTCGGGCGCGCACCATACGAGCAGTACCGGGCCACGGGTGCGATCTTGGGACGAGCGATGCTGGTGACACAGGATCAGATGACTGCGTATCACGACGCCAATGTGCTGAACGGACAGAACCAGTGGGTGCTCGCGAACCAGCCGGCATATGGCTATGCAAGTTATGCGCTGCCCAATCAACAGATCGTGCGGATGCGCGCATACGGGTGGAGCGAGGGTGGGCTGCAAACGAATAACGACGAAATCCTCCCCAAGTTGTTACAGTATCTGTCGACGGGGCACGGCGGGCAATTTCAGACGGCGTATAATTTCGTGCGCCTGGTTGCAGACCAGGCGATCTATCATTCAGATCGGGAAGATCGCACAACATGGCCACCCGGTCTCGACCCATACACAGTCTCAGCACCGCCATCCGGCGGATACGCAATCGTCGGTAGCAAATTCGAAACGGACATGGAGCACGAGAACGTCCTGGGAGTGCCCGTCTACTACTATCTCACGGGTGACGAGTCGATCCGGGACGCTTTGATCGATCATGGCGAGTGGTTCCTCCGCGAGACCCCCTTCACGAAGAACTGTTCCCCGGGCGATCGCGGCGTCTGGCAACGATCGAAATGGCACGCGGTGCTCTGGGAGATGACCGGCGACCCGAGGTACAAGGCGGAACTGGACAAGTTCGTCGACAATTACCTGTGCTCCACGGTCGGCGATCCGACGAACGTGGCGGATGCTGGTCAGGATATGAACCGCGGCTACATCTGGACCGGTCCAGCTCCGATGCCAGGGCAGCCGCGTGAGCAGCACATCGGGCCGTTGGAATATGTGCAGGCCGAAGGCATGTATGAAGCGATGCGGGTTTTGCCCGACAGTGATCCGCGCAAGGAGGAGTTGGCCGATCGGCTCCTGGGCTTCGCCTACTACGCGGCAAAAGAGGCGTATTATGATGGGGCTGGCCCGAGCAGCGGGTGTCGTGGGTTCAGTTCACCCCCTGGTTCGCAAGGGACCTACAAGCTCGACGCGGCGGCCGATGAGGGTACCCGCAATCAGTTCATCGCCTACGATTACTTCTCTCTTATCAGTGAAGGATTTCGTCTCACTCACGACCCGCTCTTCCTGTACGTCGGGCGGCGCCTGATCGGGGCCTACGGCGCCTTCTTCTTTCCGGCTGCATGTGGCTCCGCCAGAATGATCGGTAATGGATACATCGCCTACTCAAGCTGGGCGGCGCAGCAGTTCATGTGGGAGGATCTGCATCAAGGTGAGTTCGGCACGGTGTTCCTGAGCGACCGGCCAGGTGGGGGCCTCACCGTGACCTCCAACGGAAGCGGGTCGTACACCCTGAGTTGGGTGGTGCCGCCCAGTGCAACCAAGTATCAGATAAAGTACGGTCCAAACCCCATGGTCCCGAATCTCGGCTTCGACCACACGACGCGCACATACCAAAATGATCCCGCTACGTACGACAACTTCTGGGCAGGCAACGGTGACCTCGTGACCAACCAACCACACAACGTTTCGAACGAGCCGCCGCCCGCCCCAGCTGGGACCACCCAGACCTTTACCATCTCGGGTCTGGACCCGTCCCAAACCTACCACTTCGCGATGCGCGTCTTCACGGGCGGCACCGGCGCCGCAGTGCCCACCCCCCGAAGGCCCAGCCCCCCCTCCCTTCTTTGAACTCTAAGAGTTGTGGTGATTCGCGGTTTGCGCGACGCGGCATGAAGGTCGTGCCGCGGTGAGCCGCTGCCATAACGCCAGAACGATCCCAATGTCTTCGCGACAGGGTTTGCACAGACACCTGCGCCTCACGTCCAGCA
>Ga0316622_100003006_pt1 | contig 11887 bp, 13 predicted proteins | sample OWC_Aug_OW2_C1_D_FD_207646 | JGI IMG/M metagenome (GOLD analysis project Ga0316622, IMG submission 207646) | Wetland soil microbial communities from Old Woman Creek delta, Ohio, United States - OWC_Aug_OW2_C1_D5_C | ecosystem: Environmental > Terrestrial > Soil > Wetlands | place: USA: Ohio... | reverse complement strand
CGGCCATCGAGGCGGTCAAGAAGTACGGCACGAGCTGCACCGGCTCGCGCTTCCTCAACGGCACGCTCGACCTCCACATCGAGCTCGAGGAGCGGCTGGCCAAGTACACGGGGATGGAGGCGGCCCTGGTCTTCAGCACCGGCTTCCAGGTCAACCTGGGCACCATCCCGGCCATCATGGACAAGGACGACATCATCATCACCGACAGGGAAGTCCATGCCAGCATCATCGACGGCGTCCGCATGGCCAAGGTCCTCAAGAACGTCCAGACGCGCTACTTCAAGCACAACGATCCGGCCGACCTCGAGGCCGTCCTGAAGTCCCTGCCGCCCGGGCCGGCCAAGCTGGTCATCGTCGACGGCGTCTTCAGCATGGGCGGCGACATCGCCAAGCTGCCCGAGATCATCCCCCTCTGCAAGAAGTACGGCGCCCGGTTCATGTCCGACGACGCCCACGCCCTCGGCGTCCTCGGCGGCGGCCGGGGCACGGGCTGGCACTTCAACATGCAGAAGGACGTCGACCTGGTCATGGGCACGTTCAGCAAGTCCCTCGCCTCCGTCGGCGGCTTCATCGCCGGGCCCAAGGAGGCCGTCCACTTCATCCAGATGTTCGCCCGGCCGTTCATGTTCAGCGCCAGCCTGCCCCCGTCCAACGTGGCCACGGTCCTGGCCTGCCTGGACGTCCTCGAGGCGGAGCCCGAGCGCGTCGAGCGGGTCAACAAGATCGCCGAGCGCGTCCGGACCGAGCTCCGGGCCATGGGCTACAACATCGGCGAGTCCCAGACGCCTATCATCCCCATCGTCATCGGCGACATGATGAAGGCCCTGGAGGCCTGGAAGGTCTTCTTCGAGGCCGGCATCTACACCAACGTCGCCCTGCCTCCCTCCGTCCCGCCCGAGTTCTCGTGCCTGCGGACGAGCTACATGGCGACCCACACGGACGAGCAGGTCGACCGGGTGCTCGAGGTCTTCCGCAAGGTCAAGGACCTCGTCCACATCGGCGCCTGAGGCGGGGGACGGCGAGATGCCCGACAAGCACTTCTGGAACATCCGGGCCAGGAACTACGACAAGCTCTACTGGACCAAGGACGCCGGGTACATCGCCAAGATCATCGAGGTGGCCCGGTTCACCCGCAACGACCTGGTCCTCGACGTCGGCACGGGGACGGGAGCCATGGCCCGGTCGATCCGCCCCCACGTCCGCCACGTCGTCGGCATGGACTTCTCCGATTCCATGCTCAAGCAGGGCCGCTGGGACGGCATCTCCATGGTCAAGTGGGACATCAACGAAAGCCTGTTCCACAACCACCTGTTCGACAAGATCGTCGGGCGCATGGTCTTCCACCACATCCTCGACAACCTTGACCGGGCCTTCCTGCGCTGCTACGACCTCCTGAAATGCCGCGGCAAGCTGATCATCGCCGAGGGCGTTCCGCCGGCCGAGGATCCCGAGGTCGTGGACTGGTACACCGAGATGTTCAAGCACAAGGAGACGCGGCGGACCTTCACCAAAAGCGCCCTGGTCGGATACTTCACCAAGAACGGCTTCCAGGACGTCCGGGCCTACCGGTACAGGATGAAGCGCTTCAACATCAACAACTGGCTGGTCAACTCCGGCCTGCACAAGGCCAAGCAGACGCTCATCCTGAACATGCACCGCGAGGCCCCGGACAAGGTCAAAGCCGCCTACAACATGGCCTTCGAGAACGGCACCTGCTACATCGATACCGAGAATCTGATCGTCGTCGGCACCAAATTATAGACCGGCCTGCGCCCCGCCTTAACGTTTTCCCCGCGGCCGGGGTAGAACCATGCGGATGAACGAGACGGAACAGGAGCTCATCGCCATGGTTCTCGCCGGCCGCTCCGAGGCTTTCGAGCCTCTAGTGACCCCCTACCGGGGCCCCGTCCTGGCCCTGGCCTACCGGCTGACCCGCGACCGGGAAGTGGCCCGCGAGGTCGCCCAGGAGGCCTTCTTCAAGGCCTTCCGCTCCCTCGGCCGCTTCGACGTCTCCCGCCCGTTCCGCAACTGGCTCTTCCAGATCGCCGCCAACGAGGCCCGGGATCGGCTCAGGGAACACGTCCGCGAACGGGCGGCGCTCCGGGACGCGGCCGGCGGGGGGCCCGCCGCTGTGGACCCGGAGGCCGGGCACGACCGGCGCGAGCTGCGGGCGGGCCTCATGAGCCTGCTCGAAGCGCTCAGCCCGCGGGAACGGGAGGTCGTCGTGCTCCGGGACCTCGAGGAGCTCGACATCCGGGAGACGTCACGGGTGCTGGGCTGCTCGGCGGTCGCCGTCCGGGTCCACCTGTCCAAGGCGCGGCGGAAGCTCGGCGACCTCGTCCGGAGGGACTTCCCCCATCTTGAGGAGGGACGATGACGTGCCGAAAAGCCCACAAGCTCATGCCCCTGGCGGCCGGCGATGACCTCAGCCCGCGCCGGGCCCGGGCCTTCCAGGCCCACGTCGCAGCCTGCCCCGGCTGCCGGAAGGAGCTCGAAGCGCTGCGCGCGGCGCTCGGAGCGTTCCGGACGGCAGCCCGGGAAGAAGGCGTTCCCGACTGGACCGAAGGAGAATGGAAGGCCCTGATGGTCCGCGCGACCGGCGGCTCGCCAGAGCGCCGGGACGGGGAGGCCGGCTCCGGCTCGCGCGCTCCGTGGCCTCGTTGGGCCGCGGCCTCGGCCCTGGGGGCCCTTCTCGGGCTGGTCGTCCTGTGGGTGCTTTTCAGGGTGCCGGGCTCCGCTCCGGAGCGGATGACGGCGGGCCCGGGCCCGGGCCTCGAAGCGGCCGCCCCCAAGACGCAGGACGTCGTTTCGGTGACCATGGTCTCGCAGGAGACCGGGCTCAAGGTCGTTTGGTTCTTCGACAAGACATTCAACTACGAAGGAGTCAAGAAATGAAAAAAGCAATGATCGGACTTCTCGCGCTGGTTTTTACGCTGGCGATCGTCGGGCCCGCCCTGGCCGAAGATCCGGCCTCGGACCAGCAGACGCAGAACACCGAAGCTAAGACCCTGCGCAAGGAGATCGTCAAGCTCAAGTATGTCCGGGCCCAGGACATCCAGCAGTTGCTCTACGCGTACACCGGCCGCGAGGGCCACATCCAGTTCAATTCCAACCTCCCGTCCGTCCTTTCGGTCAGCGACACCCCCGAGAACGTCGAGAAGATCCTGACCGCCATCCGCGAGATCGACGTCAAGCCGGCCGACGTTCTCTACACCGTTCAGCTCATCCTCGGTTCGGAGGCCGACGCCACGACCGACGCCGAGCTCAAGGGCGACCCCATCATCAAGGAGCTGAGCAAGCTCCTCCGCTATAAGGGCTACACGCTCCTCGACGCCACGCTCGTGCGCACGGTCAGCATGGACAGAGCGGGGGTCAAGTTCGGGCCGAAGGCTGAGTTCGCGCTCGAGCTCCGGCCGGAGGTCGCCGGTGACGCCAAGATGCCGGTGATCAAGACGGACGTCCAGCTGACCCGGATCGAACAGCACGGTTTCGCGGAAGACAAGCCCATCACCAGCGTGGCCCGGCTCATCGAGAGCACGCTCAACATCAAGTCCGGCGACCGGACGGTCGTCGGCGTCTCCAAGCTCGACGGCGGCGACAAGGGGCTCATCCTTATCATCTCCGCCAAGATCGTCGACTAACTCCGAAGACGGGGACATGTACCTCTGGTACGTGTCCCCTTTTTTTCACCCGCGACTTCCGTTAAAATAGGGCCGGAACACAGGATCGCGAAGAGGAGGCCCCCGTGAGACGAGCCGCGCTTTCCGTCGTCATCGCGTTCGCCGTCGTCTTCTTCCTCGGCCTGACAGCGGCCCAGGCGCCCAAGGCCGGTGACGCCGCCCTCGGGACCCGCAAGTACGCCGACTACCAGACGCCCCAGTTCTGCGGCACGGCCTGCCACACCGACATCTACCGCCAATGGCAGCAGGCCATGATGTCCCAGGCCTATACCCATCACTGGGACGAGATCGAGTACTTCAAGCTGGCCGTGCCTCACGCCGGGAAGGACAGCGTCGTCGCGGGGGTCAAGGCCGGCTGCAACGGCTGCCACGCCCCCATCGCCTTCCTGGCCGGGGATGTCCCGCCTCCCCTCCCGGCCAAGGGCAGCAGGGCCAACGAATCGGTCTCCTGCGAGGTCTGCCACACCGTGACCGGCTTCCAGGGCGACACGCCCCACAACTTCAACTGGGTCTCGGAGCCGGGCAAGATCAAGTACGGCCCGCGCGAGAACAAGAACTCGCCGGAGCACAGCCTGGTCAAGTCCGAGTTCCTCGGCACGGCCGAGTTCTGCGGCACCTGCCACAACGAGATGAGCCCCTACGGCGTCTGGGTCAAATCGACCCATCTCGAATGGAAGGAAGGTCCTTACGCCACGCAGGGCGTCAAGTGCCATGACTGCCACATGACCTACGCCCCGGGCAAGTCCGCGGCCATGGGCGCGAGCTATCCCGACGTTCGCCAGCACCTCTTTCACGGCGCCCACGACAACGGCAAGGTCCGGGGGACGATCGAGTTGCGCATCCACCCGGACGTCCGCGAGGCCGTGCCCGGCGACCCGGTCAAGTTCACGATCGCCCTGTTCAACCAGAAGACCGGCCACAAGTTCCCCTCCGGCTCGGTCGAGGACCGCATCGTCTGGATGCACGTCGAGGCCGTCGACGCCAAGGGCACGGTCTACCATCTCCCCGTCGACAAGAAGGGCTTCGCCGGCGAGGAATACACCATCGGCGCCGACACGCTGGCCTACCAGGACATGGGCATCGCCCTGAACGATCCGGCCTTCAAGGGCGTTCAGCGGGACGGCATCCCCGTCGGCGACCGCATCTTCCGCATGGCCTACTTCGATCCCCAGGGCCGCATGACCCTGCAGCAGTGGAACACGAAATCGCTCGGGACCGACTACCGCCTCGGGCCGCGCGAGACCAAGCTCGAGACCTGCACCTTCCGCCTGCCCGACGGTGTCGCCCTCGGCGACCTCACGGTCACGGCCGTCCTCAACTATCAGAAGCTGGTCAAGCCGGCCGCCGATTTCCTGGGCGTGCCTCCGGACGAAGCGGAGATCGTCGAGGTCAACCGCCATACGACCACCGTCAAGATCGTCGACTGACGGGACGCGAGAGAGGAGATCCGACCATGAAGAACATCGTGCGCTCGGGATTCGCCGCCCTGTTGTTGATCGCCGTCTCGCTCGGCAGCCTCCAGGCCATGCCCGCGTTCGCCCGCAAGTACAGCATGAGCTGCAAGACCTGTCACGCGCCCTTTCCCAAGCTCAAGCCCTACGGCGAGGAGTTCGCCGGCAACGGCTTCGTCATCAAGGACAAGGACACGCCGCGTTATTTCATCGACACGGGGGACTCGGCGCTCTCGCTCCTCAGGGAGCTGCCCATCGCCCTGCGCCTCGAGGGTTTCCTGGCCTGGAACAACGCCAATGCCCGCCAGACGGACTTCCTGGCGCCCTACCTGCTGAAGTTCCTCTCCGGCGGGGCGATCACCAAGGACATCGCCTATTACTTCTACTTCTTCTTCAGCGAGCGCGGCGAAGTCGCCGGGATCGAGGACGCCTTCGTCATGTTCAACGACCTCTTCGGCTCCGACCTCGACCTCTACGTCGGCCAGTTCCAGATCTCCGACCCCCTCTTCAAGCGGGAGGTCCGCCTGCCGTTCGAGGACTACCAGATCTACCGGGCCACGCCGGGCGACTCCCGGATCAACCTGACCTACGACCGCGGCGTCATGCTGACCTACGGCTTCGCCACCGGCACCGACGTCACTTTCGAGGTCCTCAACGGGACGGGCATCCACGAGGCCAATATCTTCCGTAACTTCGATGACGACCCCTACAAGAACGTCCTCCTCCGCGTCTCGCAGGAGATCGCGCCGGCCTTCCGGGTCGGCGCGTTCGGCTTCACCGGCAAGGAGCGGCCGGAGGATATCGTCAATTCGGTGACCATGTACGGCGGCGACGCGACGCTCGCGGCCAAGCCGTTCGAGCTCAACGTCCAGTACGTCGAGCGGCGCGACTCCAACCCCTTCTTCTCGGGCGTCCTGCCGACGGAGAAGCTCGGGACCCGCGGCGCCTTCGCCGAGCTCATCTACCTCCCCAAGGGCGACGACAGCCGCTGGTACGCGGCCGGGCTTTTCAATTGGGTGGATTCCGACCTGCCCGAGCTCCGCTACACGGCGGCCACCGCCCACGTCGGCTATCTCCTGCGGCGGAACATGCGGCTGACGGCCGAGGCGACCTACGCCTTCCGCGGGCCGTACGCGAAGCACGTCAGGGTGGGGACGGGTCTCGTCCTGGGCTTCTGAAGCGGGACTCCGGCTCAGCCGGCGGAAGAGCTCTCGAGCCTCTCGAGGCGGGCGGCGACGTTCCGGTAGCCGGGGTTCCAGGCGCGGATCTCCCGGAACAGGGCCAGGGCGCGGGGACGGTCGTCCGCGGCCTCCGCGACTTCGGCCAGATCGTAGGCGAGGGCGAAATACTGGTCCGAGCCCGGCCTGGCCTCGGCCATGGCCTTCTCGAGCCACTTCGCGGCTTCCTCGAAGTTCCTCTTCTGCCGGTAGCCCTGGCCGATGAGGCTGTAGCTCGCGACGGCCAGCGTCTTGTCCCCGGCGGCCCGGGTCAGCTCCTCGACCGCTTCGCCCGTGAGGCCCTGGCCCATGAAGGCCAGGCCGAGCTGGTAGTGAGCCTCGGCGTCGTCCGCCCCGCCCTTCGCGGCCAGGTCCTTGCGGAACTCGGTGACGATCGTCGTGAGGGCCCGTTCGAGCGGCGACATCTCCCCGGCCAGCTGCCGGGCGCGCGCGGCGGCCAACCAGCCGAGCTCCGCGGCCGCCAACCCCAGGAGATCGGGGTAGGCCCTTTCGCCGGGTTCGGAGCTGACAAAGGGGATGATGTCCGTCTCGGCGAAAATATCGGCCGTGCTGACCTTCTCGCCATCGAGGACTTCCGCCTTGAACGGGGTCCGCGCCCGCTTCGGCTCCGGGGCCGGCTTGGCCTCGGGCCGTTTCTCCTCGACCTCTTTCGCCTCGGGCCGGGTCACCTCCGCGGCCGGCTCCTCCGGCGCCTTGACCTCCGGCTTCCTCTCGTCGGCCTTCCTTTCTTCGGCCTTCTTGCCGGCGATCTTCTCCTTGAACTCGGCTTCGAGGATGGTCGTCTTCTCGACGCGGCGGCGGATCTCGTCCTCGTCCATGTGGGTGCGGACCTCGTCGAGGACGGCGATCTTCCGGAGGATCTGGGGGTCTTCGGGGTAGCGGAAGCGGAGGTTCTCGAGCAGCCGCCGGGCGATCCGGACGAGACCCTGCTGCAGGTACAGGTCGGCCTGGTCCATGACGTCGCGGATGGCCTCGCGGTCCTTGTCCGACAGCCCCGGCGTTTCGTCCTTGACCTCCTCGGCGGCCAGCCCCAGGTCCTGGCGCAGGGCCCGAGCCTCGCGGGCGAGGTCGGCGTCGTCGGGACGGATCTCGAGGAGCTCGCCGTAGACCGTGACCATCCGGTCCTTCAGCCCTTGCTTGCGCAGCTCGTCGAGGATGGCCCGGTCGACGACCTCGAGCTTCTTGACCTCTTTGTTCGACCGGTAGATCAAGGCCAGCCTCTCCAGGGCCGGCAGGTGGGGCCTCTGGCTCTCCAGGATGAGGCCCAGGAGCCCGATGGCCTTCTCGTCCCGGTGCTTCTTGACCAGGTTGTTGATCAGCGGCTCGAAGAGCTCGTAGGCCTGGTCGAGCTTGTCCTTGAGGATCTGGATCCGCCCGAGCTTGATCCGGGCGTTGACGTTGAGGGGATGGCCGGTGACGATCCGGGTGAAGATCTCCTCGGCTCTCTTGGTCTCGCCGGCCTCGAAGTGGAGGTTACCGAGGATGTTGAGGAACTGGACGTTATCCGGCGCGGCCGCCAGCTCCCGTTCCAGCACTTCGGCGGCCCGCTCGGGCCGGCCGCCGCGCTTGTGGACCTCGACCAAGCTGACGACGCTCCGCGGATCGCCCGGCCTGAGGGCCAGGGCCTCGTCCAGGACGGCCACGGCGTCGTCGACCCGGCCTTTTTCGCTGAGAACCAGGGCCAGCTCGTTAAGCTGTTCCAGGGCCGCCACGTCGTTGCCGACGCCGCGGAACAGGCCGGCCAGGGCCTGCCGCGCGTCGGTGTCCTCCCGGTCGAGCTTGACGATCTTCTCGAAGACGGCCACCGCCTCGGCGGTCTTCTTGGCCTCGGCCAGGCGGGCGGCGACCGCGGCGTAGACGTTCTTGGCGTCGGCGACGAACCCCTGCTGGGCGTAGAGGTCGCCGAGTTTCAGGGCGTTCTCGACGTTGTCGGGGACGAGCCGGTTGATCTTCTTGGCGATGGCCAGGGCCTGGGAATAGAGGCTGCGCTTTTCGTACTCCTCGGCGACCTTCTCGAACGAGTGGACGGCCCGGTCGGTGTGGCCGAGCCGGACGTAGAGGTCGCCGATGATGTTGAGGGTGCCGACGTCCTGGGGATCGGACAGGGCGAGCTTCTCGTACTCGGCGATGGCCTCTTTGATCCGCCCGCCGCGGACGTACTTCTCGGCCTGCTCGATGACCCTGACCCTATCGCCGCGCGCGCTCATCGCGTTTCGTTCCCTATCCGAGCTTGAAGGAGGTCCGGTGGAGGCCCGACGGTCCCCGCTCCCTCAGCGAACGGATATGATCCTCCGTTCCATAGCCCTTGTTCCTGGCCAGGCCGTAGCCCTCATAGAGGCCGTCGAAGATCCCCATGAGGCCGTCCCGGAACACCTTGGCCACGATGGACGCCGCGGCGATCGACCGGCAGGTCCGATCCCCCCGCGGGATGCCCATCTGGCGGTAATTTACATCTTTTATCGGGAAGCCGTCAACCAGGACGAAATCGGGGGGTTGGGCCAGGCTCTCGAGGGCCCGGACCATGGCCAGGTGCGTCGCCCGGAGGATGTTCAGGTCGTCGATCTCCCGGGCCGAGGCCAGGCCGAGCCCGACCGCGGCGGCTTCCCGGAGGATGGACGCGGCCAGCTCCGATCGGCGGGCCGGGAGGAGGAGCTTCGAGTCGACGACGCCGGAAACCCAGGCGGGGGGACGGCGGACGAGCCAATCGGAGGGGAGGACGACGGCCGCGGCCACGACGGGCCCGAAGAGGGAGCCCCGGCCGACCTCATCGACCCCGGCGATCGTCCGGGCGCCGCCCCGGGCGAGCGCTTTCTCGAGCCTGAGCGAGGCCACGGCCCTAGCGAACTAACCTTGGTCTTCTTTGAGCCGGGCCGCCTTGCCCTTGAGGTCGCGGAGGTAGTAGAGCTTGGCCCGGCGGACGTTGGCCTTGCGGACGACCTCGATCTTTTTGATCATCTTGGAGTGGACGGGGAAGACGCGCTCGACCCCTACGCCGAAGGAGACCTTGCGGACGGTGAACGTGGCCTTCACGCCGCCGCCGCGCCGGCCGATGACGTCGCCGCGGAAGATCTGGATGCGCTCCTTGTCGCCCTCCCGGATGATGACGTGGACCTTGACGGTGTCGCCGACCCGGAAGGGCTCGAGGTCCGTTCTCAGCTGTTTATCCTCAATCGCGTTGATCAGGTTCATTCGTCCTTCCTTTCGTTCGTGAGTTCCTCCAGGAGACGGCGGTCTTCCGGAGCGAGGGTTTCCTTATTAACGAGGTCCGGCCGTCGGCGGGCCGTTTTTTCCAGGGCTTTCTTGCGCCGCCAGCGCTCGATCTTCTTGTGGTCGCCGGAGAAGAGGACCTGGGGGACCGTCATCCCCCGGAACTCGCGCGGCCGCGTGTACTGGGGATAATCGAGCAGGCCCCCGGCGAAGGAGTCGTTCCGGACCGAATCCGCCTTGCCGACGACGCCCGGGACGAAGCGGGCCGCCGCGTCCACCACGACGGCCGCGGGGAGCTCGCCGCCCGACAGGACGTAGTCGCCGACCGAGATCTCGTCGTCGACCAGGTGCTCGGCGACGCGCTCGTCCACGCCTTCGTAGCGCCCGCAGATGAGGATGACCTGGCGCTCGGCGGCCAGCTCGCGGGCGAGCTCCGTGTCGAGGGCCCGGCCCTGCGGCGAGAGGAGGCAGACGCGGCCCCCCCCGTCCTCGCGGACGGCCTCGACGGCGCGAAAGATCGGCTCGGGCTTCAAGACCATTCCTTCCAGGCCCCCGAAGGGCCGGTCGTCGACCTGCCGGTGCTTGTCCTCGGTGAAATCCCGCAGGTCGTGCACGACGATCCGGATCCGCCCCCGGTCCAGGGCCCGTTTGACGATCCCCCCCGAAAAGACGCCGGTGAACATCTCGGGGAAGATCGTGATTATATCAAATCTCATTCAACTCCAAAAGGCCGTCCGGCGGGTCGATGACGATCTCCCGCGCCTCCGGATCGACCTTGACGCAGATCCCCTCCGTGAAGGGGACGTACACATCCCCGCTCCCCCGTCTCACGACGAGGAGGGCCGGTCCGCCGGGCTCGACGATCCCGGCGACCTCGCCGACCATCGCGCCGTCCCGGGTGACGACCCGGCTGCCGAGGATCTCGAAGTCGTAGAAACGGTCCGGCGCCAGGCGCCGGAATGCGCCCGCCTCGACGTAGATCTCGCAGCCGGCCAGGGCGTCCGCCTGGGCCAGCGTGTCGATCCCTTTGAGCTTGAGGAAGGGGGCGTTCCGGTCGAGCCGGAAGGATTCGACCGGAAAGGCCGCCAGGCCGCTCTCCCGTTCGACGTACACCGTGCCGAGGCCCGGCCCCGGGAACCCCTTTTCCCTCAGCTTGAGCTTGACCGTCCCGTCTCGTCCCTGGCTCCGGATGATCCGGCCCAGGGCGACGAGATCAGGGTTTTTCAATGATCTCGAGGTTGAATCTCCTCTTGAGCTTCATCCCGGCCGCGCCGAGGATGATGCGGATCGCGCGGGCGGTCCGTCCCTGCTTCCCGATCACCTTGCCGAGGTCTTCCGGGGCCACCTTGAGCTCGAGGATGGTCGTCTGCTCTCCCTCGAGCAGGGACACCTGCACCCTGTCCGGCTGGTCCACCAACGCTTTGGCAATCAACTCTACGAGTTCCTTCACGCTGACCTCCTTTACGGTTTCGTGCTCGGAGCGGTCTTCTTGGACTTGGCAACCCTGTCCAGGAGGGATTGAACAGTGTTCGAAGGCCGGCAGCCCTTGGCGAGCCACGCTTGGGCCCGGGCGAGGTCGAGCTTGACGCCGGCCGGGTCGTCGAGCGGGGTGTACGTCCCGAGCGTATCCAGGGCCTGGCTCTGGCGGGCTCGTTCCGAATCCATCACCACGATGCGGTAGGTCGGCTTTTTCTTGGTACCGAATCTCTGCAAGCGCATGGTCATCATTGTGGTTTCACTTTCGTGGCCGAGGTTGATGCCGAAAAATGATAGCGGAATTCTCGGGGGAAGTCAACAGGTTTTCAGGGCTGTCCCCCAGAGAGGACACCCCTCAAGAATTCCGCTTCATTGGCGGGGCCGTCTCTGCTATCTTATTCCCGGACAAGGAGGCCTCGCGAGATGGCTAAGATCTACTACGTGGGCGATTGGGCCGTCCTGACCGGGCCGGTCTTCGCCGAAACGCCCTTCTATCACTCGCCCAAGGGCTTGGACATCTTCAATTACGGCAAGTGGCTGAAGGAAGCGCTGGAATCCACCGGCAAGCACCAGGTCGAGTCCGTCCCGGCCTGGGATTTCTACAACCGGCTCGGGCCGGGCGACTACGAGCGCATCCTGGCCGATCACGACGTCCTCGTCTTCAGCGACGTCGACGCCAAGCTCTTCCAGCTGGCCCCGAACTTTTTTGACCGGGAGAAGTTCGGCAAGTCCGTCCTGACCTACCCGGACCGCATCCGCCTGACGGTCGAGGCCATCAAGGACGGCAAGGCGGCCATGTTCCTGGGCGGGTGGTACTCCTTCACCGGGGAGATGG
>Ga0316622_100003005_pt1 | contig 11890 bp, 4 predicted proteins | sample OWC_Aug_OW2_C1_D_FD_207646 | JGI IMG/M metagenome (GOLD analysis project Ga0316622, IMG submission 207646) | Wetland soil microbial communities from Old Woman Creek delta, Ohio, United States - OWC_Aug_OW2_C1_D5_C | ecosystem: Environmental > Terrestrial > Soil > Wetlands | place: USA: Ohio... | reverse complement strand
CGGGGGTGGCCGACGCAGATGCTGTCGGCGATCGTCTCGGCCGGGCCGGGCACGAGGTCTCGTCCGGCGGCGAAGGCGTCGACCAGCGGGCGCGCTCCCGCCGCCTGGACGCCGAGGAGCCGCGGCACGCGGGCGATGAAGCCGAGGGCCTTCATCTCGGCGAGCCCCTTCCCGATCCCGGCGATCGTGCAGCCGTCGCCGACCGACACCGCCACCCAGTCCGGCACCTCGTCGCCGCACTGCTCGGCGATCTCCAGCCCGCCCGTCTTCTTCCCCTCGACGAGGGTGGGGTTCACCGCCGCGTTGCGGTTGTACCAGCCGTAGCGGTCGCAGGCGCGCTGGCACATCTCCCACGTCGCGTCGTAGCGGCCGCGGACACGGATGACCCGCGCCCCGAAGATCAGCAGCTGTGCCACCTTGGGCTCGGGCGCGAACTCCGGCACGAAGATCACGCAGGGCAGGGCGACGCTGGCCGCGGCACCGGCCAGGGACGTGGCCGCGTTGCCGGTCGAGGCGCAGGCCACGACGCCTGCGCGCCGGGAGAGGGCGCGAGCCACGCCCACCGCGCTCGCCCGGTCCTTGAAGGAGGCGGTCGGGTTCCGCCCCTCGTCCTTGACCAGCAGCCGCCGCACGCCGGCCCACTCCGCCAGCCGGGGCGCGTCGACGATCGGCGTCCAGCCGGGCTCGAGAGCGGGACGCCGCGCGCCCGGCGCGACCGGCAGCAGCTCCTCGTAGCGCCAGGCGTTCCGCGGACGCGATCGCAGCGCCCGCGCGGTCAGGGTCCGGCGTGCCCGCGCCAGGTCGATCTCGATCTCGAGGACGCCCTCGGTCCCGCAGGCCGCGCACGGCCCGTCGAGGCCGCGTGCGTACCGGCGCCCGCAACGCACGCACGCGAGGCCGCTGACGCAGCCGGGGAAGCTCAAGCGCGGCGCTCCCGGAGGCGCCGGTCGATCTCGTGCGCCCGCTCCTGCTCGGCGACCCACCACGCCGGGTCCTCCTGGGCCCGCAGCTCCGCGACGGTCTTGCCCTGCTGCTCGACCCAGGTGAAGTACTTCTGGTTGTGCCAGCGGCGGCGCGTCTGCGCCGTTCCCTCGAGCCAGAAGCGGCTCTCGCCCGCGCGGAAGATCTCGAGCCGCCGCCGGGCCCGCTCCGCGTCCATCGGGCCCTGCTCCTCGTCGAGCCGGCGGAGCACCGACGGGTATCGGTCGAAGGCGTCGGTCGCCACGGTCAGCACCGCCTGCCGCGGGCCGAGGCCGTAGTGGCGCGCCGCCCGGATCGCTCCGAGGACGTTGCAGACGCCGCTCATCCCGAAGAGGCCCACCCAGCTGCGCGCCAGCGCCGGCTCCACTCCGGCCGACTCGAGGGTGGCCGAGCCCTCCTGCAGCAGCTGCAGGCCCTCGAGGCACTCGAGGTCGTCGATGCAGAGCAGCAGGTCGATGGCCCAGACGTTGTGGATCCAGGTCACGTGCTTGTCGCCGATGCCCTCGATGCGGTGGCCCCCGAAGCCCGCGTTGTAGAGCGTCGGGCACTGCACGGGCTCGAGCGCCACGATCGGCATCCCCGGGTGGCGCCGCCGCAGCGCCTCGCCCGCCGCGATCGTGCCCGCCGACCCCATCGCCGACACGAACGCCCCTGCCTCGAGGGCGAGAGAGCCCAGGGCCTCCTCGGCCGCCGCCGCGGTGCAGTGGAAGTGGAAGCGATAGTTCCCGAACTCCTCGAACTGGTTCAGGATCCGGTTGGCGGGCTCCGCGCGCAGCTCGCGGACCTTGTCGTAGATCTCCTTCACGTTCGACTCGCAGCCCGGGGTCGCGATCACGTCGGCACCGTAGCCGCGGATCCTCTCGAAGCGCTCGGCGCTCATCTCCGCGGGCAGGACGACCAGCGAGCGATAGCCCATGCGCGGCCCGACCCAGGCGCCGCCGATCCCGAAGTTGCCGGTCGAGGGGAAGACGAGCGTGTGCTCGCCCGGAGCGCACACCCCGTCGAGCTGCTTCTCCGCGAGGATCGAGTAGGCGGGGCCGACCTTGTGGGAGCCCGTCGGGAAGTGGCGGCCCGAGAGCACCACGATCGGGGCGCGCACGCCGGTCAGGGCCTCGGGCAGGACGGTGAACGGCACGGCGCCGTCGGCCTTCCAGGAGAGGTTCCAGAGGTTCAAGGGGTCCAGGGGGCGGGACCGGGCCTCGCGAGCCTTCGCCCGCACGGCGGGATCGACGAGACCGGGGTCTCGCATCTCGGCGAACGTCGGGCCGGGGATCACGGCCTAGAGCATGAACAGGTGGGGGCCGCGAATCAAGGTGCGGGCGTATCATCGGGGCGTCCGCTGGAGGCCTGATGAGACCCCTGCTTGCCGTTCTGCTCGCCGCGCTCGCCTCGTCGGGCTCCCGCGCGACCGCTCCCGGCCAGGGCCCCGAGCGCTCGGCCGACACCGAGGCCGTCGGCCGGCGCGGTACGAACCGGACCGTGCTGCCGGTCAACCAGGTCGTCACGCCCCTCGGAGTGCAGGTGGAGCTGCCGGGGCTGCGTCCCCAGGCGCTCGCCCTGTCGCCCGACGGCCGGACGCTGATCACTTCCGGAAAGGCGAGCGAGCTCGTCGTCGTGGACCCCGCCACGGGCGCGATCCGCGGGCGCGTCCCTCTCCCGAAGACGATGGGCGCCCCTCGGGCGTCGTCGGAGAACATCCTGGAGCCCGACAAGGAGGGCCAGCTCAGCTACACCGGCCTGCAGTTCTCGCCGGACGGACGCCGCGCGTTCCTGAGCGACGTCAACGGCTCCGTGGTCGTGCTCGACGTGGGGGCGGACGGCACCGTGCGCGTCGATCGCGCCATCCGCCTGCCCGACGCCGACGCGCCCCGCCGACCGGAGGAGATCCCCGCCGGCCTCGCGGTGTCCGCGGACGGCACCAGGCTCTACGTCTGCGGCAATCTCTCGAACACGCTGCTGGAGCTCGACGTGGCCGGCGGCCGCGTGCTGCGGGCGTTCGACGTGGGCGTCGCCCCCTTCGACGTGGTCCTCACCGGCGGCAAGGCCTACGTGTCCAACTGGGGCGGCCGCCGCCCCCTGCCCGGCGAGCTCACCGGCCCCGCCGGGCGCGGCACCGAGGTGAAAGTGGACCCGGTGCGACACGTCGCCTCCGAGGGGTCGGTCACGGTGATCGGCCTGGCGACCGGGAGCACGCGGGCCGAGGTCGTGACGGGCCTCCACGCGAGCGCCCTCGCCGTCTCGCCCGACGGCCGCCACGTCGTCTGCGCGAACGCGGCCAGCGACACCCTGAGCGTGATCGAAACGCGCACCGATACCGTGGTGGAGACGATCTGGGCGAAGCCGAGCCCGTCCGATCTCTTCGGTGCTTCGCCCAACGCGCTCGCCTTCGACCCCTCCGGCCGCACCCTCTACGTCGCGAACGGCACCCAGAACGCCGTAGCCGTCGTCGCGTTCGACCCGGCGGACCGCGAGTCGAAGCTGCGGGGCCTCGTGCCCGTCGGCTGGTTCCCCGGCGCGCTCGTCTTCGACGCCAGGCGCCGGACGCTCCACGTCGCCAACATCAAGGGCCACGCGGTCGTGGCCAGGCCCTACGAGAACGAGGGTGCCCCTCCCGACGCCGCCGGCTTCAACTCGCACCACTACCACGGCTCGCTCTCTCTCGTGCCCGTGCCCGAGGAGCGCGACCTGCCGGGCCTCAGCGAGACGGTGTGGCGCAATCTCCGCCGCGAGCGCATCGCCGAGGCGCTCCTGGCTCCGCGCCCCGGCCAGCCCCCCCGCGCCGTGCCCGAGCGGATCGGCGAGCCGAGCCTCATCAAGCACGTCGTCTACGTCATCAAGGAGAACCGCACCTACGACCAGGTCCTGGGAGACCTCGCGGCGGGCAACGGAGACCCGCGCCTGTGCATCTTCGGCGCGCGCGTCACTCCCAACCAGCACAAGCTGGTGCGCGAGTTCGTGCTCCTCGACAACACCTACTGCGCCGGGATCCTGAGCGCCGACGGCCACCAGTGGAGCACGACCGCCGTCGGCACCGACTACCTGGAGCGCTCGTTCGCCGGCTGGCCGCGCAGCTACCCCGACGGCATGGGCGAGGACGAGGCCGACGCCCTCGCCTACTCCCCCGCCGGCTTCATCTGGGACAACGCGCTGCGGCACGGCATCCGCATCCGGAACTACGGCGAGTTCATGGCCCCCGCGGTCCGGTGGCGCACCCCGGGAAGGAAGGGCACGCCCGACTTCCTCGCCAGCTACCGCACCTGGAAAGGCGAGAGCGACGAGGTCATCTTCGCCAGCGACCCGATGGTCGAGACCATCCGGCCCTTCTCCCCCACGGCGTACGTCGGGTGGGAGATGGCCGTCCCCGACCAGTACCGGGCCGACTTCATCCTGGCCGAGCTGAAGGATTACGTCGCCCGGGGCGAGTTCCCCCAGCTCACGATCATCTGCCTGCCGAACGACCACACCAGCGGCACGAGCGAAGGCTCCCCCACCCCCGCGGCGACCGTGGCCGACAACGACCTCGCCTTCGGGCGCATCGTCGAGGCCCTGAGCCACTCGCCCTTCTGGCGCGAGATGGCGATCTTCGCCATCGAGGACGACCCCCAGGACGGCTTCGACCACGTGAGCGGCTACCGCACCACGGCCTACGTCGCCAGCCCCTTCGCGCGGCGCGGCCAGGTGGTGAGCACCCAGTACAACACCACGAGCCTGCTCCGCACCCTCGAGCAGATCCTCGGCCTTCCGCCCATGAACCAGTTCGACGCGAGCGCGGTGCCGATGTGGGATGCGTTCACGGACACTCCCGACTACGCCCCGTTCGTCGCGGTCCCGAGCAACGTCCCCCTCGACCAGATGAACCCGGCCCCTCGGGCCCTCGCGGACCCCGTCGCGCGGCGGGATGCCCTCGCTTCCGCCCGGATGAACTTCCGGCAGGTGGACAAGGCGCCGGAAGACGCGCTCAACCGCATCCTCTGGCGCGCCATGAAGGGCACCAGGGAGCCGTACCCGGAGTGGGCCGTCACCGTGGGGACGGGCGACGACGATGACTAGGGCGGTTCGCTTCACGCTCAACGGCCGGCCCCGCACGATCGAGCCCGCGCCCGGGGAGTCCCTGCTCGACGCCCTGCGCGAGCGGTGCGGGATCACGTCGATCAAGGACGGCTGCCAGCCCCAGGGGCAGTGCGGCTGCTGCCTGGCGCTGATCGACGGCCGGCCGCTCGTCACCTGTGCCTTCGAGGCGGGGCGGGCCGAGGGCCGCGAGGTGCTGACTCTCGAGGGCGTCTCCCCTCGCGAGCGCGAGGTGGTCTCGAAGGCCCTCGCCGCGGCCGGAGGCGTGCAGTGCGGCTTCTGCATCCCCGGGATCGCGCTTCGGGCCAAGCACCTCCTCGACCGGCAGCCGAACCCCGGCCGCGAGGAGATCGCGCGGGCCATCGACGGCCACCTCTGCCGCTGCACGGGCTACACGCAGATCCTCGAGGCGGTGGAGCTGATGGCCAGGGCCTGGCGCGGCGGCGAGGCGCCGGCGCCGGCCGACGACGGCGGAGTCGGAAAGCCGCTCGCCCGCTACGGCGCTCTCGGCCAGGCCCTGGGCGATCGGCCGTACGTCGCCGACATGCGGCGCGAGGGCCTGCTGCACGGGGCCCTCGTCCTCTCCGCGCACGCCCGGGCCCGGGTCTTGCGCATCGACACCTCGAAGGCCGTGGCGCTCGCCGGGGTACGCGCCGTCGTCACGGCCGCGGACGTGCCCGGCGAGCGTTGGTACGGCCTCCTGTACGCCGACTGGCCCGGCTTCGTGGCCGAGGGCGAGGAGGTCCGCTGTGTCGGCGACGTCCTCGCCGCGGTGGCGGCCGACGACGTCCGCACCGCGCGCGCGGCGGCGGCGCTCGTCGAGGTCCAGTACGAGCCACTGCCGCCCGTCCTCGACCCCGAGGCGGCCCTCGCCCCCGACGCCCCCCAGGTCAACCCGAGGCACCCGAACCTCCTCTCGCGCTCGGTCATCCGCCGGGGCGACGCGGCGGCGGCCCTCGCCGCGAGCGCCCACGTCGTGAGCGGCACCTGGCGCACGCAGCGGATCGAGCACCTCTTCCTGGAGCCGGAGGCCGCACTCGCGGAGCCTCTACCGGACGGGCGGCTCGCCCTCTACACCCAGGGGCAGGGTGTCTTCGACGACCGCCGGCAGGTCGCGGGCTTCCTGGGCGTGGCCGAGGAGAGGGTCCACGTGGAGCTCGTGCCGAGCGGCGGGGCCTTCGGCGGCAAGGAAGACATGTCGGTCCAGGCCCAGACGGCGCTCCTGGCCACGGTCACCGGCCGGCCGGTGAAGCTGGTCCTGACCCGCGAGGAGTCGGTCCGGGTCCACCCGAAGCGCCACCCCATCCGGCTCGACTACACGGCGGGCTGCGACGCCCAGGGACGCCTCACCGCGGTCGTGGCGCGCCTCGTCGGCGACTCGGGTGCCTACGCCTCGGTCGGCGGCAAGGTGCTCGAGCGAGCGGCCGGCCACGCGTGCGGACCGTACAAGGTCGGGGCCGTCGACGTGGAAGCTCTCGCCGTCTACACCCACAACCCGCCCTGCGGCGCGATGCGGGGCTTCGGCGTGCCGCAGGCGGCCTTCGCCATCGAGGGCTGCCTCGACCTCCTCGCGAAGAAGGCGGGCCTCGACGCCTGGGAGATCCGCCGCCGCAATGCCGTGGCCGTCGGCGATGCCGTGACGACCGGCCAGGTGCTCGAGAAGTCGGTCGGCCTCCACGAGACGCTCGACGCGGTGAAGGACGCCTACTACGGCGCGCTTCGCGCGGGACGGGCCGTCGGCATCGCCTGCGGGCTCAAGAACTCGGGCATCGGCAACGGCGTCGCCGAGTGGGGCAAGTGCCGGCTGGTCGTCGAAGCCAACGGGACGGTCTCGCTCTACAACGGCTACACCGAGATGGGCCAGGGGCTGCTGACGGTGCTCGTGCAGTTCGCGGTCGAGGTCACGGGCCTGCCCGCCTCCGTCTTCCACCCGAAGGTGGACTCGACGTTCGCCCTCGGCTGTGGCCAGACGACCGGCTCACGGGCGACCCTCTTCGGGGGCCGCGCCGTCACGAGCGCGGCGCGGAAGCTGCGGGCCGACCTGGACGCCGGCCTGCGCCTGGCCGACATCGCCGGCCGTGTCTACGCCGCGGACGAGGTCATCGACGACACGACGGCCCTCGGCGCGGACGTGCCGAGGATCAAGACCCACACCTCGTACGGCTTCGCGACCCAGGTCGTGATCCTGGACGCGGCCGGGCGCGTCGAGCGCGTCGTGGCCGCGCACGACGTGGGCCGGGTCGTGAACCCCGTCCTCTGCCGGGGGCAGATCGAAGGCTCGATCCACATGGGGCTGGGCTACGCCCTCACCGAGGAGCTGCCCTGCGAGAGCGGGATGCCGGTCACCTCGAGCCTGCGCGAGCTCGGCGTCCTGCGCGCCCGCGACATGCCGAGGACCGAGGTGATCCTCGTCGAGGCGCCCGAGCCCGAGGGCCCGTTCGGCGCGAAGGGCGTCGGCGAGATCGGCCTCGTGCCAACGGCCGCCGCAGTGGCCGGCGCGCTCGAGGCCTTCGACGGCATCCGACGGACAACCCTGCCGATGAAGGACTCACCCGCCGCCCGAGCCATGAGCGTCGGCCGCATCCGCCGCCCCCGCGGCGACTGGCGCTAAGCTCCGAGCTACGGCGCCGCGGGCTCCAGGATCGCGGCGAAGCCGCCCCCGGGGGCCATGCGCGCGGTCAGCTTGCCGCTCGAGCGGACCGTCCACGTGTCCTCGCTCGCCCTCTCGGGGCTCACCCACGCCTCGGGCGCGTCGGCGACGATCCTCGCCTTCCAGAGGTCGTCGCCCCCGAGGAAGTCGAGGGGGATGTCCAGCGTCCGACCCTCGCTGCCGGTGATCGCGCCCACGAACCAGCGCTTGCCGGAGCGGCGCGCCACGACGATGTACTGGCCCACCTCGCCCGCCAGCACACGAGTCTCGTCCCAGGTGGCGGGCGTCTCCTTCAGGAAGCTCGTGCCGACCTGGCCGCGGTAGGCGTCGGGCGAGTCGCAGATGACCTGCAGCGGGCTCTCGTAGACGACGAGAAGCGCCAGCTCCGCCGCGCGGGTGCCCATCACCAGCGGCTGGCTGTCCTGGGCCTTGAAGGCGGCCTTCGTGGCGTGGCGGAACCCGCCGGGCGTGAAGTCCATCGGCCCCGCGAGCATGCGCGTGAAGGGCAGCGTGACCTTGTGCTCCGGGGTCACGCGGTCGCTCCACTTGTTGTACTCGTTGCCGAGGACGCCTTCGCGCGTGAGGTGGTTCGGGTACGCGCGCTCGAGGCCGGTGGGCTTCATCGCCCCGTGGAAGTCGACGGTGAGGTGGTGCTCGGCCGCCTTGCGCACGACGTTCTCGTACCAGTTGACCATCCACTGGTCGTCGCGAGCCATGAAGTCCACCTTGATCCCGGCGACGCCCCACTTCTCGTAGAGCGCCAGCGCCTCGTCGAGCTTCTGGTCGAGGTGGGTCCAGAAGATCCAGACGAGCACCTTGACGTTCTTCTCCTTCGCGTAGCGGACGATCTCGGGGACGTCCACCGCGGCCACGGGCTTCGTGCAGTCGCGCACGCCGCCCGTTTCGAAGTCCGTGATCGGCCCGTACCAGCCCCAGTCCACGAGCACGTACTCCCAGCCCATCTCCGCGGCGAGGTCGGTGAAGTACTTCATGGTCGCGGTGTTCATCGCGACCTTGAAGTCGGCGCCGGGGGCCCAGTCCCCGCTCCACCATCGGTCCCAGGCCGAGCGGCCGGGCGTGATCCACGAGGTGTCCTTCAGCTGGAGCGGGGTGGCGAGGTTGGCCACGAGGTTCGACTCGACGAGGCGGCCGGGGTGGTCGTCGATCATCAGGACGCGCCAGGGAGAGCGGTGCGGCGTCTTCGCCTGGACGGCCGCCGCCGGGTCGTCCGGACGCGGCGACAGCGTCGAGACGAGCGTGTTCGCCGCGGCGCCGTGGCCCGAGAGGTACATGCCCGCCCAGTCGCGCAGGTCGGACTCGGTGATGGCGACGAAGGCGTCCTTGCCGGCCTGCACCAGCAGGGGCAGGCCCATGATCGAAGAGGGCGTTATGGCGCCGAGCGTGACCTTGTCGAACTCCTCTTCCTGGTGGGTCGTGAAGCTGCCGTACGGCGCCGCCCAGGCCGCGTGGTTCCCCGCGAAGCGGAACTCCGTCCGCTCCGCGGCGAGGCGGAAGGCGCCCAGCGCCGGCTGCTCGGGCAGGACGTAGCGGAAGGCGACGCCGTCGTCGTAGGCGCGGAAGACCACCTGGAGCCGCCTGGCCGGTGGAGCCGTCTCCCGCAGGTCCAGCGTCAGCTCGTTGCCGTGGTCGCGCACCTGCCGGCTCTTGCCCGCGACGCGCTCCCACGTGGTGTCGAAGCGGCGGGGCGTCTCTTTCTCGACGACGAGGCCCCGCGCGAGCGGCGCCGCGTCCGCGAAGTCGAGCCCGAGGGGCGAGTCGAGGAGGATCGCCTTCCCGCGGAAAGCCACCGAGTAGTAGAGACGCGGCCCGGATGGGTAGGGCTCGAGGCGTTCCTTGACCCCGACCGCCACGACGATGCGGCCGTCGGGCGAGCGCAATTCCGCCGCCGACGAGAGGGCGGCCGGCACGAGGAGGAAGCAGACGGCGAGCGGCGCGAGTCGGGTCATGGGGTCTCCTTCTCCAGCTCCGCGGATGCCGCGTCGACGAGCGCCGCTTCGTCCTGGAGCACCCGGGCCAGGCGCGCGATCTCGGTCTCGGCCTCGGAGTAAAGCTTCTGTCGAATGGCCTCGCGCACGCCGGGCGCCGTGCTGGCCCCGTACCCGGAGTAGACGCCCGGGGCATAGAGGAGGTGCCTGAACCAGGGCCGGCGCGGGAGCCCCTCCGGCGAGAGGAGGACACGCTCGCTGCGGATGAGCAGCGCGTTCACGCGCGAGAGGAGGTCGGGAGGGACCGCCCGGCCTTGCGTCCCGGCCCGCGCCTTCGCGTGGCGGTCGGCGCTGCGCTGGAGGACCGCGACCGCATTCTCCAGCGGCGCGAAGTTGAGGTGGGGCGGGACGTCTTCCTTCGCCGGTGCGACCGTCGGCCGGCGCGGGTCGAGGATGGCCTGGAAGACGCCCTCCTCGATCTGGCGGTTGCGCTCGGCCACCTCTTCCTGCTTGCGCGCGAGGAGCGCCTTCAGGTCCTTCAGGTACTCGAGCGTCGTGTCGGCGAGGGCGGCGAACTCGAACGGCAGGAGCCCGGCGTCCGCCAGCCGCAGGACCGCCAGGCCGACCGTCTGCGCCAGCGCGCGACCGTAGACGAAATCGGTGTCGGAGAAGCGCTCGTACCAGTGGAAGTCGTCGTAGATCGAGTGGTAGATGCCGCCGTCGTCCTCGCCGCCGTAGCCGAGGTTGAGGCTGGCAATGCCGAGGTGGTCGATGAAGGCCGTGTAGTCGCTGCCCGAGCCCAGCGCGCCGAGGCGCAGGTCCGCACGCTGGCGGATCGCCTTGCGTTCCTCGGCGGACGCGGCGTCGGCGAGGGCCCTCGCGCGCGCCCGTTTCCAGACCGGGATCTTCGCCTCCGGGTCCTGCACGTCCCGCGCCACGTCGTTCATGAAGCGTTCGAGCGTGTGGGAGCCGGACATCCCGAGATACCCGCGGCCGTTGCCGTCGGTGTTGACGTAGGCGACGGCCTTCCGTCCCAGCTCCTCCGCGTGCGCCTCGGCCCACTCGGTGGACCCCAGGAGCATCGGCTCCTCGCCGTCCCAGGCGCAGTACACGATCGTGCGCCTGGGCTTCCAGCCCTGCTTCAGCAGGAGGCCGAGCGCGCGCGCCTCCTCCAGCAGGGGCACGAGGCCGGAGATCGGGTCTTCGGCGCCGTTCACCCACGCGTCGTGGTGGTTGCCTCGAACGACCCACTCGTCCGGGCGCTCGGCCCCGGGGATCCGGGCGATCACGTCGTGGACCGGCTTGATGTCCCAGCTGAAGGCGACCTTCAGGTGCACCCTCGCCGGGCCGGGCCCGACGTGATACGGGATCGGGAGCGCACCCCGCCAGTCCTCCGGCGCCATCGGCCCCTCGAGCGCGGCGAGGAGGGGCTGCGCGTCGCCGTAGGAGATGGGCAGCACCGGGATGCGCGTGAGGCTGGGCGCTTCGCTGACCGCGAGTCTTGGCGCCTCCTTCGTCGCGCCCACGCCCGGAGTCAGCGGGTCGCCCGGGTTCGAGGACGGGAAGTCCATCACGCTGCCCCGCTGCACGCCGTCCTTCGGGCGCATCGGGCCCTTCGGGAACACGTCGCCCCCGAAGTAGCCGTCGTCGCGCGGGTCCGAGTAGATGAGGCAGCCGACGGCCCCGTGCTCCGCCGCCACCTTCGGCTTGATGCCGCGCCACGACCGCCCGTAGCGCGCGAGCACGATCGCGCCTTTCACGGAAGTGCCCAGCCGCTCGAGCTCTTCGTAGTCCTCGGGCAGGCCGTAGTTCACGTAGACGAGCGGGCCGGTCACGTCGCCGTCGATCGAGTACGCGTTGTAGGTCGGGAGCTGCTCGGACCTCTGGCCGCTGGTGGGGTCCACCGCGAGCGACGGCTCCTCGAGCGCGAGCCGGAACCGCGTCGGCTCGACCATCTCGACCAGCCGCTCCTTCGGCGTCGGGAAGAGCACGTCGAAGGTCTCGATCCGCGCGTCCCAACCCCACTCGTGGAACCTCGCGAGGATCCACTCGGCGGTCTCCTTGCCGTAGGCGGAGCCGACGTGGTGCGGCCGCGCGCTCAGCCGGCGCATGGCCTCCCGCATGTTGTCGGGGCTCGGGAGGGCCAGGAAGCGGCCCTCCCACTCGCGCCCGGCGCTCGGGCCGCCCGGAGCGCCGACCGAGGGAGCCTGGGCCGCGGATGCGGGGCCGACCGGGGACGCGAGGG
>Ga0316622_100003004_pt1 | contig 11890 bp, 7 predicted proteins | sample OWC_Aug_OW2_C1_D_FD_207646 | JGI IMG/M metagenome (GOLD analysis project Ga0316622, IMG submission 207646) | Wetland soil microbial communities from Old Woman Creek delta, Ohio, United States - OWC_Aug_OW2_C1_D5_C | ecosystem: Environmental > Terrestrial > Soil > Wetlands | place: USA: Ohio... | reverse complement strand
TGACCCATGCGCTTGCCGGGAGGCGCCGTCACGCCCGCGATGTAGGCAACGACCGGCTTCGAGACGTTGCGACGGATGAACTCCGCCGCCGCCTCCTCGTCGCTGCCGCCGATCTCGCCGACCATGATGATGCCTTCGGTCTGCGGGTCCTGCTCGAACAGCGCCAGCACGTCGATGAAGTTCATGCCGCGCACCGGATCGCCGCCGATGCCGACGCAGGTGCTCTGGCCGAGCCCGTTGTTCGTCGTCTGGAACACGGCCTCGTAGGTCAGCGTGCCGGAGCGCGAGACGATGCCGATCTTGCCTTTCTTGTGAATGAAGCCCGGCATGATGCCGATCTTGCACTCGCCCGGCGTGATCACGCCGGGGCAGTTCGGGCCCACGAGGCGCGAGTTCGAATCGCGCAGCGCGGCCTTGACCTTGACCATGTCGTTGACCGGGATGCCCTCGGTGATGCAGACGATCACCTCGATGCCCGCATCGGCCGCCTCGATGATCGCGTCCGCCGCGTAGGCCGCCGGCACGTAGATCATCGTCGCGTTGGCGTCGGTCTTCGCGACTGCGTCGCGCACCGTGTCGAACACCGGGAGCCCGAGGTGCTTTTCGCCACCGCGGCCCGGCGTCACGCCACCCACGAGCCGGGTGCCGTAGTCGAGGCACTGCTGGGAATGGAACGTGCCCTGCTTGCCGGTGAAGCCCTGGCAGAGGACGCGCGTGTTCTTGTTGACCAGGATCGACATGATTACTTCCTCGCCGCCGCGACGACTTTCTTCGCCGCATCCGTCAGGTCCGCCGCCGCAATCAGTTCGAGGCCGCTCTCCTGCAGCATCTTGCGGCCCTGCGGCGCATTCGTGCCCTCGATGCGCACCACGACCGGCAGGTGCAGGCCGAGGTCGCGCGCCGCTCCGATCACGCCCTCCGCGATCATGTCGCAACGGACGATGCCGCCGAAGATGTTGACGAGGATCGCCTTGACCTTCGGGTTCTCGAGGATCAGCTTGAACGCCGTCGTGACCCGCTCGCGCGTGGCGCCGCCGCCGACGTCGAGGAAGTTCGCCGGCGAGCCGCCGTGCAGCTTGATCAGGTCCATCGTCGCCATCGCGAGGCCCGCGCCGTTCACCATGCAGGCGATGTCGCCGTCGAGCGAAACGTAGTTGAGTTCCGCCTCGCTCGCGTGCCGCTCGACCGGGTCTTCCTGGCTCACGTCGCGCCAGGCGACCAGGTCCTTCTGGCGGAACAGCGCGTTGTCCTCGATGTTGATCTTGGCGTCGAGCGCCATGACCTGGCCATCGTCGGTGACGATCAGCGGGTTGACCTCGACGAGGCTCGCGTCGCACTCCAGGTAGAGCTTGTAGAGCCCGCGCGCAATGGCCTCGAACTCGCCGACCTGCGCGCCCTTGAGGCCGAGGCCATAGGCCAGCGCGCGGCAATGCGAGCCCAGCAGGCCGGTGGCCGGGTGGATCTCGACGCGGATGATCTTCCCGGGGGTCTTAGCGGCAACCTGCTCGATGTCCATGCCGCCTGCGGCCGAGGCGACGAAGGCGATGCGCCCAGTGTCGCGGTTCAGCAGCACGCTCAGGTACAGCTCGCGGGCGATCTTCGATCCCGACTCGACATAGACCTGGTGGATCGGCAGGCCCTCGGGACCGGTCTGCTTGGTCGTGAGGCGCTGCCCCAGCATGCCGGCCGCGGCCGTCGATACGTCTTCCAGCGTCCTCGCCAGCTTGACACCGCCCGCCTTGCCGCGACCGCCCGCGTGCACCTGCGCCTTGACCACCCAGACGCCGCCGCCGAGGCGACGGGCTGCGTCGGCCGCCTCCTCGGGTGTCGAGGCGACGAAGCCCGTGGGCACGGGGATACCGTACCGGGCGAACAGCTGCTTGGACTGGTATTCGTGGAGGTTCATTTTTCTGGCGCCGGGCTGGGTGCGAGGCTGTGTAGTCTAAGGCCTCGGCGGGTCGGCGGACACCCTCGCCGCGCTGAGGGGAAACCCTGAACCCAGGTCACACGCAGCGGAATTCAAGTCGAGTCACTTGCTCAGATCGGCAGTGAACCCCATACCGCGCCGTGGTAGGGGCGGCGCCAGAGCCAGCTGGCGCACGACCTCGACGAGCGAAACAATTTCTTTGTCATGGCGCGCAACCTTTCGCTCGAGCTCCACGAGGGCACGAGCAAGGTCCTTGTTTCGCGACAGGATTTCACGAAGTTCGACGAACGCACGAACCACGAACACACTCATTTCCACGGCCTGCCTCGACCTGAGGACCGTGGCGGCCATGATCGCGCCATGCTCGGTGAAAGCCGTCGGCAGCGTTCTCGAGAACCTCAACTGCCGGAGGTGGTCACAGTTTGTGACCACCTCCAGCTTTTCTGATTCAGCGAGGACGAAAAGGAATTCGTCGGGAAACCGCTCCCGATTCCGCCTGACCGACTGATTCAGAGCCCTCGTAGTCACACCGTACAGGGTCGCCAGATCCGCGTCGATGATGACACGGTGACCCCGCACGACGAGAATGCGTTTGGCGATCCGTTCGGTAGCGACCTGGCGCGCCGTGTCTGCCGCGGATTTTTTGCGTTGAGTCATTTCGGACGCTGCAAAGTCTGGTCGTCACCCTGCCGCATTGAAGCAATCCCCTCAAGGCGAGAAACTGCCGCAGATGCGCCGATACTCCTCCCCGCCTGGTTCCGCCGGACCCGCCGACCTGCCGTGGCGCGTCATCGGCCTGCTCAACGTGTTCCGGCTGCTCGTGCCGATGGTGCTGATCCTGGTGTTCTTCTTCAACGCCCCGGATCGCAGCGTCGGCACGGTGCTGCCGGGACTGTTCCTCGGCATCTGCGTCGCGTACTTCACGTTCGGGCTGGTCTGCATCCAGCCGATCCAGAGCCGCTGGCCTTCGGCGCACTGGATGGCACTCTTCCCGCTGACGGTCGACGCCGTGGCCATCACGCTGCTGATCCACGCGAGCGGCGGTGTCAGCAGCGGCCTCGCGACGCTGCTGTTCCTGCCCGTCGGCGCGACTGCGGCTATCGTCCAGCCCCGGCTCGCGCTGCTCGCCACGGCGCTGATCGCGATCGCACTCTTGTTCGAGACGACGATCTCGGTGCTGTCGGGCGTGACCCTCGGCGCGGACTTCCTGGTGGCCGGCATCACCGGGGCAAGCCTGTTTGCGATCACGCTGATCGCGCTGCCGCTCGCGAACCGCTTGCGCGAAAGCGAGGCGCTCGTGCAGCAGCGCGACATCGACCTCGCGAACCTGAACGAACTGAACCAGTTCATCGTCCAGCACCTGCGCGAAAGCATCGTCGTCGTCGACGAGCTCGACCGCATCCGGCTGATCAACGAGACCGCGGCCCGTCTGCTCGCGAACGGTGCGGTGCAGATCGGCGCACTGCTTGGCGAGGTCGCGCCTCGCCTCCTCTATCTGCTCGAGACGTGGCGTCGGCAGGAACACGATCGGCGCGACTCGACGGGCGAGGTGGTGTCCGCGGACGGCGGCACTGTGATCCGGCCGCACTTCGTTGCGCTGTCGGAGCACGGCCCGGGGCCGGTGCTGATCTTCCTCGAGGACACCAGCGTCGTCGCCGCCCGGGTGCAGCAGTCCAAGCTCGCCTCGCTGGGACGGCTGAGCGCCAGCATCGCCCACGAGATCCGCAATCCAGTGGGCGCGATGAGCCACGCTGGACAGCTGCTGAGTGAATCCCCCGCCCTGGGTCCCGACGACCGACACCTCACTGATATCATCGAGAAGAATGCGGTGCGGGTGAGCCAGATCATCGAGAACGTGCTGCAGTTGTCGCGCAAGGACAGTACGCGACAGGAGCGCATCGACCTCTCCGCATGGCTCGCCACGTTTCTCGAGGAGTTGCGTGCCACACTGCAGCTGGAGGCCGGACGCATCATTCTCGAGGCGCCGCTGCCGGGGCACGAGGTGCATTTCGACCCTTCCCATCTGCATCAGGTGTTGTGGAATCTCTGCGACAACGCACTGAAGCACGGCGCCGGCGGCAGGCCGGAGCCGGTGCGGTTGCGGATCGGGCGCATCGCATCGACGGATCGGCCCTACCTCGAGGTGACCGACCGGGGCACCGGGATCGATCCCGCGTTGGCCGAACGGATCTTCGAACCGTTCTTCACGAACGGCAACGGTGGCACCGGGCTGGGGCTCTTCATTTCACGGGAGCTGTGCCAGACGAATGGTGCCTTGCTCGCGTATGAGGCCCGGTCCGGCGGCGGCAGCACGTTCCGGATCATTTTTGCGGATCCGCAGAGGTGGGAGGCTTGAGCATGGCAGCACGCGCTCTGATCGTCGACGACGAGCCTGACATCCGCGAACTGCTCGCGATCACGCTCGGGCGCATGCAGCTCGAGGTGACCACGGCCGGAGACTTCGCCACCGCCGTCAAACACCTCGGCGGCCAGCGCTTCGACCTCGTGTTGACGGACATGCGGCTGCCGGACGGTGACGGGCTCGACCTCGTGGAGTGGATCCAGTCGCACCGGCCGGGCGTGCCCGTGGCGGTCATCACGGCGCACGGCAACGTCGAGGCCGCGGTCCGGGCACTCAAGCTGGGCGCGTTTGATTTCATCTCGAAACCGCTCGACCTCGCGGCGCTGCGCAAGCTAATCACGGCGACGCTCAAGCTGGGTGACGGGTCGATCGAGGAAACTGGTCGACGCACGACGCTCAAGTTGCTGGGCGATTCCAAACCCATGCAACAGCTGCGGCAGATGATCGGCAAAGTGGCTCGGTCGCAGGCGCCGGTGCACATTTCCGGCGAATCGGGTACTGGCAAGGAGCTGGCGGCGCGGCTGATCCACGATTCCGGGCCCCGGGCGGACGGACCGTTCGTCCCCGTCAACTGTGGCGCCATACCCTCCGAGCTGATGGAGGCGGAGCTGTTCGGCCACAAGAAGGGCAGCTTCACCGGCGCCGTGGCCGACAAGGAAGGACTGATCCGCAGTGCCGAGGGCGGCACGTTGTTCCTGGACGAGGTGGCCGACCTGCCGCTGCACATGCAGGTGAAGCTGCTGCGCGTGATCCAGGAGAAAGCCATTCGGCCCGTCGGCGAGACGCGCGAAGTGCCGGTGGACGTACGGATTCTCTCAGCGACGCACCGGAAGCTCGAGGAACTGGTGAAGGCCGGGAAGTTCCGCGAGGATCTTTATTACCGCATCAACGTCATCGAGCTGCACGTGCCGGGACTCCGGGAGCGGCTGGACGATGTGCCGCAGCTCGTGGATATGCTGCTGGACCGCGTTTCGAAGCAGATTGGCGTACCGAGGCCCGACATCAGCGACGAGGCGCTGGAGAAGCTGCTGAATTACTCGTACCCGGGGAATGTGCGGGAACTCGAGAACATTCTCGAGCGGGCGGTCACGTTGTGCTCAGGCCATCGGATCGAACCCGATGACATCCAGCTCAAACAGGGAGTGGGGTTCGACCTGCCCGCCGCTGCAGAGGATCTGCCCAGCGACGGGCTCGGGGGACAGCTCGAGCACATCGAACGCGAGGCGATCATCAGGGCGCTGGAGCAGACGCGTTACAATAAGACCAAGGCGGCGGAGCTGCTGGGGATGACGTTCCGACAGCTCAGGTATCGGGTGAAGAAGCTGGGGATTGAATAGTCGACGCCGCCCACTGCACATCGAGCAGAGTCTGCTCGCCCTCGCCGACGATGATCGGCGGGTGCAGTTCACCGGGAAAGTGCACATGCAGCGCATCCCAAAGCCGCACGGATCGTGTTTCCGTCTCGTCCGGACGTCCGGCAAGCACCGTGCCCTCACCGCTGTTCCGATCGAGCAGCAGGTACTGATGCCGGCCCGGCGCTACCGGCAGTGCCGCCAGCAAGTAGCGGTCATCGAGCGCAGCGCGCTCCTTGAAATGCATCAGTGTCGGCAACATCGCTGGGCGGAGGTGCAGCCAGCCTGTGGATGGGTCGACTTCGAATAGTTGCGCCGCCTGGGCGGCCACTTCGTCTTCGTCGATGGTCCCATTGGCGGAAGGCGCCACACGGATGTCTGTTTCAGTGAACCGAATACGGCTCGTCGTCTCTGAAGGAACCTGCGCACCAGCCGCAAGCCAGCGCGCCAGAGATTCACCGTCGACCGTCGGGACCGGCTGATCCATCAGGTCAAGCACGGTCGGCAGCACGTCCTCGAGTGACGCTGGATACCGGATATCCCTGCCGCCGGTCAACTTCGCTGTAGCCGGCCCGAAGCCGCGAAATGCGAGCAGCACCTGGAACTGAACCGGACTCAGAACGCTTTGCCCGTGACCCCAATTCAAAACGCGGGCGGGTTCGCGCAGACCTTCGACGCGGCCATCAAGCGTTTCGCTGACCAGCGCGTCTCCGGGACCCATCAGCGCCTCGCCGTGGTCCGACAGGATCACGACGATCGCGTGATCGAGAATGCCCTTGGACTGCAGAGACCGAATCACCTCGCCGAACATCGCGTCCGCGGTACGCAGCGACTCCTGATATACGTCCGCCACGCCCGCCGACCCCCGGTCGGCAACGGGTAGAGGCGTATCCGCATGATAGTAGGGCCAGTGCGCCGACGTCAGATGGATGGCAAGGAAGACCGGGCCTCGCGGATTGAACTCGTTTCGCACCCGCGCAAGGAACGTCTCCGGCCTGTATAAAGTCGCGACAGCTCGGTTGCCATGCAGGTAATCGAGCAAGAAGGCGCCCAGCGGCGAGTTGGCGACGACGTTCGACAGCGGCAGGTCGGCGGTGCGACCGATCAGGAAATCCGCAGCGCCAATTGGCGGCGTGATGACCTGGTCGAATCCGTAGGACCGGTCGATGTTGCTGAAGCGAACCTCGTCAGTCGCATAATAGGTCGTATACCCACGCGCGGACAATGTGCTCGCCAGTGTGGGCTCAGAGCGGACGCTCGGCCGATGGACAAGATTGAAAGTTGCGTTGGTCGAGCGTGGTGCCCGGCCGGTCAGGATCGCCATCCACGAGGGGAAAGTTCGTGCGAGCGGCGTGATGGTATCGGGGAATACGTCGGCGTCGCGCAGGACCGTATCGATGTTGGCGGTCACGCCCGACCCACCGAACCGGGCGAGATTTTCGAGGCGCAGCGAGTCGATGCCGATAATCACCACGTTCGGCTGCGTCGACGACGGTTCCGCTCGAATCGTCCCGAAGTCGACCAGACTCGCGATCGTACCCAGCAGTACTGCAACCGCTGTAATCGCGGCGACTCGAAACCGGGTTGTGCGGATCGTTCGCAGCCAGCCGATTCGAAATGCCGCCGTCAGCAAGACGGCAACGGCGAGGGCGGAAACAAGGGCGGTCGCAATGTGCGCAACCGTGAACGGTCCGACCCTGGAAACGGCGAACGAGTGATAGTAGCTGCCCGAATGGGAGCGTGGAAACCACTCCGCGTTCTGCAGCAGCACGGCGGCCAGCAGTAACGCGAACCACAGCACGACCAGACCATGCTGGGAGCGTGCGGCCGAAGGCAAAGCAAACGCGGTCAGGAACGCCAGGGCCTGGACGGTGAGCGCGAAAAACGCATGAACCGCCACCAGGCCGAGCACGAAGATCGCAATCTCGAGAGATGCGCGGGATACGAGATCGATGTTGCCGACGGCGCCGAGCATGACATCGGACGCGTACATCCTGATGAAGAATGTCGCGAGCGACTGATACGCGGTGACGACCAGTAGAGCGATTGCGAGCAGGAACGAGACCCATCCCCCGCTCCAAAAGGACCGGGCACTCGCGGCCTGCGGGGTCGTTGAGGTCGTGGCGAACATGGGGTTGGTAACTCAAAGCGGCGACGGGCTGCAGTAAACGACATTCGACGCCCAAAGCTGAACACTTGGGGGCTCGCGCACTTCAATTATGTGAAGTGACTACCAGCCGACACCGCCGACCGTAATGGATGCCAGTCGGTTGACCTACAACAGGGTTGGAGTCGTCCGGGGGTCATTGGCTGGTGCGTTGGGGCATCAATTCGTTCCCCGGCGGACATGGCGACACGAAATGTCAGCGAGAGTCAATTCGCGTCACTCTGGTGGCGCGGCAGCCCCCGAAACAGAGCACGCCTGGCGCTCAATCTTATATTAATCAGCGCGTTAGCGCGTGCAGTGCGATTGGCACGGCGATTGCAAACTGAATTGCGCAGGCCTCCGGCCGCTGACGTTCACTATCACTCGTTGTTCGGAGATTGAATACATGAAGACGATTCAGAAAGGCTTTACCCTCATCGAACTGATGATCGTCGTAGCGATCATCGGCATCCTTGCGGCCATCGCGATTCCCGCCTACCAGGACTACATCATCCGGTCACAGGTTTCGGAAGGGTTGGCCATGGCATCGTCGGTGAAGGCTTCGGTGGCCGAGTACTTTTCCGACCGCGGCACTTGGCCGACGGATGACGGCGCTGGCACTGGCGACCTCGGACTGACCGCACCGCCGTCCGGCAAGTACGTGTCTGGCATCACGGTGACCACTGGCGAGATCCTCATTACCTACGGCAACGATGCGAACACTGCCATCCAGCCGGGCGGCGTGGGCATGACGCTGCGGCTGCGCCCCGGTTCGTCGCCCAACGGCGACATCATCTGGCAGTGCGGCGACAGGACGCTGACGGCCAGCGCTGATTTCACCGGCGTCAATGACACGGCTAACGGCGGCACTCTCACGGGCAAATTCCGTCCCAGCAACTGCCGCGGTTGATCGATCCCACTTGGGAAACCCAGGACCCCCCGCCTCGGCGGGGGGTCTTTCTTTTCGTCGGTTGACTCGGCGGCCCTGTGATGAACCTCACGACACGCCGCCATGCGGTCAAGCAAACTCGGGGCGGATTTAACATTTGGTCGATCTTGCCGGTAGGATACGGGGCCTAAGTGCCCGGCCGTGGCCGGCCGCTGGAGTGGCCTAAGCCCATGAACGACACCGCGATTACCGCAATGCCGATGCGCGGCGGCCTGCAGGGTCTGCCGCACCGGCTCGTGGCCGACGGCCTCGTGAGCGAGGCGGCCATGCACGATGCCATCAGCGCCTCCCGTGAAAGGCGTGTCAACGTCGTCACGTACCTCGTCGAATACAACCTGGCCGATGCTCGCGAGGTGGCCATCGCCGCGTCGCAGGAGTTCGGCGCACCGCTGCTGGACCTCGACGCGATCCAGCCCGACTTCGACATCATCCGCCTGGTCAGCGAGAAGACGCTGCGCAAGCACCGCGTGCTGCCGCTGGTCAAGCGGGGCAAGCGCCTGTTCCTCGCGATCTCCGACCCGACGAACCTGCATGCGCTCGATGAAGTGAAGTTCGCCACTGGCCTCTCCGTGGAGGCCGTGGTCGTCGAGGAGAGCAAGCTCGAGAAACTGCTTTCCAAATCGCTCGAGCAGGTCGATAGCGCGATGCCGGATCTCGCCGGCGACGACTTCGAGCTCGACAGTCTCGAGGTGACGTCGGACGAGGATGCGGTCGACGAAGGCGTGGACCGCGCCGATGTCGATGATGCGCCGATCGTCCGCTTCATCAACAAGGTCATGATCGACGCGATCAAGCGAGGCGCATCCGACATCCACTTCGAGCCTTACGAGCGTTCCTACCGGATTCGCTTTCGGCTGGATGGCGTGCTGAAGGAAGTCGCGTCACCGCCAGTACAACTGGCCATCAAGCTCTCGGCCCGGCTCAAGGTCATGTCCCGGCTCGACATCGCTGAGCGGCGCGTCCCCCAGGACGGCCGCATCAAGATGAGGATCTCGAAGAACCGGGCGATCGATTTCCGCGTCAGCACGTGCCCGACGCTGTTCGGCGAGAAAGTGGTGATGCGTATCCTCGACCCGTCGAGCGCCTCGCTGGGCATCGACGCGCTGGGTTACGAGCCGTTCCAGAAGCAATTGTACATGGAGGCCCTCGCCCGTCCGCACGGCATGATCCTCGTGACGGGGCCCACTGGCAGCGGCAAGACTGTCTCGCTCTACACGGGCCTCAGCATCCTCAACACCGAGGACACGAACATTTCGACCGCGGAAGACCCGGTCGAGATCATGCTGCCCGGAATCAACCAGGTGAACATCAACCCCAAGGTGGGGTTGACGTTCGCCGGGGCGCTGCGTGCCTTCCTGCGCCAGGACCCAGACATCATCATGGTCGGCGAGATCCGCGACCTCGAGACCGCGGAGATTGCGCTCAAGGCCGCGCAGACCGGCCATCTGGTCCTCTCGACGCTGCACACGAACGACGCCCCGAAGACCCTGACCCGCCTGGTCGACATGGGCGTCAAGCCCTACGCGATCGCCACGTCGGTCAGCCTGATCATCGCGCAGCGACTGGCCCGACGGCTGTGCGGGAACTGCAAGACCCGACTCGACGTACCGGGCGAAGCGCTGCTCAAGGAGGGCTTTTCGGCGGACGAAATCGCGAACGGCCTTCAGGTTTTCAAGCCAGTCGGTTGCACGCAGTGCACGGACGGGTATAAGGGCCGTGTCGGCATCTACGAGGTGATGCCGGTCACCGAGGAAATCGGGCGTGTCATCATGGCTGGGGGCAGCGCGGTGGACATCAAGGACCAGGCGGTCCGAGAGGGAGTCTGGGGCCTGCGTCAGTCGGGCCTGAACAAGGTTCGGATGGGTATGACGAGCCTCGAAGAGATCAACCGCGTGACGGTGGATTGAGGCTGCAGGCGCTGGGTTTTCAGAAGTTGAACGCGAGGCATTATGGCTGAGGCTGTCGCTGGCAAGCAGTTCCCGTTCCTCTGGGAGGGCAAGGACCGCAAGGGCAATCGCGTCAAGGGCCGTGGGCTCGCCAGGGACGAGATGGAGATGCGGTCCGATCTCCGGCGCCAGGGCATCGCCGCCACGCGAGTCCGCAAGGAACGGCAACTCTTCAAGAGCGAAGGCAAGGTCACGGCCGAGGACATCGCGGTCTTTGCCCGCCAGCTCGCGACGATGCTGACAGCCGGCATCCCGATGGTGCAGGCCTTCGAGATCATCGGTGTCGGACACGACAAGCCCGCCATGCAGAAGCTGGTCCTGGCGATCAAGTCGGACATCGAGACCGGCAACGCGCTGAACCAGGCGCTGGCCAAGCACCCGCTTTATTTCGACGACCTGTTCGTCAATCTCGTCGAGGCCGGCGAGCACGCGGGTGCGCTCGAGACCGTACTCGACAAGATTGCCACCTACAAGGAAAAGACCGAGGCGCTTAAGAAGAAGATCAAGAAGGCGCTCTTTTATCCGGCCGCGGTGCTGGCCGTCGCCGTCATCGTGACGGTGATCCTGCTGCTCTTCGTGATTCCGCAGTTCGAGAGCCTGTTCAAGGGCTTCGGGGCCGATCTGCCAGGGTTCACCCAGTTCGTGATCGAAATGTCGCGCTGGATGCAGGCCAACGGCTGGATGCTGCTGATCGTCGTCGGTGTCGCAGCCTGGACCTTCGCCTATTTCTACAAGCGGTCGCGACCCATGCGGCAGTTCATCGACCGCATGTCTCTGCAGATTCCGGTGATCGGGCCGATCCTGAAGAAGGCGGCGATTGCCCGCTTCACCCGCACGCTCGCCACGATGTTCGGCGCTGGTGTGCCGCTCGTCGAGGCGATGAAGTCGGTGGCCGGCGCTACGGGGAACATCGTCTACCAGGACGCCACGCTGCGGATTCGCGACGAAATTTCAACCGGCCTGCGCATGCAGCGCGCCATGGAAAATACTGGCTTGTTCCCGAACATGGTGGTGCAGATGATCGCCGTCGGCGAGGAGTCCGGCTCGCTCGACGAAATGGCGAGCAAGGTGGCCGACTTCTATGAGGCGGACGTGGACGCGGCCGTGGACGCTCTATCGAGCCTCCTCGAGCCTTTGATCATGGTGATCCTCGGCGTGTTGGTGGGCGGCCTCGTGATCGCCATGTACCTGCCGATCTTCAAGCTGGG
>Ga0316622_100003003_pt1 | contig 11893 bp, 4 predicted proteins | sample OWC_Aug_OW2_C1_D_FD_207646 | JGI IMG/M metagenome (GOLD analysis project Ga0316622, IMG submission 207646) | Wetland soil microbial communities from Old Woman Creek delta, Ohio, United States - OWC_Aug_OW2_C1_D5_C | ecosystem: Environmental > Terrestrial > Soil > Wetlands | place: USA: Ohio... | reverse complement strand
ACGTCTTCGTTCACTACTCGGCCATCCAGGAGAGCGGCTTCAAGTCGCTCGCCGACGGCCAGGCCGTGGAGTTCGAGATCACCCAGGGTCCCAAGGGACCCCAGGCCGCGAACGTCACGAAACAGCCCCAGGCCTAGCCGCCCGACGGCAGATTCCCGGGGGAGAACGGCCGCAACCGCCTTGCGGTTGCGGCTGTCGTGTCCCACGCCACCCCGATGAACGAAGGCCCTCGCGCCGTCCTCCCGTGACCCGCTTCCGGCATCAAGATGGAGCGGGGGGGCGCGGGCCGACCCAGTGACCATCCAGAGCAGCTCCAGCGGCGAGGTGAGCCCCGGTCCCCCCGGGCTCTCCTGAGCTGCATGTCCCGCACGGACCGGATCATCATCCGAAGGGTGGCGCATCCGGAGGCGCGACCGCCCTGTCGCCGGTCCGACACCCCCGCGACGGTGTTGGAATTTCGCCCGGGAAGCGCGTCAGACCTGCTATACTTGAGCATTGGTCATGGATTGAGGAGAGTGCATGCTCGGACTGGTCAGGAAGATCATCGGCACCAAGAACGACCGCGAGATCAAGCGCATCGCGGTGATCGTCGACCGCGTCAACGCCGAGGAGCCGGCGGTGCGGCGCCTCGGGGACGCCGCGCTGCGGGGGAAGACCGCGGAATTCCGTGAGCGCCTCGCCGGCGGGGCGACCCTCGACGAGCTGCTGCCCGAGGCCTTCGCCGTCGTGCGCGAGGCGGCCCGCCGCACGATCGGCATGCGGCACTTCGACGTGCAGATCCTCGGCGGCATCGTGCTCCACGAGGGGAAGATCGCCGAGATGAAGACCGGCGAGGGCAAGACGCTGGTCGCGACGCTCCCGGTCTACCTCAACGCGCTGCCGGGCAAGGGCGTGCACCTGGTCACCGTCAACGACTACCTCGCCAAGCGCGACAGCCAGTGGATGGGCCAGGTCTACCGCTTCCTCGGGCTCACTGTCGGCCTCATCCAGCACGACATGCAGGACCGCGACCGCCAGCTCGCCTACGGCTGCGACGTGACCTTCGGGACGAACAACGAGTACGGCTTCGACTTCCTGCGCGACAACATGAAGTTCTCGCTCGCCGAGTACGTCCAGCGCGAGCTGCACTTCGCGATCGTCGACGAGGTCGACTCGATCCTGATCGACGAGGCGCGCACGCCGCTGATCATCAGCGGCCCGGTCGAGGAGTCGACCGAGATCTACTACCGCGCCGTCGAGCTCGCCGAGCCCCTCGTCGGGCGGCGCATCACCGACAAGGACGAGGTCCGGGCGAAGTTCGACGGCACCTCGCTCGAGGAGGGCGTCGACTACCTCGCCAACGAGAAGAACAAGAACGTCTCGCTGACCGAGCAGGGCGAGACGCGCGCCTGCCGCGCCTGGGGCGTCGAGAGCCTCCACGACCTGGACCAGATGGAGAAGCGCCACCTGACCCTCCAGGCCCTGCGCGCCAAGGAGTTCTACAAGCGCGACGTGGATTACGTGGTGAACAACAACGAGGTGGTCATCGTCGACGAGTTCACCGGCCGGCTCATGCCGGGGCGGCGCTGGAGCGAGGGGCTGCACCAGGTGGTCGAGGCCCGCGAGAACCGCATCTTCCGCCTGCCGGTGCGCGTGGCCGAGGAGAACCAGACGCTCGCGACGATCACGTTCCAGAACTACTTCCGCCTGTACGGCAAGCTCGCCGGCATGACCGGCACCGCCGACACCGAGGCCGCGGAGTTCAACAAGACCTACAAGATGGACGTCGTGATCATCCCGCCCAACCGCCCGATGCGGCGCGTCAACCACGAGGACCTGATCTACCGCACCGAGCGCGAGAAATATGACGCCGTGGTCGCCGAGATCGAGGAGTGCGCGAAGACCGGCCGGCCGTCGCTGGTCGGCACGATCACGATCGAGAAGTCCGAGCACATCTCGCGGCTGCTCAAGCGCAAGGGGCTCCGCCACCAGGTGCTCAACGCCAAGTACCACGAGCGCGAGGCCGAGATCATCTCCCAGGCCGGGCGCCTCGGCGCGGTCACGATCGCGACCAACATGGCCGGCCGCGGCACGGACATCCTGCTCGGCGGCAACCCCGAGGCCCTCGCGCGCCAGCGCTTTTCCGCCCAGGGGCCGGAGGGACGCTCCTACGAGGAGATCCTCGCCGAGCTGCGCGCGGTCACGGACCGCGAGCACGAGCAGGTGGTCGCCGCCGGCGGTCTGCACATCATCGGCACCGAGCGGCACGAGAGCCGCCGCATCGACAACCAGCTGCGCGGCCGCTCCGGTCGCCAGGGCGACCCGGGGTCCTCGCGCTTCTTCCTGTCGCTCGAAGACGACCTGATGCGGATCTTCGGCTCGGACCGCATCAGCGGGCTCATGGGCAAGATCGGCATGGAGGAGGGCGAGCCGATCGAACACCGCTTCGTGACCCGCGCGATCGAGAACGCCCAGAAGCGGGTCGAGGCCCACAACTTCGAGATCCGCAAGCAGCTGCTCGAGTACGACGACGTCATGAACGAGCAGCGCGGCGTGATCTACGCCTGGCGCCGCCAGGTGCTCGCCGGCGAGATCGGCCGCGAGGACTTCGAGAAGATGATGGACGAGCTGCTCGACGGTCTGCTCGCCCCCTACGCCGCCGGCGGCAACTTCCTCGACGCCGAGGAGGCCGCCGCGCTCACCGTGGGGCTGCGCAAGCAGTTCTCGCTCGACCCGGGGGTCGCCGCGGAGATCCCGACGCTGCACCGCGACCAGCTGCGCACCGTGCTCGGCGAGCGCGTGCGCGCCGAGTACGCGCGGCGCGAGGCGGAGTTCGGCGCCGAGGCCATGGCCCGGCTGCGCCAGTTCCTGATGCTCCAGATCATCGACACGCTCTGGAAGGAGCACCTCTACGCGATGGACTCGCTCAAGGAGGGGATCGGCCTGCGCGGGTACGGGCAGAAGAACCCCCTGACCGAGTACAAGCAGGAGGCGTTCGACCTGTTCGACGCGCTGTTCCAGCGGGTGCGCGAGGAGGCGGTGGAGTACCTCTTCGCTGCCCGGCCGGTGCGCGAGGAGGAGCTCCCGGTGCGCCGGCGCCAGGTCCCGCGGCAGGAGCGGCACGACGCCGTCGGCCTGCCCGTCGCTGCGGCGGGCGCCGGCGCCTCCGGTGCCGGGGTCGATGCCGCGGTCGTTCGGCAGGCTCCGCGCGAGTCCCGCGGCGGGGAGGGGGTCGCCCACACCGTGCGCCGTTCGACGCCGAAGGTCGGCCGCAACGACCCCTGTCCGTGCGGGAGCGGGAAGAAATACAAGAAGTGCTGCGGCGCGGCGGAAGTGGCGTGAACGCCCCGAGGCCCCCCGGCCGCAGCAGCCGGCGCAGCCGGCGGCAGGGGCGGTGACGCCGCGCGAGGGCAGGGACCGCCGGACCCGCAGCGACGCCTCGAGAAGCGGTTCAACCCGGGAGCCGGAGTAGCGGCGCGGAACCGAAATCAGGTGCGAGGCATGGAGTCGTCCCGGTGTCGCGCGCTGTGCGCCGCTCTTGCGCTGGCCGCGGCCGCCCTCGGGAGCGCGAGCGCCGCTCCTCCCGCGCGCGCGGCCGAGACCCGGAAGACCCTCCTGCTCCTGCCGGTCGCGAGCGGCAGCCCGGGCCAGGAGTGGTCGTCTCGGGCTCTCGGCGCGGTGCTCGAGGAGGGTTTCGGTTCCCTGCGCGCGCTGCGACTGGTCGGGGGGGCCGCGCGCGAGGCGGCCCTGCGCGAGCTCTCATCCGGCGCGACGCGGCCGCCGGAGGAGTTTTTCGCAATCTGTCGCCGGGCGGGCGCGGATCTGGCCGCTCTCGGGGGAAGCACGCTCGTCAACGGGATTCTGGACCTTGAGCTGCGGGTCTTCGACGTCGACGCCGGCCGGGAGCTGCGAAGCTTCCGCGGGAGCGAGCCGCTCGCGCGGGCGTTCGACCTGGCGGCGGCGGCGATCCGGCACCTGTCGGCCGAGGCCGTCATCGGCGCCGGGGAGCCTGTCTTCCCGAAGGGGGGCACGAGGTCGTTGAAGGCCCATGCGGCCTATCGTGCGGCGCTGCTCGAGGAAACGCCCGCGGCGCGCATCGAGAAGCTGCGCTCGGCGCTCACGTTCGACGAGGGCTATCTCGACGCGATGCTGCGCCTCGGGGTCGAGCTTTTCCGGCAGGGCTCGCTTGAGGAGGCCACCGGCGTGCTGGCGCGCGCGGCCGCGCGCGGTCCAGCGGTCGCCGAGGCCCGCAACAACTACGGCGTCGCGCTCGCCGCCGCCGGCAAACCGGAGCAGGCGCAGCGGGAGTTCGGGGAGGCCGTAGCCCTCGCGCCCGCCTACGCCGAGGCGCGCCTGAACCTGGCGAGGGTGCTCGAAGAGCTCGGCCGCTCCGCCGAGGCGGAAAGCCAGTATGCCGCGATCCTGGAGACCGACGCCGGCAACGACAAGGCGCGCTTCGGGCTGGCGGCGCTGTACGACCGCACCGGGCGGCCGGAGCAGGCCATCAAGGAGTTCCGGACGCTCTCGAAGCGCCGCCCCGATCTCGCAGAGGAGGAATTCGTCCGCTCCGGGCAGGAGGCGCGCAAGGCCCGGGAATTCGATCGCGCCGAGAAATATTTCCTGCGCGCCGCCGACATCAACCCGCAGCATGCACCGGCCTGGGCTGAGGCGGGGACCAACAGCTATCTCGCCGGGCAGTTCACGGCGAGCGTGGAGTACTTCCGCAAGGCGCTGATGATCGATCCGGGGCAGGCCTCGTACCACTACTACCTGGGTCTGGCCCTCGACAGGAGCGGGCAGCCGGAGGAGGCGCTCCGGGAATACCGCCGCGCGGTGCAGCTCGGCGGCCCCCCCGAAGCGCGGCTCGGCCTCGCGCGCGCCGCCCTCGAAACGGGGGAGCCGGGCCTGGCTGTCGAGGAGCTCGAACGGCTGCTCGCCGCCGTGCCCGATCACACCGAGGCCAGGACGCTCCTTGTCCGGGCGACCGCCGAGAAGGAGGCGCGCCGCCGGCTGATCGAGGGGCAGGGCCAGTTCGCGAGCCAGCGGCTGGCGCGGCTCGAGCAGATCGTCGCCGACGTGAACCGCGCCAATCGCGACCTCGAGGCCCGGTTGCAGGCAGTGACCGTCGAGAAGCTCGCGCTGGAGGAACGGCTCCGCACCGACCGCGCCCAGGCTGCCGGGTCCCCGGCAGCGCCGGCGGCCCTGCCCGCCGCGGAGCCGCGGGCCGCTGGCGGCTGCGAGCGCGCCCTCGACAAGGCGCGGCAGGACGTGCGCGAGCTGGCCCTGGAGCTTGGCCGCGAAGCGCTGCGCAACCGGTTCTGGGAGAGGGCGGTCGGCTATTTCGAGCGGGTGGTCGATCTCGACCCGCGCTGCGTCGAGGCCTGGAACGGACTGGGGGAGGCTTTTTCCCGGCTCGGGCAGCACGAGAGGGCCGAGCAGATGTACCGGAAAGCCGGGGAAATCCATTAGCGGGGGAGAAGGCCGATGGCGAACGTGAAGGTGGCGGGCATCCAGATGGCGTGCGTCGAGGAACGGGAGAAGAACCTCGCGAAGGCGGTGCTGCTCGGGCGCATGGCGGCGGAGCACGGCGCGCGCATCATCTGTTACCAGCAGCTGCCCGCGAACGCCTGGTTCCCCCGCGAGCGGGCGGAGCGCCACTTCGAGCTGGCCGAGGGCGAGGACGGGCCGACGCTCGCCGCGCTGCGCCCCCTGGCCGCGGAGACCGGGACGACGCTGTGCTGCCCGTTGTTCGAGCGGGCCGTCGACGGCGGCTGTTACAACACCGCGATGGTCATCGGCCCCGACGGTGGGCTGCTCGGCAGATATCGCAAGGCGCATGTGCCCGACCTCCCGCTCTGGGAGGAGCGCTACTACTTCCGCCCCGGCGACACCGGCTTCCCGGTCTTCGAGAGCCAGGGGCTGCGCTTCGGCGTGCAGCTGTGCTGGGACAATTTCTTCCCCGAGGGGACGCGGCGGCTCGCGCTGGCCGGCGCCGAGCTGGTCTTCGCCCCGAATGCCGCGGCGTTCGCAACCACCCGCAAGTGGGAGACGGTGCTCGCCGCCAACGCCATCGTCAACAACGTCTATGTCTTCCGCGTCAACCGCGTGGGGCGCGAGGAGCGCCAGGATTTCTACGGGCGCAGCGTCTGCATCGACCCGGAGGGGGAGTTCCTGCTGCCGCCGAGCGGCATGCACGACGGGGTGGTCTTCGCCGACGTCGACCCGGGGGCCGTCCGCGCCGTCCGCGAGGAGTGGAGCTTTCTGCGCGACCGCCGGCCCGAGGCCTACGGTGAGTAGCTAGGCCGCGACCATGCGCCGCATCCGCCCCGGGGTCGTCATCGCCGGCTGCCTCCTGGCGGTCATCGCCGCTGCGACGACCGTCATCTGGCGCGAGGCGGGCTTCTGGCGCGAGAGCGCGGCGAACTACCTGCGCGAGCGGCTTTCCGCCGACTTCGGCGCGCAGTTTCAGACAAGCGACTTCCGGGGTCGCTGGTTCCCCCCCGGCCTGTCCCTCGGGCACGTCACGTTCCACCGCACCGGTCAGCCCTGGGTTCTCACGGCCGAGGATGTCCGGATCTCGATCAATCCCTATGCCGTGCTCTTCGGGCGCGAGCGCCTCGGCCGCGTGGTGTTCGAGCGGCCGCGCCTGTTCGTGCGCACCAGCCTGCTGCGCGGCCGGGCCCCGCAGCCCCCGCGGGGGCCGACCCCGGAATCGACTCCGTCTCCCTCCCCGACGCCCCCCCCGGAGTCACCGGTGACGACATCCGCGCCGGGGACGGCGCCGGGCGTGGCCGCACGCCTGAGGTCGCTCCTGAGGCCGCCGTTTCCTGTGCGCGCGATCGAGATCGTGGACGGCAGAGTCGACGTGGTCGACAACTCGGGCGGGCGTGTCGTGGCCACCGGCATCGACCTCTCGGTCGTCATCTCGAGCGGCAACGCGCGCGCGATCCTCGAAGCGGGTGGGCTCTCGGTCGAGCGCGCGGGGCGGCTGGCCGAGCTTGGCCGGCTGGAAGCCGACCTCACGCTCGAGGAGGGGCAGGTCACGGTTCGGGAACTCGTCGCGGCTGGGGGCCCGGTCGCCGGTACGCTTCGGGGGACCGTGGATTATGCGGGAACCCTCGCGCTCGAGGGAGAGCTGGCGGGGCGGCTCGAGAAGGTCGCAGCGCTTGTCGGCCGGCCCGGCGCCGCGGGCGGCTTTGCCCGCTTTGAAGGGGCGATCTCGGGGAACTGGAACAACCCGGCCGGGTCGGGGACTCTCGCCGTTCGCGAGCTCGTCGTCGCGGGGCGGGGCTGGCCGCAGGCTCGAGGCCAGGTCGGGTGGGGCGGCGGCCGCCTCTCCTGGTCGCGTGTGCAGGTGAAGGCCGGTGCGGGTGCCCTGACCACCGATGGCGAAGCCGATTATGCCGGCGGCGCGCTGCGCTACCGGATCGACGCCGTGGCGCGCGACGCCGGGCTCGCGGGTTTGCCGGCGCTGTCGGGCACCGTTGCCGACAGGGTGGTGGGGCTCGCGGGCACGCTGCACTGGGAGGGGTCGGGGACCGGCGCCGAGGCCCTGGGGACTGGCAACCTGGCCACGAGGTTCACGGTCGATTCCTGGCCCGGCGAAGAGGTTTCCATCGAGGCCGCCGTCTCGCTCGACCGCGGCAGCCTGTCGGTTTCCTCGTTTCGGGGGGCGACCCGCTCGCTCGAGGCTTCGGGCGCCGGTTCCTGGAGTCCCGGTGCCGGCTTCTCCGGGCTGGTCGGCGGCACGGTCGGCGACCTGAAGCGGCTGCTTCCGGCCGGGAAGGTCGCGATCGGCGGCAGCGGCTCGTTCGAGGGGGAATTCGCGATCGATGCCCAGGGGCCGCGCTTCACGGGAGCGGCGCGTCTCGAGAAGGCCGCCATCGGCGCGGTCCGGGGGATCGAGGCGAGCGCACGGGTCGTCGCGAACGCCGGCATCGTGCGGCTCACGGGAGGGGCGGCGACCTGGCCCGGCGGTCGCGGCGCCATCAGCGGCACGATCGAGATCCCCTCCGGGCGGCTCGATCTCGCGGCGGCGCTGACGGAGCTCTCGCTGGAGCCTGCCGCGCCGCTGTTCGGGGCCGATCGCGGGATTTTCGGCGGGAAGCTCGGCGGGTGGCTGCAGCTGAGCGGGACGGTCGACGCGCCCGAGGTCGCGGGCGAGGTCTCCGGGAGCGGTCTGCGCTACCGAACCCTCGCCCTGGACGAGGCCACCCTCTCCCTGACGTATGCGTCACGAAGGCTCGTCTTCAACCGGTTGCGGGCGCGGCGCGGGACGACGGAGCTGACATTCCACGGGGAGCTGCGCGAGGGGCAGGCGATCGAGGGGGAGTTCGAGAGCCCCGCCTTCGACCTCGCCGACTTCACCACGGCGGCCGGCATGGAGCTGGCGGGCGTCTTGCGGGGGAGGTTGCACGGGACGCTGGACGACCCGCGGGTCAAAGGCGCCGTGCGCGCCGGGCGGCTGCGGTACGCGGGCTTCGACTTCAAAGGGGGGGAACTCTCCGTCGATTACCGCGGCGGCACGGCTACCGTCGAGGGCTGGGTCGCCGCGCGGGAGAACCGGCTGCTGCTGGTCGTTGAGCCGGACAGGGACTGGCGCTTCACGGCCGATCTCGAGCTGCGCCAGTTTGCGCCGGAGATGGTCCGCTCCGGACTGGGCGCGTTACCGCCGACCCTGGCCCGGGAGCTCGGGAAGACTACTTTCCTTGCCGCCGGGCGGCTCGAGGCCGCCGGCAGCCTGCGCGAGCTGCGCTCGGTGCGGGCCGACCTGCGGCTGGACACCCTCTGGATCCAGGCCGCCGGGAAATCGCTGCAGAACCCCGCGCCCGTGCGGATCTCGTGGCGGGACGGGGGGCTGGTGGTCGAGGATTTCCGGGTCGCCGGGGAGGAATACCACCTCGAGATCCGGGGGGGCGGGAGCCTCCTCGGGGGATGGAACCTGCAGGCGGATGGCACCGTGGATCTTGCCGGGTTCAAGGAGTACTGGCCCGAGATCGAGGACGTTCAGGGCCTCGGCGAGCTGGAGCTGACCCTCGGCGGCCCGTGGTCGTCGCCGGTGCCCGAGGGCAGCGTCTCGGTCACCGAGGCGTACGTGAGGGTCCGGTCGCTCCCCGAGCCTCTTGAGCACCTTCGGGGTCGGGTCGAGCTGCGCGGACGCACGCTGACCGCCAGCGGCCTCTCGGGCACCATCAGCGGCGGAACCTTCCGCGGCGGCGGCAGCTATCAGTTCGCGCAGGACCGGCTCGACGCCCAGGTCGAGGGGCGCCTCGATCTGGCGCTGTTCCGCGGGCGCATCCGGGCGGCGCGCGAGCTGCGGGGGCCGGTCGAGGTGCGGCTGCGCATGACCGGGACGATGGCGGCCCCGGTTTTCTCCGGGGAGGCCGAGGTCCTCGACGCGGAAATGTTCTGGCGGGCATTCCCCGCCAAGTTCACGCACCTGCGGGGCCGGGTCCTCGTGGGGGGAGAGCGGCTGGAGGTCCGCGAGCTCACCGGACAGACGGGGGGCGGCACCGTGCGTCTGACCGGGGCGATCGACTGGGGCCGGGCGCCGGTGCGTGTCGACGCCGAGCTCGAAGGCACGGGGATCCTGGTTTCGCTCGCCGGCGACCTCAAGGCCCAGAGCGATCTGCGTCTCTCCCTGCACGGGGATTACACGGACCTGAAGCTCTCGGGCGAGGTGCGCATCCTCAAGGCGCGGTATCTGCGCGAATTCGGCGAGCGTCCGCCCGCGCTCGCCGCGGCCGCGGGCACGGCCGACGATGCCTCCGGGGGGGCGGACCTCTCCCGGATGACGCTCGACGTCAAGGTGTTCGCCACCGACAACGTCTGGATCGACAACCGCATGGCGAAGATCGAGACCTCCGTGGCGCTCGAGATCGGCGGCCGGCTCGGCGCGCCGGTCGTGCGCGGCGAGATCACGGCGATCCAGGGCGAGGCCACCTACCTCTCGCGTCAGTTCCGGCTCGAGAGCGGCTCGCTCCGCTTCGTGCCCCCGGCGACCGTTCCGGTGCTCGACCTGCAGGCCTCGACCTCGGTCGGCGAGACGCAGATTCTCTTCCTGATGGACGGCCCGCTCAGCAAGCCGTCCTTCCACCTGACGTCGATGCCGGCAATGCCCCAGGAGGACCTGATCGCGCTGCTGACGATCGGGGAAACGCGCAGCGGCCTGGCGCGCAGGGGCGAGCGCGCGTCGACCGCGGGCGCGGCGGTGTTCACGACCGAGCCGCTCGTGAACGCGCTCGGGGACGAAGTCCGCAGCACGATGGGCCTGGAGGTTCTCCAGCTCGAGCCGGTTCTCGGGGAGAACAACCAGGTCTCGGCCCGGGTCACCCTCGGGACGCACCTGTCGGACCGGCTCTTCGTGAGCTACTCGCAGAACCTCGGCGCAACCGAGGACCAGCAGTTCCTGGTGCAGTACACCCTGCTCGACTACCTCTCGGTCTGGGGTCAGGAGCTGAGCCAGGGGGTCTACAGTCTCGATCTGGTCTTCCGGTACACGTTCAGATGAGGACGCGCCGCGCTCTCCTGCTGCCGGGCCTGCCCGCCGCGGCCGTCGCCGCGCTGCTCGCGGCCGCGCCGGCGGGATTCGCCGCCGAAACTCCACGGGTGGCCGCCGTGGTGTTCGCGCCCGCGGACGGGGTCGGGCCGTACCGCTATGCCGATCTGGTCGCGGTGCGGCCGGGCGATCCGCTGACTCCGGATCTGCTCGAGCGCAACCTGCGTCTGCTGCGCGCGACCGGGCTGTTCGCCGAGGCGCTCGGCCAGGTGACCGAACTCCCGGCCGGGCCGGGCGTGCTCTTCACGCTGTGGCCGCACCCGCTGGTCGCGAAGGTGCGCGTCACGGGCAACTTCCTGGTCCTCGAGCGGGAACTCTTTCCCATGTTGAAACTGCGGCCGGCCGAGCCGTTCCGCGAGGAGGTCGTCCGCGGCGATGTCGAGCGGCTGCTCCGCTACTACGAGGAGCAGGGGTATCAGGGCACGACGGTCGTCGAGGAGATCGCCCGGGGCGACCGCGAACTGCAGGTGACCTACCGCATCAGGGAGGGGAAACCCAGGGTCGTGCGCGAGGTCCTCGTGCGCGGCAACAGCGGATTGGACGCGAAGGAGATCGATGCGGCGCTCGGGATCAAACAGGACACGTTCTTCCGCAGCTCCGACCTCCAGCTCGCCCTCGACCGCCTGCGGGATCTGTACCAGCGGCGCGGCTACGTCGATGTCCGGGTCGAGTCGCGGGTCGTCGAGGGCGAGGGGACGCTGGGCTTCCTGGCGCTCCTGACCAATCCGATCAAGGGTCTGCTCACCGTCAGCCCCGGCGGATACCGGCTCGTGACGATCGTGGTGGAGATCGTCGAGGGGCGCCGGTACACCGCGTCCTTCCGCGGGCTCTCGGTCTTCGGGGAGAGCGACCTGCAGCCGCTGCTGACCTTCCAGCGGAGCGGTTTCTTCGACGAGGAGGAAGTCGCGGCCGGGCGCGAGCGGATCCTCGCCTTCTACCAGGAGCGGGGCTATTACCTCGCCGAGGTCGATCCCCAGGCCGACTACGAGGCCGGGCGGGTGACCTACGTCGTGCGCGAGAACCGGCCGGTGGCCGTCGGGGAGGTGCGCCTGAGCGGCTTCACCCACTTTGACGCGGACTGGGTGCGTAAGCGGCTCGCCACCCGCGCGTCGGCGGGCGCGGAGCCCTCGCTGCTGCGGGCTTCGGTTCTGGAGCGCGACCGGCTCAGAATCCGGTCCTGGTACCTCGACGCCGGCTTCACCCGGGCCGAGGTCCCGGAGCCGGAGATCTGGCCGGAGGCCGGCCCGGAGGGGGCGGTCGTCATCTTCGCGGTGCGGGAGGGCCCCCGTTCCCTCGTGCGCTATGTCTCCTTCGGGGGCAACGTCGCCCTGCCGGCCTCCCGGTTGCTGGCGGCCG
>Ga0316622_100003001_pt1 | contig 11895 bp, 7 predicted proteins | sample OWC_Aug_OW2_C1_D_FD_207646 | JGI IMG/M metagenome (GOLD analysis project Ga0316622, IMG submission 207646) | Wetland soil microbial communities from Old Woman Creek delta, Ohio, United States - OWC_Aug_OW2_C1_D5_C | ecosystem: Environmental > Terrestrial > Soil > Wetlands | place: USA: Ohio... | reverse complement strand
CGAAAGAGCCGCTTTCAGGAGGTTGACGAGCCCGGCTCCCGCCAGCAGGCAGAACGACGGCGCCATGTAGAGAGACGTCCGGATGGCGTCCCCGTACGGGTAACGTTGGAGCGCCGCCGCGACGAAGACGAACGGCAGCGGCGAGAGCAGCAGCAGCAGCAGGTCGCGCCGCGTCCGGGCCATCCCCACGGCTCCTGCCACGACGCAGACCAGAGTGAGCGCGCTTCCGAAGTGCGCGGCTCCCACCGGATAAGCCAGCATGACCCCGGCATGAACGTCGATCAGCCACCAGAGGAGTCTGAGGGGCTGCTCCAAGGGCGGAAAGGCGTCCCGCCAGTAGTCCGCCATCCACCACGGAACGTCCCGCGCCTGATGCCGGTTGACCCCGAGGTGGACGACGAGAAAGCTCGCCGTGAGGACGAGCCCGTAGACAGCCACGAAGAGAAGCATCCGGCGCGAACGGGAGCGGAGCGCGCGCCACGAAAGCACCGCGCCGGCGCCCGCGGCGGAAAAGACGGCCGGAAACGAGACCCAGACCCCGCCGGCCGCGAGCAGCGTCAGCCCCACCCTCGGCCCGAGAGCCTCTTCGTTCTCGAGAATGCGCCAGGCGAGCCAGACGACCCCGAGGGCGACCAGCACGTCGCCCGCGTAAGGCTTCACCTCGGCTCCGTGCCGGACGACGTAGTACGACGAGGCGAAGATCCCGAAGGCCAGGAGCGCGCGGCGCCGGTCGAGGACCTTCCACGCGAAGGACCAGAAGAGGCCGAGAGCCGCGAGGCTCTGGAGCCACGCCGGCAGGCGCAAGGCTGCTTCCGCGAAGCCCAGGAGTCTGGCGGCGGCGAGTTCCGTCCACAGGAAGCCGACCGGCGCCACCTGCGCGTACCCGAGGGGCGCCGTCAGCCCCGCAAAGTCCCGGTCGAGGAGATGGACCGCGACAGACGCCTCGTCGGAGGACAGGGAGAAGTTCACGGCGAGGCGTACCGTGCGCCACGCCAGGCCGAGGACCAGGAGGACGACCGCCCACCGCCCCAGATCGCGCCCGACCCGCTTGTGCACTCGCGGCATCCTAGTCGAGGCCCGTGATCCTGTGGGCAAGCTCCGATCAACGCCAAACGCCCCTGATGAGATTCGTCAAGGCCTCAAAGGGTGTTACGGGAACTACCGGAGGGGGTGGCGCGTAGCGGGGAGAGGCGCGCCCCGAGGCCGGCCAACCGTCCCTGCAGCGCCCGTCCGACCGGGCCGGGTCAGTCGAGGGCGCCCTGGCGACTCCCGGCGCGCGGCAGTTGACAGCGCCACCGGGCCCATCCCAAACTGAACCTGGTCGAGAGAGCCTCCCGTGAGAAAGCTCGCGCTCCTCCTGTTCCTGGTGCCCGGACCACTCCTGGCGGACGTCGTGTATCTCAAGGGGGGAGGCAAGTTCACCGGCCGGATCGTCGAGCAGACCGCGGAACGGATCGTCATCGACATCGGAGACGGGACCATCGGCTTCTCGATGGAACGGGTCGAGGAGATCGTGAAGGGACCCTCGCCTCTGGACGAGTACGACGCGCGCGCGAGCAAGCTGGGACCACAGGACGTCAACGGCTGGCGCAGCCTGGCCCAGTGGGCTTCGATGAAGGGGCTTTCGGTCCAGTCGCGCGCCGCGTACCAGAAGGTCCTCGCGGCCGCGCCCGATGACCCGGAGGCCAGAGAGGCCTTGGGCTTCGTGCGGGTCAACGGCGCCTGGCTCACCGAGGAGGAGAGCTACCGCGCTCGTGGTTTCGTCAAATACGAAGGCGAATGGCTGACACCCGCCGAGGTGCAGCTGGCGCAGTCCAACGCCGCGATGGAGCAGGCGCGCAGTGAGGCCGAGAAGCGTGCCTCGGACGCGCAGTATGCGGCCAGCATGGCCCGGCAGCAGAAGCAAGAGGACGAGAAACGTGCCCGGGAAGAAGCGGACCGGATGAGAAACAACCCTGTCTACTGGGGCGGGTGGGGCTATGGCGTGACGTACTGGCCGAATCCCGCCGGAGTTCCGAGATGAGCCCGCGAAGCGGCTCCTCCCACAGGCGCCTTGCCGCGGCGGTCCTCGTCGCGGCCCTGCTGCCCGCTGCCGGCGCCCTGGCCGCCCCTCCCACGCCGGGCGCGCCCTCCACGAGGCCCGCACCGTCCCCGACCGTCGACGAGATCGTCGGACGCTACGTGGTGGCCCGGGGGGGGATCCAGAAGCTGAGGGCCCTCCGGACCCTGCGGCAGGAAGGTCGTGTCAGCGCCGGGGCCGGGCGCAACGGGCTCGTGACACGCGAGATCAAGCGTCCCGGGAAGATTCGATTCGAGTTCACCGTCCAGGGCGTCACCAGCGTCTTCGCCTCCGACGGCCAGCACGGATGGAAGGTGTCTCCGCTCGAAGGAGAGACGGGTCCCCAACCCCTGCCGGACGAGGTCCTGATCGACGCGAGAGAGCAGGCCGACATCGACGGGCCCCTCGTCGACTGGAAGAGCAAGGGAAGCCAAGTCGAGCTCGTCGGCCGCGAAGCCGTCGACGGCCATGACGCCTTCAAGCTGAAGCTCACCCTCAAGAGCGGCGGGGTGCTCACCGCCTACGTCGACGTGAAATCCGCGAGCCTGGTCCGGACCGAAGCCACCCGGCAGATCCGCGGGAAGCAGGTCCGGATCGAGACGACCTTCGGCGATTACCGGAGGACCGAAGGGATCCTCTTCCCCCATCTCGTCGAGGTCAGGGCCGCCGGCCGGCCACAGCTCCTCCGGGTCGTGGTGGACAAGGTCGAGGTGAACCCCCCCTTGAGCGACGCTCGCTTCGCACCGCCGGCCTGAGGCGACCGGCCGCTACCCCAGATCACGGAAGGCCGTTGAAGTGCGCTGAGGTGCGCGCGCCGTGTGGAAGAGCGAAGGCGACATGCCGATCCCTGTGTGCCGAGACGGACCGCCATTCCCGTTGCACCGTGACACGTTCTATCCTCCCCGGCGGTGAGTCCCTTCTGGTCGCGCTTGAAGACACCGCCTCTCGCGCCGGCTGTTCTCGCAGGCCTCCTCGTGGCCGTATCCGGCTGCTCGATGAGGAAGGCCGCGGTGGACACGGTCGGCACGGCCATCGCCGAGGGTGGCACGAGCTACGCGCGAGACGACGACCCGGAGCTCGTCGCCGCCGCCGCGCCGTTCGGACTCAAGATGGCGGAGGGCCTCCTAGAGGCGTCGCCGCAAAGCGAGGCGCTCCTCCTCGCGGCCGCGAGGGGCTTCACGGAGTACGCCTTCGCGTTCGTCCAGTACGAGGCCGACTTCGTCGAGGCGAAGGATCTGGCCCGCGCCACGGAGCTCCGGGCCCGCGCGAAGAGGCTCTACCGGCGGGCCCGCGCCTACGGCCTGAGAGGCCTGGAGGAACGGCACCGCGGTTTTGAGGAGCGCCTTCGGAGGGACCCGGCCTCGGCGCTCGCCGGGACGGAGACGCGGGATGTTCCGCTTCTCTATTGGACCGCCGCCGCGTGGGGGGCGGAGATCTCGCTCTCGAAAGGCGATGCCGAGCTGACGGCCGACCAGGGGCTCGTCGAGGCGCTGGCCCGGCGCGCCCTCGTTCTCGACGAGACCTTCGACGCCGGCGTCCTTCACGACTTCTTCATCGCCTGGGACGGAGGACGTCCGCCCTCCGCCGGCGGATCGCCCCGGCGGGCGAAGGAGCACCTGGATCGGTCCCTGACGCTCTCAGGCGGCCAGCGCGCCGCGCCCCTCGTCACGTACGCCGAAACGGTTCTCGTCGCGTCCCAGGACCGCGCTGCGTTCGAGACATCGCTGAAGAAGGCGCTCGATATCGATCCGGACCGCGATCCCCGCTTTCGCCTCGAAAACCTCATCGCCCAGAAGAGGGCCCGCTGGCTGCTGTCCCGGACCGGCGAGCTCTTTCTGGAGTAACGCCCCGCAAGGAGACCCGTTTGTTGAGCAGGATGCCGCTTCGAGCCGCGCTGGCTCTCCCCTTCCTCCTCATCGCGACCCGGCCCGCGGAAGGCGAGCCGGTCGTCGTCAAGATGGCCACCATCGCCCCCGAGGGATCGCAATACCACCTGATCCTCCGCGAAATGGCCGAGAAGTGGAAAGGCGCCTCCGGCGGCGCGGTCGAGGTCCGCCTCTACCCCGGAAGCGTGGCGGGCGACGACATCGACGTCATCCGCAAGATGCGTCTCGGAACGCTGAATGCCGCCCTCCTCACGAGCGTCGGCGTCGCCGCCGTGGAAAAGTCCGTCTACGCGTTGGAGATTCCGATGCTTTACGGTTCGTACGAGGAGGTCGACTACGTTCTCGAGAAGATGGCCCCGAAGATCGAGGCGGCGCTCGAGGCGAAGGGGTTCATCGTCCTCAACTGGGTCGACGGCGGCTGGCTCCGCTTCTTCACGAAGACGCCCGTGTCCCGGCCGGACGAACTGAAACCCCTGAAGCTCTTCGCGTGGGCGGGCGACCCGGAGGCGCTCGAGATCTGGAAAGGGGCGGGCTTCAACCCGGTTCCGCTCCCCTCGACCGAGATCTCGACCGCCCTGCAGACGGGGCTCGTCTCGGCCCTGCCGTCGCCGCCGCAGGCCGCGGTCCTCCTGCAGTGGTACACCCACGCGAGGAACATGACCGACGTGAAGTGGGCGCTTCTCCTCGGGGCGACGCTCGTGAACAAGGCGACGTGGGAGAAGATCCCGGCGGCGGCGCGCCCGGCCCTCAAGGCCGCCGCGCAGGAGGCGGGAAGGCGCCTGCGCGAGGAGACCCGGCAGGCGGGTCCGAAGGACGTTCAGGCGATGCAGAAGCGCGGACTCAACGTGGTCGCCGTCGATGCGAAGGGCGAAGCGCTCTGGCGAGCCACCGCAGAAAGCGCCTACGACCGGATCCGCGGGAAGATCATCCCCGCCGAGGCGTTCGACGAAGCGAAGCGCCACGTGGCGGACTTCCGCAGGCTCAGACAGGCCGCGAGCCCGCGTTGAAGCCCGGCGCCCTCCTCGACCGGGTCGAAGGGGGACTCTTCCTCCTGGCCCTGGCCGTCGCCACCCTTCTGCCGCTCCTCGACGCCGTGGGCCGCCCGCTCGGCGGCCTCCACATTCCCGGTTCGGCCGAGTGGGTGAAGCAGGCGACGCTCTTCATGGCGTTTCTCGGCGCGCTCCTCGCGGCCCGCGCCACGCAGCATCTCACCCTCTCGACCGCCGAACTGCTCGGCAGCGGCCGCGCCCGACGGCTGGCGAGTCTCTTCTCCAACTCCGTGGCCGCCTCGGTCACCGCCGTCCTGGCTCGCGCCTCCGTGGACCTCGTCCGGGTCGGCCGCCAGGAGGGCAGCGTCCTGCCGGGCGGCGTCCCAGAGTGGATCCTCACGACGGTCATGCCGCTGGGACTTGCGCTTCTCGCCCTGCACTTCGTGTGGGCGGCTTCGGAGAGGCTCGCCGGCCGGCTCGTGGCCCTGGCGATGGTCGCAGCGGCCTTCGGGCTCGGGCTCGTCCCCCAACTCGCGGCTCCCGTCGTCGTTCCGCTCGCCCTCGTCATTCTTCTCGCGGCGTTTCTGGGTGCCCCGGTCTTCGTCGCGATGGGCGGGATCGCCCTTCTCCTCTTCTTCCGCGACGGCACGCCGGTCTCCGCGGTCCCGGCCGAGATCTACCGCCTCGTGGCCTCACCCACGCTCCCGGCCATTCCCCTCCTCACCGCGGCGGGCTACGTCCTGGCAGAAGGCAAGGCGTCCGTACGCCTCGTCCGCTTCTTCCGCGCGCTCTTCGGCTGGACGCCGGGCGGCCTCGCGGTGATGGTCACGGCGGTCTGCGCCCTGTTCACGACCTTCACGGGCGGGTCGGGGGTGACCATCATCGCCCTCGGCGGCCTCGTCTATCCGATCCTCCGGGACGACGGCTATCCCGAGGGCTTTTCGCTCGGCCTCGTCACCGCCGCAGGAAGCCTGGGCCTCCTGTTCCCCCCCAGCCTTCCGGTCATTCTCTACTCCGTCGTGGCCCAGGTCCCGGCGGACGCGCTGTACCTCGCCGGACTCGTGCCCGGCGCGCTCCTCGTCGCCCTGACGGCCGCCTGGGGAATCCGGCAAGGGAGGACGCTGGCGAGGGCCGGCGCCCCGCTTTCGCGATTCTCTCTCCGGGAAGTTTCCCGGGCCGGCTGGGCCGCGAAGTGGGAGCTTCTTCTCCCCGTCCTCGTCGTCGTCCTCTTCGCGAGCGGCATGACGTCGATGGTCGAGGCCGCGGCGGCCGCCTGTGCGTATGCCGTCGTGGTGAGCTGCTTCGTGCAGGGGGACATTCCCTTCGGCAAGCCGCTCGCGCGGGTCCTCCTCAAGGCGGGTGCGCTCATGGGCGCCGTCCTCCTCCTCCTCAGCGTGGCGATGGGGCTGACCAGCTGGCTCGTGGACGCGCAGGTTCCCGCCTTTCTCCTCGATCTCGTGCGGCGCAACCTCCACTCGCCTGTCGTCTTCCTGATCGTCCTCAACGGCGTCCTTCTCGTCCTCGGGAGCGTCCTCGAGATCTACTCGGCGATCATCATCCTGGCACCGCTCGTCGCACCGATGGGAGCGGCCTTCGGGATCGACCCGGTCCACCTCGGCATCGTCTTCCTGGCCAACCTCGAGCTCGGCTTCCTCTTTCCGCCCGTGGGTCTGAACCTTCTCCTCGCATCGTCGCGGTTCGGCAAACCCCTGACGGCCCTGTACCGGCACGTCCTGCCGTTCCTCCTCATCCGCGGCGTCGGCGTCCTCCTGATCACGTACATCACCGCCCTCTCCCTCGCTCTCCCGAAGCTCCTCGGCAGAGGGCCTTGAGGGTCCGCGGGGCCTTTCGGGCCTAAGCTGGGGGGAAGATGTGGCTCCTCCCGGCGCTCACCGCCGCCGGCTTCGCGGCGACCGCCGCCCAGGTCCTCCTCCTGCGCGAGCTCCTCGTCTCGGCCGCGGGGGATGAGGCGGCGATCGGCACCGGCCTTGCCGCCTGGCTCCTCGGCATCGCCCTCGGCGCCCTCGCCGCGCGGCGCTCCTCGCCGGAACGTCTCCCGCACCTCGGCGCGCCGCTCCTCTCCCTCCTCGCCGTCGCGGGGGGGGCCGGGATCGTCGCGCTCCGCCTCCTCCGGCTCGCCTGCGCGCCGCCGCCCGGCGAGTTGCCCGGTCTCGGGACCGTCCTCGTCCTCGCGTCGGCGACGCTCCTTCCCGCCGGGGCGCTCGTCGGCGCCTCGTTCGCGGCGCTCGCCGCCGCCTCCGCCCGCGAGCGGACGCCCGGCGCGGCGCTCGCCCGCCTTTACGTCGCCGAGTCGGTCGGCTCCCTCGTCGCCGGGTGTGCCGCGAGCCTCCTCGTCGGGACGCTCCTCCGCCCGCTCCCCGCCGCCCTCCTCGCGGGGCTCGCTGCCGCGGCGCTCGTCGCCGCGTCAGGGCTCGGCGCACGGCACGCCCCCCTCGCCGCGTTCGCCCTCCTCGCCGCGGCACTCGTCGCCGCCCGCCCCCTGGACGACGCGACGGAGCGGGCCCGCTTCCGCGCCCTCGCTCCAGAGACTTCCTTTCGCGCCGTCCGCGACACGCCGTTCGCGCACCTCGCGCTCGGCGGCGACGGCCCGCTCGTCCTCTTCTCGAGCGGCGCCTACGCCGCGACTTTCCCCGACCCCTTCACGAGCGAGGGGTTCGCCCACCTCGCCCTCTCCCTCGCCCCGTCGCCGCGGCGGGTCCTCGCGACCTCCGAGGTGGCCCGCGGGGCGCTCCGGTTCCTCCTCCTCCACGGCCCCGAGCGGGTCGACCTCGTCGAGCCTGACCTGCGCGCCCTCGCCTTCGTCCGCGAGCGGCTTCCCGAGGCCGACCGCCGGGCCCTTCTCGACCCGCGCGTCCGCGTCGTCGAGGACGACCCGCGCCGCTTCCTCGCACGCTCCGCTCTCGCGTGGGACCTCGTCCTCCTCCCCGGCCCCGACCCGGTCACGCTCTCCCGCGCCCGCCTCCTGACCGCGGAGACGTTCCGCGCCGCCGCCGCGCGTCTCGCGCCGCGCGGCGTCCTCGTCGTCTCCCTCCGGACCTCCGCGGCCGCGCTCGCCGGCCCGACCGCGGCGCTCGGCGGCTCGGTCTGGAGGGCGCTCCGCTCCGCCTTCCCGGTCGTCCACGCGACGCCCGGCCCCGACAGCCTCCTCGTGGCGGGCTTCGACCCGTCGGCCGTCACGCTCGAACCCGGCGTCGTCGCCGACCGCTTCCGCGCGCGCCGGATCGCCGCCGGGGCCTTCGCCCCCGAGCTCTTCCCGCTTCTCCTCGAGCCGGGGAACGTCACGCGCCTCGAGGCCGCGCTCGACGAGGTCGCGGGGGGCGTCCCGCCGAGCGGCGACGACCGCCCCGTCTCGCTCCTCTTCGCCCTCGCCCGCCGCGAGCTCGAGACGGCCAGCCCCGCCGCCCGCGCGCTCGGCGCACTCGCGCGGCTGTCGGCGCCGCTCCTCGTCCTCCTCGTCCTCCTCCCGCCCGCCGCCGTCGCGCTCCGGGGCCTCGTCGCCCCCGCCCCCGCGAGCCGCGCGGCCGCGAGCGGCGTCGCCGCGACGGGCGCCGCCGGCATGGCCCTCTCCTTCCTCCTTCTCCTCTCCTTCCAGACGCGCGAGGGGAGCCTCTACGGCGCGCTCGGGGCGCTGACCGCGGCGTTCATGCTCGGCCTGGCCCTCGGGGCGGCCGGCGCGCGCCGGCTCGTCGCCGCGTACGCCGCTCCGCCGCGACGGGGCCTTTTCGTCCCCCTCCTGGCCGTCGCCGGAGCTTTCGCCGCCGTCGCCCTCGCCCTCCCCGCGCTCGCCCGCCTCTCCTCCGCGCCGCCGGCGGCCGCCTTCGGCGCGCACGCCCTCCTCCTACTCGCCTCAGGCGCGGCCACGGGGTCGCTCTTCCCCTTCGCGACCGCCATCCTTCTCGCGGAGGGACAGGGCACCGGCGCGTCCGCCGCGGCGTTCGAGGCGGCCGACCACTTCGGAGCGGCCGCCGCGGCCCTCCTCGCGGGCGTCGCGCTCGTCCCCGCGCTCGGGATGATGGCCACCGGTCTCCTCGCCGCCGCGGTCGTTCTCCTCACGGCCCTCGGCGCGGCTCGCCCCCGCTGACCTTCAGCTCCAGACGCCCGGAATCGCGCGGCCGCAGTCGGGGCAGGCCCCCGTCCGGAGCCGGTTCTCGACCGTCGCCATCCCGACGCGGTGGATGAGCCGCGCCTTGCAGCCGGGACAGTACGTCGACTCTCCCGGGTGCCCGGCGACGTTCCCGACGTAGGTGAACGGGAGCCCCTCGGCGAGCGCGATCTCCCGCGCCTTCTCGAGTGTGGCGACGGGCGTCGGCGGGAGGTTCGTCAGCCGGTAGGTCGGGTGGAAGCGCGTGAAGTGCAGGGGCGTCTCGCGCCCCACCTCGTCCCTCACGAAGCGCGCGAGCGAGCGGATCTCGGTCTCGGAGTCGTTGATCGTCGGGATGACGAGCGTGACGACCTCGGTCCAGAGCTTCGCTTTCGCGAGCCTCCGGAGCGTGCCCAGAACCGCGCTCCGCTCGCCGCTGCACATCTCGCGGTAGGTCTTCTCCGACCAGGCCTTCAGGTCGACCTTGTAGGCGGCGAGGACCGGAGCGAGTTCGCGCAGCGGCTCCTCGCGGATCGAGCCGTTCGAGACGACGACCGTCTTCAGCCCCGCCGTCCGCGCCGCGACGGCGAGGTCGAGGACGTACTCGGCGAAGACCGTCGGCTCCGAGTAGGTGCAGGCGATGAGGGGAGCCCCGCTCTTCCGGGCGAGCGCGGCGATCTCCCCGGGCGTCCGCGTCGGGACGGGGATCTGCTCCGGGCGCGACTGCGAGATCTCCCAGTTCTGGCACCAGCGGCAGTGGAAGTTGCAGCCGGCGGTCCCGAGCGAGAGCGCCGAGGCTCCGGGGAGGACGTGGAAGAACGGTTTCTTCTCGATCGGGTCGATGTTGAGCGCGACCGGGCGGGAGTGGACGAGCGTCTTCAGCTGGCCGCCCCGGTTCTCGCGGACGCCGCACTCGCCGCGTTCCCCCTCCGGGATCTCGCAGCCGCGGAAGCAGAGGCCGCAGGCGACCGCCCGGCCGGGGAGTGGCGACCACCAGCGGGCCGGCTGCGCGGCGAGGCCGGGAGAGGGGGACGCCGGTGTCCGCAGCGCCGGTGCGCGGTCCTGGATCGGGAGGCCCGACGCGCGCACGAGTCGTTCCGTCGCCGCCGCTCCGGCCGCGGCGAGGGCCGAGACGAGGAGCTCGCGCCGGTTCTTCATCGTTTCGGAAGCGGGGCCGCCCGGGCCGCTTCCTCGTGGAACACCTGCCCGGTGAAGACCGAGAACTTCGCGCCGCTTCGCCACTCCCCGCGGGAGAGGCCCGCCTTCTGCGCCAGGGCGTCGAGCGTCTCCTCGACCGCCCACCCCTGCTCCGTAGCGACCTGCGGAAGGAAGAGCGCGCGGTGCGCCCCCTTCTCGAGGACGATTCCGTGCGTCCCGATCCGGATCTCCTTCCAGGAGCCGATCGGGACGATCGGCGAGAGGACGGTCACCTCGACCGAGAGCCCCGGCAGCTCCCACGCCTTCACCTCGGGGAAGCGCGGGTCGTCGAGGGCCGCGTCGAGGGCCGACTTCACAACGGCGAGGTCGAGCGGGTCGGTCGGGACGACCTGCCCGATGCAGCCGCGCAGGTCGCCGAGCCGCGCGATCGCGGCGGGGTCCTTCCGCTTCAGCGTCACGAACACCGCCTGGAGAGGGAAGGAAGCGCGCCCCGCAGGCAGCTCCCGGAGGGCGGCGTCGAGAGGGGCCGTGTCGCCGCGGAGTTCGGCGTCGAGCGCTCCGCGCGCGACCCGGACGAGCACCTGCCCGACGGCGTCGGTCACCGGCGGGTCGCCCGCCGCCACCGCGGCGATCCGCGGCGGCCCGTTCATCGGCTCCCCGAAGGACCCCTCCTCGCGCGTGTACGCGAGCGACGCGTAGTCGACGGAGCTGTCGTCGCGGACGCCCGGCATCTCGCCCGAGGCCCAGTGCGCGAGGAGCGTCGCCTTCGCTCCGGGGGCGATCCGCCGGAGGAGCTCGAGCATCGTGACGAGCCCCGCCTCCCCGCAGATCGTCGACTGCTTCTCGCGGACGAAGCTCCGCCACCCCTCCGCGTCGAGCCGCCGGAGCAGTCCGATCGCCGAGTCGTCGAGCTCGCGGAGCCTCGCGCGCGCCCCGGACGTCGGCCCGAACGGCATGTAGTCGAAGCGCGGCCCGTAGTGCGTGAAGTCCGACGAGAAGACGAAGAGCGTCTTGCCGTCGTCGAGCCGCGCGAGCTTCTCGGCGAAGGCCTTCTCGGCCGCGGCGTCGACGCGCCCGGCGAGGATCGGGACGAGGGTGAACGAGCCGAGCGCCGCCTGCAGGAACGGGAGCTCGATCTCGACCGCGTGCTCGGGCCCCGTCGCCCCCGGAACGACGCGAGAGAGACCGGGCGCCTCGAGGTCGCGGAGGGCGGCGTGCGCGAGCGGGATCTCGCCGAGCGGAGTCCGGTAGGCCGCGGCGTCCTCGAGGGCGTAGCCCGTAAAGGCCGCACGGTGCGAGGGGGCCATCACGACGACGCGCGTGAAGGAGCCCGGCGTCAGGATCCGGAAGGCCGCCGCGGCGACCGTTCCCGAGTAGACCCAGCCGGCGTGCGGGACGGCGAGGGCGACGGGACGGCCGTAGGGCATCGGCGCCGCCGACGCCTGGCGCATCAGGTTCCGCGCGGTCGCGAGGAGGAGGGCCGGAGAGCCCGGGTACCAGGAGCCGGCGAGGGCGGGGGGCCGGACCGTCCCGGCGGGCGCCGTGGCCTTCGCCGTCGTCGGCGCCCCTCCGCCGGGACCCGTCACCGCCGAGCCTCCGACAAGGAGAACGAGCGTCGCGAGACGCACACGGCGGGTCACCCTTCCCTCGATCGGCCCTCCCCGGAGGGCCACCCCGAATTCTAGTCCCGCGGGAGACGGA
>Ga0316622_100003000_pt1 | contig 11895 bp, 11 predicted proteins | sample OWC_Aug_OW2_C1_D_FD_207646 | JGI IMG/M metagenome (GOLD analysis project Ga0316622, IMG submission 207646) | Wetland soil microbial communities from Old Woman Creek delta, Ohio, United States - OWC_Aug_OW2_C1_D5_C | ecosystem: Environmental > Terrestrial > Soil > Wetlands | place: USA: Ohio... | reverse complement strand
CGCCCAGGGAGAAATGATGAAAGCGATGAAGAGCGAGAAGAGCATGGCCACCGAGGCCCCGACCGGAATGGGGCGCATGTACGGACCCATCAGGCCGCCGACGAAAGCCATGGGAAGGATGGCCGCTATGACGCCCCAGGTTGCCAGAATGGTGGGATTGCCGACCTCTGCGACCGCCTCGACCGCCACCCGGACGAGGGGCCGCCCATGATTCTCGGGCAAATGGAAGTGGCGCGAAATGTTCTCCACGACCACGATGGCGTCATCCACCAGGATGCCGATGGAGAAGATCAGGGCGAAGAGGGTGACGCGGTTCAGTGTGTAGCCATACAGATAATAGAGCAGCAGTGTGAGGGCGAGAGTCACCGGCACGGCCATCAAGACCACCACGGCGGAGCGCCAGCCGAGGAAGAGGGCGATCAGGATCGCCACCGACACCGTGGCCAGGATCAGGTGCTTCAAGAGTTCGTTGGACTTCTCCTGGGCCGTCTCGCCGTAGTTCCGGGTGACGGAGACCTGGACCTCCCGCGGGATGAGGACGCCCTTCAGCGACTCGACCTTGGCCAGGACCTGGTCGGAGATGACGATGGCGTTGGTGCCCTTCCGTTTGGCGACGGAGATCGTGACGGCGGGGTAGTCCTGCCCGGCCGGCGGGGCAGCCGCCCCGGCGGTGTGGTGGGCTCCCTTGCCGACCGCGAAGAGGACGTAGGAGCGCGGCTCCTCCGGCCCGTCAACGATCTGGGCGACGTCGCGAAGGTATATCGGCCGCCCATCCGCCGCCCCGACGACCACACGCCCGACGTCATCGGCGCGCTCCAGGAAGCGCGCGGTATCCACCAGGATCTCTCGGTTGTCCCGGCTGAAGCTGCCGGCTCGGACCTCCCGGTTGGTCGCGGTGAGGGCGCCCGCCACCGTTGCCGGTGCGAGGTGGTACGCCGCAAGCCGCGCGGGGTCGAGGAGGATCCGCACCTGCCGACGCTCCCCGCCGATGAGGCGGGTCTCGGACACGTCGGCGACGTCCTTGATCTGGTCGTCGAGTTGCGCCGCGATTCGGCGCAACGTGTAGCCGTCCACACGGTCGCTCCACAGCGTCAGCGCAAGGATCGGCACGTCGTCGATGGAGCGGGGCTTGATGAGCGGTGTCGAGGCGCCGGGCGGGATGAGGTCGAAGTTGGCGTACATCTTGTTGTACAGCTTGACGATGCTCTTCTCTTCGTCCTCGCCCACCTTGAAACGCACGATGGCAAAGCCGAGACCGGGGCTGCTGATGGAGTAGACGTACTCCACGCCCGGAATCTCCATCAGTTTCTTCTCCATGGGGATGGTGACCCGCTCCTCGACCTCCTTTGCGCTGGCGCCGGGCATCTGCACGAAGACGTCCATCATCGGGACGATGATCTGGGGTTCTTCTTCGCGCGGCGTGGCCACGATGGCAAAGACACCCAGCAGGAGGGAGGCGACGACGAGGAGCGGCGTCAGGCGCGAGTCAATGAAGGCCTGCGCCATGCGCCCGGCCATGCCCAATGGCCCAACGTACGGTTCGGACTCGTCCGGTATTTGGATGCGTGGTTTTTCGCTAGTCATGGTGTTGTGCCGTTACCTAGAAAGACAGGGTTCGACGGTTCGACGGTACGGCGGTTCGACGGTACGGCCGAACGGCCGAGCCCTCGAACTGCCGAACGCGTTCTTGTTATCTGTGAATCCGGACGCCGTCGCTGACCCGCTCGACGCCTGCGAGGACGATCTGTTCTCCGCTGGCCAAACCGGACAGCACCTCGACCGTATCCTGGTGCGTCGCGCCTGTCCGGATCAGCCGGAAACGGGCGATGTTGTCCTGACCGACCACGTAGACGCCCTGAAGTTGGCCGCGCTCGACGATGGCTTTACGGGCGACTTGAATCGTCTGCCGCCGTCCGAGGGGAATCGCGGCCCGCCCGAAGAGACCCGACCGCAGACCGCTCTTCCCGGGCAGATCCAGCCGGACCAGGGTCGTGCGCGTCGCCGTGTCGGCCGCAGGCAGGATCTCGCTGATGGCAGCCGCGCCGGAGAAGGCAGCCGCTTCGACCGAGACCTGCAGCGACTGTCGGGGCCCGAGTCCCCGAATCTGGGAGTCGGGCACAGAGACCTCCAGCCAGTAGCGACGATTGTCCTCTATAGTCAGGAGCGGAGCGCCGGGCGCCGCCAGTCCCCCCACATCGGTATGCTTCACTGTCACGATCCCATCAAACGGCGCAGCGATCTTTGCGTAGCCGCGCATCACCTGGGTGCTGGCAATCTCGGCGCGCGCCGAGTCCATCCGGGCCAGGACCTGCGCGCGTCTAGCCTGGACGGCCTGGCCCTCCGCGATTACGCGCTCCACGGCGGCCGCAGCCGCTTTCTGCTGTGCGGCCACCTGGTCGTACTCCTGGGGGGCCACGGACTTGCGGTCGAGCAGACGCTGATAGCGGGCCAGGGTGGACGCGGCGAGATCGCGCTGCGCTTCGGCTGCGGCCTGGGCGGCCCCCGCAGCGGCGATGCTGCGATCCACCTCTGCCATGCCAGATTCGGCCTCACGCAGGCCGGCCTCGGCGCGGCGGGTTTGCGCCGCAATGTCCTGGTCGTCCAGTTCGATCAGGATCTGACCGGCCTTCACCTCGCGTCCCTCGGAGGCATGGAGGGCGAGAATCCGGCCGACGATCTTGCTGGAGAGCGTCGTCGCCATTCGAGACCTGACCGTGCCGGTCACTTCGACAATCTCGTCCAGCGCGGCTTCAGCAACCGCGCCGATCGCGACGTCGCGAACGACGGGCGGCTCGACGGCTTTCTCCTGGTGCGCGGGTTCTCTCCCGCATGCCAGAAGGGGCAGCGCGACAAGGGTAACGAAAAGCAGCGTGCGGTGCAGGGTGGTCATGGTTCAGAACCTCGCGCGGTCGAGGCGACCCAGGCTGAGGTCTAGGCGGGCCTGGCTCACCGTCGCGTCATACAGGGTCCGGCTCAGATTCGTGCGGGCGGCCGTCAATGCCATCTCACTGTCCAGGAGTTCGACGATCGTCGTGAGGCCGGCGTCGTACCGGTCCTGCACGATGCGCAAGCTTTCCTCCGCCTGTGCCACGGCCTCGCGTGCCACCCCGACCCGTTCTCGCGCGGTCTGGAATGCCAAGAAGGCGTCGTGCACTTCGAGGCCGATCGCATTCGCTACCCGCTCGCGCTGGGCAATGGCCCGCTGGTGGATCGCCTGGGCCTCCACGATCCGGGCGCGGTCCCCGCCGCCGTTGAAGAGGTTCAGGTTCAGGACGACGCCCACAGACCAGCTGTCCTGACCGTCGGACGCGAACCGGTAGTTATTGATCTCGTAATTTCCCATCAGGTGCATCGTCGGCAGAATGGCGCCTTTGGCGCGGAGAACATCCTTCTCGAGCCGCTGGACCTCCAGGTCCACCTGGCGGTAGTCGGGCCGCTGCGTCCGGGCCGACGCTTCGAGCGCATCCAACTGCTCCGACAACGCCGGCGGGAGATCCAATTGACCGGTCAGCCTATGTGCCTGATCGAGGGGAAGGCCCATGGCCTCGTTGAGGGCGGCCTGCGACAGGCGCACGTGATTTTCCGCCGCGATGGCCTCCTCCCGGAGGCGCCCCAGCCTCACGCGCGCGGCCAGCGCGTCCGACGCCACCACGAGGCCGGCCTCGTAGCGCGACTCGGCGGCCGCCAGATTGGCCTCCGCCGTGCGCACGGCGGCTTGCACGGTCGCCATCGCTTCGCGAGAGAGGAGGACAGCGGAGTACGCGCGAATTACCCCGAAGATTACCTCGTGCTCTGCGCGCAGACGACCCTGTTCGGCCGCGATTCGTCCGAGCTGGGCCTGTTGGTATCCGAGGATGGTCCGGCCGCCAAGGAAGAGCGGTACACTGCCGCTCAGGTTGGTTCGCCAGTTGGTGATGGGATCCGGATGATTCAGCTTGTCGACGGCGAAGTCAGCCGAGGTGAATCGCCCTTGGTTGAGCAGGGAGCCGAAGACGTACACCGGGTTGTCGCTCCGCGAGAAGCCTTCGGAGAGATCCACCCGCGGAAAGAACCCCGCCCGCGCCTGTTCGACGCCGGACGCCGCCGCTTCGGCCTGGTGCCCCGCAGCCCGCAGGGCGGGATGTTTCTCCAGGGCGGTCTTCACGGCCTCGGACAGGCGAAGCTCGGGCGCCAAAGGCTCTCCGGCCCACAGGACTCCAGCCGCCAGGAGGAAGAAGGTGAGCAGCGCCACCGCCCACACTGCTTTGCCCATTCGGAATGTTTTCATGACATTCTCCCGACGCCACAAGATTCCGGCATTCTTTGAATTCGGTCCATAAGGATTGAAAACGATTCCGGGAAAGTCTAGCCACCTCGACCAGTTCCGTATGAAAAGCTTACAAGTGTCCAATAATATTGCAGAATACGCGATCCATATCGCATCAGGAAGATAAGAGATAATACGTCGGATCATGCGGGAATTGCAAGAGCCGCTGCGGTTGAGCTCAGCGGCGTGGTTGCGCGTTGCCGAGCGAAAAGGATCGAGCTGTGGCGTTCCGTAAGTGTGCGACGACCGGACATTCTGTTACAATTCCTCCGCAAACCGGGTGCGTGACGACCCAACCGGCTCGATCGGTCTTCACCGAGCGCGGAGGAGGCGCGCCATCCACCCGGCGGAAATTCTTTGACGTCCGCGGAGGCCACAGCATGCCCGTGCTCTCGCTGCCGACCCTCTTTCTTGCCTTCCTCCGCCTCGGCGCCACCGCCTACGGGGGGCCGGCCATGATGGCCTACCTCCGGCAGGAGTGCGTCGGCAAGCGGCAGTGGCTCACCGAGCAGGAGTTCAAGGAAGGGATGGCGCTTTGCCATACGATCCCCGGCGCCACGATGATGCAGATGACCACTTACATCGGGTACCGCCTGCGGGCGCTGCCCGGAGCGACGGTCGCCGCGGTCGGGTTCGTTCTGCCGGCTTTTGTCCTCATGACGGGCCTGTCGGCCGCATATTTCGCGCTTGGCGAGCTGCCAGTGGTCCGGGCGCTGTTCCATGGCCTGGCGGCTCTTGTGGTCGCCATCATCCTGAACGCTTGTGTGTCCCTGACTCGCACGGCGGTACATGGCTGGCCGGGACTCCTCCTGGTGGCGCTGGCGTTCACGGCGCTGGCCCTCCGGATGAACATCCTCCTGGTGCTCCTGGGCGCCGCCCTCTTGGCTGTGGTGCTCTTCCGGAAAGACCCAGCACCGGCGCCCACAGGCAAAGGAGCCGGCCGATGACCGCTCGCGGGTGGGTGATCGCGGCCGGCGTGGCTCTGTGCCTCGTGCTCGTCCCATTGACGTTTGCGCCTGTCCTGGCGCAACTGAACCTGGTCCTCATGAAGGTGGATCTCATGGCGTTCGGGGGCGGCTTCACGACGATTCCGCTGATTCAGCGGGAAGTCGTGGACCGCTTCGGCTGGGTGACCACCCGGGAGTTCATCGACGGCATCGCCCTGGGACAGGTGACGCCGGGCCCCATTGTGATCACGGCCACCTTCGTCGGCTACAAGGCGGGCGGTCTCCTGGGCGCGCTCCTGGGCACGATTGCCGTGTTCTTCCCCTCGTTTGTCATCCTGACCGCGCTGGCACCGCACTACGACCGTCTCAAGCGGTCGCGCCCCATTCAGCTGATTGTTCGGGGCATCCTGGCGGCGTTCCTCGGCATGCTGCTCTTGGTCGCGTACCACTTCGGGCGGGAGGCGCTGGTGGATTGGAAGACGTGGGGCATGATGGCCGCCGCGTGGCTCGCGCTGTGGCGGAAAGTGGACCTCCTCCTGATCGTCGGCGTCGGGGCAGCGCTCTCCATGCTGATCTTCTGAGGATGAGCGGGTCCGCCTCCTACTGACGGTGATTTTCTGCCGGCTTGTTTTCCTGCAAATCCCTACGCCGAGCGGCTAGCCTTGATCCAAAATTCTTTTCACCACCAAGTCACCAAGACACCAAGAGGGGTAGGCCAAGAGAGAATCGGGAACCGTCACCAGTGAATGCCCCTGGGGGGGCCGGTGGGTCCGGCCCCGAGAATGGGCAACCGTCATGTTCTTTGGTGCCTTGGTGTCTTGGTGGTGTCCATTTTTCTTCGGATTGGGGCTAGCCTACCGGGTTCGCAGCGTTGCGATCAAGCGTTTCGGAATGAGCAGGAGGTCGAGAGCGTCCTCGACGCGGGTGGCCACAATGTCTGCGGCGACGACGGTCCGCGCGAAAGCGCCCTCGTGCCCCACGATGGCTATCCCCAGGGCGGCCTCCCGCATCATGCCTTCGTCGTTGGCCCCGTTGCCGACGGCCATGGTGTGCGCTGCGCCCAGCGCTCGGACCAGCGCAGCCTTGGCTTCGACCTGGTCGCCCGGTTCCAGCACCTGGACGTGAGCGCCGAACCCGCCCAGCGTCGCCGCCGTTCCGAAGGTGTCCGCCGTCACGATGTGAACCTGGACAATTCGGCTCAGTGTCTGCAGTCGTTCGACGACTGCCTGGGCCACCGCGCCGTCGACGGCCAATGTTCCGTTCAAGTCTAAGACGAGGTGGGCGATCTCCAACCGTCCGCGCCCTGGAATATCTGCGGCAAACATGCTGCAGGGTCCTCCCCAAGTACCAAGGTGCTCATGCGTCCGCCTGCGTATATTGCAGCGATTCTCCTGACGACGCAAGCGCCAAGAGTCACGCCCCGCGTGTCGATCCTGGGTGGCGGCGGTCTACGGGCGGCGTCAATTCCCTGCCGCACCCGAGACCTCTCTGGGCGCATTCGCGTTGCGGCAGCACCATTGTCCGTGTCGCCGAACAAATCAGCTCTCGCCAGCCCTCGTCCATTCGTCATTCACCTGGATGTGAGCTAGGATGCCACGATCAGTCATTGACAAATCCTATGTCTCGCATCCGAAAAAACTATGTGCATAACGTCGCCTCGGGCCGTCGCACGTGTCGCGCGGCCACTGCAGTGCAGGAGGGAGACCATGTCCGATCGCCTGACTCAATTCTTTGCGTCGCGGTGGGGAATCATCTTTGCGGGCGCCGTCATCGGCGTCTTGGCGCCGCTCCTGCAAAAGCTGGGCAACCCGCCCAACATGGGAATGTGTGTCGCCTGCTTCGAACGGGACATCGCCGGCGCCTTGGGTCTGCACCGCGCGGGCGCGGTGCAGTACATCCGGCCCGAGATCGTCGGTTTCGTGCTGGGGGCCATGCTGGCGGCCTACGCCTTCCGAGAGTTCCGCGCCCGCGCCGGGTCCGCGCCCATCGTCCGGTTCGTGCTGGGCATGTTCGCCATGATCGGGGCGTTGGCCTTCCTGGGATGCCCCTGGCGGGCAATCCTGCGCCTGGCCGGCGGCGACCTGAACGCCATCCTTGGGCTGGCAGGCCTGGCCGTTGGCATTACCATCGGCGTGCAGTTCCTCAAGGCGGGCTACAACCTCGGCCGTGCGCAGAAAACCTACACGGCGGTGGGATGGATCATGCCCCTCCTCATGGTCGGCCTGTTCCTGCTGCTTCTTCTCGCGCCGACCTTCAGCAAAGAAGGGCCGATCTTCTTCAGCAAGACCGGGCCGGGATCGCTGCGCGCACCTGTGTTCTTCGCGCTCGGGGTGGGTCTGCTCGTGGGGGTGCTGGCCCAGCGCACCCGCTTCTGCACGATGGGCGCCATTCGCGACGTGATTCTGATGCGCGAGACGCATCTCCTGAGCGGGGTCGCCGCCCTCCTGGCCGTGGCGTTCGTCATGAATCTCGCCCTCGGCCAGACCCGGTTCGGCCTCGTGGGCCAGCCGGTGGCCCACAGCAGCTTCCTCTGGAATTTCCTGGGCATGGCCCTCTCGGGCCTGGCCTTCACGCTTGCCGGCGGCTGCCCGGGTCGCCAGTTGTTTCTCTCCGGCGAAGGGGACGGCGACGCGGCAGTGTTCGTCACCGGCATGATCGTGGGTGCCGGGTTTTCGCATAACTTCGCGCTCGCTGGCAGTCCAGACGCCATCGTTGACGGCATCGCCAAGACAGGCGGCCTGACTCCATATGGCATGGGTGCCGTGATCCTGGGGCTGGCGGCCTGCCTGCTCAGCGGATTCACCATGCGTGAAACAGCTCCAAAGGAGGTGTAAGATGAAGTCCGTGGATGCGCGCGGCCTGTCGTGCCCGCAGCCGGTTATTCTGGCCCGCAAGGCCATCGACGCCGGACAATTCCCCATCGAGGTGCTGGTAGAGTCGGTAACCTCTCGCGAGAACGTGCGGCGTATGGCCGAGAAGGCCGGCTGCACGGTTACGGTTGCAGAGATGGGCGACGAATTCAAGCTGACACTGAGCAAGTGAGTCGCATGGGACAGGGATGATCTATTTCGACAACGCTGCCACCTCGTGGCCCAAGCCGCCATGCGTGGCGGAGGCCATGACCCAGTACATGGCGGAGGTGGGTGCCAGCCCGGGCCGGTCGGGCCACCGACTGGCCGTCGAGGCGGCACGCCGGTTGTACGATGCGCGGGAAGCCGTTGCCGATCTGTTTCATGCGCCCGACCCACTGCGCGTGGTGTTCGGGGCCAACGTCACCGAAGCACTCAACCTTGCCTTGAACGGATTGTTGCGGCCGGGCGATCACGTCATCACCGGCAGCATGGAGCACAACGCGGTCATGCGGCCGCTGCGCGCCCTGGAGCGAAACGGCGTCCAGATCACGGTGGTGCCGTGCTCGCCCGACGGCGCGCTCGATCCGGCCGATCTGGCAGCCGCTGTCGGACCCGCAACCCGGCTCATCGCCCTGAATCATGCCTCCAACGTCACCGGCACGCTGCTTCCAGTTGCGGAAGCGGGCCGCATCGCGCGCCAACACGATCTCCTGCTCTTGGTGGACGCGGCGCAGACCGCCGGCGCCTATCCGATCGATATGCAGTCCGACGCCATCGATCTGCTGGCCTTCACCGGCCACAAGTCGCTGTACGGGCCCATGGGCACCGGCGGGCTGGTGATCGGCGACCGGGTGGACGTGCACCTGTTGCAGCCGCTCAAGCGCGGCGGCACCGGCAGCCGGTCGGAGCGCGAGGAGCAACCCGATTTCTTGCCCGACCTCTGCGAAAGCGGGACGCCCAACGCCGTGGGGTTAGCCGGGCTGGCCGCGGGAACGCGCTGGGTCCTGGCGCAGGGGGTCGAGCGTATCCGGGCTCACGAACTGGCGTTGACCGCCCAGTTGCTGTCGGGGTTGGCCGAAATCCCGGGTGTCACCGTCTACGGTCCGCGCGATGCACGCCGCCAGACGGCCACGGTCTCGTTCGTCATCGCCGGCCTGGAGCACTCCGATGTCGGCCTGCGCCTGGATGACGAGTATGCGATCATGTGCCGGGTCGGATTGCATTGCGCGCCCGCCGCGCACCGCACGCTGGGGACCTTCCCCGCCGGGACGGTGCGCTTCGGGCTGGGCGCGTTCAACACGGCGGTGGAGATCTCGGCCGCGCTGGAGGCGGTGGCGACGCTGGCGCGAGGCCGCCAGTGAACAGCGAAAGCTACGCCGTGATCTTGGTGTATTCCACCAGCCACGCCATGCGGATCGAGAAGCTGCTGGGGAAACGGGGAATCGGCTGCAAGATGATTCCCGTCCCGCGACAGATCAGCTCCGACTGTGGAGTGTGCATCCGCATTACGCGCGCGCAGGTGGAGGCCGCCCGCGACACGATCGAGAAAGCGCAGATCGAGATTCAAGACATCGCGCGCATCTAGGCAGGAAGGGAGGCGCAAGGTGAAAGTTGGAGCGCGGAACCAACTCAAGGGCAAAGTGACGGACATCAAGCGCGGCGATGTGATGGCGCAGATCAAGCTGGTGATTTTCGCCGCTTCGGTGATGGGATCGGTGATCACCGTGGACTCCCTCGACGAGTTGGACCTCAAGGTCGGCGACGAGGTCCTCCTGTTTGTGAAGGCCGTCCACGTGCTTCCGATCAAGGCGGCATGAGATGGGGACGATCGTGGATGGCCGTGGGCCGGCGTGTCCGCCTTGGATCGTGGGCGAGGTGACGACGGGTCAGCGGGTCGAGGTGGCACGTTGGCAGTGATTGGCGGCGCTCTGAGTTCGGCCGAAGCGCCGCACGGCCACACTCCTGCGCGGCAGTGTCCATGATTCGACACGGCCGTGGACGTGCAAATCGGTTGCGTCCAGAACGCCGTCCCGAGTTCCTCAGGCCGGACATCGGTCGCACGCTTCCCGAAACACCGCGAGGACACCCATCCGGGCGCCGCGCCACCCGCACGCCGGATGGGGCGAGTTGAGGCGCGTATGCGTTTGCGGGTTCGTTCCCTTGTGTGGACGGAGTCGCCATGAAAAGAATTGGGCTCATCGGCGGCATGAGCTGGGAATCCTCCGTCGAGTATTACCGCATCATCAACGAAGCGACCAACGCGAGGCTCGGCGGGCTCCATTCCGCGGAGAGTCTCATGGTGTCGTTGGATTTCGCGGAGATCGAACAGCTCCAGCGTCGAGGCGACTGGGGAGACGCCGCCCGGGTGTTGCGTGACGCGGCCAAGCGACTGGAACAGGGCGGCGCGGATTGCGTGGTTCTGTGCACCAACACCATGCACAAGGTCGCCGAAGAGATCCAAGCCGGCGTAACCATTCCGCTCCTGCATATTGCCGACGCCACGGCGCAACGGGTCAACGCGTCCGGCATCCGGGCGGTCGGGTTATTGGGGACGCGCTTTACCATGGAAGACGACTTTTACACGGGCCGGCTGTCGCAGAAATACGGCTTGCAGGTCACGGTCCCGAATGCTCCAGAGCGCGCGATGGTCCACCGGGTCATTTATGAAGAGCTGGTTCTTGGCAAAATACGACCCGAGTCCCAGGCGCAGTACCGGGACGTCATCGCGCACATGGTGCAGCAGGGCGCGGAAGGCGTGATTCTGGGTTGTACGGAAATCGGGTTGTTACTTCACGATCACGAGAGTCCCGTCCCGCTCTTTGACACGACACGGATTCATGCCGAAGCGGCCGTCGACTACGCGTTGCGATAACAGGGGCCGACGAGAACGCGGCCGCTCACGAAAACCGTTACGTCTCCACGCGAGAGACATGCTTTCCAGACAGGATCCAGATTCGCGCCACCGTAGCGACGAGCCAGACTCAGCGGCCACGCATGAACCTTGTGACCCAAAAAGCGATCTTCAAAAAAGGGGAGGCGATCATGGTGGACGAAAAGCCAGCCGGTCCGCGGAGTCACGCGGAGGGGATGGGACCGGTAACCGTAACGGCTGTCAACAGACTTCAGATCGCCCGTCCCGATCAGACGATCGAGCTTTCAGCTAGAGACGTGGCAGCGCTCGGCGAGAACGACGTGACGAGAATCCGCGTCAAGGACGAAACTGGCAAGGAATTGCTCTGTCAGGCTGTGGACACCGACGGGGACTACACCCCGGACCAGGTGATCTTCCAGGCCGACTTTGCGGCGGGCCAGTCGCGGACCCTCACGGTGACCGTGGGCCCCAAGTGGGTGTACACCAAGGACCAGTTCAAGGCCTATGGCCGTTTCGTGCGGGAACGGTTCGACGACTTCTGCTGGGAAAATGATCGCATCGCGCATCGGATGTACGGCAAGGCCCTGGAGAGCTACTTTCGCGAGATGCTGGTCAGCAGCACGGTGGACATCTGGTCGAAGCGCACGTCCCGCCTGGTCATCAATGACTGGTACATGGTGGACAACTATCACGCAGACGCCGGGGAAGGCGGGGACCTCTACTCCGCGGGGCTGAGCCGCGGGTGCGGCGGCAATGGTCTGTGGGCAGCAGACAGGCTGTGGGTCTCCAAAAACCATGTGAACTCTCGCGTCTTCGCCAACGGACCGATCCGCGTGTTGTTTGAGTTGACCTATGAGCCGTTCGACGTCAACGGCGTCATGGTTTCCGAGGTCAAACGGATCTCTCTGGACGCCGGGC
>Ga0316622_100002999_pt1 | contig 11897 bp, 11 predicted proteins | sample OWC_Aug_OW2_C1_D_FD_207646 | JGI IMG/M metagenome (GOLD analysis project Ga0316622, IMG submission 207646) | Wetland soil microbial communities from Old Woman Creek delta, Ohio, United States - OWC_Aug_OW2_C1_D5_C | ecosystem: Environmental > Terrestrial > Soil > Wetlands | place: USA: Ohio... | reverse complement strand
CGTCGGTGATGCCCTGAAGGACTGACCCGCCGGCCTGCGGGCCGGTGATCGACAACCTGTGAGCGACCCTCGCCCCGGCCCGCGCCGGGGCGAGGTCTTCTGCGCGCGAGCCAGGGCGGTCGCGAGGTGGAGGGCGTCACCGTGGCCGATGCGTTCCCGTCCCAGCTGATCGACGTCGAGTGGACCTGCAGCGGAGCCAACGGCGCCACCTGCACCCCAGCCGGTAGCGGGGACATCAACGACACCGCGGATCACCCGCCCTTGAGCTCCGCGATGTACACCGTGGACGCGACGGTGAACCCGCTGGTGCCGCCCGGCCTCCTCGTCAACACCGCCACCCTGGTCCCCCCGGTCGGCATCCCGAACCCGGACGGCACCAACAACAGCGCGACCGACAGCGGCACAGTGTTCGTGGATCCGATGCCGTTCGCAGACGGCTTCGAGCCGGGCGACACTTCGGCCTGGTCGGCGACCGTGCCGTGATCTAACAACACAGAGTGACCCAGGGGGGCGACTCCCCCTGGGCCGCGGACCTGAAGGAGAATTCGAGAACCACGGGTGCCACGGCCGACCGCCGTGGCACTTTCCTTTCAGCCTGAAGAGGACCGCTTTCAGCTGCCGGCAGCGGCCGCCGGCGGGCAGTCGCAGTCGGGGCAGCCGCGGTCGAAGACGATCTTCCACGCGCCGCCGGGCTCGCGCCGCCACACCGAGTTGAAGGTGCCGATCCGCTTCCCGTCGGGTGCGAAGACCGGGCCGGCGGTCAGGCCGAGGGCGCCCGAGTCGAGCACGGTGGCGACCTCGGGCTGCCACGAGAACGGCGCCGCTGCGCCCTCGAAGAGCGGCTTCCAGGCCGCCGCCACCGCGTCCCGGCCGCGCAGCTCGCTGTTCCGCCCGAAGAACACGGCCTCCACGGCCAGGAAGGACACGAAGGCCACGTGGTCGCGATCGGCCATGGTCCTGGCGAAGGCCTCCTCGGTGGCGCGCAGCTGGGCCGCGAGCTCGGCGTTGCCGGGCGGATCCGCTGCGAGCGCGGCCGCCGGCAGGCCGAGGGCCACGGTCAGGACGGCGGCGATCAGCGAGTTCGTCAGACGGTCACGCATCGACTCCTCCGTTGTCCACATCCATACGCGGCGAGGAAGCCCGGGTTCTGCGGGTTCGAGCGCGATCAGACGTCCCCACGCTCACCCCTCTTCGAGATCGTCCTCCCAGCTGTCGTCACCATCGGGGTGGTCGAGCGCCGAGGCGTCGGCCAGGCGTTCCTCGCGCCAGATCCTGAGTGCCTCGGCCACGATGTGCTCGTCGACCTCGTCGGGTGCGTCACCCCCGTACAGAAACGCCTCTGACACGAATCGTACCGGCTCGAGGGGGTCGATCATGAGCCAGGCAACCTCTCGCAGCTCCTCGAGCCGCTCCTCGGCAGCAGCCGTGCTGTAGGTGGACCGGGCGGAATCCTCGCGCGGGGTCCACCTCGCCGGCAGGATGGCGAGGCTGATCGTCTCTACCAGCCAGCGTTGATGATGACGCGCCTCCGGCGGGGCTGTCTCTCCCGGTGGCTGCCACTGGGAGACCGTCGAAATCCGCTTCATCAGCTTCGAGATCTTGGTGGCGTTGGTCCCCGCCCAGAGTGCGAGGCGGTGCACGTCCACCTCCTCCGGATCTATCTCCAGCGACATCAGGTACGCCACCGCGGCTGCCACAACCTGCTTCGGCGGGGCATCCGCCGGCAGAACTCCCGCCGCGATCGCGTCGCAGAGGAGAAGGTGGAGGCCACACTCGACGAGATCCGAGTCGTATGCAAGACCCCTGAGCTGTGCGGCGGCCTCGTGGAGCGGCTGCGGCAGCGGTTCATCTGCCACCATCCGCCGACGATCGTCGAGCAGGAGCCGCTGCCTGCTCCGCACGGCGTTGAGGATGAGGCCGCGTTCCAGGGCGTCGGCTACCACCTCGTCGTCCGGATCCTCGTCGTAGATCTCGCGCAGCCCGCGCAGGAGCTCCTCGACCTCGGCCACCCACTTGTCCAGTGCATCCAAAATCCGGATGTATGCCGGAAGCAGCCGGCGGAAGGAATGCCGGGCCGTCGCAGACTCTTGCGGATCGAGGACTTCTGCATCCGGCAGCTCGGTCAGCAGCTCGAGGGCGAGCCACTCGAGTTCCACGCTTTCGAGGGCCTCGACCAGAGGCGCGGTCACCTGGAAGCGGTGGAGGTTTGGCCAGGAGGAGAACCGGCCCATGGCTTCTTTCAGTCGATCCAGAGCCGCGGCGGCCACGTCCTCTGACAGGTCTTCCCCTTGCTCCTCGAGGTCCTCGAGCCGCAGGACCTCGCACACCGCATCGAGGAAACGGTGGACGTCGCCTCCACCCTTCTCGGCCTCGGGCAGCGGCTCACCCTCGAGCCACTCCTCCAAGAGGTCGCACGCTTGCTCGGCGAGCGCGATCTCGGCGTCATACCGGGTCGGATGTCCCACCACGCGTCCCTCGCCTCTCGCCATTCACCGACCTCCTCACGGTTTGCGGCTCGGCGCGACGCTTCTTTGACTGCCTGCTCGGGTCAGCCATCGTGCTCGGCAGAGCCCCGTGAGGCGGGAGTATGCCACACCCTCACTGTGCGTCCCGCTCGGCGCACCGTCACCCGCGATGTCCTCAGTGGCGTGTCGCGCTATTGCTTGCCGCGCTGAAGACGGATCGTTCGCGCCGCTCGGCGTCCTCCGGCCCGAGGAACGGCGAGAGACCCGGCTATCCCTTCGGGAGCTTCGGCATCGGCACGAAGCCGTCGAGTGCTTCGACCCGACTGAGCCAGGCGCGGACGTGCGGGTACCCGGCAAGGTCGACGCCGCCCTCGTCGGCCACGGCGAGGTAGCTGTAGCAGGCGACGTCGGCCAGGGTCGGGCCATCGCCGACCAGCCACGACCTCGACTCGAGGTGGCTGTTCATCACGCCGAGCAGCTGGTGGCTGGTGGCGAGCGCCTGCTCATAGTCGCCCGGCCGGCCGAACGCCTTGATGACCCGCGCCCGAGAGGGCCCGAGGTACACCGGCCCGGCGGCGGTCGCCAGCCACTCGTAGACGTGCGCCCGCGCGATCGGGTCGAGCGGGAGGAAGCTGCGATCGTCATCGTAGTTCTCGGCCAGGTAGAGGATGATCGCGACCGAGTCGCGCAGCACCACGTCGGCGTCCTCGAGCACCGGGACCTGGCCGAAGGGGTTCAAAGCGAGGTACTCCGGGGACTTGTGCGCCCCGCTCTTCATGTCGACCGGCTCGAGGTCGAGGTCGAGGCCGAGCAGGCCGCACATCAGGCGCACCCGGTGCGCGTGACCGGAGTACGTGGCGTCGTAGAGCTTCATCGTCGATCCCCTCCCGTTTCCGACCTGACAGACAATCAACGCAACAACGGCGACCCGCCGGGCATTCTGCGCTGCGCCTCGCGAGCGACCGCGCATTCGCCGGCAGGCGTCGGACACGGCGGCCGCGCGCAACTGAGGGGCCTCGCCCCCGTACTGTCTCATGTGGCGCCTGACTCAACCCATCGAACATCCTGGAGGGGGCATCCATGAAACGAGTCGCCGTTCTCGTCCTCGGTGCGTGTCTCGCCGTCGTCCCGGTTTTCGCCGCCGCTGCCGATGAGGAGTTGCCGTTCGAGGTCCAGCGGCTGAGCGACCGGGTGCTCGTGCTCAAAGAGCTGTCACCGTGGGAGAGCAACCACGTCGTCATCGTCAGCGCCGCCGGCCTGGTCCTGGTCGATCCCGGTCACTCGGCCGTGATGGGGCGCCTGATCCGCGAGGCGGTGGCCCGCGAGCTCGGCCGCGACAGCTTCGCCTACGTCATCGACACCCACGGACATTGGGGGCACTGCTGGGGCAACGCGGCGTTCCCCGAGGCGCTGGTGATCGGCCACCACAACGTGTCCCAGACCATGCGGGACGACGCCGCCAACCGCGAACGCCGGGCCGCGAACATGCGCGGACAGGCCGACCTCGCGTCGGCCCGGCTCGCCGCGCTCGACCCGGCTGGCGACGAGGCCCGCGCCGCCCGGCAGGAGCGGGACCATTTCGACCGCATCGCGCGCGGTCTTACCGAGGCCGGGTTCGCCGTCCGTCCGCCACAGCTGACGTTCTCGGACCACCTCCGCCTCGACCTCGGCAATCTCAGCCTCGAGCTGTCGTACCTCGGCCGCGGCCACTCCGACTCGGACATCACGATCCTGATCCCCGAGGAGAAGGTGCTGTTGCTCGGCTGCTTCTTCCTCGAGCAGGGGCCGCTACCGGTCTTCGGCATCGAGCCCGTGCTCGACCCGGACCGCTGGCTGGCGACCTTCGGCTCGGCTCTCGACCGCGAACCGCCGATCGAGCACGTGGTCCTCGGCCAGCACACGGTATGGTCCCGCCAGCAGCTCGCCGAGCTGCGCGACTACATCGCCTGGCTGTGGACCGGGGTCCAGGCGCTCGACGCCGAGGGGGTGGGCCTCGACGCGGCCGTGGCGCGGCTCCCGCTGACCACGCAGCTCGCCGGGCTCCGGCAGGCCGGGGTCAGCGAGGAGGATCTCGCTCGCTTCCACCGCGCCGAGGTGACCACGCTGTGGCGGCAGGTCAAGGAGTCGGCGGCGGCCGAGGTCGGGCGCGCCGTCAACGAGGGCGGCGCCGCGGCCGGGGTCGCCCGCTACCGCGAGCTGGTCGCCGCCAACGACCCCGACGTGTTCTTCGACGAGAACGAGTTCAACCTTCTCGGCTACCGGCTGCTCGGCGAGAGCCGGGTCGACGACGCGATCGCGGTGTTCGAGCTCAACGTCGAGCGCTTCCCCGGATCGTGGAACGTCTACGACAGCTTAGGCGAGGCGTACGCCGTCAAGGGCGACCGGGAGCGCGCGATCGAGCTTTACCGGCGCTCCCTCGAGCTCAACCCCGACAACACCAACGGCGTGCAAGCCCTCGAGCGGCTGGGCGCCGGAGCCAAGAGCTCCCGCTGAGGGAGGCCGCGACCGGGTCGAACGGTGGCGCGCGTCCATCGCCCTGCTCCTCAGCGAGCAGCCATGATCGGACGGTCAGGACATGCGCACGCGGCAACGGCGCCCGGCTCCCGAGGAACCCCTGACCCGGGCGCCGAGAGGCCTCCTCGGCGCAGGACTGAATGGCCGCCGGACGGTCCGCTTACTCAAAATGCGAAAACGTCGGTCCTGACACCTTGTATATCGGCTGGGCGTCACTCGATGGTGAAGGTCACCAGCTCGACCGGTACCGGCTCGCCCTCGACGATGAAGGGCAGGCCTAGCGGTGTCCCCAGGAAACTGTCGACAATCGGATCCCAGGACCCGGTCCACTGCAGGGCGTTGCCCGTCGTGGTCTGGCCGTCAATGGTCACCGGAGGCGCCCACGGGCCGGTGAAGGTGATGTCGCCGTCGACCTGCCAGTCCAGCCAGTAACTGCCCGGCGCCAGGATCGTGCCCACGGTCGCCACCGCCGACATGACCGGGCGCGTGGCGTCCGTGGGCTCAGACTCGAGCCGCCTGTAGATGTTGGCGAACTGGGTGCTAGCCAGCCGGTTGGTCGTCGTGTCGCCCCAGACCACGCTGCTGCCTCCCTGGCCGGGCTGACCGTTCCAGATCTGCAGGTTCACGGCCGTGATGGGCGACGGCGATGGCGGGGAGCCACCCATGTACGGAAGGAACGTGATTGTTGAGATGTCCCAACCACCGGCAGGGACCGTGAAGTCGTCGGCCGCTCGATACCCCCCCGCCAACGAGATGTTGAAGCCGCGACTGGTCAGTCCAACCGTGACGTCGCGCGCGAGGCTCTCGTCCGCCCCGCCAGGGCCGGTGCCGGGGCTGTTGACCAGCGGCCCATTGTCGAAGAGCACGACCTCCGGCGGGTTCCAGACAGGTCCCGGGGGACCGGCTGTCGCCGGGACGCCTCCCGAAGGACCGAGGTCCTCCCGAGTCTGCGCGCCGACGCCCAGCGCCATGACGACAGCGACCAGCAGCAAGCCAGATGCCTTTTTCATCGAACCCTCCTCTGAAAGGTCGTCGGACGAGACACTCAGAATCCCCAAGCCCCAAGTGGTCGCAGGCGAGGGACTGACGTTACCGAAACCACTGCTCGAGTTTACTACCAACTGTAACCGCCACTGGGGAGGCAAGGAGGAACTGGCTGGGGATCCTCGAGAGGGCGCCCACCCCTCACATCCCTCCCCGAGGCGCCGGCTGGCTTCCGGGTCGACGTCGTGGGGGCTGCGGTGAGTGTCACCGTCGATGCCCGGCCGAGGACATGCCGGGTGGCGAGGTCGGCGGCGCCCGTCCGGGGCAGAGCGGCACCTTGCATCCAGGGAGAGTGACGCACAGCTTCGTGCTAGCGTGGGAGGCCGCAGCTCTCGGCGGATCACGGAGGCGGGCATGCGGGTGACAACGAACGGCCATGCGCTGGCGGTCGAGGACGGTGGCAAGGGGCCCCCCCTGCTGCTGCTGCATGGCTTCCCGATGTCGTCGGCGATCTTCTCGCCGATCCGTCCGTTCGTCGAGCGGGCGGGCCGCCTCGTCACGATCGACCTGCGCGGGTTCGGGGCCTCGGACGCCCCGCCGGGATCGTACGACATGGAGTCCCTGGCCGACGACGTAGTGCGGTTGGCCGACCACCTCGGCCTTGCGCGCTTCGTGCTCGGCGGCCACTCGATGGGCGGCTACGTGGCGTTCCGGGTCGCGGCGAACCACCGCCGCCGGCTATCCGGCCTGATCCTCATCGACACCCGCGCCGCGGCCGACACGCCCGAGGGGGTCGAACGGCGGCGCGCGTCCATCGCCGCCATCACAGCGGGTGGTCGCGACGCCTTCCTCGATGCCTTCCTGCCCTTGCTCGTAGCGCCCGCGACTCGGGACCGCCGGCCGGAGGTCATGGAGCTGCTGCGCGCGATCGCGGCCGGGATCCCCGACCATGTCCTGATCGGCTGCCTCGAAGGCATGATGACCCGGCCGGACAGCCGCGGCCTGCTCGCGGGCCTCGACCTCCCGGCTCTCGTCATCCACGGCGCCGACGATGCGGTCATGCCGCCAGACGAGGCGCGGGCCCTCGCGCTCGCCCTTCCTCGCGGTCAGGTCTGTGTGGTGGCGGACGCCGGTCACACACCGACCCTCGAGCAGCCGGAGGTCGTCGGTGAGGCCATCGCCCGCTTCATGAGCGAGCAGCTCTGATCGGCCGCTGCCGACCAGCAGCGTCGGAGGCGGTCAGACGCCGGGCTGGCAGAAGCAGGAGGAGCGCAGCGTCGTGTCCGCGCCCTGCCACGCCTCGGCGAAGCGGGCCTCGACCTGCTCGGCCTCCGCGGTCTTCCCCTGCAGCCGCAGCGCCCGCCCGAGCCCGTACAGCGACCAGCCGTTTCCGGGCAGGCGCGCGAGGTCCTCGCGGTAAACCGCCTCCGCGTCGGCGAACCGGCGCTCCATGAGCAGGGTGGCGCCGAGGGCGTGGCGGATCGGCTGGATCCAATCCGGCGGCTCGTCGTAGCGAAGCTCGTCCTCGCGCGCCGCTGCCTCGTACAGGGCCGCGATCCCCTCGTCCTTCCTGCCTTCCCGGTAGAGGATCTCGCCCTCGACAAGCCGTTCGGCGACGTCCAGGATGTCGTAGGCGCGGTTGTTGCCGAATGTCGCGTCCTCGGCAACCGCCGCCCTCGCCGCGAGAAACGCCCGCTGCTCGGCGCGGGCCTCTTCGGGACGGCCGAGGGCCGCCAGCGCGACCGCCCGCGCGGCGAAGCGCATCGACCGGGTCAACGGGATGTACTCCGGCGGCTCCGGGTGGTCGAGGATCTCCTGCCAGCGGCCGAAGCGCATCAACACCTCGTACGGCATGGCGATGAAGCCGTCGGCCCAGCTCGCGTTCGCCTGCAGCCAGTCCTCCGGGATGTCGGCGACCATCTCCCGGATCGTGGTCAGGGCGACCTCGCTGCGGCCGATCATCATCGCGGCGTACGCCTTCATGTGGCGGTTGTGGGAGATGTAGAGGCGGTAGAAGTCGGGCGGCGCCGGGGCGAGCTCGCGGTAGGCGCGGTCGGCCTCGATGGCCTTGGTGTTGGCGGCGATGGCCGCCTCCCAGCGGCCGCGGCGGACGTCGATGTGCGACGGCATGTGCACCATGTGGCCGAGCCCGGGCATCAGGTCGCGGAGAGCGTCGGCGGCCGCGTCGGCGCGGCCCGGCTCGTTCGAGGCCTCGACGGCGTGGATGTAGAGGTGCAGCGCGAGCGGGTGCTGGGGGTGGCGCTCCAAGACATCGTCGAGCACCGCGACGATCCGGGGCGTCCACTCCTTGGGCTCGCCGGCCTGGGTCCAGAGGTCCCAGGGGTGGAGGTCGAGCAGGGCCTCGGCGTAGAGCGCACCGACGTCGCCGTCGCCGGGGAAGCGGCGGTGGACCTCGGCCATCGCATCGGCGAACGCCTGGTCGAGCGGCGCGCGGTCGGCCGGCTGCGGCGAGGCGTAGCGCACGGCCACGGCCTCGATCAGGGCGCGGTCCGGGCCATCCTCGAGCGACGATGCCAGCCGTACCGCCTCGCTCGCGGCGGCGAAGGCCGCTGCCTCACGCTGCGGAGGCACCGCCGGGTTGTTGATGTGCGGCCCGTTGGCGTACGCGATCCCCCACTGTGCCATGGCGCAGCCCGGATCGAGCTCGGCGGCGGCCTGAAATGACCGGATCGCCTCATCGTGGTTGAACGCGTACAGGAACGCCAGACCCTGGTCGAAGTACTGCTGGGCCTCGGCGGAGGCGGTCTCCACCGGGCGGCGGTGCTCCCCGGTGCCTGCGAACAGCGGCTCGCTCGCGGTCGAGGTCGAGGTCCCGGTCTCGGCGGCGCCGCAGGCGCCAAGGACCCCGATGCACGTAACGAAAAGGCACGTCCAGCCGAGCCGGCTGAGAATCCCGGTCCCCATCATGTCACCCTCCATGCCGCGCCTCGCAGCGGGACGTCGGGCGACACGAGAACGGGGCTGCCCGACCCGGAGCGGTTGTCGACGCTGCAAGCCGGCGATTTTCCCCTTCAAGCCCGGGGAGAGGGCCGCCTATTCCGGCGGCCCACCGGATCAGAGGCACCGAGCCGAGTCCGGCAGGATGCCAGAGGCAGGCAAGATGCCCGCCCCACTAGGCATGGCGGGCAGGATGCCCACCCCACAAAGGACGCAGGTTCGATCAGCCGTCGGTCGCGGCGGCGTCCTCGCCCTCGGCGCCGGGCTCGACGTCGAGGCCGGGCCCGAGCAGGCCGCCGAGCAGGGGCCCGAACAGGCCCTGGAGCTTCTGGTCGAGCTGCTCGGCCGTCTCGACCGCCTCGAGCTCAGTCAGCATGGCGTCGGCCATGCCGATCAGTGCCATCGCCTGCGCCGAGCCCTGCGCGACCTCCTCGTCGGTGAGCGAGGCGAGCTTCTCCCTGGCCGCGGCGACCTTCACGTCCCAGTCAGCGGCCATCTCGGTCGGCACCCAGCGTCCTTCGACCCTGGTCAGCGGCAGCTCCTCGGGCTCCTCGCCCGGCGCGGTCATCCGCACCGTCGCCTGGTCGCCGTCGCGAGAGACGAGCTCGACCTTGGTTTGCTGCAGCTTGCTCGCGAACTCGCGTTCGTAGGCGTTGTCGCCGCGGGCCTTCGAGACCTCGGCGGCCTGGCTCATGAGCTGCCGGCCGGTGGTGGCCAGGTAGCGCTCCCAGTCGATGGTCTTCAGCGTCTCGAGCCGCGTCACGTCGCTTCCGAAGAAGCTGTCGAGCACGCTGACCACCGAGTCCCAGCCATCCTCGACCCGACGGCGATCGTCACCCGTCGCCTGCAGCATCTCGCTCTCCAGGAAGAGCGCCCTCTTGTCGCGCAGGATCCCGGTCGCCTTGCGGCCGAGGCCGAAGGCCGCGTCCCAGACCGCCGGGTCCATGCGGCCGGCAAAGGCATGGGTCAGCTCGGTGATGTCTTTCTGGTACCTCGGCGGCAGGGCCTGCCAGAGCACCTCGGGGTGGCGGTCGGCAACGGCCGCTGTGACCGCCCGGACGGTGCCGTCCGGTGTGTCGGGGATATCGACCGCCAAGGCCGGCGCGGCCATCGTGGCCACAACGGCGGCGAGGACGAAAACGAGCGGCAACTTCTGATACGGAGTGTGATGCACGTGGAGCCCCTTTTGCGACGTCGTCGCGGTCATTCTCGCACACGCGAGCCCGGCTGCGAACAACCCCGCCGCCGCGGCGTCGCGGGCGGGAAGGCCGAGGCAGGCAGGATGCCCCAGGGCAGGCTGGAAGCCGGCGCTACCACGGGCACCCGCGCTCTCGGCAGATCGAACGAACAGGCGACAGGCGCCTAGGATGGCGGCCTGGTCGTCGGTCGTGCCGCGAGGGCAGGTAGACTCTGCTGGTGGTGGCAGCTGAGGCCCTGATCATCGTGGTCGCGGCAGTCGCGATCTTCGAGCTCGCCGAGCACGTGGTGATCCCGATTGCGGTGGCGGTCGCCGCCCGCAGGCGGCGACCCATCACCGGTGCCGAGGGCATGGTCGGCAAGGTCGCTGAGGTCACGCGCTGGAGCGGGACCGAAGGGACAGTGCGAGTCGACGGAGAGCTCTGGCGCGCGGAGAGCCGTAGCCCGCTGGCGGCCGGCGACCAGGCAGTCGTCCGCGCCGTTCGCGGGCTGACCCTCGAGCTCACTGCGAAGCGCTGAACCGGACAAGCCGTGCCCCCGCCGCGTAGGGTGCCAGAAGCAGCCCACATGGCTGCGCTACCAGGCGACATGCAGGCAGGATGCCTGCCCCACAAGATCAGTGCCGGTGCGAGCGGCGGCGGGCGGACAGGCTCGCCAGGCCGCGCCCGTTGTCGCGGTCCGCCGACGACTGCCGTTCGACGGCGAAGGCAGCGAGGTGGACGAGGCGGTCGTCGCGGACCAGCCCGCCGCCGACCAGGCCGTCGGCGGAGAGGCGGACCGTGGTACCGAGGCCGACCGCGGGATAGCTCTCGACGGCCGCCATCGCCGCCGCGTCGAGAAAGGCGCGCGCTCTCTCCTGATCGGCGCCGTTGCCGTCACCGACGCGAATGGCGTCGACCGCGTAGCTGCGCACCAGCTTGGGGAGCATCGCCCGCAGGGTCGCGCCGTGGGCGAAGAGGTCAAAGCCAGCCGGCGCGCCGCCGATGGCGAACAGGGCGCCGACCTGGCGCTCGACCGGCCGGAGGGCGGCGACGAACTCGTCAATGCGGGGGCGGTGGCTTTCGAAGATGTCACTCATCGCGCGGGTCGGCGAGTGCACGCCGAGGCACCGCGCGGCACAGCCGATGTCGTCCCACACCCGTCCCTGGTCGGCGTGCGCGACGCCCTCGTGGTGGATGTGGTAGCTCACCGTGGCCGCCTTGGCGGCCCGCCCGCTCGCCATGTGCACCCGCTCGGACACCTCGGCGTCCCGGGTCGCGTAGTGCCAGCGGCCGGCCTCGACGCAGGTCACCGGGATCACGATCGTGGTTCGGGGCGGCGCCAGGATGGTCAGGTTGGTGGTGCGGTTCTGCTTGGCGCCGACCAGCTCCTCGCCCTCGAAGATCAGCACCGGCAGGTCGGCCGAGTTGCTGAACTTCAGCTCGGGGACGTGGCCCGACTCCGAGACCTCGGTGACCCGCGCCACGCCGGAGCGCAGGGCCTCGCCGAGCAGCAGATAGTCGACGCCGCCCTCTGAGGAGGCCAGCAGTGGCAGCATGGCCAGGCTTCCGTGCTGCTGCGCCTCGCCGATCTCCATTTCTTTCAGTGATTTCTGAATCGATTCCATGAGCACCTCCCAAAGTCGACAGGATATTGTCGCTAATTGACAGTATAATAACACTGTCATCAAAAGTCAACAGGATTTGACAGTCGTTTCCAAGGCCGTTAGATTGAAGTCACGATGTGGGAGGAACGCACCTACACCATGGAGGAGATCGAGCGCGAGACCGGGCTCGACCG
>Ga0316622_100002998_pt1 | contig 11897 bp, 9 predicted proteins | sample OWC_Aug_OW2_C1_D_FD_207646 | JGI IMG/M metagenome (GOLD analysis project Ga0316622, IMG submission 207646) | Wetland soil microbial communities from Old Woman Creek delta, Ohio, United States - OWC_Aug_OW2_C1_D5_C | ecosystem: Environmental > Terrestrial > Soil > Wetlands | place: USA: Ohio... | reverse complement strand
CGAGGGCCTGCCGGAGCAGGTGCAACGCGACCCGCGTGTGCTCGAGGCCTACCTCGGCGGCATCGACGAGAAGGACGCTGCCTGACATGGCCACCGAGCGCGTCCTCGAAGTGCGCGACCTGTCGGTGGCCTACGGCAAGGTCGAGGCGGTATCGAACGCCAACCTCGACGTCGAGGCCGGCCAAATCGTCACGGTGATCGGTCCGAACGGGGCTGGCAAGACAACGCTGCTGGCCGCGATCATGGGCGCCTTGCCTTCCCACGGCACCGCGCGCGGTGTCGTGCGCTTCGGTGGCGTCGTCGAGCCCAGGCCATCGGTCGAATCGATGGTGGCGCGCGGCATGACGCTGGTGCCGGAAAAGCGCGAGCTCTTCGGCGAGATGACGGTCGAGGACAACCTGGTCCTGGGTGCGTTCCAGCGCTACCGCTCCGGCCAGCGCGATCACCCGCAGACCATGGGCGAGGTCTACACCCTGTTCCCGCGCCTGCAGGAGCGCCGCACGCAGCTCGCCGGCACGCTCTCCGGCGGCGAGCGACAGATGCTCGCCGTCGGCCGCGCGCTGATGGCCAAGCCGAAGTTGCTGATGCTCGATGAACCGTCGCTCGGACTGGCGCCGCGGATCGTGCGCGAGATCTTCCACATCATCGTCGAGCTGAAGCGCCGCGGCGTGTCGATCCTGCTGGTCGAGCAGAACGCCCGCGCCGCGCTGCAGATTGCTGATTACGCCTACGTGCTGGAAACCGGCGAGTCGGTGCTGGACGGGCCGGCGAGCGCGCTGGCGAACGACCCGCGCGTGATCGAGAGCTATCTGGGGCTCGGCCAGAAGCATTGAGCCGACGTGTCTCATCGCCAATCTTTCGAGAGGTGCAGATGACCGCGATGACACTCCAGTCTTTCGAGCAGTGGCTCAAGCGTTATGGCGAGGCGTGGGTCGCGGGCGACCCGGACGCAGTGGTGGGGTTGTTCTCGCCCACCGCCGCGTACTACGAGACGCCATTCGACGCCCCGATGGTCGGTGCAGGCGCCATCCGTCAATACTGGACCGATGGCGCGAAGAACGCGCAGACCAACGTGCGCTTCGAGGCGACGCCGATCACCTTCAACGACAGAACGGGCTACGCAAGGTGGCGCGCGACGTTCGAGCGGGTCCCGTCCGCCGTGGCGGTCGAGCTTGACGGCGTCCTTGCGGCGACGTTCGATGACCACATGCGCTGTGAAGAGTTCAGGGAGTGGTGGCATCGGCGCGAACGTTGATCCGCTACTCCCGTAATGCCCCTTCACACGGTGAGGTCCGCCAAGGCAAATACGCGGGCGCGGCAGCGTGCCCACTGACGGTCAAAGCGCCCGACCGTGGCTCCTCTTGGTGTATCGTCGGCCGTGCGTTGGGGGTACCGCCGAGCGCGGCGGTTGAGAGAGTCCCCGGAACCTGATCCGGTTCATACCGGCGGAGGGAAACGCGGCCTCAGGCGCCGTTCCCTCCCTTCGAGGAGTACAGCATGAGCGCCAATCCCAAGTTCATCGCAGCAACGGCACAGGTCGACGAGGCCGCCGTCAAGCCGCTGCCCAAATCGCGCAAGGTCTACGTGCAGGGTTCGCGGCCCGATATTCGCGTGCCGATGCGCGAGATCACGCAGAGCGACACTCCGACCGCATCGGGCGTCGAGAAGAACCCGCCGCTGACGGTGTACGACACCTCAGGGCCGTACACCGACCCCAGCGTGAAAATCGACATCCGTTCCGGACTCGAGTCGCTGCGCGCCGGCTGGATCGACCAGCGTGACGACACCGAAGATCTTGGTGGCCCCAGTTCGCGCTTCGGTGTCGAGCGGCTGACCGATTCCAAGCTAGCCGAACTGCGCTTCAACCTGCACCGCAGCCCGCGCCGTGCGCGCGCAGGCGCCAACGTCACGCAGATGCACTACGCGCGCCGCGGCATCGTGACGCCGGAGATGGAGTACATCGCGATCCGCGAGAACCAGCGCGCCGAGCAGTTCGCCGAAATGCTGCAACGTCAGCACCCGGGGATGAGCTTCGGTGCCAGCCTGCCGAAGCTGATCACACCCGAGTTCGTGCGCGACGAAGTGGCGCGCGGCCGCGCGATCATCCCGGCGAACATCAATCACCCGGAAACCGAGCCGATGATCATCGGGCGCAACTTCCTGGTGAAGATCAACGCCAACATCGGCAACTCGGCGGTCACGAGCTCCATCGGCGAGGAAGTCGAGAAGATGACCTGGGCGATCCGCTGGGGCGCCGACACGGTGATGGATCTGTCCACCGGCAAGCACATCCACGAGACGCGCGAATGGATCCTGCGCAACTCGCCGGTGCCGATCGGCACCGTGCCGATCTACCAGGCGCTGGAGAAGGTCGACGGCAAGGCCGAGGACCTCACCTGGGAGATCTTCCGCGACACGCTGATCGAGCAGGCCGAGCAGGGCGTCGATTACTTCACGATCCACGCCGGTGTGCGGCTGCCGTACATCCCGATGACGGCGAAGCGCATGACCGGCATCGTCTCGCGCGGTGGCTCGATCATGGCCAAGTGGTGCCTGTCGCATCACAAGGAGAGCTTCCTGTACACGCACTTCGAGGAGATGTGCGAAATCATGAAGTCCTACGACGTCGCCTTCTCGCTCGGCGACGGTCTGCGCCCGGGCTCGATCTACGACGCCAACGACGAAGCGCAGATGGCCGAGCTCGCGACACTCGGCGAGCTGACGCAGATCGCCTGGAAGCACGACGTGCAGGTGATGATCGAGGGACCGGGCCATGTGCCGATGCACATGATCAAGCACAACATGGACGAGCAGCTGCGCCTGTGCCACGAGGCACCGTTCTACACGCTGGGCCCCCTGACCACCGACATCGCGCCGGGCTACGACCACATCACCAGCGCCATCGGTGCAGCGATGATCGGCTGGTACGGCACCGCGATGCTTTGCTACGTCACGCCCAAGGAGCACCTCGGCCTGCCGAACAAGAAGGACGTGAAGGACGGCATCATGGCCTACAAGATCGCCGCGCACGCGGCCGATCTTGCGAAGGGCCACCCGGGCGCGCAGCTGCGCGACAACGCGCTTTCAAAGGCGCGCTTCGAGTTCCGCTGGGAAGACCAGTTCAACCTCGGCCTCGACCCGGACACCGCGAAGGACTTCCACGACGAGACGCTGCCGAAGGACGCGATGAAGACTGCGCACTTCTGCTCGATGTGCGGCCCGCACTTCTGCAGCATGAAGATCACGCAGGACGTGCGCGACTATGCCGAGAAGGTTGGTGTCAGCGCGGAGACTGCACTCGCCCGGGGCATGGAGGAGAAGTCCGTCGAGTTCGTGAAGAAGGGTGCCGAGGTCTATCAGCGCGCCTGACGCTCAAAAGGAAGTCGAGCCCGATGGAGTTGTATTCGTGGCTGGCCGGGGCGGCCGGGGTTATGGCGGTCCCTGTCCACCCAAGGGTCCTAGCCTCAAGAAGCCGCACCGTTACATCTTCACGGTGTTCGCGCTGAAGGTCGACAAACTCGGCCTCGGCCCCGATTCTTCCGGAGCGCCGGTGGGCTACAAGCTGAACGCCAATGCGCTGGGCAAGGCGACTTTCACGGGTCGCTACGGGCGCTGACGCTAGGGGAACCCGCGTCGGCGGCTGTCGTTCCCGACTCCTCGTTTCAACACAGCCGCGAACAGCACCGCCCGTAGGGGTGTTCGTGGGCGCTCGTTCACCAGCTATCCGTCGGAAGAATCGTTGAATCTCTCCGGGAATCTACCCTTTTGAAGGGATTACCCAATTCAGGGTATGCTAATTTGGCTGCAGAACAACGATCCAAGAGAACTACGTGCTGTACGAGGAGAGTGGTACCCGGGGGCGCGCGGGTGGTGCTCGCAAAGTCCCCGAGCGCGCGACTGAGGAGTCGCGCACCAATGGAACGGTGGTCACGACGGCACCCGGGGTACTGCCCCTGCCGGTGCTGCTCGTCACGTCCAACGTTCCCTTCGCCGAACGTCTGCGTCGCGGCTTGAGCGCATCTTCAGGGATCGCGCTCACGGTCCGCGGTGCGCCGCACACGAAGACGCCGCTGGCTCACCTGGCGGCCGAGACAGGCGCGCGGCTGATCGTCGTGGATTCCGACCTGTTCGCGAAGGGACTGGTGGGGCTCTCGTTCCCCGCCGACCCGGAGGGGACCGGTCCCGAAGTCCTGCTGCTGTTCGACAAGGTCGGCGAACCGGCGGTGCAACTGTCCCTGCTCAGCCGCGCGCATGGGTGCATGGAGTTCGGCATCTCGACTGAGGACTTCGCGCATGCCGTCAATGCCGTGGCCCATGGTGGCGAGCTGTGGTTCCCGCGCTGGATGATGGAGCCGTTCTTCGACATGGCGCTGGCCGCGATGGTGACCGCCGGCCCCGCGAAGCAGGAGGCGGGCTCGGCGCTGACCGAACGCGAAGTCGAAGTGCTGCGCCATGTGCAGCGTGGCCTGACGAACAAGCAGGCCGCCGAGAAGCTCGGTATCAGCCCGAACACCGTCAAGAAACACCTGCACAACGCGCTGATGAAGCGCGGCATCCAGCGGCGGCGCCAGCTCTTCGAATAACGCACGGGCGCACCGAGGTGCGCCCTGCGGTTGCTACGGCCGCGACCGCGCCAGCCAGCTGTCGATTTCCTCGATGTTCATGCGGTTCAGCGCGCCGCTCTGCACGCGCAGCACCGTGAAGTCGCGGATGTAGTCGTAGCGCGCCTTGGCGTGGTCCGAACGGGACTTGATCAGCCGCCGGCGCGCGATCAGCACGTCGAGCACCGTCGTGACGCCAACCTCGAAGCTGCGCTGCTGCGCTTCGACCAGCTTCTCCAGCGCTTTGACTTCCTCGCCGGTGGAGCCGATGCGCGCGTTGCTGGCCTGTGCACTGAGGAACGCCGACCGCACCTTGCCCTCGATCTCGCGCCGCGTGGCCTCGTACTGCTCGCGCGAGATTTCGTACTTGGCCGTGGCCTCGCGCACCGACGCCTGCACGCGCCCGCCCTCGAAGATCGGTATGTTGAGCTCGACCCCGATCGTGCCGACGCGGTAGGCGGGTGCCGGGCGGTTGTCGTAGCCCTGGTCGGAATAGGTCTGCGAGCCGGCCAGCGCCACTGTCGGTATGTGTTCGGCCTTGCTGCTGTCGATCAGGCGTTGCGACGCCGCGACGGCGCTTTCGAGTGCGAGAAGGCTCGGATTGCCGGACACCGAGTCCGCCACCCACTGCGACTCCGACCCCGGCACCCGCGGCAACGTTTCGCGCACCAGCGGCAGCACGTAGGTGACCGGCACGCCGGTCGTCTCGCGCAACCGTTCAAGCGCAATGGCGCGGGCGTTCGTCACCTCGATCTCGCGCGTCAGCAGGCCCTGGTAGTACGCCTCCACCTCGTAGAGGTCGGTCACCTTGACCATCTGCTTCTCGCGCATGAAGCGCAGCCGCTTGAGCTGCGACTCGATCGCTTCCTTCTCTGAATTGAGATAGACGATGTCGTCCTCGGCCTGCAGCACCAGCAGGTAGCGGTCGATGATCTCGCCACCGAGGGCGATCTCCGCCGCCTGCCGTTCCTGCTCGCTCTGCGTGACCGACGTCTGCGCGCCGCGGAGCCGGTAAAACGACGCCAGGTCGAAGAGCGGCTGCCGGCCGATAATCGCGCCGCGCTTGCCGCTGTATTGCTCGGTGCCGAGGACGCTGAATTCGGTGTACTCATTCCAGTCGTACTGGCCCATCGCGCTGATCTGCGGTAGCAGCCGTGAGCGCGCCATGTCCTTCTGCGCCTTGGCCTGGTCGACGCCGAACGCCCGGCTGCGCAGTGCCGGATTGGTGATCAACGCATTCTCGTAGAGCTGCAGCAGCCCTTGGGCGGTGGCTGCCGGCGCAACGGCCACGAGCGCGGTCAACAGCAGGGCACGCGCAATCTGCGGCAACCGCATGGCTCAGTCCTCGATGAAGGAACGGGCGACCGTGTTCCGGATCGGGTCGATCAGGTAACCGAAGAGCGTCCGCTCGCCGGTGTTGATCAGCACCTCGGCCGGCATGCCGGCCACCAACTCCAGCTTCTGGCGCTTGAGGTCTTCGAGGCCCTGCGGCGAGATCTCCACCCGCGCCAGGTAGTACGGCATTTCTCCGCGTGCATCGCTCTTGTCCATCAGCCGGTCCGCCGACAGCGCGATCAGTTTGCCGTCGACCTTGGGGGTGTCGCGCGTCTTGAACGACGAGAAGCGGATCTCCGCGGTCTGGCCCTTCTGCACCCGGTCGATGTCGATCGGCGACACCTTCGCCTCGACGATCAGGCGTTCGTCCTTCGGCACGATGTCCATCAGCTTCTCGCCGGGGCGGACCACGGCGCCCAGCGTGTGCACGGCGAGGTCAAGCACCGTGCCGGACTGCGACGCGCGCACCACCGTGCGCGTGACCGTGTCCTGCACCGCCTGCACCTTCTCGCGCAGTTCGTACAGCTGGCCCTGCACCTCGGCGAGTTCCTTCGCGACCTCGCGCTGCAGTTCCTTCTGCAGCTGCAGGATCTTGAGCTTGGTCTCCGAGATCTGCAGCGCGGTCGCAGCCATCGTTTGTTCAAGTTCGCCGAGCTGACCTTCGCTCTGCGCGAGATTGCGCTCGAGTTCGCGCACCTTCTGCTTTTCGGCGTAGCCCTCCTTGACCAGCGCCTCGAAGTCGCCGAGCTCGGTCTTGAACGAACTCACCAACCGCTCGCGGCTGCCCTTTTGCGAGCGCAACCCGACGACACGCGCTTCCAGCTGCCCGACCTGCTGCTGGTAGAGCCCGATCTCCCCGTCGTAGGCGCCCTTGCGGGCACGGAACGTCTGGTTCTGCACGCGCATGGCTTCCTGCACGCGCTCGTCCTTTTCGTTCTTCAGCAGCTCCGGCGGATACGTCACCTTGCTCGCGCCGTCGCGCTGCGCGATCAGCCGCGCTTCGCGTGCGAGCGTGACGTAGTACTGCCCGCGCAGCACCTCGAGCTGGCCGCGCGACTGCGTGTCGTCCATCGTCAGCAGCACCTGGTCCTTCTCGACCGCCTGCCCGTCGCGCACCTCGATCGACTTCACGATGCCACCCTCCAGGTGCTGCACCGTCTTGCGGTAGCTCTCCACGCTGATGAAGCCCGGCGCGTGCGCCGCGCTCGACAGCGGCGCCAGCACGGCCCACGTGCCGAAGCCCCCGAAGACCACGAGCACGATGATCAGTCCGAGATGGCGCAGCCGGCGATCGTCGACAGGCGCATGCTCCGGGGCAGCGCTAGCCGATTGAACGGGGGAGTTGATGACGTCCATTGTTGTTACTTCGCAGGTGCGGCGGCCTGGGCCTGGCCCATCGCGGGCGCCGCGGCGGCTCCGCCTCGCCCGATCGCCTTGGGACCTTCCTTCAGCACCGCCATGACCTTGTCGCGGTCGCCGTAGACCGCGATCTGCCCCTCGACCAGCAGCAGGATCTTGTCGGCAATCGATAGCACGTTCGGGCGGTGCGTGACGATGATGATCGTCCGGCCCTGGCGCTTCAGGTCCTCGAGCGTCTTCATCAGCGCGGCGTCACCGTCCTGGTCCAGGTTGGAGTTCGGCTCGTCGAGGACGATCAGCTTCGGGTCGCCGTACAGCGCGCGTGCGAGCCCGAGTCGCTGGCGTTGCCCGGCCGAGATCACGTTGCCAATGAGGCGCGTGTCGTAGCCCTCTGGCAGCTTCAGGATCATCTCGTGCACGCCTGCGGCCTGTGCTGCGGCCACCACTTGGTCGGAGTCGATCTCCCCGAAGCGGGCAATGTTCTCGCTCACCGTGCCATCGAGGAGTTCAACGTCTTGCGGCAGGTAGCCGATGTGCCGGCCGAGCGCGACACGGTCCCACTGCTCCAGCTCTGCGCCGTCGAGCCGGATTGTTCCCGCAACAGGCTTGTAGACACCGAGGATCGCGCGGGCGAGCGTTGACTTTCCTGCAGCGCTCGGGCCGATCACCGCCAGCGTGGTTCCCGCATCGATAGACAGGCTGACGTTCTTGATGACCGGTGCCGCGGCTCCGGGCGGAGTGACCACGATCTTCTCCAGCGAGAGTTCGCCCTCGGGCGGGGGCAACGGCATCGGCGGCTCGCGCCTGGGTGTGGTCCCGAGCAGAGCGTCGATGCGTGCGTAGGCCTCGCGCGCGCCAACGAAACCGCGCCACGTATTGATCATCAGGTCCAGAGGTGCAAGTGCCCGACCAAGCAGGATCGAGCCCGCGATCACCATCCCCGGGCTGATTTCCCGCCGGATGGCGAGGAACGCGCCGAGCCCGAGCACCAGCGTCTGGATGGTGATTCGGAACGTGCGCGATGCCGATGAGATAAGACCCGCCCTGCGGCTCGCGCGCGAATGCAACGCCAGCACCTTGTCTTGCTTCTGCTGCCAGCGCTCGCGCATGCGCGGCAGCATGCCCATCACCTCGATGACCTCCGCATTGCGCAGGTTGCGCTGCGTGTGGTTGCCAGCCTCCAGCGAGTGCTGGCCGGCCTCCTTGAAATCCTCACGGGTCGACATCTCGTTCCAGATTGCCAGGCCGAGCAGCACGAACGCGGAAACGACCGCCGCTACGCCGAACATCGGGTGGAACAGGAACATCACCGCGATGTAGATCGGCAGCCACGGCGCATCGAAGAACGCAAAGAGCCCCGGTCCCGTGAGGAACTGCCGCAGCTGCATCAGATCACTCAGCGGCTGTGCAGTCGCCTGCTTGCCGCCCGAGTTGAGCGACTGAAAGAACAGCGAGTCGAACACTCGTCCGCCAAGTATGTGGTCGAGCTTCGTGCCGGCCACGATCATGATCTGTGCCCGTACCCACTCCAGCCCGCCCATCACGATGAACAGGAATATCGCGATCAGCGTGAGCATAAGCAGCGTCGATTCGCTGCCGCTGGTGAGCACGCGATCGTAGATCTGCAGCATGTAGATCGCTGGCAGCAACAACAGCAGGTTCACGAACAGGCTGAAGAAGCCGGCCGCGAAGAACGAGCCGCGGCAGGCCTCCAGCGCCTTGCGAAGGTCCGACTCGGCAAAGCTGGCGCTGGAATGAGAAACGGGCGGCATGGAGCGGGTGCTGAAGTGGCCTGCGAATACTAACGGCGCCGCGGCGATCAGCCCGCCGCGGTGGCGCGCTGACCCGACCTGCGGCAGGGTTCAGCGCGCATGGCGACGCCAGAATGGCTCAGTTGGGCTTGCCCTTGGTGGACGCGGATTGCGTCGCCAGGCCCTTCATGTGGGCTTCAAGCTGCCGGGTGAGTTGCATCGCGGCATCGACCCCGAGCACGACGCGGCAGGCGAGCCGCCCATTGATCGACTCCGGCATCTTGCCGCCGGACTTCGCGAGCCGTGCGAGCGAAGGCAATGTGGCTGGTTCGAGGAACCCGAAATCCAGGAACACCATGCCCGGCGCGCCCTGCACGGTGGTGAAGTTGGAGAACACGGGCTGGTCGGAATGCTCCACGGCCTGCAGGCGCAGTCCCAGATGCAGCGGTTGCGCGGCTGCGGTTTCGTTCGTCGATGGGTCCTTCTTGTCGTTCATCTTTCGGTCCTTGGAGAAGTGACTGGCCCGGATCCAATATCCGTCGTAGCAGCCTAGTGCAGCGCGCCGGAAAAGGGGTGCGCGGCGTCAAAAAAACCGCCGGCCTGTGGCCGGCGGTCTTGGGCTTCCGACTGACGGACAGGCCGGGCAACTGCTCCCCGGCCGCTCAATCAGCAGTTACGGCACCATCATGAAGAAGCCGCCATTGTCGCCGTCCCAGGCGTAGACGAAGCCGTCGATCGCGCCGGTGTTGTTGTACTCATCCAATTGCTGATGGATGGTGTTGCCTGCCAGGATATCTTCTTCCGTTTCGGCCAGGAAATCGCCACCGTCGCCGTTGTAGTTCACGTTCCACGAAGACCCACCGCCTGCAGCGACCTTGCTGCTGTGGATCGGGTTTCCAGTGAGGTTGCCAACTAGGCCAGTCGTCATCTGCAGCCAGTCGATCCCTTCGTCAAGGTAGAACTTGGGATCCTGCACCCCGCCCATCACCGGATCGGAGTCAGCTCCTTCGATGGGGTTGCCCGCGAGGAAGTTGAGCCACGTGGCGATCACATCCCGCCCGAGGACAAACTGCATGTCCTGCATATCCTTCTGCGAGGCGTTGAGGATCTTCACCGCGTCCGTCAGCGACAGGAAGATCGTGTCTTCCCCGGTGGAGAAGCCGTCAAGGTTGTAGTCGCCGATCAATAGCCCCTTCGATCCATACGTGCCCACAATGTTCGCAAGGCCGAACTCGTCGTAGTACGGGGACAACAGCAGGTCGCTATCCGGGAAGTGCGTCTGACCTGCCTGGTTCGGCACAGAAGTGTCGCCGTCCCAGAAGTCCTGCCAGGTCTTCTGTCCCCAGAAGCCCGGAGTCCGGACGCCCGGTCCTTCGACACCGAAGTAGTGCGCAAGATCGCAGTCACTGACGTCTTGTCCCTGCGGGCCCTCGCCCGTTGCCTCTGCCTTGTTGACATGCTGGCCGTCTTCCCAGGGCCGTGTGAGATACGCGGTCACGCTGTCGCCCGGCGCCAGATCATCAACCTCTCCATCGCCGTCCAGGTCCTGCAACTCAGGGCCGGACAGGAGAATCGGTTCGATATCAAGTCCGTCCTTGCCATCGTCGTCCGTCAGCGCGACGTTGTACAGCGTCACGTTGCCCGTGTTCGTTACGACGAACTTGAATTGCACCAGTTGCCCATCGTGGGCGTATAGGATCTGCGGGCCCGTCGGGCTGTCGGCGTCGACGTCGACACCATTGACGACAACGTACTTCTCGACGTCGATGGCGACCAGGCGGGTGACGGCCGTGCAGTCGGTAGCGCTCTGGGGCGGTGTTGTCTGGGCCGTGTCAACCCAGACCGTGTTGCAAAGGTTTTCGCCCATTCGGTATTCGATCAGCACTGACTGCTCGATGCCCGCTGAACTCGTCGGAACTACCAGTATCGCAACGTCCTGACCGAATCCGGGTACGAATCCCTCGCCGTTCAACTGCGCGAGATCGATGATGTAGTTTGCCTTGTCAACGGTCCAACCGCTCCCAGCAAGGCCAGCGGTGCTTTGCTCGTCCTCGAGCAGACCCCATATCGCACGCTGCACATCGCCATACGTAATCAGCCCGTCCGGCGACGCCTGACCAACGAAGTCCTGGTTGATGATCCAGTTGACGAGATCGAGGTTTTCCGGCTTGTCGACAATCTGCTCGATAAACGGAGTCGGGGGAAGAACGAGAACTGGCAAGTCGTCGAGCTCGTACGTCGAATAGAACATCGAGTTGAAGAACGAGCCCGGTCCTATGTCGCGGTCGTTGTCGGCGCACCACGCGTTGTACAGTCCGTCGAACACAGTGTCGTTGCCATTATTCAGCGTGTTGTCGCCGATCTGCACGCCCCAATAGCTCAGGCTGCCGGCACTTGGATTGCTGAGCATCTTGCTGACGCCTGAGGTCGGCAGGATTGCGTTGACAGCAGTGACACCGCCATCCATTTCGGCCTGGGTCACGACGTGGGTGGCCGTGTAAGTCCAAACCTCGCCGACGTCGAGCAGGCCGTTGTTATTGTCGCCCGTCCCGCCTGTCTCAACCGGTCCGACCAGCATCGCGAACGGGTCGCTCACCTGCACGCCGGTCAGCGTCTGATTACCGGTGTTGGTAACCACGATCGAGTAGTTGATGATGTCGCCCGCGCTGTCGACCGTCCATTCGCCGGTTTCTTCGTCAAAATCACCACCATCCACCGAGGTAAACTGTTTTTCGACTTTGAAGGCCGGGTTCTGCGGCAGCAGCACGTCTTCGTCGTCGTCATCCGGCTCCGACTCGTCGGAGTCGGCCAGCGCCACGTTGAAGAAGTGGCCGGCGTCGATGTCGTCCTG
>Ga0316622_100002995_pt1 | contig 11905 bp, 10 predicted proteins | sample OWC_Aug_OW2_C1_D_FD_207646 | JGI IMG/M metagenome (GOLD analysis project Ga0316622, IMG submission 207646) | Wetland soil microbial communities from Old Woman Creek delta, Ohio, United States - OWC_Aug_OW2_C1_D5_C | ecosystem: Environmental > Terrestrial > Soil > Wetlands | place: USA: Ohio... | reverse complement strand
GGCGGGCGGGGCCGTCCCGGCGGGAGGGGGTGGCTCGGTGGGCAGGGGTGGTTCGGTGGGCAGGGGCGGCTCGGCAGAGACGAACGGGCCGAAGCGCACATCGAGAGCATCCGCCCGCAGATCGAGCTCGGTGGCGAGCGCCCCGAGGAAGGTGCCGATCCGGCTGCGCGGACCGCGCGCCGCAGCGCCTGCATACACCACGAAGTCGCAGTACGGGCACTGGGACACGCAGAACGGCACGTGCACGTACAGCGCGACCGGGGCCTCGACGGCCGCCTCGGCGTCCCGATCGCTCGCCGGTGCGTCGTGGTCCGCGGGCGGCCCGGGGTCGACGGCGGATGTCGCCGCGACCGGTCGGTCGGCGGCCGCCCCCGCGCCCGCTCCGACCGCTCGCGTCCCCACCTTCGCTCAGATCCCGGTCGGCCAGGAATCGCGTCGATCGACTTCGTCCCAGCCCGATGGACCGAGATCCTCGAACGACTCGGCCTCGGGAACCGGGCGCGTGTCCATGAGCCCGCCCGTCAGCAGGAACAGAGCGACGAGGCTCACGGCGTGCCCGAAGAAGGCCGCCGCGATGCCGCCGCTCTCGATCGTGAGCCAGCCACCCAGCAGGCCCACGCCGACCGCGAGCACGAGCAGGGCCACGTCTCCCCCGTCGGCGCCAGTCCGGGTGGCCAGCGCGTAGACCAGCGTCTGCACCACGATCGCCGGGAGCGGCTCGAGCCCGACTGCCAGCAGCATCCCCAGCAGCACGCCCCGGAAGGTCGCCTCGTCGAGGAAGGCTGTGCCGACGGCGCTGAGGATCCCGGCCGGGTACGCGGCCAACGGCGGAAAGACGATCGACCGGGCCCGGATCAGGACCAGGGCTGCGATCACGACGCAGCCGATCGCCGCGTACGCCACGCCGCCGACGATGACGCGCGACCGCTCGCCGAAGACGAGGAAGAGGTCTGCGGGGTCGGGCACGATGAACCAGATCGCCACGAGCAGGGCGAGCCCGATGAGAAACCAGCTCAGCTTCCGCCACAGGCTCGTGGGCCGTCCGTAGGGCCGGGCCTCGAGGTACTCGGCGACGCCGAAGAGGGGCGCCTGGATGCGGAGCAGGATCAGCAGCAGGCCGAAGCCGAGCGTCATGAGCACCCGGAGCTCGTTCTCCAGGGGCATCGGGATCAGCCGTCCTCGCGCTGCGCCTGCGGCGCCGTGCGGCTGGGCGACCACGGTGGCGCGTGCTCGCTCATCCCTCGTCCATCCGCAGCATGGCAAGAAAGGCCTCCTGCGGGATCTCGACCGCGCCGACCCGCTTCATGCGCTGCTTCCCCTCCTTCTGCTTCTCGAGGAGCTTGCGCTTCCGGGTGATGTCGCCACCGTAGCACTTGGCAAGGACGTTCTTGCGCATCGCGCGGACGGTCTCACGGGCGACCACGTGCGACCCGATCGAAGCCTGGATGGGGACCTCGAACATCTGGCGCGGGATGAGCTCCTTGAGCTTCGCCGTCAGCGCGCGGCCGGTTGACTGCGAACGATCGCGGTGGACGATGAGGCTCAGGGCGTCGACCGGCTCGCCGTTGACGAGCACGTCGACCTTGACCAGGTTGGCCGGCCGATAGCCGATCTCCTCGTAGTCCATCGAGGCGTAGCCCTGGCTGCGGCTCTTGAGCTGGTCGTAGTAGTCGACGATTACCTCGGCCAGCGGGATCTCGAACCGGATGAGCACTCGTTGCGGGTCGAGGTACTCCATGTCGACGAAGACGCCTCGCCGGTTCGTGGAGAGCTCCATCAGCGGCCCGATGTAGCCGGTTGGCGTGACGACGCTGACCATCACCCAGGGCTCCTCGATCTGCTCGATGTCACCGGCCACCGGCATCCGGGCGGGGTTGTCGACCACCACCGTCCCGCGCTCGCTGAGCAGCGTCACGTGGTACTCGACGCTGGGTGCCGAGGCGATGAGCTCGAGGCCGAACTCACGCTCGAGACGCTCCTGGACGATCTCCATGTGCAGGAGACCCAGGAAGCCGCACCGGAACCCGAAGCCGAGCGCGACGGAGGTCTCCGGCTGATAGGTGAAGCTGGCGTCGTTGAGATGGAGCTTCTCGAGCGCCTCCCGGAGCAGCGGGTACTCGTCGCCGGCGACCGGATAGATGCCCGCGAAGACGAGGCTCTTGGCCGACTGGTAGCCGGGCAGCGGCGAGGCGGCCGGCGCGGCCGCGTTGGTCAGCGTGTCGCCGACCTGCGCCTCGCGGACGTTCTTGAGCCCGGTGGCGACATACCCGACCTCGCCCGCCACGAGCTGCTTCACGGGCACCAGCTGAGGCCGGAAGACGCCCAGCTCGAGGAGCTCCGACTCGGCGGCCGAGGCCATGAAGCGGATCCGGTCGTGGGCGTGGAGCGTGCCCTGGGCGAGCCGGACGTAGGTGACCACGCCCTTGTACGCGTCGTAGTGCGAGTCGAACACGAGCGCCTGGAGCGCTGAGCCCGGGTTGCCGCGCGGCGGCGGGACGCGCTCGACGACGGCCTCCAGGATCTCGGCGATCCCGATGCCCTCCTTGGCCGAGGCGAGGATCACCTCCTCGCGCGGGATCGCGAGGACGTTCTCGAGCTCCTCGATCACGACGTCGGGCTGCGCCGACGGGAGGTCGATCTTGTTGATCACCGGGATGATCACCAGGTTCTGACGCAGCGCGAGGTGCACGTTGGCAAGCGTCTGCGCCTCGATGCCCTGCGCCGCGTCGACCACCAGGATGGCGCCCTCGCAGGCCTGGAGGCTGCGGCTGACCTCGTAGGTGAAGTCGACGTGGCCGGGTGTGTCGATCAGGTTGAGTCCGTACGTCCGCCCGTCCCGTGCGCCGTACTCGAGGCGCACGGCGCGGGCCTTGATCGTGATGCCCTTCTCGCGCTCGAGGTCCATCGAATCGAGGACCTGGCTCGTCATCTGGCGAGGGTCGATCGTGTGGGTGAGCTCGAGCAGCCGGTCGGCCAAGGTCGACTTGCCGTGATCGATGTGCGCAATGATCGAGAAGTTGCGCAGCCGCTCCTGGGGGATCGTCATCGGGTCCGGAGTGTAGCGAACGGCGCGGCAGCTGCCGTCAGGCTGCCTGGAGCGCGGTCAGCACGGCGACGCCGACGGCCACCACGAAGACGCCGACTCGCTGCAGCCGAGTCAGTCGCTCGCCGAACAGGAAGTAGGCCAGCACCGCGGAGACGACCGCAAACTGCGAGGCCAGGACGGCGGCAATCCCGACGTTCTCGCGTGCGCCGAAGGCGAACGACGCGGTCCCGACCACCTCGGCGAAGGCGACGAAGAGGACGAGGGGCACCGCCGGCAGGCTGAGCTCCATGCGGCCACGGGCCGCCAAGGGCAGCGCGACCAGCAGCGTCCCCGCCACGGGCGCGGGCAGGACCGCCCAGACCAGCGGCAGCTCGGCTGCGATTTCGGCGCGGGCGTAGAGCCCGATGCCGAAGACGGCGGCCGCCGCGAGCCCGTGGAGCGCCGCGCGCCGCGACGACCCGGGAACGGCGGCGTAGGCCGGCACGCCGGCCAGCTCGGCATCGACATCGAATGGCTCCGGCTGCGCCGCCTCGACGCCCTCCTCGGAGGATGACGCGGCGAGCACGACACCGAGCACGATGAAGGCCATCGTCACGGCCGCCTCGGGGGCGATCGTGGCCCCCGCCAGGACCGCGATGACGGCGGCCACGGCGCCTTCGGTCGAGGTGGCCGACGTGACGATCCCGATCTTGCCGATCCGAAGGCCGCGGTACACGAGGAGCAGCCCGAGCACGTTGCCCAGCCCGGCCAGGGTCAGCCAGACGAGCATGCGCGGCTCCAGGGGCGGCGTCGGGGCCGTCAGCAGCGCCGCGGGCACCGTGATGGCCAGGGCGATCACCATGACCCAGCCGAGCGTCGCAGCCGGGCCGATGACCCGGCTGCTGCGAGCGGAGGCGACGGTGCCCGAGCCCCAGAGCAGCGCGGCACCAAGGCCGCCAAGGACGGCGATCATGCCGCAAGCGTAGGCCCTGGGACTGTCGTGTGCTGCGGTGGACCGTCCAGCCGGGCTCTGCTACCATTCGCGGTCGCGCCCGCGTCGCGCTGTGTCCTCTCCCGGCGCGCCGGTGCTCCGCACATCAGCTCGACCGACGAAGACTCCACGAGGTTTGCCCCTTGGCCAAGACTCCCCGCAAGTGGACGGGTGCGCGCTCGCCTTCGGGCCTGAAGCGCGTCCGCCAGACCGAGCGCCGGCGCGCGGTGCTCCAGCCCCGCCGGACCGCGGCGAAGACTCTCACCAGCAAGGCGCTCATGATCGCCACGACGGCGCCCGAGGGCGCCGATCCCCAGGTCGCTCTCGCCGAGGCGATCAGCGCGCTTGACCGCGCGGCCAAGGTCGGGGCGATCCACCCCAACGCCGCTGCCCGCCGCAAGTCGCGTCTCACCCGCAAGGTCAACGCCGCCATCGGTGGCGAGGCCCTCGCGGCCGCCCGGGTGACCAAGACCACCGGCAAGGCGGCCGCCGCGAAGGCCGCCAAGGCGCGCATCGCCGCGTCCAAGGCCACCAAGGCCAAGGGCGCCCAGACGGCCGCCGGCAAGGCCCGCGCGGCGCTTGCCAAGACGACCCGTGCCGAGGGTCCGGCCGGCGAGGCCACCGTCGAGGCAGCTCCGGCTACGGCCACCAAGGCCACGGCCACCAAGACCACGGCCACCAAGACCACGGCCACCAAGACCACGGCCACCAAGACCACGGCCACCAAGACCACGTCGAAGAAGGCCGCCGGGGCAAGTGCTGCGAAGGCCGCGCCGGCGGAGAAGACAGCGGCCAAGACCACCGCCGGCAAGACCACGACCAAGGCGGCTACCCCCGCTGCCACTGCCGAGACGGCCAAGACGACGCGGTCGCGCACGAAGAAGGCCGACGAGGGCGCGCCCGAGGCCTAGCCCCTCCGCCAGCCGACTCGACCTCGACACGAACCCCCTGCCCAGGCCGGGGGTTCCTCGTATCCGGGATCGGCGCCACGATGCTGCCGCTGGCGGGCGGGAGGCCGGGACGCCCAGCTAGGTTGCGGCCGCCGTTCTCGGGCGCGGCCGGAGCACGCCGTAGGCGAGCCCGCCGAGCAGCGCGCCGAGCAGCGTGATGCCGGCCACCGTCAGCGACGTCTGGATCTGCTGGTTCCAGTAGTACGCGGTGAACGACTCCACGTCCGTGACGCCGCTGGCCTCGAACTCCGGTCCGCGGCCCTCGTCGAGGTACCGGGCGTATACGCACTCCGCTCCCGGCCGGCAGTCGAGCGAGCCGCCGGCGCTGGCGTCGCGGTAGCCGTCGTCGAAGGCAAAGAAGATGCCCTTGACGAGCAGCAGGAGCAGCGCCATCGAGACAGCCGTGACCAGCCCGGCGAACAGCGCGTTGACGATGATTCGCGACCAGGGACCGGCCCGGCGATCGGACCGCTGGTTCGCGTAGTAGCCGATCAGGAGACCGGCCGGGAAGGCCAGCAGCCAGTAGACCGGCTCGATCGGGATGACGAGCAGGAAGCTGATGGCGATGACCGTCGCCATCCCGATCCCGACATAGGCCGCGGTGATGGCACCACGGTCGACGACGCGGGTCACGAGCCGGCGGGCTCGGTGCTCCCGACGATGCCGCGGCCGCGGGCCACCGACAGCGCGGCGCGGCCCAGGTAGCGTGCCTCGTCGCCGAGCTGCCCCTCGATCCGCAGCAGCTGGTTGTACTTGGCGACCCGCTCCGAGCGGGATGGCGCCCCGGTCTTGATCTGGCCGGTGCCGGTCGCAACGACCAGGTCTGCGATCGTGGTGTCCTCGGTCTCGCCGGAGCGGTGGGAGACGACGGCCGCCCAGCCGGCCCGGCGGGCCAGGTCGATCGCGTCAAACGTCTCGGTGAGCGTGCCGATCTGGTTGAGCTTGATGAGCACGGCGTTCATCGCCTGCTCCTCGATGCCCCGGGCGATGAACGCCGGGTTCGTGACGAGAATGTCGTCGCCGACGAGCTGGATACGGTCGCCGAGTCGAGCGGTGAGCTCCCGCCAGCCCGCCCAGTCCTCCTCGCCCAGCCCATCCTCGAGCGAGACGATCGGATACTTGCCGATCCAGCGTTCCCACAGGTCGATCAGCTCGCCCGAGTCGAGTGTCCTGCCCTCGCGCTCCAGCCGGTACTGGCCCGCCACGCCATCGACGCCCGTCCCCTCGACGAGGATGGAGCTGGCAGCAGGGTCGAGCGCGATCGCCACCTCGTCGCCCGGCGCATAGCCGGCCCGCTCGATCGCGCGCAGGATCACCTCGACGGCCGCCTCGTTGGACGGCAGCGACGGCGCGAAGCCGCCCTCGTCGCCCTGGCCGGTGGCGTGGCCCTCGTCGTGGAGGATCGCCTTGAGAGCGTGGAAGATCTCGGCTCCCGCGCGCAGGGCCTCGGCGAAGGTCGCGACGCCCACCGGCATCACCATGAACTCCTGGAAGTCCGTGGAGTCCTGAGCATGCTTGCCGCCGTTGAGGATGTTGAACATCGGGACCGGCAGGATCCGGGCACCAGCCCCGCCGAGATAGCGGTAGAGAGGCATCTCGTGGCTGATCGCGGCAGCGGCCGCGGATGCCAGCGAGACACCGAGGATCGCGTTGGCACCGAGAGCGCCCTTGTTGGGGGTCCCATCGATCTCGATCAGCGCGGCGTCGAGGCCCGCCTGGTCGGCCGCGTCCATGCCGACGACGGCCGGCCCGATGGTCTCGATGACGTTCTCGACCGCTCGGCGGACGCCCCTGCCGAGATAGCGCATCTTGTCGTCGTCGCGCAGCTCGACGGCCTCGTGCACGCCGGTCGACGCACCCGAGGGCACGGCAGCGCGGCCAACCGCCCCATCGGCGAGGACGACGTCGACCTCGACCGTGGGATTGCCGCGCGAGTCGAGGATCTCGCGCGCCTCGACGATGTCGATGAAGGTGTTCATGCGCCGGCCTCCCCCGGGCTCCCCGGGGTGCCGGCCGGCGGGACGAACCCGGCCGGGCGATCCTGGAGCACGGCCACGCCTGGCAGCTCGATCCCCTCGAGGAACTCGAGCGAGGCTCCGCCGCCGGTCGAGATATGGGTCATTCGCGCCGCCAGGCCCTGCTGCTGCACGGCTGCGACCGAGTCGCCGCCGCCGACCACGACGGTCGCCCCGGCGTCGGCCAGCTCGGCCAGGAAGCGGGCCATCTCCCGCGTCCCGGCCCCGAAGGACGGGATCTCGAAGACGCCCAGCGGCCCGTTCCAGAGGATCGTGCGGGCAGGCTGGAGAGCCGCCTTCATCGCCTCGAGGCTCTGGCGGCCGACGTCGACGATGCTCCAGGACGCGGGCACCCTGTCGGCCGGGATCGTCTTGTACTCGGAGCCGCGGGTTACCTCCTTGGCCACCACGACGTCGGTGGGCAGGACGACCTCGACCCCCTTCTCATCGGCCAGCTCGAGCACGCGACGGGCATCGTCGACGCGATCGTGCTCGGCCTTGCTCTTGCCGACGCTCTTGCCCTGGGCGAGGAGGAACGTGTTGGCCATCCCCCCTCCGACCACCAGCACGTCCACCATGCCGATGAGGTTGGTCAGGACCTTGATCTTGTCGGAGACCTTGGCACCGCCGACGACGGCGGCAAACGGCTTCTCGGGGGCCTCGAGCAGCCGTGAGAGGACGGCGATCTCGCGCTCCATGAGCAGCCCGGCATAGGCCGGCAGCAGCTTGGCGACGCCGACCGTCGAGGCGTGCGCCCGATGCGCGGTCCCGAAGGCGTCGTTGACGTAGACGTCGGCATAGGCGGCGAGCGCCTTCGCGAACGCCGGGTCGTTCTTCTCCTCCTCGGCGTGGAAGCGCAGGTTCTCGAGCAGGAGCATCTCGCCCGGCCGCATCCGCCGGACCGCGTCCTCGGTGCCGATGCCGAGCGCGTCGCCGGTGACCGGGACGGTCCGCCCGATGAGCTGGCCCAGCCGCTCGGCAACCGGCCGCAGCCGGAGGCCGTCCTGGACCTTGCCGTCGGGCCGCCCGAGATGGCTGGCCAGGATGATCCGCGCCTCCTGGCCGAGCAGGAGGCTGATCGTCGGTAGGGCCGCACGGATGCGCGAGTCGTCGGTGACCTTGCCGTCCTCGAGCGGGACGTTGAAGTCGACACGCACGAACACGCGCTTCCCCGCGGCATCGAAGTCGCGAACGGTGAGCTTGTCCATCATCAGACCCCAGGTGCGCGGCGCCGGGAACCGGGCCGCGAGGGTGGCAGGCCGGCGAGCGCTGCTAGAGGCGCTCGGCGATGAGCTTGACGAGGTCGGCCACGCGGCAGCTGTAGCCCCACTCGTTGTCGTACCAGGCGATCACCTTCACGAAGTTGCCGCCGAGGACCATCGTCGAGGCGCTGTCGATGATTGCCGAGCGCGAGTCGCCCTTGAAGTCGCTCGACACGAGCGGATCGTCCGAGACGCCCAGGATGCCCTTCATCGGGCCTTCGGCTGCCGCTCGGAACGCCGCGTTGAGCTCCTCGACGCTGGTCTCGCGATCGAGCTCGGCCGTGAAGTCGACGACGCTGACGGTCGGCGTCGGGACGCGCAGGCTGAAGCCGTCGAACTTGCCCTTGAGGTCGGGGATGACCAGCGCCAGCGCCTTGGCCGCACCGGTGGTCGTCGGGATGATGTTCAGCCCGGCCGCGCGGGCGCGACGCGGATCCTTGTGCGCCACATCCAGGATGCGCTGGTCGTTGGTGTAGGAATGGATCGTGTTCATGAGCCCGCGCCGGATCGTCCAGCCGTCGTGGACGACCTTGGCGGCCGGGGCGAGGCAGTTGGTGGTGCAGGACGCGTTGCTGATGATGTGGTGGTTCGCCGGGTCGTAGACGTGGTCGTTGACACCGAGGACGATCGTGACGTCCTCCTTCTTGGCCGGCGCGCTGATGAGCACCTTGCGGGCGCCCGCATCGAGGTGGGCGCGCGCCTTGTCGGCGTCGGTGAAGCGACCGGTCGACTCGATGACGATGTCGACGCCGAGCTCCTTCCACGGAAGCTGGGAGGGGTCGGTCTGCTGGAGGACCCTGATCTCCCTGCCGTCAACGACGATCGCGTCGTCGGTGTGCTCGACGGCCCCCGGGTAGGCACCATAGGTCGAGTCGTGCTTGAAGAGGAGCGCGTTGGTGGGAACGTCGACGATGTCGTTGACGGCGACCACCTCGACCCCGGGGGCGCGCTCGATGATGGTCCGCAGAGACTGCCGGCCGATGCGGCCGAAGCCGTTGATGCCGACTCGAACGGTCATTGCTGGGAGACCTCCCTCGATGATGCCGGTCGGGCCGACCGGCCTGCGGGGCGACGGGCACCCCGCGCCTGATGGCTTCGACGTCCGCTCCGGGCAGCCGGCTCGTGACCGGCGAGCCGCCCGACCCGTCCGCGCTCGGCCTGTCCTGAGCGGGCTGTCGGGACGGGGAACGCGGATGGGGCCACCACGGGGCGAGCCGGCGCCATGCCAGAGACCGGCACCGTCCGAGCTCGAACGGCGCCCGTGTCAGGGGCGTGGACCGACTGGTCGAACAGGACGACACCTCGCCGCTGGTGGGGATCCACGGGCATTCTAGCAAAGGCCCGAATCGGCCCCGGAGGAGCCGGATGTCATCGGGGCCAGGCCCCGGGTCGACAGTGCCGGGCACGACGTCCCGCCCGGAGCGGGCTCAACGGCCCGTGCGGTCGCGGCGGGGGCCGATGAACGCCGACGGCCCCCGCCGGGTACCCGGCGGGGGCCGTCGTCATGCGCGATTGGGTGAAGGTCAGCCGCCGATCCGGAAGACCTTGCCGCCGCACTTCGGGCAGGTGCCCTGGGTGGCCGGCTTGCCGTTCTTCATCGTGATCTTCTGCGGCTTCTGGATCTCGACCTTCATCTTGTCCTTGACGCAGTATGCCTCTGCCATCGGGTGTGACCCTCCTTCCTCGGCCGTGCCCGGACGACGCCCGGGTGCCGGCCTAGCGCAGTTCCCAGAGCGACGGGCGCCAGCGGTCCGTCGCGGCCTCTCGCTTCTGGCGATCCATCTCGGCGAGGATCAGCAGGCTCTCCAGCCCCGTCTCCACGCAGGACGCCTCGGCTCGGTCCTGTGCCTCGCCCTCCACGAAGGCCCCCGTCGTGCGGTTCGCATACACGGTGCACACGACACCCGCCCGACAGTCGGCCAGCGTTGAGAGGACCAGCACTGCCGAAGCCTCCATCTCGAAGTTGACAACGCGCTGGCGCGCCATCTCCCCCGCGAGGTCAGGGTAACGGATCGGGAGCTGGGGGATGGGGCGGCCCTGCGCCCCGAAGAACCCCGGCGCCGTGGCCGTGATCCCGACGTGTACCCGGTGTCCGAGCCGTGCCGCGGCCTCGACGAGTGCCGCCACCGCCTCGTAGTGGGCAACGGCAGGATACCCGTCGTGGACGAAGTAGCTCGTGGTCGTCTCGAGCCGGACTGCCCCGCTCGTGATGACCAGGTCCCCGAGCTCGATCTCCGGCTGGAGCGAGCCGCAGGACCCGACCCGGATGAAGGTCGGCCGTTTCGTGATCGCCAGCACCTCGGCCAGCACGATCTCGACGTTGTCCGAGCCGATGCCCGTCGACAGGACCGAGAGGCGCAGCCCGCGGTACGACCCCGTGACGGAGGCGAACTCTCGGTGGCGGTGCTGGCTCTCGATGCTGTCGAGGCGGGCAGCGATCCGGGCAACTCGGTCCTGATCGCCGGGGAGGAGGATGTACTCGGCCAGGTCGCCGGGACCGAGGCCGATGTGGTACTGCCGCTCCCCTGCCGGGAGTGCGACGCGGCGGTCCGCGTTGGGCAAGCCCGCTCCCTCGCTGTGGTGCCGCGCTGCAGGCGCGAAACTCGGGCGAGGATAGTCCCGGCCTCTCTCGAGCGTCAAGCCGCGTCACGCACGCTCGGTCACGATGGGCCGGCCCGGGCCGGGCCATTGGGGGTGCGCGCATGGCCGCCGGGATCGGTTGCCGGACCTGGCGCGACATCCTCCGCGAGCTCTGCCAGCCGGCGCCGGACGACCATCTCGACAGCCCGCCGGGACTGGTGCCGCCTGAGCCCGCGCACCGCCAGCCCGATCGCGGCCAGCAGCCCGAGCGACCCGATCCCGGCGCTGGCCGGGCCGCCAGGAACCTGCGGGCCCGGGCCGCTGACCCGTGACGGCCGGCCGCCGCCAGTCACCCGCGCGGGGCCCGGGCCGGACGCGATGACGACCGCCACCGGCTCAAGTGGCGCGGCAGCCACCAGCGCCGGCCGCGACAGATCTCCTGGATCGTCGACCTCGACCAGCAGGCCATCGTCGGCGACCACGAGGCCGACCGCGTTCACCACGTCACCGAGCGCGAGATCCGCGGCGACGGTCGCTGCGACCGGCGAGAGCCGCAGCCAGCCCGCCGCAGTGCCGTCGTCGATGGAGACCCGGTCGCCGCGGAGATCCAGCACGGTCCCACCGACCCTGACGTGCCGTCCGACCAGCGATGCGAGGTCGGCGAGGTCGGCGTCGATCGGCCGGTCGTCGCGGTACGGTACCGGCGACGCGGCCCCGGGCGATGCGACGCTGGACGTCGAGGCGCTCGTGCCCGCGGGCCCCGCCGAGGAGGCGGTCTGCCGTGCCCGGCCAGCGGGCGTGTCGGCGCCGTCGAGCGACGTGCCGCCTGCCACGGTCTGCGCCCCCGACAGGTCCATGTCGGCCGGGCCGCGCGGGACGACCATGTAGCGCTTGTCGGAGGAGCTGGGCAGGGCTCGCCGGACGATGCCGGTGACCGTGCCGGCGGATCCCTCGATGAGGCGTTTCGGATCGATCGCCGAGCCGGGCAGGCCGGAGATCGGCACCATGGCGCCCCCGACGATCAGCTCGGCACGCCAGCGGATGCCGCTCCGGTGCACCTCGGCCAGCGTCCCGCGCAGGCG
>Ga0316622_100002994_pt1 | contig 11906 bp, 11 predicted proteins | sample OWC_Aug_OW2_C1_D_FD_207646 | JGI IMG/M metagenome (GOLD analysis project Ga0316622, IMG submission 207646) | Wetland soil microbial communities from Old Woman Creek delta, Ohio, United States - OWC_Aug_OW2_C1_D5_C | ecosystem: Environmental > Terrestrial > Soil > Wetlands | place: USA: Ohio... | reverse complement strand
GTGCGAACTCGAAGCTGTAGTCCCGCGCGATAGAAACCATCGGTTGCGGGACGAATGCGACCACCAGCACCAGGAATGCGATAATGCCTACGATGGTCCTCTTCTTGCCGAGCGGTGTGATGTCGTTCAGGGGCGGCGGATGCTTCACGCCGAGCAAGATGACGAGCATCGCGAACAGGAACCAGCCGGTGTAGAAGAAGCTCAGTCCGATCAGGATGGCGGCGACTCCCCAGCTGAGGTACTTCGTCTTTGCGCCCAGAAGCGCTCGCGCGATGTGGCCGCCATCAAGTTGCCCGACAGGCAGCAGGTTCAGTGCGGTCACGAGTATCCCCACCCACGCGGCAAACGCGGTCGGATGGAGCAGGTAGTCGCCCGTGATCGGGAAGAACTGCTCTATCACCATGTAGAGCAGCGGGAACGAGACTCCCACGACATTCCCACCAACGTTCTGGGGCGCGAGCTTAGCGCCATCATTCGTCAGGATCAGCCCGAGGATTCCGAGTGGTATCGCGAGCGCGAGGCCGCAGAGCGGTCCCGCGACTCCGATCTCCAGCAATGCCTTCCTGTTCGGAATCGGGTCTCTTAGAGAGATGAACGCGCCGAAAGTTCCTAGCGGCGGGAACGACGGGATGAAGAACGGGAGCGACGCTGCCACCTTCCTCCTCCTCGCCATGAAGAAGTGGCCGAGCTCGTGCACTGCAAGGATCGCCATCAGCGGGACGGTGAAGGTCAGCACGCCCATCACGATGTTGTCTGTCGTGAACAGTGCGCCTCCCGAATCGTCGTAGGACGCCCAGTCGAGGACGCCCGCAAAGACCATCGTGATGAATGTGATGATGAAGAACGCAAGGTTGACCGTGATGCTCCGGTACTTCATCTTGGGCTTCCTCGCTACCCGGATGACGTGCTCTCCGCCGTCGTAGGAGATCATCGGGATATACCCGTGAGGAGCCATGTCCTGCCTCAGCTCCTCGAAGGAATCCTCTAGCAAGGTGGAGTCCACCCGGCAGAAGAACTCCACGACATCGTAGCTCACGCGCACATCGTAAACGGGAAAACGCTTTGCCACGAGCCCCTTGACGAATTCAATTTCCTTTGAGGCCTCTGGCGGAATCGGAGGGGCCATTGTGAGTCTGACCTATAAGCCCCCGCTACATAATGTTTACGGAGGCCCTCCAGCGGGAAAAATCATTATATCCGCGCACTCCGTCCCAACCGACGATGCAGGAAGTCACGGGCAGATCTTCGTTGAAAGGCTACCTCAAGCTGTTCCGGCTAGGCAACTGCGCGATGGCCTCCCACGGAGCGCTCCTCGCTGCCTTCGTGTGTGTGGGGATCGACGGCCTGTCCGATTTCAGGGCGGAGATATTGTTCTCGATGGCGGTCGTTGCATCCTTCACCGCCGCCGGGAACGCGTACAACGACTACTTCGACCGCGAGGTGGATAAGAAGGCTCATCCTGAGCGTCCTCTCCCGTCGGGGACCGTCACGCCATATGGGACTGCTCTCTCCGCCGTTGTCCTCTTCGCGCTCTCTGCAGCGTTGAGCGTTTTCGTGAACCTCTGGTCAGTGACGATTGTGGTCACGTCTATCCTCGTCATGGTCGGCTATGAAAGGTTCCTCAAGGCTGAGGGCCTGGGTGGAAATCTCGCGATCAGTTGGCTAACAGGAGCCTTGTTCCTGTTCGGTGGCTCGGCGGTGGACAGTCTTGGACTCGCGTGGATACTCGCGGCGCTCGCATTCCTCGCGACTCTGGGAAGGGAGATCGTGAAGGATATCCAGGATATCGAGGGGGACAGGGGCTCGAGGGTCACCCTGCCCATGCGGATAGGCACCGTGAAGGCCGGCTGGGTGGGGTCGGGGGCTTTCCTGGCAGCCGTCGGTCTGAGCCCGTTGCCATATCTTCTGGACCTACTGTCCATCTGGTACGTTCCCGCGGTCGCTGTCGCTGATGGAATCTTTATATATTGCGCCCTGATTCACTTCCGAAACCCTGAGAAAGGGCAGAAAGTGGCGAAGCTGGCCATGCTGGTCGCGCTCGTCGCATTCCTCCTCGGAGGGGTTCTTTGAAGGTCAGGGAATTCATCTTCGACACCCTCAAGAAGCACAAGCTGCACATGACGTTGATCGATCCCGCGAAGCAGCCACCGAAAGACTCTGAGAAGATCTCATTGGCGGCTTCGAACGCTGGGAGCGACGCCATCATGGTCGGCGGATCCACAGGCGTTACGCAGGACAACCTCGACCGCACGGTGGATGATATCAAGAAGGCCTGCAAGCTGCCGGTCATCTACTTCCCTTCAGGGGCGAACGCGATCGCGAAACACGCGGACGCCATCTACTTCATGAGCATGCTCAACTCGAGGAACGTGAAGAACGTTACAGGTGAGCATTGGAGGGGCGCGCCCATCATCAAGAAACTCGGTCTCGAGACGATCTCGATGGGCTATGTGATAGTCGAGCCGGGCATGAAGGTGGGCGAGGTCGGTGAGGCGGACTTGGTGGAGAGGGACGATGTGGCGCGGGCCGTCGGGTACGGTATCGCCACCGAGCTGTTCGGGATGGAGTTCCTCTACCTCGAGGCCGGGTCCGGCGCCCCCGAGCCGGTCCCGATCGAGATGATACAGGCGGTCCGCAAGAGCATCAGGATACCTTTGATAGTCGGCGGAGGCATCACGAGCCCGGACAAGGCAGCCGCGGTTGCGAAGGCTGGGGCGGACATCGTCGTGACGGGCACACTCGTCGAGAACGGCGATTTCGAGCCGAAACTGAAGGCGGTCATCGACGCAGTCCACCGGGCATGAGTGAAAACGGCGCAAGGTTTTATATCCAGACGGAAATTCTCGGGTCGAGGAGACAACATGGGAATTCTAGACTATTTCAGGCAGAAGGATCACGATGTCATGTGCCCGGAGTGCGAGAAGCATCAGAGGCACGTGAAGCTCGTGGAGAGCGAAGGGAAGACGATGGAGTGCCCCGAGTGCCACTATCTACATGGCCTCAAGAAGTGAGATTCTCCAAGTCATCTTGCCCATCCAATCTTCATTCCGTTGTCGTATTCTATCTGTTCATAGCGAGAGCTCCGGACGGAGACAGCCCTGAGCGGTGTTCGATGGAAGAAATCGAGAATGAAATGAGTTTTCTGAAGGAGCTTGATGGGCTCTCTTCAGTGTTGGGTTTGTCGCATCACTTGAGCAGCTCGAGAAGCGTGTGGTTGTCCAGCCAGCGGTCTAGATTCGTCTTCAGGTGGTCCAGTGAATTCTGGAGTCCACCGTTCCTGTCGGCCTTCCCTTCGTGGATCTCGATCGCGTGCAACAGTCCTGGAGGTCCTTCTCTCTGCGGCGGCGGAGGAGGCGGTGGAGGCGGAGGCGGTGGCGGCGATGTAGCCACTGTCACGTCTGCTGACGTGGTGTTCATCTCTCCATTGTCTGCAGTGACGATCAGCGTGATGTTGTATGTGCCGTTCGCGGCATATGTGTGATTCACCAACATGCCCGTCGCGCTGGCTCCGTCCCCGAAGGTCCAGTTGTAGAACAGTATCGCGCCGTCTTCGGGAGCTATAGAGTCCGCGCCGCTGAGTTCCACCGTCAGGTTGTCCTTCGAGACTATCTCGATCACTGCCTTGGGGCTTTTCTTCGCCGGGGGCACCGTGAGCTCGACAGTTATGCGGGCAGAGGTGGAGTTCTTCGCGTTTCCGTTGTCTGTCACCGTCAGCTTCACCCTGTACGTACCGTTCTCAAGGTACGTGTGGGTGACTTCCACACCGTTTCCATCGGTGTCGTCGCCGAAACTCCAGGAGTAGTTCGCGATCGTGCCGTCAGGGTCGTTCGACGCCGAAGCGTTGAACGCGACCGTCAGGTTGTTCGCCTCGTAGCTGAAGCTCGCCACCGGTGATCTGTTCACGGATTCCGGTTTCGACTTCGGTGCTAGAGAGGCTAGACCTACCACAACTATGACCAAGACGATGACAGCTGTGGTCGCCACTACGGCTAGCTTCATTTTTGGGCTAATGTTCCTCCCTCCTGAGATTGGCAATACGATTGAGAAGCGGGCATCCCTTAAAGCGTTTTGCCCAGGCTGATGCCCTAAGACGTCCATTTCCCGTGGAGCCAGCGCAAGGGCGACCTGCTCTTCCCGTGGAGCACAACTATGTACATCGAGATCTTCAGAGAGTGCCAGGGTTCATGTAGAACAACGTGAAATGATCGTTCCTACGCTACCACGGTGACTTCCCCAGACGCCATGAACTGGGAGCCGTCAACGAACGATCCGATGACCCACACGGGCACCGAGGGTCCCGTCTGGAGTACCTCCTGGGCCCACTCCTTGTCGAACTTGAGCATCAGGCAATCCTTGTTTTTGAGCTCAACGACCGGGTTGTGCGGTCCGAATGAGGTAGATGCGTAGACGACCCCATTCAACATCACGCTCGGGATGTACACGTCCCTGACGGTGTACCCGTCAGGGAGGGACAGGAACCCGGTGATGTACTTGCCCTCGCTCTTGAAGTTCAGGACCTCCGGGCGCAGCTCGAAAGACCCGGTGGTTGTAGATGAAATAGCTGGAACCGGCTCTGAGCCAGGAGTGTCAGCCTGGTCGGCAACGCAGTCCGTGGGTTCGGAAGGGGCATCAGAAACCCACGATGCCGATGGTCCCGCGGTCATGAGGCACGCGAGTGTTGCCGCCAGCACGGAGGATATGACAGACACAACGTTTACTGCAAGCACTCTGCTCATAGCCAGTATACCAGCAGTCAGCTTGCTAGCCCTAACTTGAGTATATAGGAGTTCCGAACCTGGCACGTTTTCCCGCGTTTTCCGGGAAGCGATACTTGAAATACGTAATGCATCCGGAAAGGCGATAGACTCTGTGGATGTCTCGGTGGATGGATCACGCGGATCTTGACCTTCGTCTTGTGAGACATGCGAAGATAGCCGTCATTGCAGCACCGATTGGCAAGAGCGATGTGAACTCGGGGATGATGTCGGCGACCTCGATGGTCACCGTCGTCGTATTGTAGTTGCCCACATGATCTGTAACATTGAGAACGACTATGTAGATGCCCGCCTGAGTGAACTCGAATGTTGGTGTAGGCCCCCACAGCGTCACGGGGATGCCGTCATGTATGAATGTCCATGTGAGGTTCACGCTCCCCCATTCATCGTGTGAGCCCGTTCCGTTGAAAGACACCGTGGTTGGCGCTACTACCGTCTGATTGGGTCCCGCATCCGCCGTGGGTGGAGTATAGTCTACCCGTACCTCCACGTAGTAGAATGAGTACTCCTTGCTGTGATCTCCGTAGCCAGATTCGCCATCTGTGTACCATATCATGATGGTGTAGTTGCCCGGGTTCACGAATGTATGATTCACCCAACTTGTCGCATTACCATCGACATACTGGGTGACATTGTCGTATACATGTGGCTCGCCATCTCCGAAATCCCAGACAAGCTCGATTGAATCATGCTCCGAATCGGAGATCACAGCCCTGAACGGTACGGCTTCTCCAACGAAATCTATTGGGGGTTTGTTCGGTGGCCCATATGCACCGAGCGAGAATAGGATGACCTCTGGTGGCATATTTGCAGGTGTCACAGTGACAATGAGGAACTCGGATCGATTGTGATCCTGCCTACCGTCTGAGAATTCAATTGACACGTTATACTGGCCAATTGCCGTGTACCTGTGCATCTGGACGAAAGTGAATAGGCCGGTACCCCCAGTTGACATGTTCGTTTTGCCTGAGGATCCGTCGCCGAAGTCCCATAATCCTGTCACCACTTCGCCATCGCGATCCATGAGTTCCACCGTCAGTTCAACATCGACGTAACCCTGAAATTCAGGAATCATCGGAGATGCGGGGTTGCAGTCTATCTGAGTGAAGATTGGTGCTTGGTTGTTCTGGACTTTGACATACACTTTCATCGATACGTTGTGTGGGAAGACCTGGTTCGGCGGAAGGGCATCGCTCACATACAAAGTGACGGAGAAGTTGCCCTCCGCCCCGAAGACATGTGTTATGTTGTTCCAGACAGTCTCTCCGGGACTGGTCCATCCTGTATTGTATACAAGAAACAGGAAGTCCGACGAGGAATCGTTGAAGACGAAGGTCCATGTGAGCGACTCTCCCTCTGGGTCCGTTGCATAGGCCTCAATGAGAACGACATCAGCGGGATCGGCATACAATGGCGCTGTAACGTTCTGTTGCGGACACCCGTTGAATCCGACAAAAATGGACACCGGCACGGACTCGGTCGTGGTTCGTCCGTCAGGGTCACTGGCCGTGATATTCAGCGTGTATGGCACATCATAACCGCCAACGCCCTGTATAGGAGGCGGGCTCCATATGTGATAGACTGTGATTTCCTCGTAACCTGGGGCAGAGTCGTATGTGCCGTTAGGTGTGCCATCGCCCCATTCGAATTCAACATGAAGGACATCGCCGTCTCCATCGAAGACGAGAACCCAGACGCTGGTCGTCGCTCCTGCATCGCCAATTATTTCGGGTTGCGGATAGACCTCCGGGGCATAGTAACCGGCCATTCTGATGATTGGGCCATTCTCATTCGAAAGTTCCTGAGAGAAGACGATTGCAGAAAGACAAGTGATGCCAAGGATCATGGATGCGAATGCAGTCAAGAAGACCTCGGTTCGTGCGTGTCTCTTCCGGATGATTGGACTTGGTTCTGAAGTCATCGACCATCCTTTGTCGATTACCCCTTCAATCCTCAACCCGAACCCCCCTCCAGCAGGTCCTTCGCGTGCGGAACGGGCACGATGCACTGGTCATCCGAGCAACGCGCCGTCAAACAAGAGGTAGTTCGAGTCTATATAACTCTAGCTTAGTTGTGCTGACCTCGATGCAACACCCTCGTGCGGGAGAGGGGATTTGAACCCCCGGATCCCTGCGGAACAGAATCGCCTATCCCGGATATGGAGATCTTAAGTCCTGCGCTTTTGGCCAGGCTTAGCTACTCCCGCGAGGCCATAATCCTTTGTCGAGACTTTAAACCCTTTTCGAACGCGCCTCTCGCGGCAAAGGACTCACTTTCCGGAGGCTGGACATCAAGATCTCGAATGGTTCATGATATCTTCGAGCGATTCACCGGCTGAGCTCCCAACAATCATATAGCTATGCGCCAATCTGACACTCACGATGCCTGGGCCATCGCCTGGGCTTCATGGGGGAGGAAAAGGAATGGCAACAAAGTCATTAGCGAAGAGCTGGACGCGAACTGTTCTAGTTTCGGTTGTCGTGCTATCCTCTGTCGTATCGTTCTGCGCAATGGGACTTGGAGTGACTGCGGCGCAGCCTGATTCGACCTGGGAACCGATGCAGAGCACTTCTGGGCCTGTCCCGACTTGCACGGTCGAGATGACCACTAGTACATCCTGGCATGACGTCTACATGCTTGAAGGGGTCCCCAGCTATGGATGGTATCACGGCTGTGGCCCGACAGCTGTGGGCATGGTCGTGGGCTATTGGGACGCCCACGGTTTCGACGATCTTGTGACAGGCGACGCCTCCGTGCAGAATGAGTATGTCAATGACATGATCGCTAGCTCAGGTCATATCGCGGACTACGCATACCCAATCGACAACTACTGGACGGGTCTGCTACCTGACAAATCGACACTGGGAGGAGCTCACGAGAGCGATTGTGTCGCTGATTTCATGCACACGAGCTGGAGTTCAGATGGCAATATGTGGGGTTGGAGCTGGTCTGATATGGTGGACGATGGCTTCTCGGACTACGTCAAGCTCAAGAACCCGTCCTATTCTGTGTCGACCACCCGGCTTGTCGGCAGCAGCGTCACCTGGGAGAGATATGTTCATGAGATCAACTCAGGCCATCCAGTCGTGTTCCTCGTGGACAGCGATGGCGACGGGTACACGGATCATTTCGTTACCGGAATCGGTTACGCCATGCAGGGGAACATGAAGTTCTACGCATGCTATGATACCTGGAATCCCAATGACAGCTGGTACGTGTTCGACAAGATGGGAAAGGGCAACTACTTCGGGATCTACGACGCCACTTGCTTCGAGATAACCCAGATGGAGGCATACTGCGCCGCGAAGACCTATGCGGATGGACCAACAGAGGTACATTGGACGGAGACTGCCGCTGATCAATGCTCCCTGTCGATCGCATTGGACAACAACGGGTTCAAATCTGCTGTGGTTGAGATCTTCGACACAACCTCGGGAAGCTCCGTGAAGGCATTCCATCAGACGGTCATAATGCGCTCGTTCGGGGCGTATCAGTTCGGGTGGGCGTTCACTGATCCATTCGTTCTGGAACCATACCATACGTACGAGGTTGAGATCGGCAGCCTGGACGGTCCTGTCGGATCCTATCTGGTCGCATATCCAACCTTGGCGTGACGCGAGCGGCCCCCTGGATCAGACAGAAGATCACCCTTCACGCCCGGCGAAGATGCTTGGCTAGAATGACTTCAGGACGGCCTCTAGCGGCGTCTCTCCCTTGAGAACCTGGAGATCGTATCGGACCCTGATGACGGGCTTGTTCGCCTTCAGGACCCTGTTAAGGTCGATCGGAGTCCCCGAGACGACGACATCGCACTTCGCGGCGTTGATGGTCTCCTGGAGGTCCTTGATCTGGCTGTCGCCATAGCCCATCGCGGGCAGCACCTTCTCGAGGTGCTTGTACTTCTCGAAAGTCGCCTTGATTGAATCGACCGCATATGGCCTGGGGTCAATGATCTCCTTCGCGCCCGCCTTCTGAGCCGCTATGAATCCCGCGCCGAACTTCATCTCGCCGTGCGTGACGGTCGGGCCGTCCTCTATCACGAGCACGCGCTTCCCCTTGATCGCCTTCGGGTCGTCTGCGGTCACCGGCGAGTTCGCCTTGATGATCTTGGCCTTGGGGTTGAGCTGAGCAACTATGTCGGCGACGAGCTGAACGTCATCGGGCTTCGCAGAGTCGACCTTGTTGATGATCACGATATCGGACATGCGGATGTTGGTCTCTCCAGGGTAGTACAACCTGGCGTGCTCGGCCCTGTGCGGGTCCGCTATGGTGATGTGCAGGTTGGGCACATAGAACGGCGTGTCATTGTTGCCGCCGTCCCAAAGGATGACATCGGCCTCCTTCTCGGCCTGCCTGAGTATCTTCTCGTAGTCTACGCCCGCGTACACGATGATGCCCTTGTCGATGTGGGGTTCGTACTCCTCCCGCTCCTCGATCGTGCACTCGTTCTTGTCGAGGTCGTCGTAGGTTGCGTATCTCTGGACCGCCTGCTTCGCGAGGTCCCCGTAAGGCATGGGGTGCCTGATCGCGACGACCCTCCGTCCCTTCGCCCTGAGAACGGTGGCGATGGCTCTCGTGGTCTGGCTCTTCCCAGAGCCGGTCCTGACGGCGCAAATGGCTATCATGGGAACCTTCGACTTGATTGCAGTCTGGTTCGAACCCATGAGCCTGAAGTCAGCACCGCAAGCGTTCACGAGCGATGCCTTGTGCATGACATCGACATGGTTCAGGTCGGAGTAGGCCAACACGACCTGCTCCACATTGAATTTCTTGATGAGCTGAGGCAGGTCCTTCTCCGGGTAGATGTCGATCCCCTTCGGATAGAGCTTCCCCGCAAGGACCGAGGGGTACTTTCTGCCTTCAATGTTCGGAATCTGGGTCGCGGTAAACGCCACCACTTCGTAGTTGGCGTTGTCCCGGAAATACACGTTGAAGTTATGGAAGTCTCTTCCTGCGGCTCCCATAATCAAGACTTTTGACCGCATAGCCCTCACTGAGCGCCTCGTAACCCCTTCCACGATATATCTTTTACTTTGTAACGAATCGACTGACGGCCCTATTTCTCAAGGACTCTGAGCGTCTCCTTGCTCGCGGTTCGCAAACGCGAGTACCCTCTCCTCACATCCTCAGTCAGCGCGTTGTCCTTCGCGCGCGTCTCGAGCTCTTCCAGCCGCCTCTGGATGTGCTCGACAGCATTGAAGTGCCGGGCGACGTCGAGCTCCTTCTCCATCGCCCTGAGACGCGCGGTTGCCACCCTGTTAGGGTCCTTCCCGAGCGCATCCTTTGTGAGCTCCAGCCCCATCTTCAACATCTCGTCAATTTCGGTCATCTCGTGGATCAGCAGGAGCGGGTCGACCACTATGTCCCCGATTGTGATCTCAGGGAGGGGCAGCTCCGATTCGCACCAACTCACGAGGTCTTCGTATGTGACGTCGGAATCGATGCCCGCGTCCGCCATCATCTCCTTCGCCTTCTCGATCCCGGCTTGAATCTCTTCCCTGGAGACCACGGTGTCAGCCTCGATGTTCACTAGGAGAGCGTTCCGGCGAGATATCTCCATCGCATGCTCTGGATTGCCCGTGGCAAAGCTTTTCGTAAGGGAACAGCAATCCCGTGGTGATGGCCTACAGGCGACCTTCTGACACTGAGATTCTTGAGGCGATCAAGGATGCCTTGCAGAGGCAGGGGGTCGTCAACTCGCAGCGGAAGATGACCGAGCTCGTGCTCAAGGAGCTCAAGAGGCACGATTCCGACTACAGCGTGAGCGAGGAAAGGGTCCGCCGGCTGGCGATAGAGAACGGGCTGGCAAAGGTCGAGATCCGCGCACGAGAGACGAGGCGCAAGACCCTGGCCGGAGACTGCCCGGTGTGCGGCGGGAAGACGGCCAAGATAAGGAACGAGGACGTGTACGGCGGCACGGTCACGGTCGGCTACAAGTGCAAGACCTGCGGCTACTGGACCGGGCTCAAGCAGCGCGTCCCCACTCTCTATGTGTTCTGTCCAAAGTAGTACAGAGCCGCTAAACAGATTTATCTCCCGGATGCGCTTTCAGACAATCAGAGGGGAGCGATTTGAAGCTCTGGGATTTCGGACGAATGGAAGAGGGCAAGATCAAGATCATACAGAAGCTCGGCGAGCCGTTGGGCCTCGTGGACGGAAGCGAGGTCTTCAGCTCGATGTTCAAGTACGAGATCAACGGCAAGAGCAGCTACGAGGTCGTGATATCCCCGTTCGGTCCCGAGAACTACCGCGAGATCGCGTATGTCACCTTCCAGGTACGGGACGAGCCCGGCGCGCTCGCCCAGGCGGCGCAGTTCCTGAAGACGCGGAACATCGACATCCTGAACTCGGAGACGGTCAGCTCGATCCCAAATGTGACCATGATATGGGAGATGCTGGTGGACCTCTCGTTCTTCGGGGACTCGCTCGCGCTGAAGAGGGAGTTTGACGATTCCAAGACGGGTGGCGACCCCACGCTCTCGCTCGTGGACTGCCTCTGCGTCGAGACCTCCGACCTCGCGACGCGCTATACGCGAGGGGCGACTGTCGAGAACGTGAAGATCAAGACGAAGGCCCTGCGGAAGACTGAGAAGAAGGCCAGCATCATAAAGGACGGATACTTCGAAATGCCTCAGGCGTACCTCAACTTCCTGGGAAAGAACTCGTCACCTATACTCCTGGTCGGAGAACCGGATGCGTGGATCCTCTCGATAGCGTTCCTGAATGACGACTCCAGGCTCGTGAAGCTCAAGATAGAGCTGCCCGACAGGCCGGGGGCGCTGTACGACATCATGAAGGTGATCGGGGACGAGGGCGTCAACATCATCGCGGGATACACCAATGTGCTCGTCTACTACGAGCGCATGACCTGCGAACTCATTGTCGATGTCAGAAGCTCTGCGGCGAAGTCGAAGGGCGATTTGGCGGAGACCCTCAGGCCGAAGATTGTTGCCCTGGGGCCCGCGTTCAAGCTATCCGAGACCTCAGGAATCAGGCTTTGAAGGCTTGACCTTCGGTTCCGACTTCGGAGCGCACGTGAATTTCCCGGCTGACTCTGTCACCAGCACGTTGTCACTCTCAGCAAGCTTGCCTCGGGTCCAGCAGACGATCTTGGGTCCCTTTCCGTCGATC
>Ga0316622_100002993_pt1 | contig 11907 bp, 8 predicted proteins | sample OWC_Aug_OW2_C1_D_FD_207646 | JGI IMG/M metagenome (GOLD analysis project Ga0316622, IMG submission 207646) | Wetland soil microbial communities from Old Woman Creek delta, Ohio, United States - OWC_Aug_OW2_C1_D5_C | ecosystem: Environmental > Terrestrial > Soil > Wetlands | place: USA: Ohio... | reverse complement strand
TCAGATCCGCCTACTCGAGCCAGCAGTCCCACATGCGCGGGATCCGGCCCGGCGCGTACCCGGCCACGTTGGCCCGGGTGGCCTGGTATCGGCCGAGGTCGCCGACCTTGATGCCCGGCACGAACTCGAAGAACCGCTTCTGGAACTCCGCGAAGGCCTTCACCCGTTCCTCGACCTTCAGCGAGCTGTTGAGCGCCGCGTTGGCCCGCGCCAGCTCCGGATCGGACGTGTGCTGGGCGCCCTTTCCGCCGAACTCGGTCGTGAAGTAGCCGGCAACCGTGTAGGGGCCCTCGTACGGCTCGATGCCAAACCCGAGCGCCCACAAGCTCCAGCCTTCCGGCTTCAGCCGCACGCTGAATGCCGTCGGCCAATCGGTCACGTTGAGACGGACGTTCATCCCGACCTTCTTGAGCTGCTCGCTTGCCACCACGGCCGTCTCGTGGTGGTTCTTGTAGTTGCTGTCGGTGAGGAACACGATCTCCTCGTTCTTATAACCGGCCTCTTGCAGGAGCTGTTTGGCTCTGGCCGCGTTCTTTTGGTTATAGAATTCCTTTCCGATGTCGCCCGCGAAGTAGGTGGTCCCGGGATGCTGCCAGCCGTGGGTAAGCCGGTAAAGGCCCTCGCTGGCGATGGCCATGATCTCCTCGCAGTCGAGCGTCGCCTGAATAGCCTGCCGGACCTTCTGATTCGCTGTCGGCCCCCAGGCGGCGTTGATCATGATGGTCTGGAACGCCCACGGCATGACCGGATAGATCTTGACGTTCTTGTTGGTCTTCAGCCGGTCTGCCGCCGGCGGGGGCAGCATATCCACGGCGTGAATCTCGCCGGTCTCGAGTGCGGCGGCGCGGGCGCCTCCCTCCGGGATGTGCCGGAACGTCACGGTGTTGAAGTACGCAGTCTTCTTGCCGCCAAACCCATCGCGCGTGGGGTAGTTGGTGTTGGGCGTGTAGCCGTCAAAGCGCTTCAGCAGCACGTGGCTGTCCGGCTTGAACTCCACGAACTGGTACGGACCGGTGCCGATGTGGCCGATCTTGTTGCGGTCCTTGTCCCCCTCGCTGGCCGGCATGATGCCCAGGGGCGCCCGCGGCGAGCTGATCTGGTCGATGAAGCCCGGGACCGGCGTCTTCAGGACGACCCGGACCACGTACTTGCTGGCCGGAGCGATGGAGTCCACAGGCTGCATGATGGCGGCGCTCATGCCGACCTTGCCATACCGCTCCATAGAGGCCTTGACGTCCTGGGCGGTCATCTCCTGCCCATTGTGGAAACGTACGCCTTGCCGCAATGTGAACGTGTAGTTCTTCCCGTCGGCGGAGATGTCGCACTTCTGGGCGAGGTCGGGGATGGGGTTCCCCTGCTCGTCACGGGCATACAGGGTCTCGATCCAGTGGTAACTAATGTTGCGGGCAACCTCGGCCGACGTGGTCTGGGCGTCGGTGGTGGGCGGGGCCGAGATGGTCCCCACGATCACGTCCCCGCCTCGTTTTTGTGCCCGGGCCGGGGCGCCCACCAGGCTGGCGGCGCCGGCCGCGCCGCCAAGGATCAACAACTCTCGCCGTGTCAGCTCCATGGTCTCCTCCTTCTAGGCCTTGCGCATCGCCTTCAACACATCCTCCACCCGATTCAGCGTTTCGTCAATATCACCCGGCGTGTGGGCCGCCGAGAACCCGTGGTGCCCGAGGGCCATCGTCCCGTAGTTGTGGAAGTACACGCCGCGGGCGAAGCATTCCCGGATGAAGCGGACGGCGAGGGCGCCGTCGATGCGGGCGGCGTCCTGGTAGGCCTTCACCTCGTGGGTCAGGCCGAAGTAGATGCCGAAGCGGGCCCCGAGGCCCTGCACCCGGGCCGGGACGCCGTGCTTCGCGAAGAGCGCCGTCAGGCCCCCGTAGAGCCGGTCGGCGTTGGCGAAGATCCGATCGTAGAAGCCCGGCTGCGTGATCTCGCGCAGCGAGGCGAGGGCCGCCAAGACCGCGAACAGGTGGCCGGAGTACGTACCGGAGTGTGCCGCGGGACCCACAGGGCTCAACACCTGCATGAACTCCCGCTTGCCGGCCACGACTGCCAGGGGCAGGCCGTTGGCCACCGCCTTGGCCAGCGTGCAGAGATCGGGCGTGACCTTGTAGTACTCCTGCGCGCCGCCCGCGGCCATCCGGAAGGAGCTCAACACCTCGTCGAAGACGAGGAGGATCCCTCGCTGCGCCGTCTCCGCCCGGAGCAATTCCAGCAGCCCCGGCGCGGGGCAAATGCAGCCCGAGTTGTAGTTCACCGGCTCGCAGATGACCGCCGCCAGCTCGTCGCCGTGCTCCCGGAGCGCCTGTCGGATCGCCGCCGGATCGTTCCAGGGGATCACGAGGACCAGGTCCGCCATCTGGGGGGACACCCCGGCGGATTCGACCTGGGGCGGAACGTACGGGTAGGTCGGGAAGACGTCGCGGGCCGGCCCGTGCGCGTTCCACACCACGGCATCGTGCAGGCCGTGGAAGTGCCCCTCGAACTTCAGGATCTTGTTCCGCCCTGTCACGGCGCGGGCCACGCGAAGCGCGGAGAAAGTCGCCTCGGACCCGGAGTTCGCGAAGCGGACCTGCTCCGCGCACGGGATGAGGCGGCAGAGTGTCTCGGCCACGCGGCTGTGGTGCTCCGTCTCGTAGGCGCAGATCACGCCCATGTCCAGCGCCTGCTGGATGGCCTTCCGGACCCCCGGATGGTTGTGGCCCAGGAAACTCGCGCCGTGGGAGAGGTTGTAGTCGAGGTAGCACTTACCGTCGACATCGTAAAGGCGACAGCCGTCCCCATGCGTGAGGTACACCGGGCGCCCGAGGGCGGCGTTCATCCGGGCCGAGCCGGACACGCCGGCAACCATGAATCGACTGGCGAACTCGAAGAGGGCCTCGCTCTTGCTCGTTTCGTGTGTCATTGCGTACTCCTCGTTTGTATTAGTACCCGAGGGTTCTCGGAAGCCACATCACAAGCGGAGTCACGTATGTGATGAGGAGCAGGATCACGATCTCCGCGATCAAAAACGGCCAGAGAGGCCTGAGCAACTCCTCGATACTGATCTTGGCCAGGGTGCTGCCGATGAATATGCACGAGCCCACCGGAGGAGTAAGTAACCCAATGCACAGGTTCACCGTCACGATGATGCCGAAATGGATGAGATCAATTCCGAAACCCTTGGCGACAGGTGCAAAGATGGGCACCAACAAGAAAATGGCCGGCGCCGTGTCAATGACGCAGCCTGTAACAAGAAAGAGGATGTTCACCAACAAGAGAAACACCTTCGGGTTCGTCGAAATGCTGGTGAAAAAGGCGAGAGTGATCTGCGGGACGTTCTGCATCGTGACGATCCAGCTCAGGATATTGGTCGTAGCCAGGAGCAGCAGAACGACCGATGTCACCTTCGCCGTGTTCATGAACATCTCAGGTAAGTCCTGGAGCTTCAGCGTGCGCAGAACGAGGAACCCAATCACCAAGGCGTACAGCACACCCACGCCGGCCGCTTCCGTGGCCGTGAAGATGCCACCCAGGATCCCCCCCACGATGATCAGGGGCATGAGCAGGACGAGGATAGAGTCCCGGCAAATCTTGATGGTTTCAGGCCAGCTATAACGCGTCTCGCGCTTCTGATACCCATGCTTCCGGCTTGTGAGGTAATTGATCACCATCAGGGAGCCGGCGATGAGAATCCCCGGAACCACCCCGCCCATGAAGAGACCCCCGACCGAGGCTCCAGTGACCAGCGAAAAAAAGACCATGACGAGGCTGGGGGGAATGATGGGGCCCATGATGGACGCGGACGCCGTGATGGCCGCGGCATAATTCTTGGGATAGCCGGCCGAATGCATGGCCGGGATCATCACCGAACCGATGGCCGAAGCGTCGGCGACGGCAGATCCCGTGATCCCTGCAAAGATCATGCAAGAGAAGATCGTCGCGTGGGCGAGACCGCCGCGGATGCGCCCCACCAGGAGATCCGCAAAGCGTAGAAGTCCCTTGGTGATCTCGCCTCGCAGCATCAGATCCCCGCCCAACACAAAGAGGGGAATGGCCAGGAGCGGAAATGCGTCGCAGCCAATGAACATCTTCTGAGGGATCACGACCAGCGGGATTCCCTGCATGACGAGGAGGCCGCCGAGCGCCGTCACGCCGATGGCAAATGAGATCGGCATGCCCGAGATCATGGTCAGCACGAACAAGGCACTGACGGTCTGGAGTACCATGGCAGGACGGGCCTCCTACAAGGGGAGCGGTTCGGTTCCCGGCCCGGGCGATGTCTCGTTGCCCCGCAGCTCTCGCCGGATGAAGAGGATCTCCACCCAGATCATCAGGACCGCAGAGACGGGAATGGCGGCGTACGGAATGGCCATGGTAATTCGGAGAGACGGCGATATCTGATCCAACTGCTGCGGCATCATCCACACGAATCCCTGATACGCGATGACCGCCAGAAAACCGATACAGAGGACGTTGGCCAAGATCCGGACCGCCCTTCGGCCACGTGCCGGAAGCAACTTGACGACAAACTCCATGCCCAACTGCTCGCCCTGCCAAAGCGCATAGGAGGCGGCGAGAAACGAGGACCAGATCATCAAATAGCGCGCGACCTCCTCCTCCCACCCGAGGACGTAATCCAGCACGTAGCGGTTGAAGACCTGCAGGTTCACCATCACGGCGATTGCCCCCACCTGGATGACAATCACCCAGTACAGGAGCCGATTGCCGGAGCGCACAAGCTGTTGGAGCACGATGTTCTCCTCACCGGGACAGCGACGGAACTGGGCGACGTGGACGCCCTCCGGGCACTCGGGACGCCACCCAGTTCCCGTCTATCCGACAGGTGTGCTACTTCACCGGATTCGCCTCGCGGGCAATGGCCGCCTCGGAATCCTTGACCGCCTTGACGGCTGCGTCGATCAACTCCTTCCCTACACCGGGCTGCTTCGCCAACCACTCCATCACCGGCCCCTGGCTGGCCTTGCGGAACGTCGCGACCTCGGCCGGGGTCGGCACGTACACCTCCATGCCCTTCTTGCGCAGCGCGTCAACCATGGTCACCCGTGCCTCGAACATGCGCTTCCCGTTCTCCGCCACGGCGCCCATCTTGGCGCCGGTGAGCAGAATCTGGCGCAAGTCGGCCGGCAGACCCTGGAACCACTTCTCGTTGGCCAGGATCATGTTGGTGCCGAGGACGTGGTTGTCCACGGTCGCGTACTTCTGCACCTCGTAGAACTTGGTATCGTAGATGACCCCCAGGGGATTCTCCTGACCGTCAACGACACCTTGCTGAAGCGCGCTGTACAACTCTCCCCACGAAATCGGGGTTGGCGAGCCGCCCATGGACCGTACCATCGTCATGTACAGCGGGTTCTGCTGGACCCGCATCTTGATGCCTTTCAGGTCGTCCACCGTCTTGATGGGCTTCTTGTTGTTGGTAAAACAGCGGAAGCCGAAGGATGCCGCCGAAAGCATCCTCACGCCTTGCTGCTTGATCAACCCCTCGTTCAGCTTGGTAAAGAAAGCACTCTGGTAGAAATGGAAGCCCACGTCCTCGTTCGGGATGAGATAGGGGACGGCCAGGATCATGAGCGGCGCATAGAAGCTCGCCATCGCCCCCTCGTCCCCCTGCCCGATGGGATTGACACCCAACTTGACCGACTCAAAGAGCTGCCGCGAGTCGCCGCCGAGTTGTCCGCCCGGATGAACCTCCACCTTCAGGCGGCCGCCGCTCGTCTCGTTCACGAAATTGGCAAAGACCTGCCAGTGATCGTCATGGCCGCTGCCGGGAATCTCCAGGTGGCCGCCTTTCACCACTATGGGCTGCCCAGCCCAAGCTCCTCCTCCGAGCACTAACCCCAGACCGATCGTCAACGCGACTACCCACCATCCCACTCCATACCTGGTGCTCATGTCGGACCCTCCTCTGAACAAAACGGGCACTGCGCGATGCCGTGTCGCCGAATCGCACGTCGGATTCAGCCGGCAGATCCGCCTCAGCAGCGGCCACGGAAACGCTCGCCTGCGGTCCTCCTTGCGACCGTTCGCAGATTGGAGTCGATCATGTTTGTCGGCGCCGGGAAGACTTGGAAACGCCGCTGCATCCCTCGCCAGATTCTTAGCCGAAAGTCTCCGCATGGGTGGAGCGAAAAGAAAAGAATCAGTTGGGCGCTGGCGCAGTCGCTGGTTCGCCCCGCGCATCGAAGGCTCCGACAGGGCGATTACGATCTTTGGACGCCCCATGGTGGGCGCGCACCGGAAAACGCTCGTCCAGTTGGCAGGAATCCGTTGATATGGCCTGAGAGTTTGGCGCCTTGGACCGAGGACTGAAATTGTCGACAATTAACTCTCATGAGCGGCCGTTGCCGGTCAAGCGGAATCTCAGCGCGCTGTCGGCCTTGATGGCGAAACGCGACCGGGAACGGTCAGCACGGGCTGCTCATCTCTCTCGTGTCCGCCTCAGGCATCGCGTGGTGCGCTCTTCACGCAGTGAAAACCAGGCCTGGCTTAGAGACGATTGGAGCGGAATCTTCGGGCCGCGCGACGCTGGACCGATCGGCTTGGTGGCTGATCATCGACAGGCGCAGTCCCCGAGCCTTTCCAATCGGTGGCCAGATGCGCCACGCAATCCCCGCGCTCCACCCGGCCGAAGTGCCGCTGGCTGATCACGGTGCCCGACGTGCGAAACCGCGCCATTACGGCCTCTCGCCCCGGGTTATCCACGAAATGCACCTGGCCGCACGCGTCGCCCGCCTCGACGGTATCGCCCAGCGCCACCAGCGGCTCGAAAAGCCCCGCCTCGGGGGCGAGCACGAAGTAGTCCCGGTTGCGAACCTCCACGACGCGCGTGGACGGCGGCGCTTCGGTCGGCAGCGATTCCTTGGGCATGCACCCGGCGTGGACGAGAAATCTCCGGATGCCTCGCTCGACGATCCGGAGGCCCTCCAGGGAAACCGATCCCCCGCCCCCGAACTCGCCGCCGAGACTCACCAGCCCGTGCCGGAGCGCCGCCGTCTGGGCGAATCCCGCGTCGATCGTGTGCGCCCACACCATGCCGACGGGTGCGCCGAACGCTTTGAGGGCCGCCATCGCGCGGGCATCGAGGGCGGCGTCGCCGCTCGTCCGCATCGAGACGAACGGGACATAGTCGAGCGAGGAGCCTCCGGAGTGCAGGTCGAGGAAGAAGCCGACCATCGGAAACAAGACGCTGTCGACGTAATGGGCGATGGCGTACGTGGGTGTGCCGTTCGGGTCGCCGGGGAATGCCCGATTGAAGTTCACGTTGTCGAGGGGCGACACGCGGGCGCTCGCCAGGGCGGCCGGGAGGTTGATGCCCGGCGTCACGATCACCCGTCCGCGAATGTCCTTCGGCTCCAGCGCCCGGATCAACTTGCAGAGCCCAACCTGTCCCTCAAATTCGTCCCCGTGATTCCCCGCCATGAGCAGCACGCTGGGTCCTTCCCCGTTCTTGATCACGGCCACGGGAATGGCGATATTGCCGTAAGCGGACCGGGTCACCGAATGCGGAAGGTAGAGCCACCCGATCTGCTTGCCGTCCTTCTCGTAGTCCACGTCCGTAAAGATGCGCGTCGGTTTGCCCATGCTGTGCGCCCCTTGAATACTACTCCCCTAATCCCAAGCCTATGGCAGGCTGCTGAAAAACTCGTTTCGCCCAGGCTGCTCAAAAAGGTCCGGATCCAGGCGGCATCACCCATCCATACGGATAGGTACCCGCCGCGGGTGGGTCGGAGGCGTACTTGGTACGTACGTCGCAGCGCCGCGGGAGCCTGCCAATCCGCCGAGGCGGACAGATCGGCCTCTTTCAGCAGCCAGCTATGGATTCGCCCACGTGCGTCCGGCTGCCTGGATGAACCGATCGGCCTCCGTTGGGCCCCAGCTGCCCGCCGGATAATATGCCAACCCGTCGCGGCCTGCATGCTCCCAGGCCTGCAGGAGAGGCGTCACAAGCCCCCATGCCGTCTCGACCTCGTCCCGCCGGATGAACAGCGTCGAATCCCCGAGCATGCAGTCCAGGAGCAATCGCTCGTAAGCCTCGGCCGGGTCCACGCCGAAGGTCTCCCGGTACGCGAAGCCGAGCCGCGCGGGGACCAGGCTGATGCGGGGTCCGGGCGGCTTCAAGCCGACGCGAAGCGAGATACCCTCGTCGGGCTGGATGCGCAAGGTGAGGAGATTCGGCTCGATCTCGTCCCCCGGTTTGTGGCCGGGATGCGGGGCATGCTCGAAGAGGAGCAGGGGGGGCTGCCGGTACTGGATCGTGACCTCGGTGACCTGCTTCGGGAGGGCCTTGCCGGTGCGGAGGTAGAAGGGCACCCCGGCCCAGCGCCAGTTGTCGACCTCCAGTCGAACGGCCGTGTAGGTTTCCGTCGTCGTGTCCTCGGCCACACGCGGTTCGTCGGCGTAGGCCGGCACCCGCTTCCCGCGCGCCGTCCCGCGGACGTACTGGCCGCGCACGGCCATATCGGGCACCCGCGCGATATCGATCGGCCGGATGGCTCGGAGCACCTTGACCTTCTCGTCGCGCACGGCCTCGGCATCGAAGGTGGCCGGCGGCTCCATGGCGACGAGGGAGAGGAGTTGCAGCATGTGGTTCTGCACCATGTCCCGCACCGCGCCGGCCGTGTCGTAGTATCCGCCGCGTCCCTCGACCCCGAGCTCTTCCGCGACGAGCACCTGCACGTGATCCACGTATCGGCGGTTCCACAGCGGCTCGAAGATGCTGTTGCCGAACCGGAACGTCAAGATGTTCTGGACGGTCTCTTTTCCCAGGTAATGATCGATGCGGTAGACCTGCGTTTCGTGGAAGACCTTGTGGATCTCGACGTTCAGCGCGGTTGCCGTGGCCAGGTCCCGGCCGAACGGCTTCTCGACGATCGCGCGGCTCCAGCATGGCCAATCGGGGCTCGACAGCTCCGGCCACGGCTCGCTGACAAGCTTGGCCGCCCCAAGCCGGGCCACGACGGTCGGATAGCTGGCCGGTGGTGTGGCAAGGTAGTACATGCGGTTGCCGCACGTCCCGTAGCGCGCTTCCACTTCGGCCAACTGCTTGCCGAGCGTCTCGTATCCGGCCGGGTCCTCGAAGGCAGCCGGGACATAGTAGATCCCCGCGGCGAGCCGATCCCAGATCTCTGATTGGACCGGGCGCAGCCGCGAGAATTGGTCCACGGCGGCGCGCATCTCCGCCCGGAAGGCCTCATGGCTCAACTCGCGCCGCGCGAAGCCGATGACGGCGAATCGCTCGGGGAGCAGCTTGTCGTGCGCCAGCGCATAGAGCGCCGGAAAGAGCTTACGTCGCGTGAGGTCTCCCGACGCGCCGAAGATCACCAGGCTGAAGGCCTGCGGGACCTCGTAGTCGGATGGAGAAACGCTGACCTCGGGAGTCACCGGGCTCGTGGCCATGTCTCCTCCTGCGCGTGCGCGGCTTCTCGCCGGCTCGGAACCCGCCGCTCCGGCAGCCCGATGCTGGCGTGAATTGCGCCAGCATTCTCACTCATGACCGCTGAGTTTGCAAGGTAACATGTCGTGCCCTGGACAGGCCAAGCCGAAATCGTCGGCTGAAAGAACGAAGGCGCGACGCCGCGTCACGTTGCTCGTCCCACACGGGACCCTGACCCGACAACTTGGTTGACAGCCCCCCCCTGGATTCGTGTATCTTGCACGCGCCGTGGCAATCGGCAACGCCACCACGTCGCTCGGCGGGTTGGGCCCGTCCACCCGACTAACGACAGGCAGGAATCCCGATTTCCCCGTGCGGATTCGCAGCAACGCGGGCACGCTTTCGGCTTCGCCTGATGGGAGAGACCAGATTTCTCGAAGCGCTCCCGCGCAGGCAGAACACGGCTCCGACGGAAGTCACGCCCTGGTCAGCTCCAACGCAACGAAAGGAGTCTCCATGTACGAGCAGATCTTCGGCATCGTGCCCCCCATGACCACCCCGTTTCGCGACGACAACACCATCGACGAGGACGCCATTCGGGCCGAGACCCGGTACATGGTCGATGTCGCCAAGATTCACGGCCTGGCGGTCTGCGGCAGCACGGGCGAGGGCCACACGCTGACCACCGCCGAGACGCGGCGCATCACCGAGATCGTCGTGAAAGAGGCGAAGGGGCGGATCCCCATCATCACCGGCATCATCACCGACAGCACCGCATCCGCCATAGAGCGCGGGCTGGCCGTCAAGGACCTCGGCGTGGCGGCGCTGCAGGTCACGCCCCCCCACTATCTGTTTCGGCCCGACGACGGCACGATGGTCAAGCACTTTGAGGCGCTGGCGAAGGGCACCGGCCTCCCCATCATGATCTACAACGTCGTCCCGTGGTGCTACCTCTCCCCGCAACTCCTGACCCGGATCATCGACAACGTAGAGGGAGTCATCGGCGTCAAGCAGAGCGCCGGGGACATGAAGATGCTGGCCGACCTCATCATCCTCCTGGGCAACCGGGGCCGCATCATGAGCGCAGTGGACGCCCTGATGTACCCCTCCTTCACCCTGGGGGCCCACGGAGGCATCGCGGCCATCTTGACCGCGGTTCCCGGTCTTTACGTGCAGCTGTGGGATGCCGTTCAGGGCGGAGATCACAAGCGAGCCCTGGCGCTGCACGAAAAGCTCCTGGTCCTCTGGAACGCCCTGCTGGCCGACAACCTCCCGGCCAACGTGAAGTGCGCCCAGGCGATGCTGGGCCGAAAGTCCGGCGTGCCCCGGTCTCCGATGCCGGCCAGCACCCCTGCGCAGGCCGCCGCGATCCGCGCCGCGCTGCAGGGGGCCGGCCAACTCTAGGCGGCAATGTATTGATTTGTGCGACGCGGTTTGCAGTGTGTGGGCTTCTGGGGAACATCCCGATCTGGATGTCTGACAAGAGCGAAACCCCGCGACCCCTCCACAAGGTAATTCCAAGGAAAGAAGCGGGTCCCGACACCATGTGGGGCCCGCTTCTTCGCGCAGGGCGTCCAAGCCGGCGCGCGGACACCGTACATGAAATGGCGATAGCGCTTGTCAGGCGACCCGGTCGCGGGGTTCGCGGCCTGCGAAGATGGCGTCCAGATTGTCAAGCGCCCGAAACCCCATTGCGTCCCTGGTTTCTTTCGTGGCGGTGCCGATGTGGGGCATCAGGAATACGTTGGGGAGCTTCCGGTACTCCGGATGAATGTCCGGTTCGTTGTTGTACACGTCCAGCCCCGCGGCAGCCAACTTCCCCGACTTGAGAGCCGCAATCAGGGCGTCGTCGTCAATAACGGCCCCGCGGCTGGCATTGACGACGATCGCCCCGTCCGGCAGGAGCGCGATGCGCGCGGCATTCACGAGCTTGACGGTCGAGGGCGACGCCACGCAGTGCAGGGTCAAGAAATCGCAATGGGGCATCAGGTCCTCGGGGGTGGCATGGAAGACGGCGCCCTCTTCGCGCTCGGGCGCTACACGCTGGAGATCGTGATAGTGGATCTGCATCTCGAAGCCGCGGGCTCGCTTGGCCACCACGCGTCCGACGCGACCAAACCCGAGAATCCCCAGCCGTTTGCCCGTCACTTGGGTGCCCACCATGAAATGGGGACTCCAGTCCCTCCACTCGCCGGTCCGCACCAGTCGCTCACCTTCGCTCGCCCGGCGCGCGGCGCCCAGCATCAGCATCATCGTCAGCTCCGCCGTCGCGTCGGACACGACGTCGGGCGTATTCGTGACGATGAGCCCCCGGTTCGTGGCTGCCGTGATGTCCACATGGTCGTAGCCGACGGAGAATGTGGCAATCGCGCGCACGCGCTGCGGCAAACGCGCAATCACCTCGGCGGTGAATTTCTCGGTATGACAGGTCAGAATGGCGTCCACGTCCTTCGCACGTTCAACAAGGTCGTCGGGGAAATAGCGGGCATCCGTTGGATTCAGGCGGGGTTCGTAATCCCGCC
>Ga0316622_100002992_pt1 | contig 11911 bp, 10 predicted proteins | sample OWC_Aug_OW2_C1_D_FD_207646 | JGI IMG/M metagenome (GOLD analysis project Ga0316622, IMG submission 207646) | Wetland soil microbial communities from Old Woman Creek delta, Ohio, United States - OWC_Aug_OW2_C1_D5_C | ecosystem: Environmental > Terrestrial > Soil > Wetlands | place: USA: Ohio... | reverse complement strand
TTTCGATCCCCAGGAAGTGAATATGCACGTTGCGGGTGCAACGTATGCCGCGTTTCCTTGCAGCCGGTGCGCCGAGATTGCGTCAGCCGATGGCACGCATCCTTCGCGGTGCGAGCGCCATCCCAGAAAATTCGCCGACGGTTCCGCTAGTTTCTCGGAAGGCCGTGGTCCTGCCGCTCGCCGAAAGATGCGGCCCGGCCTTGGACAGCTCCGTCCGACGAAGGTTCCAGCGTCGGCGGATCGAAGGCGGCGACACGGAGCAGTGACATTGCCAGCACCCCAGCCAGAAAGCCGAGGAATGCGCCCAGCATCAGACTTGCAAGCGTCATACCGGTCTCCCGTGAGGTCGTTTTGTCCAGAACCTGTCACGGAGGGTACCGGACGTGTCGCCAGTGTCTGTGCGTTAGCGTACGTCCGCCGGCCACCACGCGCGCTATGCTGTCCAGCATCTCCAACGTGCTAAAGATTCAGCGACTTACGCGTGAGCTTGGCGAGATTCGGGCGACCGCACGAATGTCTCCCGTCCAGTAGCCCCGGTCTCAAGCCTCGCGCGCGGCGCGTGCAGCAACCAGTGTCATCAGCACTGCAAGCAGCGCGAGATCCATCCTTCCGCCTCCGCCGCGACTGCTCGAGCTGACGCTGACGACCGCTGCAACGCTGACAGTGGCCGACGCGCGGTTGTTACTCGTGTCCGCATCGTTGGCGGCCGTCAGCGTTGCCTCGATCGTCGAGGTCGCCGAGTGTGTGCCCCGCAAGTCGAGTTCCAGTCGTCGCGTGACACCGGCGGCAACGCTACCGAGGTTGCACGTGACCGCGCCCGCGGTCGCGGAGCAAGTGCCCTGATCCGCGCTGGCGGCGACGACCTCGAGCGTGGCGGCGGGTACCACGACACGGATGATGACGTCCGTCAGCGGCTCAGCGCCGCGGGTACTCAGCAAGACCGAAGCGCGCTGCACTTGCCGCTCCGTGCCGCTGAGCGTGGCAGGGGAAATGACCAGTGCACCGTCCGACGCGGCGGTCAACGAGAGAGGGATGACCGCGCTATCGTTGCTGCTGTTCTGGTCCAGCGGCGCAGCGAGCGTGGCCGAGATTGAATGCGACCCTGCGGCGTCGCCCAGCAGTTGCAGGTCGATGCGGCGGCGCTCGTTCGGCGCAATCGATGCGAAATTACAGGCCACATTGCCAGGCGTGGTCGAGCACGTGCCAGCGGCGGCGGCTGCAGCAAGGATCTGCAGCGCCGGATCGACTGACAGCGTCACGGCAGCCGTCGGGCTATCCAGGCTGCCGACGGAGACCAGTTCCACGAAGGCAGCGAGCGGTTGGCCCGCGAGCCCGGAGACGGCAGCCGGCGCCTCGAGCGCGAGATCCACGAAGCCGGTCGCCGTGAGGCACTTGGCGGACTGCACGGCCGGGGCCATGGTCGAAAGACTGCACTGCGAGAACGCGCCGCTGCCGTTGATCGATGGCGCCATCAGGAAAGTGCGTGGCGTCGACGCGCACGGCGAATCGGGCTCGCCGTCGTGCAGCGCGCCGAAGTTGTGGCCGATCTCGTGCGCAGCGACCAGCGCGCCGATCCACGGGTCGAGGCCCTGTTCGCTCAGCGACGCGGAGAAGCCATTGCCGCAGAGGTTGTCGATATAGGCGATTCCGGCCGTGGTGCCGTCGAGGTCGCGACCGGTCATCAGGTGCGTTAGTCCGCGACTGCGCAGTTCCGGGGTCGAAGACCGGAGGGTCGCGAGTTGCTTCAGCAGCGCATTGGCGTCGCTCGCCTTCAGTCCGCCATTGTCGTCGAGCACGCGCAGTTCCGTCGCCTGGATGCTCACGCCGACCTGGGCGCCGAAGATGCCGTCCACGGTGTTCAGTCGCGACAGCATGACACCCTGCGGGTCGATGAAGCGCTGCCCGAACTGCACGTCGGCCACGAGGCCGATGGCCAGTTCGCGGGTCGCAAGGAGCGCAGCCGTAGTCGCGGGGGCCGCCAGTTCGTCGGTCAAGCTCGTGTACTGCGCCGCGCCGGTGAGCGGTTCCTCCGGGGTGGTCACGGTGCAGAATCCAGGGCCGAGGCCAGACTCGACGTCCGCCGCGCGGTAGATCAACGTCGCGTCGGGTCCACCTGGGACGCGCTCCTGGAGTAGTCCTGAGATCGCCCGCGCAGGCGCAATCGCGTAAACGTCAGTGCCGTCCGAGATCGCGCCGTAGACGCGTCCGTCGACGTTGGTGAGTCGCAGCCAGGAGTCCGGGATGTCGGCCAGTCGGCCCTTGTAGAGGACGTGAGGCGGCAACTCCCCGCGCTGCAGCGGTGGCAGGTCACGCAGGACGGCGGCATTCGACTCGATGTCCAGCTCGAACGGGCGGCCGAAGGCCACGAAGCGTACACGGACCGGACGCCCGGAACTGCGCAAGGCCGCCTCGGAGGGCAGGGTTGCAGCGGTCAGGTTGACCGGTTCGGCGTGACGGATCCGCGTCGACGCCCGTTCATGGGCCTGCGCCGGGACCGTCCCAGCCAGCAGGAACACGAGCAGGTATCGTCTGAGGCGGGTCATGGTGATTCCGTGGACTATGGGCAATGTGCGCGCCATGGGCCAACGCAGGGCCGATATGGCTCCCCGGTTCTTGACGCACAGCACAATTCTGCGCGGCGGGTGCGCGCCGCGACGACCCAACCGGCCGACGCTCACGCGCCCCGGTTGACCACCAGCGACGTCGCGATCAGCTCCTCCAGCAGCGCCATCGTGGCCTGGCCGGAGCAGTCGAACGGGCTCAAGGCGGGTCGTTCGCCGTACTTGAGCAGCAGCGAGGGATTGACCTTGGCGAGGTTGACCTGGCCCATCGTCCAGCTGCCGAAGCGCCGCTCGCGGATCTCTTCGAAGCTCAGGATGCGCACGTGCTGGTGGCGGTCGTCGCGCACGATCGTGTTGTAGAGCTCGCAGACTTCGTCACGGCCGCCCTCGAGGACCTGGATGAACAGGTCTTCGCTGTAGCACAAGATGCCGGTGATGCCGAGCTTGGGGTTTCGCGCCCGCGACTGCTCGAGGATCGAATCCTGCACGGACGCGATGAGCGGGGCGGTCGCACGGCTGGCGTAGAGAAGGCGGACGAGCATGGGAGCCTCAGTCGGTCAGGCTGATGAGGGACAGGAATTCGCGGCGCAACGTGTGGTCCTTCAGGAACGAACCGCGCATCACGCTGTTCACCATCTTGGTCTTGTCGTCCTTGACGCCGCGCCAGTGCATGCAGAAGTGATCGGCCTCCATGACCACGGCCAGCCCGTCCGGGCTCACCTTGTTCATCAGCAGGTCGGCCATCTGGGCGATCGCTTCCTCCTGGATCTGCGGGCGCCCCATGATCCATTCGGCGAGCCGCGAGTACTTCGACAGCCCGATCAGGTTCGAGTGCTCGTTCGGCATGATGCCGATCCAGAGGCGGCCGAGGATCGGGCAGAAATGATGGCTGCAGGCGCTGCGCACCGTGATCGGACCGACGATCATCAGTTCGTTCAGGTGCTCCGCGTTCGGGAATTCCGTGACCGGCGGCGCGGGCACATAACGTCCGCGAAACACTTCGTTCACGTACATCTTGGCCACGCGGCGTGCCGTGTCCTGCGTGTTGTGGTCGCTCACGGTGTCGATCACGAGGCTCTCCAGCACGCCGCGCATCTTGGTCTCGACCTCGTCAAGCAGCGCCTCGAGCTCACCCGGCTGCAGGAAGCTCGAGATGTTGTCGTTGGCGTGAAATCGTTGCCGGGCCCGTTGAATCCGCGCGCGGATCCGGGCCGAAACCGGTTCGATGGTCTCGTCAGGGGACTGCTGGGATGGATCGCTCATGGGGCTCCGCTGCTCGCTGGCTTAAGACTAGAGGCCCGACGATCACGGTGCAAACTTTCAATGCACGGATCGGACCTCTAGACTCGAACGTCCGCCGTCGCGCGGCTCCAGGACTCGCAGGAATGCGCCCAGAATCGTATCGGGTCACCGCGGCCGCGCTGATTGCCAGCCTCCCGGTCGCGCTGGCCTGGGCGCAGGATGCGGTCCCGGTCGCCGTCGTATCGCCTCGGCCGGCACAGGTCACCGACCAGCTGCGGCTCACGGGCACCTTGACTGCAGAGCGCAGTGCCCGATTGTCGCCGCGGGTCGACGGATTGGTCGCACGCATCCGGGTCGATGCGGGCGATCGGGTCAAGGCTGGCGCAGCCCTGATCGAGCTGGACTCGGCCGTAGCCTCGCTGGCGCTCGAACGCGCGAAGGCCGGGACTGCCGAGGCCCGCGCCCGCTCCGATGAGGCGAATCGACTCGCCGCCGAGGCGCGCCGTCTGGTCGCGGAAAAGCATCTGCCGCAGACCGAGCTGGCCCGGCGCGAGGCGGACGCCAAGCTCGCCGCCGCGGCACTGGCCGCGAGTCAGGCATTCGAGCGCGAACAGGCGGAGCTCGTCAGGCGTCACACGGTGCCAGCGCCGTTTGCCGGCGTCGTCGCGCGGCGCCTGACCGACGTGGGTGAGTGGGTGGCGCGCGGCACACCGGTCATCGAACTGGTCGCGACGGACCGCGTCCGGCTCGACGTGCAGGCGCCACAGGAGCGCTTTGCCGCCATTCGCGAAGACGCCGTCGTCGAGGTCTTCGCGGATTCGCTCCCGGGCGAGTCGCTGCAGGGGCGGGTGGTGGCGCGCGTGCCGGTCAGTGATCCATCAGCTCGCACGTTCCTGGTCCGCATCATCGTCGACGGGGCCGCAAGTCGACTGCTGCCGGGCACCTCGGCCACGACCGTCATCGGACTGCCCGGATCCCAGAAAGCGTTGGTGATCCCCCGGGATGCCTTGCTGCCGTATCCGGATGGCAGCCACAGCGTGTTCGTCGTGCGGGAGGCCGCGGGAGTCACCACGGCGGTTGAACGACCGGTGAAGCTCGGTCGGGGCGGCGCCCAGGTGGAAGTGCTCGAAGGCATCGAATCCAACGATCGGGTCATCGTCCGCGGCAACGAGCGGTTGCGCAACGGACAGACGGTTCGCGTCACGGGCGGGGGCTGAGGGTGTTCGAGGCGATCATTCGCCGGGGCACGCTGCAGGCGGTCGCCGTCCTGATCTTCTGCGTGCTGGCGATCGCGGCCGCAGCGCGGATGCCGGTGCAGATGATTCCCGACCTCGAAGTGCGGACCGTTTCGATCGAAACGGTGTGGCCCGGCGCGACGCCACAGGACGTCGAAAAGGAGATCCTGATCGAGCAGGAGCGCTACCTGCGCACGGTTCCGAACCTGAAGCGCATGGTGTCTTCCGCCGAGACCGGGCGAGCGACGATCCGCCTCGAATTTCCGTTCGGCGTGGAGATCAACGACGCGCTGATCCGCGTCAACAACGCGCTGAGCCAGGTGCCGGCTTACCCGGAGAATGCGGACGAGCCGCGCCTCTCGACGAGTTCGTTCTCCGAGAACGCGTTCATGTACTACCGGCTCATCGCCCGGGACGGCAATCCGCTCGGCCTCGACCTGAACCTGATGCAGGACTTCGCCGAGGACAACGTCCGGCCCCGGATGGAGCGCGTGCCCGGCGTCTCGCGGGTGGACGTCGGCGGCGGCGCAGCGCGCGAGGTGCGCATCGAGGTGGACGCAGCCCGCCTCGCGGAGCGCGGGATCACGCTGGTCGACCTGCGCGACGCGGTGCGCGCGAGGAACCGGGACGCGTCGGGCGGCGACATCGACAGCGGCAAGCGTCGCTACCTCGTGCGCACGCTCGGACGGTTCGAGACGATCGAGGACGTGGAGAGCCTGATCCTCGCCCGGCGCGGGGATTCGATCGTGCGGCTGCACGACGTCGCGACGGTTCGCCTGAACCACGCGGAGCTGCGCTCGCTCTCGTACACCGCCGGCCAGCGCACGCTCAACCTGTCGGTGCGGCGCGAACCCGGGTCCAACGTGATCGCGATCAAGCGCGCGATGACGCCCGTCGTCGAGGACCTGAACCGCGATTTGCTCCAGCGCAGCGGCCTCGAGCTGCGGCTCGTCAACGACGACGTCAAGTACGTCGAGGATTCGGTTCGCAACGTCTTCCAGAACCTGCTGCTCGGCGCGTTGCTCGCGACGCTGGTCATGTACCTGTTCCTGCGCTCCCGGCAGGCGACGTTCGTCGGCGTGCTCGGCATCCCGATCTGCACGCTGGCCGCATTCCTCGGGCTGCTGCTGGCAGGCCGCACGATCAACGTGATCTCGCTCGCTGGTATTGCGTTTGCGATCGGCATGACCGTGGACAACACCATCGTCGTGCTCGAGAACATCGAGCGGCTGCGCCGTGGAGGAATGGAGCGCCTGCAGGCGACGGTTGCGGGGGTGCGCGAGGTCTGGCCGGCGGTCCTCGCATCGACGCTGACCACGGTGCTGGTCTTCGCTCCGATCCTGTTCATCGAGGAGGAGGCTGGGCAGCTGTTCTCCGACATCGCAATCGCGATCTCGACCGCGATCCTCGCCTCGATGGCGGTGGCCATCCTGGTCGTGCCGGCAGCCATTGCGCGGCTTGGGTTTTCGGGCAAGGCGCAGGAGAGACACGACGGGCGCATCCACGCGGGAATTCTCACGCTGCTCGACCGTTCGCTGGCGACACCGACCCGCCGACGCGCGATGGCGATCGGCATCCCGGCGATCCTGCTCGCCCTCGTCGCATGGTTGATGCCGCCGGCGGAGTATCTGCCGGAAGGGGAGGAGCCCAAGGTCTTCGCGACCATGATCGCCCCGCCAGGCTACAACCTCGCGGAAATGCAACGGATTGCCGCGACGCTGAACGCCGAATTCGCGCCGCTGCTCGAGGACGATCCTGATCGGTTCAAGCGTGGAGAGACCGTGTTCCCCGCGCTCGCGACGTTGAACCTGAACGTCAGCTCGCGCAGCCTGCGCGTGATCGCGGAGCCCAAGCGTCCCGCCGATGTCGACGCGTTGATGGCGGCGTTCAATACCCGGTTCCGGGAGTTCCCCGGCATGCGTGCGTTCTCCTCCCGCGGCTCGATCATTTCCAGCAATGACGGCGGCACGCGCAGCGTCAATATCGACATCGCGGGCCCTGACCTGGCGCAGCTCTACGCGACTGCGGACGCTGCGTACCGCGAGGCGCAGGCGATGTTCGATCGTCCGCAGGTCAATTCCGAGCCTTCGTCGCTGTCGCTCGACCAGCCGCTGCTCGAGATTCGGCCCGACTGGGAGCGCATGGCGGAACTCGGCTTCACTGCGCAGGGATTCGGCTTCGCAGTGGCGGCGCTCAGCGACGGCGCGTTCGTCGACGAGTTCATCCTTGGCGACGACAAGATCGACATCCGGGTCTACAGCAGCGCCGGCTCGACCCAGGACGTCGATGCGTTGCGCAAGTTGCCGCTGGCTTCGCCCAGCGGGGCGGTGCTGCCGCTGGAATCGCTGGCCGACTTGCGCGACACGGTGGATACGGACGTCGTGCGCCGCGTGGACGGTCGGCGCACGGTGACGCTCAGCATCGTGCCGCCACGCGCCGTGGCTCTCGAGACTGCGGTGAATCGCGTCGAGGATGAGTTGCTGCCTTCATTGCACACGGCAGGCCACGTGCCGCCCGGAATGTCGCTGGAAGTCTCCGGAGCAGCGGACCAGCTGGACGCCACGCGCCAGTCCCTCGGGGCAAATTTTGTGATCGCGACGGTCCTGAGCTACCTGCTGCTGGTCGCGATCTTCACGCACTGGGGCTGGCCGCTGATGATCCTGACGACGGTCCCGCTCGGGTTGGCGGGGGGCGTCATCGGCCTCGCGCTGCTGAATGGAGTCGGCCTGCGGCTGCCTTTCGACATGATCACGATGCTCGGCTTCCTGATCCTGCTCGGCACCGTCGTCAACAATCCGATCCTCGTGGTCGACCGGACGCGTGAGTTGCTGCGGGACCCGGCGATGTCCGTGCTCGAGGCCGTGCGACAGGCCGTCGCTTCCCGGTTACGCCCGATATTGATGACCACGCTGACGACGGTGTTCGGTCTCGCGCCGCTGGTGCTGATCCCGGGGGCCGGAACCGAACTCTACCGCGGCCTTGGCGTCGTAGTGCTGTCCGGGCTCATCTGCTCGACGATCGTCACGCTGACGTTCCTGCCGTCCGCGCTGGTCGAACTGCTGCAGACGCGGCGCCCATCCAGCGGTACTTAAGCCCGGGCGCTCGGCCGCTCGGCCACCCGGTCGCGCCATGCCGCAAGATGGATCAGACCGGCATCGCCCGGCTTGAACTTGACCAGTCGGGCGAACTCGATGCCGCAGAACGCCGTGATGTCGGCGATCGTGAACCGGTCGCCCGCCATCCACGGTTGCGAGGCCAGCCTGGCGTCGAACAGTGCCGCATATTCGAGCATCTTCTTCCCTTGGGCCGTGCCGAAGTCGGGGAACTGCGGATTCTCGAGTGCGAGCAGCCCGGGGTGGGTGTGTCGAACGAAGTTGGCGATCGTCGCCAGCAGGTGGAACTCGACCTGTCGATCGGCCATTTCGATGAAGGCGCGCTCCTCGGCGGTCGTCCCCATCAGGTTCGGCTCCGGATGCAGGCCTTCGAGATAGGTGCAGATCGCGCGTGATTCGGCCAGGAAGCGCCCGTCGTCGAGTTCGAGCACCGGCACCCGCGCCATCGGGTTGCGCGCGGTGAAGACGGCGCTGCGGTGCTCGCCGGCATTCAGGTCCACGAGTTCACGGGTGACGCCCGAGATTCCCTTCTCGGCAATGAACATGTCGACCCGCCGGGGGTTGGGCGCGCGCGTTGAAGTGTGCAGTTTCAAAGTATGGGCCTCGCCCGGGTACGGGGTCGTTATGTTACTTCCGAACCGAGTCTAACCCGGCGTAACGCGACAAGGTATAAGCGCGAATTCCCTCCGGACGCCGTCGGTAGCACGCTTTCCATGGGCATGGTCCCAAAGGAGCGAGAATCATGACGGCAAGGCGTACGGCGCTGCTGGTGATCGCGTTCGCGTTTCTGGCTGCGGGCTGCGGCTCGAGTCGCTATACCGTGATCGAGCCGCCGAAGGAGTCGGTCCGGGACTTCACGACGCTCGAGATCCGCGATTTCACCAGCAATCTGCAGGATGCGGATTCGATCCGGCTGGCGGACCAGTTCGCGGATCGCCTGTACAGGGCGGTCCAGGAAGACCGCAAGGAGCATCCGGGCGAGAGCATCTTCGAGCAGGTGGTTCGCGGCGCAGATGCGACGGGCGAGGTCCTGGTGCTGGACGGCACGATCCTGAGTTTCGAGAAGGGTAGCCGTGCGAAGCGCTACTTCATCGGTTTCGGGGCCGGCAAGGCCTTCTGCACGATCCAGTCGACGTTCACCAACAAGGCGACCGGCCAGGAAGTGCTGAAGACCAACTTCGACGGTGAACTCAGCATGAGCTTCTTCGGCGGATCGGCCGACGAAGCGGTCGATGCCGTCGTTGCGGCTTACATCGACTACCTGCGGGACTATTTCGCCAAGTCGACGGCGAAATAGCTCGTGCTGATCCCATGCTGAATCGACTGTTCCGACTCAGCGAGAACGGCACGACGGCACGCACGGAAGTGGTGGCCGGCGTCACCACCTTCCTGACGATGTCCTACATCATCTTCGTGCAGCCCGCGGTGCTGTCGGGAGTGATGTTCGGTCGGCCGACCGGCATGGACTTCGGCGCCATCATGACCGCCACGTGCGTGGCCGCGGCCATGGCTTCGGCGATCATGGGGTTATACGCGCGTTACCCGATCGCGCAGGCGCCGGGCATGGGCGAGAACTTCTTCTTCGTGCTGACGGCCGTGCCGGCCGCAGCCGCCGCAGGTGCCGCCGTGCCCTGGGCCACGGCCCTGGGTGCGGTCTTCCTCTCCGGCGTTCTCTTCCTGGTCCTGTCGCTGGTCGGCGTGCGCGAAGCCGTGATGAACGCCATCAGTCCGAGCATGAAGCATGCGATCGCGGCGGGCATCGGGCTCTTCATCGCGTTCATCGGCCTGCAGAACGCAGGCTTGATCGTCAAGGACCCGGGGACTGCCGTCCGCCTCAATCCGCATTTTGCGTCGCCGGACCTCGTCGTGTTCTTCGTCGGCCTGCTGGTCGCAGCCGGCCTGCACGCACGGCGGGTGCGCGGTTCGATCCTGTGGGGCATCCTCACGGCTGGAGCCCTCGCGATCTCGTTGAAGCTGTTGCTGCCGCACCTTGATGCGGAACTGGTCGGCACGCCGCTGATCGCCGAGTCTGCGCTCGTGAATCGCTTCGAGATCGCGGACCGCGTGGTGGATACGCCGCCGTCGCTGGCACCGACGTTCCTGCAGATGGACGTGCGCGGTGCGCTGACGCTGGCGATGGCTCCGATCGTCGCGATCTTCCTGTTCATGGTGTTCTTCGATACGGTCGGTACGCTGGTCGGGGTCGCCCAGCAGGCCGGGCTCATGCGGGATGACCGCCTGCCGCGCGCCCGGCAGGCTTTCGTTTCGGATGCGGTGGGCACCGTCGCCGGTGCCGCGCTGGGCACGAGCACGGTCACGAGCTACATCGAGAGCGCGACCGGGGTCGAGCAGGGCGGCCGGACCGGCCTGACGGCCGTCACGGTCGCTGTACTGTTCCTGCTCGCACTGTTCTTCAGCCCGATCGTCGAGATGTTCGGCGGTTACGCGCCCGTGACGGCGCCTGCGCTCGTGATTGTCGGCGGCATGATGCTGCGTAACGTGCAGCACCTGGACTGGGACGACTACACTGAGGTCCTGCCGGCGTTCCTGGTGCTGATCGGCATCCCGCTCAGTTACTCGATTGCCGACGGGCTGGCGCTCGGATTCGTCGCCTACCCGCTGGTGAAGCTGCTGGGCGGCCGTGCGCGTGACGTCCGCTGGGTGTCGTGGCTGGTCGCAGTCCTGCTGCTCGGCTACTTCGTGCTGGTCCGCTCGCGAATCTAGAATCGCGTGATCAGCCGGAACGATTCGCCGTCCCGCGCGAGGTCTCGCTCGCGCCGCTCGCGTATCCGATCGTGCAGAGCGGCGCGCTGCGCGTCCAGCCAATCGGCACGCGTGACCGGCCGATGCTGTCCCGGCTTGTCGCGGTGCGCGGCTTCCTGGCGGCGGTAGACGTCGAAATCCTCGTAGCCGTCCAGCTCGTGCTGCAACTCGTTCAGCACCAGCTCTAGCATGATCGCGTCGTCGACGAGTCCGAGCACCGGCACGTTGTCGGGGACGAGATCGTCGGCTTCGGCGACATAGGCCAGGCCGTCGAGAACCCGCTGGCGCTCGGGCGCGGGCAGCGCCCACTCGGGATCCTCGAGCATGGCGACCAGGCGGCCGACCCGCTCGATGCGACGCGCGACGAACGGGGATCTCGCGGCGGACCGCAACCGGGCGATTTCTGCGCTTGCCGCTGCAGCGATTTCACTCGGCGTGCGCTGGTCGGTACGGTCCCGCGCGCGACGCATCAGCGAGCGGAAGTGCTCGAGCTCCGGGTCGGAGAGCTCCAAGGTTACGGTGAGTGGCATGTCGTTGACCTTACTGTCCGCGGCTGTCTGCCCCCTTGATCGGATCGGTGGCGATGCCCACCTTCACCATGCCGGCGTTCTGGGCATCGGCCATCACGGTCGCGAGCGCCTGGAACTGCAGCGTGCGGTCCACGTGCAGGTGCAGTTCGGGCTGCGGCTTGCGCTGCGCCTCGACCGCGAGCCGCTCGATCATGGCCGTGCGCTCGATCGCGACGTCGTTGAGGAACATCTTGCCGTCGGCCATCAGCGAGATGACGATCGTGTCGGGCTTCTCCTCGAGCAGCACGGTCGAGGCCTGCGGCAGGTCGATCTTGATCTTGTGGGCGAGCAGCGGCGCCGTGATCATGAAGATGATCAGCAGCACCAGCATCACGTCCACGAGCGGGATCATGTTGATCTCCGCCATCGGGGCCGAATTGGGTGCGCCGCCGCCGGCACCGAGTCCGCTGAATGCCATGGTCGTCTCC
>Ga0316622_100002990_pt1 | contig 11920 bp, 14 predicted proteins | sample OWC_Aug_OW2_C1_D_FD_207646 | JGI IMG/M metagenome (GOLD analysis project Ga0316622, IMG submission 207646) | Wetland soil microbial communities from Old Woman Creek delta, Ohio, United States - OWC_Aug_OW2_C1_D5_C | ecosystem: Environmental > Terrestrial > Soil > Wetlands | place: USA: Ohio... | reverse complement strand
AAACACACGAGGTCTAGCCATATTGATTCCTAACGATCAGCGTTTATCCACCGCGCTGCAATGCTGAAAGAACCCATGTCACCTCCCGCGGCGGATAAACCATGTTGGACTGAACCGCCTGTGTAGACGGTGGCGATAGGGGATTGAAAGCCTTTCCCCGTTGATGGCATCAGATCATAGCGGGACACCAACCCAAATCTGTTGGCAAGCCATCCTGCGCACGCGCAAAGCCAATCCACTTTGGAGCCCTCTGGCTGGCAGTTGCGTCGTGCAAACCGAAGGCTTGTCCAATTTCTTTGGGGCTGTCGTGGCCGGTGGCGTAGGCCTGCGCCATGGCGCTGTTGCGTTCTGGCCGTTTGAAGAAGTGGGCCAGCGGGGGTGCAGTGCAGCAGCCCGACGCTGTGCACGGGTCAGGTCAAGGCGACAGCGGCAATCGCATCAGCACGGCGCTGGACGGGCAAGCCCCCTGGAATTCAACCGACTGTTTCAGCGCTGGTGGGGCCGCGTGGGCGCTCAGGCGCTGAAAACCAAGCCGCACAAAGTAGTCAGCTGCGGTGGTTGTCAGAAGGTATAGCGCTGCCACATGTCGGCGTTTCGCCTCGTCAATGAGGTGTGACACCAGCATCCGGCCAACACCGTGGCCCTGCCGGTCTGGCAGCACGGCAACCGAGCGCAGCAGCGCCTCACCTCCGTAGACCTCCATGCCCGCGCTGCCAACGATGCTGTCGCCGCAGACGGCGAGAAAAAAATCTCCCAGATGTTCCTGAGCGCCTTCCAGCGGCAGTGCATGACCTTGCAGCAGCGCCGCGAAGTGTGGCCAGTCTGAGGGGGTGGCGGATCGGATCGTGACAGGATGGGTGGGCATGTGCGGGCCTTTCTGTTGGGTCATGACGAGCTTGGATTTCAGCGCCAGTGTAGGGAGTCCCGTTCAAACAAGCCCCCTTGCCGGGCGCGTTCCTGGGCGCGCCACGCACGCTCGACCATCCATTCTGGCGCGCCGATGTCTTTGAGACTATGGGCACTCAAGCCGTCCAGCGGGGGGAGCTCACAGGTGGAGCGCCGGGCTTGGCGCGATGCCTTCCAATTGACCCACCAGGCACGAGCGGCGGCCGCCCAGGTGCTGATGACGCTTGGTGTGATCAACGGTGTGAGCGGGCTGGTGGCGCAGGGATTGCAAGCGGTGTTCATGGTGGGCTCCGTGGAGTGAGTGAAGATGCTGGTAAGCTTATCTATTGTTTGTTGCCATGAATATCGATTGTTTCTGCATTAATCGTTCACCAATACTTACCAAGCTATGTCCCGATTGCCTTTGAACACTTTGCCCACCTTTCGTGTGGTGGCCCGCCTGGGGAACTTGCGTGCTGCCGCGCAGGAGCTTCACTTGACCCACAGCGCGGTCAGCCAGCAGATCAAGCTGCTGGAAGAACAGGTGGGGTTTGAACTGTTTGAGCGCCGGGGGCGGCGCATCGTGCTCAATACCGCCGGGGCCACCTTGCAGCGCGCGGTGGAGCCTGCGCTGGATCGGCTCGATGAGGGTCTGCGCGCTGCTGCGGCCGCCGCGCAAGGCGAGGCCCAACGCATTCGGCTGACGCTGCTGCCATCGTTTGCCCAGCGCTGGCTGTTGCCACGCATGCAGCGCTGGCGTGATCGCTACCCTGACATCCATCTGGAGTTGCACACCTCACAGCAGGTGGTGGACCTGGTGCGTGAGGGCTTTCACGTAGGGCTTCGTCAGGGGCTGGGGCCGTGGCGCGGCCTGCAAGCCGAACAGTTGGTGGACTCGCCGCTGGTGGTGCTGGGCTCACCCGCAGCCGCCCGCCGTTTGAAAGGGTGTTGCGTGGAGGAACTGGCTGAAGAGCCTTTGCTGGGCCGACCCGAGTTGTGGGAGCGCTGGTTTGCCCTGGGTGGCTGGCGCGGCGCGGTCAGCCCGGTGGCAACCTTCAACGATGCGGGCTTGTTGTTGCAGGCGGTGGAGCAGGACATTGGCATTGGCCTGGCGCGCGAAGTGTTGGCCGCCGATGCCCTGCACGATGGGCGGCTGGTGCGCTTGTCACCCACGGCACTGCCCGGTGATTCGGCCTACGCGCTCTACTGGTGCGTGTTTCCGCCCGAGCTTGAAAGCTGGCCGCCCTTGCAAGCCTTTCGCGCTTGGCTGCGTGAGGAATTGGCGCAGTCGTTGCAAAGCCTGACCGATGTGGGTCAGCATGGTCAATCGGCGCTGAGTGCTGCAAATAAGGGGTGAAATTGACCTCTGGCCGTTGTCAATCCTGCGCAAACAGCTCTGAAATACATAGCAAATCAGCACGCAAAAACCTAGCCCCCAATCCCCAGCACTGCCCGCGCCTCATCAGCCGAAGCCGGTGGCCGGTCCAGGAGGCGGCCCAGGCTGGCGATGCGTTCAACAAACTGGGCATTGCTGCTGGCGCGCTCGCCTTTACGCAGGTAGATGTTGTCTTCAAAGCCCACCCGCACATGGCCGCCCAGGGCCACGGCCAGGGCGTTCATTTGCAGTTGGCCAGCCCCGATGCCGGCCACCGTCCAGGTTGCACCAGCGGGCAGTTGAGACACCAGGTACATCAGCGCCTGCGGCGTAGCGGGCATGGCACCGGGCACGCCCAGCACCAGATCCACATGCAGCGGCAGGCTGACCGTGCCGCGCTGCAGCCAGCGCTGCAAGGTGGCCAGGTGGCCTGCGTCAAAAATTTCAAATTCGGGGCGCACGCCGTGGGCTTGCATGGCGGCCAAAAACTGCGCCATGTCGTCGGGCGGGTTGATGAACACGTCGTTGCCAAAGTTGCTTGAACCCATCGACAAGGTGGCCATTTCGGGCCGCAGGCTGACCGGGCCCAGCCGCTCGGCGCTGCTCATGCCGACGGCTCCGCCGGTGGAGACTTGCACGATCACGTCGCAGCGGGCACGCACCGCGTCGATGATGGCGCGGTAGGCTACTGCGTCCTGGGTGGAGCTGCCGTCTGGGCGGCGGGCGTGCACGTGCACGATGGCGGCCCCGGCTTGGGCGCATTCCCAGGCGGCCTGGGCCACTTCTTCGGGGCTGATGGGCAGGGCGGGCTGCTGCTCACGGGTGACTTCGGCACCGGTCAGCGCGGCGGTGATGATGAGTTTGTTCATGCAGGCACTCTCCCCACTCAGCGGGCCACGCGCTGGCAGGCCAGTGGCACCACGCAGGTGCCGCTGGCTTTGCAGACGATGACCGGCTCGGCCAACACATTGGCGGCAGAGACCTGGCCGGGCACGTTGGCGGCGGTGATGACTTTGCGGGCTTCAAATTCCATCTTGCGTGAGGTCTTGCCCATGGCGGTGATGCGGCCGGTGGCTTCGATGAAGTCCCCGGCGTACACCGGGGCCAGAAACTGCACGTTGTCGTAGGCGACGAACAGGCCTTCGTCGCCGTCGCTGCGGATCAGCAGCTCGGTGGCTACGTCGCCAAACAGGTTGAGCATGCGGGCCCCGTCGACCAGGTTGCCAGCGTAGTGGGCTTCGTGGGCGCTGATGCGCAGGCGGATCAGGCTGGTGATGTCTGGGTTCATGGTGACCTCCTGGATTCAGTGGGCTGGTTGGGGCAAGGCTGCAGCCGGGTGGCGCTTGAGCCATTCGTCTACCGCAAACGAGGCCACTTTTTCGGCGTAGCTGCCGGGGCCAAAACCAGCGTCATAACCCAGCTCTTTGGCCAGCTCGTGGCTGATGCGTGGGCCGCCTACCACCAGGATGATCTTGTCGCGCAGGCCTTCGGCCTCCAGGATGTCGGTCAGGCGGGTCAGGTTGTCGAGGTGGATGTTTTTTTGCGTCACCACCTGCGACACCAGAATCACGTCGGCCTGCTCTTCGATGGCGCGCACCACCAGGTCTTCGCAGTCCACCTGCGCCCCCATGTTGATGGCGCGGATCTGGTGGTAGCTCTCCAGCCCTTTGTGGCCGTTGTAGCCCTTCATGTTCATGATGGCATCGATGCCCACGGTGTGCGCATCGGTCTCGATGCAGGCCCCAATCACCACCAGCTTGCGGCCAATGCGCTGGGCAATCCGGGCATCAACCGCGTCTTTGTCCAGCACCTCAAACTCGGGTTTGGCGACCTGGATGGTGGACAGATCCACACGGTGCTGGCACTGGCCGTAGACGATGTAAAAGCTGAAGCCCTGGCCCATGTCGGCGGCGTGGCTGACGGCGGGCTCGGTCAAGCCCATGGCCAGCGCCAGGCGGCGGGCGGCTTCCTTGCTGTTGTCGTCCAGCGCCACCGGCAGGGTGAATGAGAGCTGCACACGGCCATCGTCTTGCGTGTCGCCATAGGGTTTGATCCACTGTTCGGGGGTTTTCTCTTGCATGATCAGGCTCCGCTCAGCATCAGTTCGGGGAAGGGGTTGTAGTAATCGTCGGCTTTGCTGAGCACGCCGTCCAGGCCTTTGCCGCCGTCGGGCTGGCGGGCAATTTCGGCAAACTGGCCGCGCGAGATGGCCGTAGGCAGGCCGATGCGCTGCACCTCGGCCAGCAGGGCTTCAGTCTCGGCCAGCACGGTTTGGGCGCGGGTTTCAATCAGGCCGCCGCTCTTGAATTCAATCTCACCATGCAGGTCGCGCATGGTGTGAAAGACGTAGCGGGCGTTCTCAATCGACAGAAAGCGATCCTGGATGAACGGGGTGTGGATGGCCTCGGTCATCATGCCCAGCAGGTGGATGTTTTGGCTGGTGAGCGTGCTGGCCATGTTGAACAGCGCGTCTTGCACATGGCCACGGAAGATGTTGCCGGTCATGTGTTTGGTGGGCGGCATGTATTTGAGGGCGGCCTCAGGGAACACCTGGCGCACCAGTTGGGCATGGGCCAGCTCCCACAAAAAGCCGTTTTCCAGGTTGGGGTTGATCTCAAAGGCGTGGCCCAACCCCATCAGGTCGGGGGTCAGGCCGCTCAGGTAGGCAAACTGCTCGTTGATCAGCTGTGAGGCCAGCACGGTGTGGGCGGCATCAAACGCATCGGCGGTGGTGAGGTAGTTGTCTTCCCCGGTGTTGATGATGATGCCGGCATAGCCATTGACCATGCGCGAGAAAAACTGGTCAATGAAGGTGCGCTGCATGTTGATGTCGCGAAAGATGATGCCGTACATCGAGTCGTTGAGCATCATGTCCAGCCGCTCCATGGCCCCCATGGCGGCAATCTCGGGCATACACAGGCCTGAGCAGTAGTTGGTCAGGCGGATGTAGCGGTTCATCTGGCTGCCCACTTCGTCCAGCGCGGCGCGCATCAGGCGGAAGTTTTCCTGGGTGGCGTAGGTGCCGCCAAAGCCCTCGGTGGTGGCACCAAAAGGCACGTAGTCCAGCAGGCTCTGGCCGGTGGAGCGGATCACCGCCACGATGTCGGCCCCTTGCTGGGCGGCGGCGCGGGCCTGTTTGATGTCTTCGTAAATGTTGCCGGTGGCCACGATCAGGTAAAGCCAGGGCGTGCGGGCTTCGCCACAGCGGCTGATCCGGGCGCTGCGTTCGGCCCGCTGGGCAGCAATGTGCTCGCACATCTGGCTGGCCAGGGCCTTGGCGTGGCTGCGGGCGGCTGTGTCGTCACGCGCTCGCTCCAGTGTGAGCTGACCAGCGGCCACGGCCTGGGCCACGGCTTGGGCGCTCAGGCTGTGTTCGGCCATGGCCGCAGCCACAGCGGTGGCCGCACCACTGGCCAGCAAGCCTTGCGCTTGCAGGTGCTCCACCACGCGGTTGGGCAGGGGTACGGCGTTTTCGTCCACGCCGTCGATACCCATCAGGCGCAGGGTGGCGCGCTCCACCGTGGTGGTGGTGCGGCGACTCATGTCGTCAAAAACCTGGCGTGCAATGTGTGCAGCCGAGGTGCGGGCACGCGCAATGCGCTGTGCGTCAAGTGCCAGATGGGCCATGGGGGTGTTCCTCAAAAATCGGGGGGTCGGCGGGTGATTCGGCCAGCAGCACATCGGTGACCACATGGCTTGGGAAGGTGTGGCGTGCTGCGGCCAGCAGTTCAGTGGCTTCCAGATGGCCGCCCAAGGGTGAAAACGGGTTGACGGTGATGCCGGTCAGGGTGATGGCACGCCAGGCCATGAGCTGTGCGCCCTGGTGCTGCAAGCGGTGCAGGTCAGCCGCATCGACAAACAGCCGCGTGCCATCGGCCACCACGATGCGCAGGCCGGGGTGGCGCTGGGCCAGGGTTTCCAGAGCGGCCCACAGTTGGCGGCCGACCGCACCGGTGACGGCCACCAGATCGGGTTGGCACGTGGCGGCTTGCTCCAGCAGGAGCGCGGCGGCATTCAGGCTGGCGACTTCGGCCTGCCAGATCGGTTGGCCGTTGGCGGCCCAGAGCCCGACACCGGCTGCGTCAAAAAAATGGCCGAGCTGCTGGCGGGTAAGCGCATCGGCAGCGGGCAGGCTCAACAGGGCCAGGCGCTCACGGGTTTTGCGCAGCACATCGGCTAAGCCACCGCCCAGAGCGGCTCCGGTGGCCAGCACCACGCCATCGGCCATGGCGGGCGAGGCATGGTGGCTGCGGCCCAGAGCGCCGTCAATCAGCACCAGCGCGGCCCCACACTGGCGCAGCTGCGCCATGACCCGCAGCTGGTCGTGGCTGCGCGAGGCCCCGGCCACTTCCATCTCACCGGCTTCCAACACTTTCACCAGAACGATCTCGCCCATGGGGCTGTGCACGCCGGTGTGGCCGAGCCGTTGGGTGCGCACCTTGCTGCGCACCAGTGTGGTTTTGGCCGTGGCCACCAGCATGCCGGGCCAGACCCACACGGGCGGCTTGGGGATGGCGAACACGGCATCGGTGGCTTCGCCGTCGCGGCCAATCGAGGTGAGGCCCACCGCCATGTGATCCGCCGCTGCAGCCGCCAGCAAGTGGTTCATGGCCACCGTTTTGCCGGTGTTTTTGGTCATGCCCATCACGGCCACCGTTTGCATGTCGGCGGCGCGAATGCGCTGCCACAGCAGGGAGCGGTCAGCGAGGGATGATGGGCCAAGGCTCATGCGTAGAGGCGCTCAAACAGGCTGCGTAGTGCCGGGCTTTCGCGCAGCAGGTTCAGGGCGTGGTCGGCGTGGCCACGGGCGTAGCCGTTGCCGACCAGCATCTCGACATCTTTGCCCGCGCCTTCTGCGCCCAAGGCGGCGGCAGTGAAGCTGGTGGCCATGGAGAAGAAGTAAATCTTGCCGCCCTCGCGGGTGGCCAGAATGCTGCCCATCTCAGAATGCTGGATGTTGACGCAGTTGATGGTCACATCGGCCAGGCGGCCATTCGTCACTGCAGCCACAGCGTTCATCACCGCCACGGCATCGGTGGCATCGACTTGCAGGGCGTGGTCGACCCAGCCGAGCTGGCGCATGCGTTCGCAGTCTTTGGCAAAGGGCGAGATGCCGATCACGCAGCCCGTGGGGCCGGCGCGTTTGCGGGCCTCGTACACACACAGCGTGCCGGACTTGCCGCCGCCGCCAATCACCAGCACCGTCTGGCCGGGTTGCACCAGGCGGGCGGTTTGCGCCGGGGCGCCGGCCACGTCCAGAATCGCCAGTGCGGTGGTCTCGGGAATGTCATCCGGCAGCTTGGCAAACAGGCCGGTCTGAAACAGCACGGCCTGGCCTTGCACGTCGATCTGATCGCGCTCCAGGTGCACGGCCTGGATGCGCTCAATGTGCAACGGGGTCAGCGAGAGCGAGACCAGGGTGGCGATGCGGTCACCCACCTGCAGGCCACAGCTGTCGGCGATGTCTGCGCCCACTTGGGCCACGCGGCCAATCAGCATGCCGCCGGAGCCGGTGACCGGGTTGTGCATCTTGCCGCGCTCGGCCACGATGCCCTGCACTTTGGCGGCCACGGCAGCAGCATCGTGACCGACTTCGGTTTTGATCTGCGTGAAGCTGGCCGAATCGATGTTCAGGGTCTGCACATCGATCAGGATTTCGTTGGGGGCAATGACCATACTGGCATCGATTTTCCAGGCGGCCTGGGGCAGCACGCCCAGCGGTTCGATGACGCGGTGTGTGCCGTAGGGGGATGGGGCGTTCATCCAGGGCTCCTCAGTTGCTTTGCGTGGGCAAGGCAAAGCCAAGGCCCAGGCCGGGCATTTCAACCGTTTTCCCGGCGTAGTTGCGGCACTTGATGGTGGTGCCGGTGCCATCGGGCCGCAGTTCTTCGGTGACGTATTGCGGAATGATGGGCAGCTTGCCCAGGCCACCCAGGCCGTCGACGATGAAGGTGGGCACGGCCGGGCCGCTGATCCAGCCGCGCAGGCCTTCATACAGCTCCAGCATGCGCCGGTGCGGCACGACGAAATGGTGGGCACCTTCGACCATGTCGGTCGAGTACACGTAGTAGGGCCGCACCCCCATTTCGATGGATTGCATGAACAGCTCACGCATGGTGGCCACGCTGTCGTTCACGCCTTTGAGGCAGACGGTTTGCAGGCCCATCATGACCCCGGCTTTCTGGATCATCTTGACGCGCTCACGCAGCAGCGGGGTGATTTCCTTGGGGTGGTTGATGTGGATGTTGACCATCTGCACGCGGTGTTTTTCCAGAATGGCGCAGAGCTCGGGCGTGATGCGGGTTGGCAGCTGCACCACCATGCGTGAGCCCATGCGCAAGAAGCGCACATGCGGGGCGCGCTGGCGGATCTGGCCCAGGATGTCGTCCAGGCGCTCGTCGGCAAAAGTCAGCGGGTCACCGCCGGACAGCAACACGTCTTCAATGTCTTTGTTGTTGGCGATGTAGTCGATGGAGGCTTCAATGGCATCCTTGTGCACCGACCCGGCGGGCTGCGAGACCATGCGTTTGCGGGTGCAAAAGCGGCACAGCGTGGCACAGGTGTTGCTCACCAGAAACAGTACCCGGCGCGGGTAGCGGTGCACGATGCTGGTGCCGGGAATGGTGTCACCCTCTTCGCCCAGCTGATCGAGCAGGGTGGCAAACCCAGGCTTGGTTTCCTCAAAGTGCGAGGGCAGGTATTGCAGGCGGATCGGGCACTTAGGGTCGTTCGGGTCCATCAGCTGCGCCATGTAGGGGGTCAGGGCCACGGCGAACTTGCCATAGACGGTTTCGTTCACATCTTCCAGCCCCTTGAGCACACCTTTCAACTCGCTGTGGTGGGTGTAGCGGCGCTGAAACTGGCGCTGCCAGGACTCTGAGCGCGGGTCGTAGGCATCGAGCTCCTCGCGTGTGAGCAGCTTGGTGGCAGTGAGGGCAGCCGCTGAAGCGGGCTTGATTTCGAGAACGGTTGGCATGGGTGGCTCCAGAACGGTGATTCCAAAATCCTGAGCGGATCAGTGGTGTGTGAAGGAGTTTAAGAATCAGCTCCATTTCAGGGAACAGTCAAAGTGACTGATTCAATTTCTTAAAATCAGTCACTTTGTAGCAATTTCAGTCACATTGACTTCGTGGAGAAAACCATGGATGCCCTCGACAAAAAACTGATCGACCTGTTGAAAGTGAACGCCCGCCTGCCGGTGGTCAAACTGGCCCAGGCGCTGGGCTGCGCCCGCAGCACCGTGCTGCTGCGCATGAAGGCACTGGAGCAAAGCGGCATCATCAGCGGCTACACCATCAGCGTGGCCCAGCCCACCCCGACGGGCGTGCAGGCGCTGGTGCTGATTGCCACCGACTCCAGCAGCGAGGCCAGCATCATCCAGGCACTGTCACGCCGCCACGAGGTGACCAAGGTCTATTCGGTCAACGGCCGCTACGACCTGTGTGCCCAGGTGCACACCGATTCGCTGGAGGAGTTTGATGCCGTGATCAATCGCTTGCGCGGCATCAAGGGCGTGACGGAGACCATGTCGACCATGATTTTGTCGACCAAGCTGGATCGGCCGGGTTGAGCGACCCCTTTGGCCGAAGGCCAGGAGGGCTGGATGGGAACCATGTCCCTGGTGCATGGGTCAGTACACTCGCCAGATGACCCCCAAGCGATATGACCTCCTGGATGCCCTGCGTGGCCTGGCCATGCTGTGGATGACCGCGTTTCACCTGAGTTTTGACCTGAACCATTTTGGCTGGATTCACCAGGACTTTTACCGTGACCCGTTCTGGACTTGGCAACGGGTGGCTATCGTCAGCCTGTTTTTGTTCTGCGCCGGGTTCGGTCAGGCGGTGGCCAGCGCGCAGGGGCAAAGCTGGCCGCGCTTCTGGAAGCGCTGGGCGCAGGTGGCGGGCTGCGCGGTGCTGGTCACGGCAGGTTCATGGTGGATGTACCCCAACAGCTTCATCTACTTTGGCGTGTTGCACGGCATGGCGCTGATGCTGATCGTGGTGCGCCTCACCGCCCACTGGGGACGCTGGCTGTGGTGGCTGGGTGGATTGGCGATTGCTTCAAAATTCATAGCTGCTTACGCTTTGAATACATGGGCTAGCAGCCAATTTGTTGCATTGATGAACGCACCTGCGCTGAACTGGCTGGGCTGGATCACACGCCTGCCCATCACCGAAGACTACGCGCCACTTTTCCCTTGGCTGGGTGTCATGTGGTGGGGGGCTGCGGCGGGGGCCTGGCTGCTGCCGCGCACCACCGCCATGCTGGCCCGCCCCTTGCCTGCAGCTGGCCGGGCATTGGCCACCCTGGGCCGCTGGAGCCTGAGCTATTACATGCTGCACCAGCCGGTGTTGATGGGTGCGTTGATGGGGTTGAGCTGGCTGGTCAAACCGGGCTGACCCTGGTGGTGCCCCAGCTCTCTTCGGCCCGGATCAATGGGCCGCGAATATCTCCAGCAGACGATCCAGCCCCCCGGCGTTGATGCGCACCTTGGCCTGTTCGCGCACGGCGGGCTTGGCGTGGTAGGCCACCGACAGGCCCGCTACGCCCATCATCGGCAGGTCGTTGGCACCGTCGCCCATGGCAATGGCCTGGCTGGGCGCAATGCCCAGCTTGGCGCAGGTTTCAAGCAGCATGGTGCGTTTTTCGGCCCCGTCGCAAATGTCGCCCCAGGCTTGATCGACCATGCGCCCGGTGAGTGCGCCGTTGGCAAACTCCAGCTGGTTGGCACGGGTGTAGTCGATGCCCAGCAGGTCACGCACCCGGTCGGTGAAGTGGGTAAAGCCGCCTGAGACCAGCAGCACCTTGAGCCCGGCCTGCTTGCAGGCGGCCACCAGTTCCACCGCGCCGGGGTTCAGGCGCAGGCGCTCCTGGTAAATCTGCTCCAGATCAGCCAGCGTGACCCCTTTGAGCAGCGCCACGCGCTGGCGCAGGCTTTCCTTGTAGTCGGCAATTTCGCCACGCATGGCCGCCTCAGTGATGGCTGCCACCTGCGGCTTGCGCCCCACGGCATCGGCAATTTCGTCCACACACTCGATGTTGATCAGCGTGGAGTCCATGTCAAAGGCGATGAGTTTGAAGTCAGACAGGCGCAGCGGGGGGGTGATGCCTGCCACTTGCAGGCCGGGGGAGAGTTCTTGGATTGGCATGGTGGGTACTTTGCTATTGTTTGCTATTGATTAAGGAGCGCATTGCGCTTTATTCGCAATGGCTGTAGGCGGATTTTTCTATCAGTCATACCAGTTCTCCACCCGCAATCCGGGCACGCGCTCAAACTCGCGGGTGTTGCGGGTGACAAGGGTGAGGTCCTGTGCCAGCGCAATGCCTGAGATGAGGGTGTCCATGTTGCCAATGGGCGTGCCCTGGCGTTCCAGATGGGCGCGAGCTTTGGCGGCTTGGCGGGCACTGTCCTGGTCAAACGGCAGCACGGTGAAGCGGCTTTCCATTTCCTTGAGCCTTGCGAACTGGCTGCTGGGGTTTTGTGCCTTGAAGGCTCCGGTGAGCAGTTCCCACATGACGGGGGTGCACAGGCGCAGATCGGTGTCTTTGTGCTGCGCCATGTGCTGGCGCACGTTGCCGGTGTTTTTGAAGCAATAAATCAGGGTGTTGGTGTCAAGCAGGTAGGCCAAGAGATGCTCCTACCAGGCTTCGCGTGGGCTG
>Ga0316622_100002989_pt1 | contig 11920 bp, 5 predicted proteins | sample OWC_Aug_OW2_C1_D_FD_207646 | JGI IMG/M metagenome (GOLD analysis project Ga0316622, IMG submission 207646) | Wetland soil microbial communities from Old Woman Creek delta, Ohio, United States - OWC_Aug_OW2_C1_D5_C | ecosystem: Environmental > Terrestrial > Soil > Wetlands | place: USA: Ohio... | reverse complement strand
CGGCGATGCATTACACGAGGCGCGCGCCGAGACGTCACGGCCGTCGCTGATCATCGTGGAGACGACGATCGGCTACGGGTCGCCGAACAAGCAGGGGACGGCTGACGCACACGGCAGCCCCCTGGGTAGTGCCGAGGTGGCCCTCACCAAGCAGCGGTTGGGCTGGGACCCGGCGCTGACCTTTCACGTGCCCGACGACGTGCGACAGCACATGGGCGCTGCGGTCGAACGCGGCGTGCAGGCGGAGGCGATGTGGACGGCGCGCTTCGACGCATACGCGCGGGCCCATCCGGACCTCGCTGCGGCGTGGCGCGCTACCCTGCGCGGCGACCTGCCGGCGGAGTGGGATGCCGATCTGCCCGCGTGGCCGGTCGGGGAAGCCGTGCCGACGCGCCAGGCGGGCGGCAAGGTGATGAACGCCATCGCCCGCCGGGTGCCGTGGCTCGTCGGTGGCGATGCCGACCTGTCGGTGTCGACGACGACTGGGTTGAAAGACGCCGGCTCGTTCGACGGCCAGAACGGTGCCGGACGCAACCTCCACTTCGGTGTCCGCGAGCACGCCATGGGCGCCATCGCCAACGGCATGGCGTACCACGGTGGCGTGCGCCCGTTCGTGTCGACCTTCTTCGTCTTCTCCGACTACATGCGGCCGGCCGTGCGTCTGGCCGCCCTGAGCCACCTGCCGGTCATCTACGTGTGGACGCACGACTCGGTCGGGGTCGGGGAGGACGGCCCGACCCATCAGCCGGTGGAACACCTGATGTCGCTGCGCACCGTGCCCAACCTGTACGTCGTCCGACCCGCCGATGCCAACGAGACAGCCGAAGCGTGGCGCTGGGCGATGACGCACCGTAGTGGGCCTGTGGCCCTCGTTTTGACGCGGCAGAAGGTGCCGGTCGTCGACCGCGAGCGCCTGGCGTCGGCGGCACAGCTGGCGCGTGGCGCCTACGTACTCGCAGAGGCGGAGCCCGGGCCGCCCCGTGCCATCGTCATCGCCACCGGGTCGGAGGTGGACGCCGCGCTGACGGCGCGCGAGCGCCTGGCGGCGGAGGGGATTGGCGTGCGGGTGGTGTCGATGCCGTGCTGGGAACTCTTCGCGGCGCAAGACCCTCCCTACCGTGAGACGGTGCTGCCGTCCGCCATTCGGGCGCGGGTGTCGATCGAAGCCGGCGTCACCCTTGGGTGGGAGCGGTGGATCGGCGACGGTGGAATCGCCATTGGCATCGATCGCTTCGGTGCCTCGGCGCCGGGTGAGGTGAACGTGGAGCAGTTCGGTCTGACCGCGTCACGGGTTTGTGAGGCGGTGCGCCAGCTGCTCGCGTGAGCATCGGGCCTCTCGCCGCCGCACACTACGCGGGTTGCTCGCGCCCGTCGCGCGCACGGTCTGCCGCTACACTGCGCCGCCGAATTGTGGTTAGAACGTGGCCGAGCGCACATGAAGCGGGTGCTGCTGGCGTCGCTGTTCGTGGGACTTGTGGGATTGGTGGCGGGGGTCTGGATTGCGGCCCCGCGCATCGCCGCCATGTTGCGTGCGCGTCTCGAAACCGAGCTCAGCGCGGCAATTGGCGTGCCGGTGCAGGTGGGGCCCGTGCGCGTCTCCGTCCTCCCGCTGCGTATCGACGTGGAGGGGGTGCGCATCGGCGGTGAGGCGCCGATTGCAGCCATCGGGCGTCTTGAAGCCAGCCTCGCGGTCGTCGCCACCCTGACCGAGTGGCGCCCTGTCGTTCGCAGCCGCATCGAGGCGCTCGCGGTCGACCTGACGCACGTGCCGCCGAGCGAACCTGATGCCGAACAGGCGGCGTTTCCCGTCTTTCCGGCGTTGCTGCTCCGGACGCTCGAGGTCAACGACGCCGACCTGCGCTTTCGGATGGGCAAGTCCATAGCGCACCTGAGCATCATGCGGCTTACCGCCGCGGCCGGCGTGGCGCGCGGTGCGTCCGACCTGACGGCGGCGATCGAGGCGACCGGTATCGCCTTCGAGCGCAAGGAGTATCGCGCCACCATCGACGTCCTGCGTGTCGAGGGCAGGGGCGGGCACGACGGGTGGTTCATCGACCGAGCCGACCTCGAGGGACCGGGCATCGTGGCCCACGCGCGTGCGGGTGATACGCCGGCTGCCCTTGGCCTTTCGGGCGCGCTCAAACCATCCGTGCTCGGCGTGGTGGTCGACGAACTCGCGGTCGTTGGTGGGGAAGCGCGCGTCGAAGGCGCCCTGCTCGGTGACCTGCGTGCGCCGGTGTTGGATGTGATTCTGTCCGTTGCCGACGGGTCGATCGGATCCCACCGGCTCGGCGATCTCGTCACACGCCTGTACTGGGCCGGCACGACCATGCGGTTTGGCGACTTGCGACTGGTCGGGGCGCCGGGACGCGTGCGCGGCAACGTCGACCTGACCATCGTGCACGAGGTGCCACTGCATGCCGACCTCGAGTGGGACGATGTCGACCTCGCCGGACTGCTCGGGGTGATCGGTGCGGATGTGCCGTTTGCGAACGTCCTGAACGGCCGGACGACGGTGCACGGCGCGCTCGACCCGCTCGACCTGGACGTGAAGGGGAGCGGTCGCCTGGCGGTGGCGGCGGGTGTCCCGGCACGACCACCGGCGACGTTCGACCTTTCCGGCCGTGTGCAGCCGCACGAACTCGACGCCCGGCTCGAGGTCGCCCAGCCGTCCGGTAACCAGATCGGCACGCACTTTACCCTCGCTGGCGAGCGGATGCGCGGGTCGATCACCCTGCGGGCTGCAGACATCGATGCCCTGAAGGCGGTGTTGCCGCGTCCAGTGCAAACGATCGGGCTCGCCGGTGCGGCCGATGGGACGGCGACGTACGAGGGCACGGTCGATCACCCGGAGGTGCGCGGCCAAGTGACGGTGCGGGACGGCTCGCTGGCAGGTGCCCACCTCGGTCGGCTCGACACCGACTTCGTGATCCGGCGGGGACGGTTCGAGACGACGCGCACGACGCTTTCTGGTGTGCAGGGGCGCGGCGTCCTCGCCGGGGCGCTGGCGCTCGTGGCCGACGCCGACAACGACTGGCGTCTGCAGCTCGAGGGCTTGGCGATGGATCCACTCCTCGACCTGGCGCGGCGCGTTGGCGGCGTGAGGCTGCCGGTCGCCGGCGGGACGCTCGACGGCCTCGTCACGTGCGCCGGCCCGTGGCGGTCGCCGGATCTGCGGGTAGATGTAGCGCTGCGCGACCCGTGGGTGGTTGGCGAGGCGCTGAGCCGACTCGAACTGCGCGGGGGGGGGCGGTGGCCGCAGTGGAGTGCCCAGCTGGACGCGACCCGGGAGCCGGCCGAGCGACTCAGTGTCACCGCGTCGGGGGAGGCGGATCGACGGCTCCAGCTCACCGTCGAGTCCACGGCGGTAAATCTCGCCGACCTGCGGCAGATGCACGCTGCTGGCGTGCGCGGCGTGGCCCGTGTGGAGGGCCGCATCAGCGGCAGTTTCGCCCGACCGGACGGAGCCCTGCAACTTGCGCTGGACGATCTGGCGATCGGCGAGCGCCCGCTCGGTCGCATCGTGGTGCGGGCGGACGGGGCGGCGGGCCGGTGGCGGCTGCGCAGCGACCTGCTGAACGACCGTGTCCACGTGGACGTGACGGCGGGGCTGGGCGGGCCGCGGGCGTATCGCGCCGAGGTGCGGTGGGACGACGCCGATCTGACCGGGCTTGTGTCGGTCGATGCGGCGCTGCACGTGCGTTCGACGGGCGAACTGTCGATGAGCGGGTCGCTCCAGGCGCCCGGGGGGCCGACGGGCGAACTGCGCGTGACGCAGCTCGAGGCCTATCGCGAACCCATCCGGTTTGCTGCGGCCGTTCCTATCGTGGTGCGCCTCGACCGCGGCCAGGTGCGGATCGACTCGTTCGTCTTGGAGACGGGCGACGGTCGCGTGGAGGTGACGGGCGGCGGGCGGCTGCCGGACGCGTTCGACTTCGACGTCCGCGGCCAGGGCGACCTGGTCGCGCTCGACGTCCTCGTCGGGGCGGTGTCGGCGGCGCGGGGACGCGTTGACGTGGTCGCCCGAGCCTCGCATCGGGCCGATCGTGGGTGGGCCTTGACCGGTGGTGCGACACTTCACGACGCCGATCTCGACGTCGGCCTGCCCGTGGCGTTCACCGACATCGAAGCCGACCTGCAGTTTACTGGCGGCAGCGTGGACATCGTACGACTGGATGGGCGTGCCGGCGGGGGCGAGTTCGACGTCACCGGACGCATCGACCTCGACCACGGCCCGGCACTCGGCTGGAGCGTGCACGAGGTGTCGCTGAGCCTGTCGGAGGGCATCGAGGCGCGTGCGTCGGGGCGTGGCGAGGTGCGGGGCACCTGGCAGGTGCTCACCGTGGACGGGCAGATCGAGATCATCAAAGCCCTGTACGACCAGCCGATCGCCCTGGCGGACTTTCTCCCGTGGTTTCGCGAGCGCATCCGGCCGGTGCCGCGCGTCAAACCGCCCGCCACCGAGGTCCGGCTCGATCTAACCATTCGGGCGCCCGACGGGCTGTTCGTCGACAACAACGTCGCGAAAGTGGAAGCCCGCGGCGAGCTGCGGGTTAGCGGAGTGACGGACAGGCCGTCAGTGCTCGGGGCGGTTGACGTTCTGGAAGGGGAGGTGACGTTCCGCACCCGGCGCTTCACGATCACCAGCGGGTCGGTGATCTTTGACGATCCGCAGCGCATCAATCCGCGGCTGGAGTTCAGTGCGGAAAGCCTGATCGTCACCTCCGACGCGGACTACGTGGTTACCGCGGTGGTTAACGGCACCGCCGACGATCCGCGGGTGCGTTTCGAGGCGGACGACCCGCGCCTCTCCCAGAACGACGTGCTCAGCCTCGTCACCTTCGGCCGGACGACTACCGAGACGCAGCGTGACGAAGGCGGGGCGATGGGTGTGGGTGACGTGGTCGGCCTGCTGCCCGGCGAGGTTGAGGGCGGCGTGCGAGCAGGCCTGCGCACCCTCGGGGTTGATCGGTTCGAGGTCGAACCCGCCTACGTCCGCAGTACCGGTGCCATCGAGCCGCGTGTCACCATAGGCAAGGACATCAGCAGCCGCCTGCGGGCGCTGGCGTCGAGCTCGTTCGGGGTGGACCCGCGTAACACGGTGCTCCTCGAGTATCGCGTGACGGGGCGGGTGTCGTTGCTGGGCGACTGGGAGAGCCGCACGAAGTCGGAGGCCGGCGCGTTCGGTGGCGACATCAAGTTTCGCCATGAATTCCGTCGATGGCCGTTTAGCTTGCTCGGTCGCCCGGAGGTGCCGCCGGGGACGCCACCATGATGCGCCGGCGGGCGGCCGCATGGGTCGTGCTCGTGACGGTCGCTATCGGGGTGGCCGCCGCGCCACGGCGAGCGGCCGGCACCCCCCCCGACCTTGCCGGTCGTCCCGTCGGGGCGCTGGAGTTCGCCTGTTCGGCGCCCATCGACCGCGAGGGCTTGCGGGCCCTCCTGCCGTTTACCCTTGGCAGTGCCTGGCAGCCCGAGTGGGCCGAACAGGCCCGCGCGCTGATACTGCAGACGGCCTTGTTTTCGTCGGTACGTGTCGAGGCCGCGCTGCGGGAGGCGGACGTTGTGGTCACCGTGCACCTCGAGCGGACGCCGGTCGTGAACGCGGTGGACATCCGCGGCAACCGCACGTTCCGCACGGCGCGCTTGCAGCGCGCCGCACGCATGCGCGAGGGGACTGTGCTGCGCGACGGCCAGGCGGCCGACGCGGCGACCCGGTTGCAGCGCTACTACGTCGAGCGCGGCTTCGAGGCGGTGCAAGTCACGCCCGTCGTGCAACCGGCGCTGCCGGGAGACGTGGATGTCACGTTCCAGATCGACGAAGGGCCCGCGACCATCGTCGACCGCGTTGACATCACAGGAGACTTTCCCGTTCCGGTCGAAGAGTTGCTCGACGAATCCGAACTCGAATCCGGCGACCGCTTCGAACGCAGGTTGCTGCGCCGCTCACAGGAAGCGATCATCCACCGCCTGCGCGACGAACGCTATTACGAGGCGGACGTGGCGACGGAATGGACGCCCACAGGGCCGCAGCACGGGACGCTGCGCTTCGATGTCAATCCCGGGCCGCCATTCACCGTGGAGTTCGTCGGCGTGCGGCAGTTCTCGAAGCGGAAGTTGCTGGGCCTCCTCGACCTGGCGAAGCGGGCCGTGGTGACAGACGGCACGTGGCGCGAACTCGGCAGGCGTATCCGCCTAGCCTACCAGGACAAGGGATTTTACCTGGCCACGGTTGACGTGCGTGTGCAGCCGGGTTCGCCGAAGGTGGTCCGCATCGAGGTCCGCGAAGGCGAGTCGCTGCGCGTCGGTGGCGTCGAGTTCAACGGGAACGTCCAGCTGGACAGCGCCATCTTGCGCCGCGAGCTGGCGACTGGCCCGCCGAGCTGGGCCCCGTGGCGCAAGGGGGTGCTGCGCGACGACGTGCTCGACGGCGACCTGCGGCGCCTGTGGTTTCTGTACCGACGATACGGGTTTGAGGCCGCCGAAATCGCAGACGTGCACACGGACACGCAGCGCGTGCCGGGCAAGATCTATGTCACCGTCGATATCGTCGAAGGCCCGCAGACCCTGGTGCAGGAGGTGGTCGTGCCCGATCTGCGGGCGGAAGGCGTTGCCTGGCCGGTGCTGCAGACGAAGGTCGGTGCGTCACTGGATCCGGCGCGGGTCGAGGCCGACCGCCGCGCCCTGCTGGCGGCGCTCGGCCAGCAGGGATACGCGGCGGCGTCGGTGACGCCGAGTGTGACGAGTCGTGCGGCCGACACACGGCGGGAGGCGACGGTAACGTTCGCGGTGACGCCGGGCTCACGCTACCGGATCGACCGCGTCATCGTGCAGAACAACGTCGACACGCGCGCCAAAGTCGTGACCCGCGAGTTGCCGTTCGGGCCGGGCGACCGGTTGGATCCGGGCAAGTTGGCCGAAGGGCAGAATCGCGTGCAGCGACTGGGCCTCTTTCGTAATGTTACCGTGCACCCGGCCGAGTCGGCGGCGGAGGGGGAGGACGAATCGGCAGCCGACGCGACCCGTGACGTGCTGGTCAACGTGTCCGAAAGACCCCCCGGCACGCTGCAGTGGGGAGCTGGGTACAACACCCGAGACGGGTTCCGTGGCTTTTCGGAGGTGGCGCACAACAACCTCCAGGGCCTGGGGCGACGGCTGAGCCTGCGTGGCGAGTTGAGTTACAATCCCGAGCGGCAAAACTCCCAGCAGTACGTCGCCAATCTCGGCTATCGTGAGCCGTGGATCCGTGACACCCGGTGGACCATGGGCGCCAACGTCATCGGGCAGCGCGCCACCCGCCTGGTCACCATCGAGAATTATGCGTTCGAACGCCTGGCTTTCCTCCCCGTGCTGGACCGCCCGCTGTGGGACGTGAGTGCGCGCGCCGGTGTGCAGGCGGAGTACGAGGCCGCGAACTTGTTCGACGTCAAGGACGATCTGGTCGCGTTCAACTCGCGGGACGAGGGGCATCTGCGGACCGTCAGCGTCGGGTCGTTCTTCGTGTGGGATCGGCGCGACGACCCCTTCTTACCAAGCCGGGGGTACTACCATTCACTCCGCGTTAAGGTTGCGCCACGCCAGTTCGGCTCGCAGGTGCCCTACGTCAGGATCGTCGGGCAACATAGCCACTACATTCCGCTTGGCCGCGACCTGCGCCTGATCTACGCCCTGCGCGGCGGGTGGGGCTTCGCGTACGAGAACCAGCAGGTGCCGATTCGCGAGCGGTTCTTTCTCGGCGGCCGGACGACGGTGCGCGGATACAACGAGAATGCGATCGGACCACGCGGCGACCAGAACAGCCCCCTCGGTGGGGACTGGGCGATCAATGCCAACCTCGAGCTGCACTTCCCGTTGCTCTTCGGCGTCGGGGGAGCGACGTTCCTCGACGGCGGCGGCACATACCTGCTCGACACCGACGGCGGCAGCCACGTGCACAACGCGGCGGTGACGTGGGAGAACTTCCGCCGCTCGGTGGGGCTCGGCCTGCGCTACGACACGCCGGTCGGACCGCTGGCGCTGGACTACGGCTTCAAGCTCGACCGCCGGTCCCACGAGTCGATCGGCAAATTCCACTTCAGCATCGGCACGATCTTTTGACGGCCGGGCGGCGGGGGCGCCGCGACGCAGTCAGCGTGGTGCGGTGTCGGAGGTGCGGCGGACAATCGGGCCTTCGATGCGAATCTTGCGCAGGCGTCGGCCGTCGAGCACAACCACCGTCATTTTGAACCCCGCTTCGGTGATCGCTTCGCCGCCTTTGGGGAAGCGCTTGAGGCGCGATAGCACGAAGCCGGCCGCCGTGCGGTAGTCCGAGGTTTCTTCGAACGGCAGCCCGTACTGCTGGTGCAGGTCGGCCAGCGGTACGGACCCCTGCACGAGCAGGGAACCGTCTGCCAGTTCCTGAATCGCTTGCTCCTCGTCGATGTCGAATTCGTCGCGGATCTCGCCGACGATCTCCTCCAGGAGGTCTTCGATCGAGACCAGGCCCACGACAGTTCCGAACTCGTTGACGACCAGCGCCATGTGCGTACGCCGGTTCTGCAAGTCCCGCAACAGGTCGCTGATCTGCATCGAGTCGGGGACGAAGAAGGCGGGGTGGATGACGCTGGCGAGCGGCGGCGGGTTCGGCTTCTCCGCCTCGCGCAGCAGGTCTTTGATGTGGACGATGCCCACCACGTGGTCGAGGTCGCCCTGGTACACCGGCATCCGCGAGAATCCAGTGTCCACCAGCCCCTTAAGGGTCTCTGACAGGGACGTCGATGCCTCGACGGCGTGCACCTCCGAGCGCGGGACCATCACCTCGCGCACCGACGTGTCGGTGAACTCGAAGACACTGTGGATGAGCTGGCGCTCGGCCTCGTCGAAGATCCCGTGCTGCGCCCCCTCGCGCACCATGTGTTTGACTTCCTCTTCGGACACGAACGCCTCGTGGGCCGTGGCACTCTGGCCGAACAGCCGCAGCACCCCGTCGGTCGATACGGTCAACAACTTGACGACCGGGTGGGCGAGCCACGCCAGCCGGTCGATCGGGCGTGCCGACCAGCACGCCACACGTTCGCTGTAGCGCAGGCCGAGCGACTTCGGGACCAGCTCGCCGATGACGAGCGTGAAGTACGAAATGAACGCGACGGTGACCGCAAGGGCGATGAACTCGGCCCACTGGCCTGCCGGCTCGGGCAGGCCGCCGCGGATGAGTGGTTCGAGGTAGCGGACGGCGCCGGCGCCGCCGATCACCGAGGCCATCGAGCCGACGACGGTCACCCCGACCTGCACGGTGGCGAGAAACCGGCTCGGGTCCTCCTTGAGTGCGGCGACGAGGTGCGCGACGGTCTTATGTTCGGCGATCAGTTGCGCGAGCCGGCTCTTGCGGACGGCGACGATCGAGATCTCGGCGGCGGAGAAGAATCCGTTCGCCACAATCAACAGGACGACGGCCGCGACCTCGAGCACGGGTGTGCTGACGTTCATCCATCCCTCCAGAGCGTGGGGCCACAATAGCCACGTGGATCGTGCGGGGCCAGCCGACGGCCCGACCCCGCTAGACGTGCCGGCCTCACCGGTCGACCACGTCGCTGAGCGCCACCGGGTTGCCTTGCACCACGTGGCGTTCGAAGAACTTCGGAAAAGCCTTGCCGCTGACCGTTTTGATCGCGTCCCGGAAGCGGCGGGTGTCGACGGTGCCGCCGGTGCGGACGAGCAGGTGCACCACGTCGTCCAGGCGCGCCTTGCCGGCCGTCGCCCGCTGGATGCGCTGGTCCAGTGCGTACATGACGAGCGGGGCGCTGTTGTTGGTGGCGGCGTTGTCGTGTTGCTGGGTGAGGTTGACGTTCCAGAGCCCGTAGCGCTGGAAGTAGCCCAATGCCCGCGCAAAGGCCGCCGCGTCGACCAGCCCGGCCCGACGCGGCAACTCCACGGAATAGTACTCGGCCAACCCCTCCTCGATCCAATCCGCATCGGCCGCCGGCGTGTAGTCCTGCAGCACATGATACAGTTCGTGGAGGTACGGCGAGGTGTGGTCCGGCGTGCGCAGCGGCCGGTCGGCGTGCATGTAGAAGGACCGTTCGCCGCTGATGCCCCCACGCCACATGGGGTCCGGGGCGCTCACCAGCAGCAGCCGGGGTGCCGTCGTGGCCAGCAACCGCTGCAGCGGCGGCAACGTCGGCTCGAGGAAACGAAAAAGCGCCCGGACGTCCAGCGTCGACCCGGGCATCCGCACCACCTGCACGAGGGTGCCATCGATGTCCTCGTGATCGGTCCGAAACTCGCCGAGCGCAAACCACCCGCGCGGGCGGTCCAGGACCGTCTCCGGTTGCTCGAGCTGGAACGTGAGCGGCGCCAGCGACTTGAGGGCCGCCGCGCTGCGCCATCCGGCGGGCAGGCGGAATTGGAGGCGCGCCCGAGACTTCGGCTTCCCGCCCTTGCCCGGCGACCAGTCCACGTCGATGCGTGGGAAGATCGCGCGGGCCCGCGTGACGATCCAGTTCGGCGCAGCATAGCTGTCGTAGCGCTGGTTTTGCCCGCGGACGTGATCGATCGTGACGCGATAGGCGAGGTGCGCATACGGGCCCCTGGGTGTCCACCGGAGGCCGCCGGGTACCGCTTCCAGCGTGCCCGTGGCGTCGAAGTCGCGGAACCGCGCCGCTGGAAAGCGTAACGTGAGGGTGTTGATCTCTTCGATGCCGGCCAAATCCCAGCGCACCCGCGCCTCGGCGGGATCCCGTTCGTCGATGGTGACCACGTAGTCGACCGAAAAGGTCTCACGCGCCGCACTGCCGGATGGTCGGCCGGTAATGAGGGCCGTCGCCGTCAAGCACGCCAGCAACAGGAAGCGCACGCCGCTCGGCGTCCGCTCGGGTGCGCGGCGGCCCGACATGTCATGGTGTCGCCGCGCGCTCATCCAGCAGTTGCGCGAAGTAGGCACGAAGGGACGCGCTGTCCCAGTCGGCCGGACCGATGAATCGGTTGACCACCTGTCCGTTACGGTCGATCACGAAGGTCTCCGGGTAGCCGGTCACGCCGTAGCGTGGCGGGACGGCGCCCTTCTCGTCGAGCAGAACCGGGAAGCTGAGTCCCATGCCGTCGACGAACTGGCGCACCAGCGCGGCGCCGTCCTCATCTTCGTTCACCGCCAGCATGGCGAAGTCGCCGTGCCCGAGGCCGCGGTAGAGCCGCTCCATACTCGGCATTTCCTCGCGACAGGGTGGGCACCATGTGGCCCAGAAGTTCAGGAATACGACCTTGCCGCGGTACGCGGACAGCTGGTGGGTGCGACCGCCGAGGTCTTTGAGCGCGAAATCAGGGGCAGGGAAGCTGGCACCGCCGGTGCGCTGCCGTTCGTGCTGGTAGTACACGGCCGCCGCCAGCGCGACGATCAGGATGGCGACGGGCGCCAGCCACCGCGTCATCGGCCCACCGTCCGCTGTGCGCCGGTCCGCCTGAGCCGCAGGGCGCCGGACGCGACGAGGCGCCACGCGCCAACGGCGACCATGACGAGACTCATCAATTGGGCCAGGCTCAGGTCGAAGGCCACCGGCGGGTTGATGCGGACGAACTCGATGAAGAAGCGCGCCCCCGGGGCGAGGAGCAAGTACCACCAGAAGAGTGTTCCGGGCGGCTGGGGGCGGGTGCGGATCGCCCACAGGAAGGCAAACACAAGCGCGTAGGCGGCAAATTCGTATAAGGGCGTCGGGTGCACGGTGATCCCGGGTGGGTAATCCCACCCGGCAATGGCGTTCGGGTAGGCCATGCCCCAGGGGAGGGTCGTCTCACGGCCCCAATCGCCGTCGCCGGCCAGCTGACACCCGATGCGCCCGATACCGTGCCCGAGGCTGAGCCCGGGCGCCACGCAATCGACGACGACCGGCCACGACAGACGGTGCCGCCGGATCACCCAGCTCACCGCGGCCAATCCGCCCAAGAGTCC
>Ga0316622_100002988_pt1 | contig 11921 bp, 11 predicted proteins | sample OWC_Aug_OW2_C1_D_FD_207646 | JGI IMG/M metagenome (GOLD analysis project Ga0316622, IMG submission 207646) | Wetland soil microbial communities from Old Woman Creek delta, Ohio, United States - OWC_Aug_OW2_C1_D5_C | ecosystem: Environmental > Terrestrial > Soil > Wetlands | place: USA: Ohio... | reverse complement strand
AGGCCGAGTGTCGAGTGCTCGGCGCCGAAGGCGACGAAGCCCGCAGTGGGGTAGAGCAGCACCGGCATGTCCATGTTGACATTGGCGACGAGCGAGCCCTTCGGCACCGTCGGGTTCTCGGCGAACTGCTTCGAGCCCAGCAGGCCGTTTTCCTCGGCGGTGACGGCCACGAACAGGATCGAGCGCTTCGGCCGCGGCTTGCCGGCAGCCAGCAGCCGAGCCGCCTCGAGCATCACCGCCACGCCGCTCGCGTTGTCCAGCGCGCCGTTGTAGATGGTGTCGCCCTTGACCGCGGCGCCACGGCCTATGTGGTCGAGGTGCGAAGTGAAGACCACGTACTCGTCCTTGAGCTTCGGGTCGGACCCCTCGAGCAGGCCGACGACGTTCGCACTGTCGGCCTTGCCGAGCAGGGTCTTGGTGCTGATGGAGATCGTGGCGGGAAGGTCGAAGGACTGTGGCTCGCCGGCCGCCGCGTCGGCGAAGACCTCCTCGAGCGGCTTGGGCGACCCGGCGAAGATCTTCTGCGCCGCGGCGACGTTCACCGAGATACTGGCCTTGATCTCCGGATAGGCCTCGACCGGCCGCCCGGCGGCGTCGAGCAGTCGCCTGCGCGGCAGGGTCGCGTGCAGGATGCCCTTCTCCCAGGGCGAGCGCGCCTCCTCCTCGGGCGTGTCGAGGTACACGACGCCGACCGCGCCGCGGGCAGCGATCCGCCGCGTCTTCTCGTTCGAGTGATAGGCGCGTTCGCTGCTCGGCAGCTTGGCCGGCGAGCCCGACAGCACCACGGCCACCTTGCCGGTCAGGTCCACGCCGGCGAAGTCGTCGTGAGCGTATTTCGGGGCCGAGATGCCGAAGCCGACGAACACCATCGGGGCGCTCACCGAGGCGTCGGGGCCGAAGTAGTTCGCGCCGGGGATGAAGTCCTTGACCGGCTCGAGCTCAACGGCGGCGCCGTCATGCACGACAGTCGCCCTGGCGGGCGGGATGACCCGGGTCGCCTGCACCATGGACAGGGGCTGCAGCCAGCCGCCGTCGGTGCCGGCAGGCTCGAGTCCCAGCAACTTCATCTGGGTCGCGACGTACAGCGCGGCGATGTCGTAGCCGCGTGAGCCGGCGGCCCGGCCCTCGAGCAGGTCGTCGGCCAGGAACGCCACGTGGGCGCGAATGGCCTCGGGGTCCGCGGGCGGCAGCTTGTCGGCCAGGCCCGTCGACGGCAGCGCGAGCAGGGTGAGCGCCACGATCCTGGTGCGCATGGAGGAGTTTCCGGGGTTAGCGGGGCCGCGGATTCTAGCGGAAAATGCCAGCCGGCGCCCCCGGCAGCGGGTGAGGAGGCCGGCCTATGCCGGGCACGGGAAACAGCATCAGCGTGAGGACCGCCGGCGCGCGGGACGCGGCCCTGCTCGCCTCGCTCGGCGAGGCGACCTTCCGGGAATCCTGGGCGCGCTTCAACGACCCGGCGGACATGGCAGCCTACTGCCTCGCGAACTTCACCCCCGGCCTGCTGGAAGCGGACCTCGCCAGGCCGGGTGTTCGTTACCTCATCGCCGAATCCGGGGCCGAGGCTGCCGGCTACCTGCGCCTGGCCGCGGAGGCGGCGCCGGCCTGCGTCATCGCTGCCCGGCCGGTCGAGATTTCGAGGCTCTACAGCCTGCGTAGCTGGCACGGGCGCGGCGTGGGCCCGGTCCTGATGACGGCCGGGTTGCGGGATGCCCGCGTAGCCGGACATGACATCGCCTGGCTGGCGGTGTGGCAACGGGCCCCGCAGCCGCTGGCGTTCTACCGCAAGTGGGGCTTCGAGGTCGTCGGCACTACACGCTTCCACCTGGGCCGGGACGTGCAGGAGGATTTCGTGATGACGCGGCCACTCTGAAGAGGTACCCGGTACCAGCCGGTCCCGATCAGGGGACCGGCTGGTACCGGGGACTTCTCAATGCGGCCTCACCCTGCGCGTCGGCGTCGCGGTCAGCGGGTCATCCGGCCAGTAGTGCCTCGGATAGCGGCCCTTCAGCTCCTTGCGCACCTCGGCGTAGCCGCGTGCCCAGAAGCTGCCGAGGTCCCGCGTCACCTGCACCGGTCGCTGCGCGGGCGAGAGGAGCTGCAGCGTGAGCGGCACGCGCCCGCCGGCGACGCGCGGCGTCTCGTGCAGGCCGAACACCTCCTGTAGCCTCACGGCTGCGAACGGGGCTGCCGGGTCCGAGTAGTCGATGGCGATCCGCGAGCCGCTCGGCACAGCGAGGTGCGTCGGCGCCAGCCGGTCGATCTCCTGGCGCTGCGCGTAGGTGAAGCGCGAGACCAGTATCGCCGCGAGGTCCAGGCGTGCGAGGTGTATCCGGCGCGTCACCCCCGCGAGCGACGGTGCGAGCCAGTCCCCCAGGTCGCGCAGCAACGACTCCTCGTCGAGCGCCGGCCAGGCGGGATCGTCGCAGTGGACGTGGTGCCGGATGAACTCGGCACGCTGCTGCAGCGACTCGGCGGCGCGCGTCCATGGCAGCGAGCGCAGGCCGAGCGAGCGGACGCCCTGCAGCATGGCCGCGAGGATCGCCCCGCGATCGGGCGCGTCGAGCCGCGACTCTTCGAGCAGGATCGCGCCCAGGCGCCGCTCCCGCCGGGCCACGACCGCGGATTCGGAAGCATCCCAGCGTACGACGTCCGCATCGACCGTCCGGTCGCGGAGATACCGGTCGATGTCGCTTCGATCGAGCGGCGCGGCGAGGAAGATGCGTGCCTCGCGCTCCCCGGCGTCGAGTTCCGCCGCAGCGATGAAGCGCTGGCGGGATAGCGGCTGCGCCTCGCGAAAGAAGGCGCCGCGGCCACCGGACAGGAGGAAACGCCCGTCGCCACGGCCTGCGCCGACCCGGTCGGGATAGGCGAGCGCCAGCAGCACGCCTTCCATCCGCCCGCGCCCCGCACCGTCGTCCGCGACGCCGAGCTCCCGCCGGAAGCCGCGCGCGAGCTTTCTGGCGCGTGCCGCGGCACCCCGATCGGCCTCGGCGCCGGCCGGCGCAACGATGGTTCCGTGCAGCGCCTCGAGGCGCAGGCGGACGTCGGCATCCGCGGCCGCGCCCGGGCCGCGCAGCAGGTCGCGCTCCGCGAGGATCGCGGCCAGGTCGCAGGCGAGCGCCCCGCAGCCGAGACCGCGGGCGACGATCAGCATGTGGCCGAGGCGTGGATGCAGGCCAAGTGCAGCCATCTGCCTGCCATGGGGCGTGATGCGGCCACGCGTGTCGAGTGCGCCGAGGCTGCCGAGCAGGTCCCTGGCCTGCGCGAGGTTCGCCACGGGCGGCGGGTCGAGGAAGCGCAACGCGGTCGGGTCGTCGACGCCCCAGGCGGCGAGGTCGAGCGCGAGCTGCGCGAGGTCCGCGCCGAGGATCTCGGCCGGCGTGGCGGGCTCGAGGCTGCGCGTCTCGTGCTCGGGCCAGAGGCGATAGCAGACGCCCGGCCCGAGGCGGCCGGCACGGCCGCGGCGCTGGTCCGCCGCGGCCCGTGACACGCGCGTGGTGACGAGGCCACCCATGCCGGTGACGGGATCAAAGCGCGAGCTGCGCGCGAGCCCGGCGTCCACGACGATGCGCACGCCTTCGATGGTCAACGACGTTTCGGCGATCGACGTCGCGAGCACGACCTTGCGCCGCCCCGGCGGAGCGGGGGCGAGCGCGGCGTCCTGCTCCGCCGCCGGCAGGTCTCCGTAGAGCGCGTGCACCGTGACGCCTGCGGGCAGGGCGCCTTCCTCGAGCGCGCGCTGCACGCGTCGGATCTCGGCGGCACCTGGCAGGAACACGAGCGCGTCGCCGGCGTCCTGTGCCAGCGCCTGGCGCACCGCGCGGGCCGTGGCCGCGACCAGTGATCCGGCCTCGGGCCGCGGCAGGTGTCGGGTCTCGACGGGATGGGCGCGCCCTGCGCTCGAGAGCACCGGCGCGCCGCCGAGCAGCGCCGCGACCGGCGCCGTGTCGAGCGTGGCCGACATCACCAGCAGCCGCAGGTCGTCGCGCAGGTGGCTGCGCGCGTCGAGGCACAGCGCGAGGCCGATGTCGGCATTGAGGCTGCGCTCGTGGAACTCGTCGAAGATCACGAGCGCCATGTCCTCGAGCGCCGGGTCCGACTGCAGCATCCGCGTCAGCACGCCCTCGGTCACGACGGTGAGGCGCGTTTCGCGCGATGCTTTCGTGTCGAGCCGCGTGCGGTAGCCGACGCTGCGGCCGACAGGCTCGCCGAGCATGGCCGCCATGCGCGAGGCGATCGCGCGCGCCGCGAGGCGGCGCGGCTCGAGCATCAGGATCCCGTGGCCGTCGAGCCAGTCCGCCTCGAGCAGGGCGAGCGGCACGCCAGTGCTCTTGCCCGCGCCGGGCGGGGCCTCGAGCACGACTCCTTTCTCGCGGCCGAGCCTTTCCTCTATCGCAGGCAGGAGCGGCGCGATGGGCAGGGTCAGTACGGCGTCAGGCAGGGAAAACGGGCACATTCCTGGCTTCAGTTGCCGCGAAAGCGGGAACTGTCCCCTTTTTCTGCGGGACATCACCTTACTGCAGCAACGCGGAAAGAAGGGACAGTCGGCTCCTTCAGATCAGCACGGCGTGCCTGAGGGCGGCGACCTCGCCTGCCGTCAGTGCACGGAACTGGCCGGGTTTCAGGCCCTTCAGCTGCAGCGGCCCGATGGAGACGCGCTCGAGCTTGCGGACCTTGAGGCCTACGCGGGCGAGGAGGCGGCGGATCTCGCGGTTCTGGCCTTCGCGCAGCGTGATGGCGATGAGCGACAGGCCGCCGGTGCGGCGGTCGCGGGTCGACTGGAGCACGCTCAGCGTTTCCACCGCCGCCTTCTTCGCGCCGCCACCACGCCGGGCCCCCTTGGTGGCCGCGATGGCGCCCGGGTCCGCGAGGAACATGCCGCGCTTCAGGCTGGCAATGACCCCGGCGTCGAGCATGCCCTCGACGGTGACACGATAACCCTTGTCCACCTCGTAGCGTGGGTGTGCGAGGCGGTACGCCAGTTCGCCGTCGTTGGTCAGCAGCACGAGTCCCGTCGAATCTGCGTCGAGGCGCCCGACCGGGTAGACGCGCTCGCCGCGCGGCAGTGCGGCGCTCACCAGTCCCACGACATGCGGGCGGCCTTCCGGATCGCGGGCGGTGGAGATGACGCCTTTCGGCTTGTTGGCGGCAAAGTAGAGGTAGGGGCGCTGCAGCCGTGCACGACGGGCCGTGTCCACGATCTCGTGGTCGAGTTCCACGAGGTCCTGGCCGGGCCGGACCCAGCAGGGCAGTTCGCGCACAGTCCGCCCGTTGACGCGGATGCGCCCGGAGCGGATCGCCAGCTCGCAGTCGCGGCGTGAGGCGACGCCGGCGTCGGCCAGCACCTTCTGCAGTCGCTCGGCACCCGGCGGGCCGGCCGGTTCCCGGGGCCGCGGGGTCGGCGCGGCGCGCGGCGGTCGCCGCGGCGGCCGCGGTGGACGTGCCGCGGGTCGGCGCGTGTCGCGAAAGCGCGGGTCGTCGTGATCGCTCATGGGGCGGGGATTCTAGCCGTCGAGGGCCGGTCACCGACGAGCATCGCCGGCAAGCCGCGTGTCGGGATTTCTTACGATCTGAACATAATCCAGTCCGCGCCGCATCCGCAACCAGGGGTTAACTTGTTGATAAGGATGGAATCAGCACGGGCTGGCACGCAACTTGATTGTCTGACATTCGAAGCTGGGGATGCTGAGGCCGTCCTTGGATCGAGGCCGAAGCAAACGTCCGCGTCGGACGTGGGTACGACGGGACGAGGGAAGGTGAGACGTAAGGGGAAGAGCCGCCGTGACAGGTGGCCCAGCACAGGACAAGAACAACGCCGGACCACCGGCCCGACGATGAACCAAGAGGGACCTGACCCCGCCGCGAGGCGGGGTTTTTGTTTGCCGGGTCGGTGCTGACGCGGAAGCCCGCGGGGCGACTCTCGCCGGGAGATTCAGCAGGCCGAGAAGAACTGCAGGCCGCCGAACTGGCCGTCGAGCACCGGCTCGGCGATCGCGCGCGGCTCGCCGAGCTCGCCTGCGAGCCGTTCCGCCTCTTCGAGGTAGCGGCGATAGAGTGCGGCGCGTTCGCCCGCGGGCCGTGCACCGTGCGTGGGCGACCCGGCCTGCAGCGCGGCCGCGAGCGAGAACGCGGGCCAGGACTCGTTCGCGTCGCGATGCTGCCAGGCGCCGGTGTACGGATCGAAGCGGTACAGCGGCAGGAAGCGGTGGCCGGCGCGGGCGATGAAGCGAACGACCTCGATCAGGTAGTCGGCGTCGGTGTTGTCCATCGTGAAGTGGAAGCCGACGCGGCACCAGCCGGGCTTGATGCCGTGGTAACCCCTGCGGACCCACGCACGGTACTGCTCCGAGACGTCGAGCCCGATGCCGAGCAGGCGGTGACCATAGGGGCCCGCGCAGGAACAGCCGGCGCGCGACTGGATGCCGAACAGGTCGTTGAGGAGTGCAGTGGCGAACTTCGGGTGCAGGTAGCCGCCGCGCGGGTCGCGCAGGTTGAACGAAACGATGCCGATGCGCCGTGCGGGATCCTTGTTGCCGAGGATCTCGATGCCCGCGGCTTCGCTCCAGCGCGCGAAGGCACGCTCCAGCAGCTCCGCCTCGCGGGCCTCGATCGCCTCGGGCGTCACGGCCTGCTTGATCTCGAAGGCCAGCGCCGCGCGCAGCGTCTGCAGGATGCCGGGCGTGCCCGCCTTCTCGCGCTCCTCGATGTCCGCGATGAAGTCCTGGTCGGCAGGGCTCACGTAGTCCACCGTGCCGCCGCCGGCGACGCTCGGCGGCAGCTCGCGACGGTACAGGCGCTCGTTGAAGACGAGGATGCCGCTGGAGCCCGGCCCGCCGATGAACTTGTGTGGCGAGATGAAGATGGCGTCGATCGAGGCGTCGCCGCCGGGATTCATGTCGATGGGCACGTAGGGGCCGCTGGCCGCATAGTCGAAGCAGGCGAGCGCGTCGTGCCGATGCAGCAGCGAGGCAATCTCGCGCACCGGCGTCCGCATGCCGGTCACGTTCGACGCCGCGGAGAAGGAGCCGATGCGCAGCCGGCCCTGGTAGCGCGGGTCACGCAGCAGCTGCTCGAGGTGGGCGAGGTCGACGCCGCCGTCCTGCGCGAGCTCCACGCTCACCACGGTCGCGAGCCCGAGCCGCCAGGAAATCTCGTTGGAGTGGTGCTCGTAGGGGCCGACGAACACGACAGGCTGCCGTGCGCCGAGGAAGTCCGCGAACCCGGCTGCCTGCTCGGCGCCGAGGAACTGCTCGAGGCAGCCGTCGAGCATCGCGCGGGTCGCCGGCGGCACGGCTACGCCGAGGATCTGCTGGAGCCTGGCGATGGCGCCGGTCGCACCGGTACCGCAGGCGACGATGCGGCCGGCGGGACCGGCGTTCACCGCGCGCTTGATCGCGCTCTCGGCCTCGTGCAACAGCCGCGAGGTGCTGCGGCCGGTGACGTCGTCCTCGGTATGCGTATTCGCGTAGGTCTGCAGCAGGCGTTGCAGGTAACGCTCGACGAAGTGCAGCGACCGGCCCGAGGCCGTGTAGTCGCAATACAGCATGAGCCGGCGGCCGAAGGCGGTTTCGATTGCCGAGTCGATGCCGACGATTTCGTCGCGAAGGCTGGCAAGGTCGAGTTCAGGCGGTAGCACGGTACCCCCGGCGTGCCGGTGATGTCGGGAACGTTATCACCGCCATCTGGTCAATATGTTTCATTGGCGTGCGTGAAATCTCGTCTTTATAGCAAAAATTGCTAATATTCCGGGATGAGGAAAAAGCCAAACCTCGACAACCGTGACCTGCAGATCCTCGGCATCCTGCAGGAGGATGCCATGACGCCGGTGGCCGAGATCGGCGAGCGGGTGGGCCTGTCCACGACGCCCTGCTGGCGGCGGGTGCAGCACCTCGAGCGCGAGGGCATCATCCGGCGCCGTGTCGCCCTGCTCGACCCGGCCGCACTCAACGTGCCCGTCTCGGTGTTCGTGGCGATCCGCACGAACCAGCACAGCGCCGCCTGGCTCGAGCGTTTTCGCCGGGCACTCGATGGCATCCCCGAGATCGTCGAGGCCTACCGCATGAGCGGCGAGATCGACTACCTGCTGCGCGTGGTGGTGCCCGACATCGCGGGCTACGACGCCGTGTACAAGACGCTGATCGAGAAGATCGAGCTGGCGGACGTCACCTCAAGCTTCTCGATGGAAGAACTCAAGCACACGACCGCGCTGCCGTTGCAGTACGCCTGAGGCCGCGCGCGCGGGCAAAGGAAACGGCCCGGGACGCTCACGCGTCGCCGGGCCGTCCCGACATGGAAACTCGGTGCTCCGTCAGCGTCAGCCGAGCTTGGCGCCCGGCTTCAACGCCCAGGAGGCGCACCAGCCGCCGGCCTTGACGTCCTTGCCCGGGAAGATGGCGCAAGGGCCCTGCGCCGCATTGGCGGCGCCCGTGTAGAGCGTGCAGTTCGCGCACTTGGCGCCGGCCTTCCAGGTCGGACGCGCCTTGACGTCCACCTTGGTAGCGTCATGCGTGTAGCCCAGTCCCTTGGCCATCGCGTCGTTCGGATCGACCAGCGGGTTCGCGGCCAGCGCTTCGCGGCTGAGCAGCGAGGCGGCCGGTGCGGCCGCGAGGGTGAGCAGCGCGCCCTTCAGCAGGCTGCGGCGGGAAATCCTGTCGTGCGTCATGTGGTAGCTCCTTCGGGCCCGGGCGGCGTGAGGTGGTGCGATGGTCGCGCACTATGCACGACCATTCGACCTGGATCATCCCGGCAAGTTCGTACGACCTCAGTGACCTAAGTCAATGAGCTATCTGCAATTGTTGCAAATGAGAATGATTAGCATTTATACTGATTCCCGGCCTGAAAGCTGCTGGCAACCTTCGCCCCATGTTCGTCTGCCTCTGCAACAACGTCCGGGATCGCGACCTGCGGGAAGCCGCGGAGGCCGGCTGCCGCTCGTTCGAGGAAGTGCAGGCGACGACCCGCGTGGCTACCTGTTGCGGACGCTGCGAGCCCATGGCGCGCGAGCTGGTGCTACGTGCGCTTGATCCGGGCGAGCCGTCAGGGCAACCTGCCTGAGCAGCCCCGTCGGGGCCGCGGTTACACGCCAGTTGTCCACAGAGGGAGGGGCCATGAAGGGCGACCCCAAGGTCATCGCGCACCTCAACAAGGTGCTGCGCAACGAACTCACCGCGATCAACCAGTACTTCCTGCACTCCCGGATGTTCGACAACTGGGGCCTGGGGAAGCTGGCGAAGCACTCGCACCACGAGTCCGTGGACGAGATGAAGCACGCCGACGCGCTGATCAAGCGGATCCTGTTCCTCGAGGGACTGCCCAACCTGCAGGACCTGGACAAGCTGCTGATCGGCGAAACCGTGGTCGAGATCCTCGAGTGCGACCTCGCGCTCGAGCGCAAGGCGCACCCCGACCTCCGGGCCGCGATCGCCGACTGCGAGGCGATCGGCGACTACATCAGCCGCGAGTTGTTCGAGGACATCCTCGAGTCCGAGGAAGAGCACATCGACTGGCTGGAGACGCAGCTCGAGCTGGTGCAGCGCGTCGGGCTGGAGAACTACTCGCAGAGCATGACGGAGACGCCGGGCTGACGGCCCTGGCGCGCGCGCTGAGCTAGAATTCGCCGGGGCCTGTAGCACAGCGGTCAGTGCAGGGGACTCATAATCCCTTGGTCCTTGGTTCGAATCCAAGCAGGCCCACCACTCAACCGGGGCGAAGCGCCGCCGCTTCGCCGATTCGACGGCGGGGTCAGTCGCGCTCTACGACGCCCCGATCTTCCAGTCCGACTCCGATACCTGCCTCTCGCTCGCGCGCATCGAGCCGAGACCGCATGAGGTCACGTGGATGGAACGGCACTTCAAGCACACCCAGGCCTTCCTGCCGCTGAACGGCCAGCCGTGGGCGGCAGTGCTGGCGCCGCCGGGCACCGGATTCCTGCCCGACCTCGCCGCCGCAAGGGCGCTGCGCTTCGAGGGAAACCAGGGGCTCGTGATGCACCTGGGCACATGGCACGAGTTCCCGTTCGCGGTCGGTGCGTCCGTGGAGCTCGTCGTCGTGCTGCGCAACGAGACCAACCGCGACCTCGAACGGGTCGAGCACGGCGAGGCGGTCGGCGAGGACCTCGAGAAGCGCAACGTCGTCGAGCGACTCGGCGCCCGCATCCGCTGGGTCGGCTGAGTCCACCCGGCCAGTTCCAGAGCTCCTGCAGCACTGCCAGCGTGTAACATTCGCCCGCATGTCGACGCTCGACCCGGTCGTCCTGTTCTTCCTGCTCGGTCTCGCGGCGGGCCTCGTCCGCGCCGATCTCAGGCTGCCGACGGCGATCTACGAGTTCGTCAGCATGATCCTGCTGCTGGCCATCGGCCTGAAAGGCGGCGTGCAGCTCGCGACCCAACCCGTCGTCGCGCTGCTCGCGGACTGCGCGCTCGTCGTGCTGCTGGGGCTGCTGCTGCCGCTGCTGGCGTTCCCGGTCCTGCGCCAGGTAGGCAGGCTGCCGCGGGCAGACGCCGCCTCGATGGCTGCGCACTACGGCTCGGTGAGCGTCGGCACCTTCGCGGTGGCGATCTCCTACGCGGCCGTGCAGGGCGTCGATTACGAGCCGTTCATGCCGCTCTTCGTCGTGCTCCTCGAGATCCCGGCCATCCTCGTCGGCATCGTGCTCGCGCGCGGCGTTGGCCGCGACACGCGCTGGCGGGCCCTCGGCCGGGAGATCTTCCTCGGCAAGAGCGTGGTGCTGCTGCTCGGCGGCCTGCTGATCGGCTGGGCCGCGGGCCCGGAGGGGCTCGCCTCCATCGACGACCTGTTCTTCGATCTCTTCAAGGGCGTGCTGGCGCTGTTCCTGCTCGAGATGGGCCTGATTGCCAGCGCCCACCTCCCGGGCGCGCTGCGCCACGGGCCGTTCCTGCTCGCCTGGGGACTGCTCGCACCGGTGGTCTTTGGCGCGATCGGCATCCTCTTCGGCCAGCTGATGGGCCTGTCGCCGGGAGGCACGCTGCTGCTGGCGGTGCTCGCCGGCAGCGCCTCCTACATCGCCGCGCCGGCCGCGATGCGCGCGGCCGTGCCCGAGGCCAACCCGGCGATTTCGCTCACTGCTTCGCTCGCGATCACCTTCCCCTTCAACATCGTGGTCGGGATCCCGCTGTATCACCGCATGACGACGTCCTGGCTCGGGGGTTGAGACCATGGCAACGCACGTCCGCAGGCTGCTCACCGTCGTGACCGAGGCGAGCCTCGAGCGCCGACTCGTCGAGGACCTGAAGGAACTCGGCGCGCGCGGCTGGACGATCACCGAGGCGCGCGGGCAGGGTCACCGCGGCAAGCGCGCCCTCGACTGGGAGCACGGCGGCAACATCCGGCTCGAGGTGATCTGCGATGCCGCGCTCGCCGACCGGCTCGTGGCGCACCTGCGCGAGCTCTACTACGACCACTACGCGATGGTGCTGTTCGTGCACGATGTCGAGGTTCTGCGCCCCGAGAAGTTCTGAGGGACTCCGGCCACCGTCCCCGGCCGCCTGCCGATCAGCCGCCGTCGGACAGGAACCGTGCCACGATGAACAGACCCACCATCGCGAAGCCGAGACCGATCTTCACGGCGGTGCCGATGGCGAGTCCAATGGTCGCGCCGACGCCGGCGCGGCCTGCGTCGCCGAGCGGCTTGCGCATCGACAGCTCGCCGGTCACCGCGCCCAGGAATGGGCCGAGCAGGATGCCCGGCAATCCGAAGAACAGGCCGACCAGGGTCCCGACAGCCGCGCCGATGGTCGCGCGCGGGGAGGCGCCGAAGCGCCTGGCGCCGAAAGCGGCCGCGGCGAAGTCGATGAAGTAGGCCAGCACGGTCATCAGGGCGAGCACCGCCAGCAGCCAGAATCCCACGTGTTGGAAGTCCTCCGCCCAGGCCATGGCCAGGAGGCCAAGGAACAGGAGCGGAG
>Ga0316622_100002987_pt1 | contig 11922 bp, 10 predicted proteins | sample OWC_Aug_OW2_C1_D_FD_207646 | JGI IMG/M metagenome (GOLD analysis project Ga0316622, IMG submission 207646) | Wetland soil microbial communities from Old Woman Creek delta, Ohio, United States - OWC_Aug_OW2_C1_D5_C | ecosystem: Environmental > Terrestrial > Soil > Wetlands | place: USA: Ohio... | reverse complement strand
GTCCGTGGCGACGCCGGCGAGGCGCACCCGCGCGCCGACGCGGACCAGCTCGCCCCGGGTCGCGGCGAGCACCTCGTCGAGCCCGAAGCCGGCGCGCGCCCCGAGGCGCTCCTGCGTCGCGCTCACCGCAGCCCCTCGAGCGCCCGGCGTACCTCCTCGCGGTCGTCCAGGTGTCGCTTCTCGGTGCCCACGATCTGGTAGTCCTCGTGCCCTTTCCCGGCGACGACCACGAGGTCCCCCGGCCGCGCGTGGCGCACCGCGAGCGCGATGGCCGCGGGCCGGTCCGGCTCCACCAGATAGCCGCGCCCCGCCGCCCCGGTGGCGGCCGGGCCGAGCCCGCCGGCGCGGACGCCGGCCTCGATGTCGCCGAGGATGCGCAGCGGATCCTCGGTGCGCGGGTTGTCCGAGGTGACGACCACGAGGTCGCTCGCGCGTGCCGCGGCTTCGCCCATGATCGGCCGCTTGCCGCGATCGCGGTCGCCGCCGCAGCCGAAGACGGTGACGAGCCGCCCCGGCGTCAGCGGGCGCAGCGCGGCCAGCAGCCGCTCGAGCGCATCGGGCGTGTGGGCGTAGTCGACGACCACGGTGAAGCCGGCGCCGGCGATGCGCTCGACCCGTCCCGGCGGCGGGTGCGCGTCTGCGATGCCGGCGAGGATGCGCTCGACCGGCACCCCGAGCGCCCAGGTGGTCGCACAGGCGACGGCAACGTTCTCCGCGTGCGGCGCACCCACGAGCGGGCTCGTGAACTCCACCGTGCGGTCGCCGAGCCGCAGCCTCCCGTGGGTCCCGGCGAGCGTGCTGTCGACGCGCGCGAGCTGCACGGTCGCCTCCGCCCGCCGCCCGACGGTGACCACGCGTGTGCCGAGCCGTGCCGCCAGCCGTCCACCCTCGGGATCGTCGACGTTCAGCACGGCAACCGCGTCCCGCTTTCCCGACGCGGGCAGCAGATCCTCGAACAGCCGCGCCTTCGCGGCCGCATAGGCCTCCAGGCTGCCGTGGAAGTCGAGATGATCGCGCGTCAGGTTGGTGAACGCGGCGGCGTCGAAGCGGATGCCGTCGGCCCGCCGCTGGGCCAGCGCGTGCGACGACACCTCCATCGCGACGTGCGTGACGCCCGCGCCGCGCATCTCGGCGAGCAGGCCCTGCAGCACGGGCGCCTCGGGCGTGGTGAACGGCGCCGGGCGCGTCACGCCGGCGAAGCGGTAGGCGATGGTACCGATGACACCCGTGCGCAGGCCGGCCGCCTGCCAGATGCTCTCGATCAGCCAGGTCGTCGTGGTCTTGCCGTTGGTGCCCGTGACGCCGGCCACCGTGAGCGCGGCGCTCGGGTCGCCGGCAAGCCGGGCGGCGAGGGGACCGACCAGCGCCCGCGCGTCGGCGACGCGTAGCAGCGGCACGCCCGGCTGCTCGAGTTCGCCGTCGCTCACGACGGCGACCGCGCCGCGCGCGACCGCGTCGGCGACGTGGCGCCGGCCGTCGGTCGTCCGTCCGGCGAGCGCGACGAAGAGGTCGCCCGGACGGACGAGCCGGGAATCGACCGCCACGCCCGTCACCTCCGGCGCGCGCTCGCCTGCGATCGACGCGATTCCGTGGCCCGCGAGGAGGACGTCGAGACGCATCAGGGGTGGGCGCTGCCCCGGTGGGTCGTGAGCTGGAGCGCCAGGCGGCGGTCCTGTGCCGGCGGCGCGCCGGGCGCCGGCTCCTGTCCGTCGACCCAGCCGGTGCCGCGCACCGCGACCGCCCAGCCCTCCGCATGCGCCCGCGTCAGCGCCTCGCGCAGCGAGAGGCCGAGGAAGCTCGGCGTCGCGTCGGGGTCGGCGCCGCCGGCGGGCGGCACGCTCGTCACCTGCGCGGCCGGCTCGACGGCGCGGATCGCGACCACGGCTGCGGCACCCCGGCCGGGGCGAGTCGCCGGTGCGCGATCACGGCGCGCTGCCGCCGAGGCGACGGCGGGCGGCGGCTCGGGCCCTGCGGGCACGCGCGGCGGTACGCCGAGCACCTGCATCGCCGCGGCCGCGATCTCGCGGAACACGGGCGCGGCCACGACGCCGCCGTAGGCGACGCCCGCCGGCTCGTCGATCAGCACCAGGATGACCGCCCGCGGCGCGTCGGCCGGCACGAAGCCGATGAACGAGCCGATCCGCTTGGAAGAGTAGCCGCCACCGTTCGGGCTCACCTTCTGCGCGGTTCCCGTCTTCCCCGCAACCGGGAAGGCGTCGAGCCGGGCGCGCCCGCCCGTGCCGCCCTTCTCCTCCACCACGCGGCGCAGGAGCGCCGTGGTGAGCTCCGCCGTGCGCGCACCCACGACGCGGCGGAGCGGCTTGTTCACCGCCTCGCGCTGCACCTCGCCGCTCGGCGCGACGATCCGCCGCACGAGGTGCGGGCGCAGCAGGGTGCCGCCGTTCGCGATCGCGGCGTAGGCCGCGACCATCTGCAGCGGCGTCACCGAGATGCCCTGCCCGAAGCTCTGCACGACCAGGTCGATGCGCGCCCACGACCGCGGGTCGCGCATGATGCCCCAGGTCTCGCCCGCCAGCTCGATCCCGCTCGGCTGCCCGAAGCCGAAGCGGCGCAGGTACTCGCCGTAGCGCTCGCGGCCGAGCCGCTCGGCGACCTTGCTGATGCCGATGTTGCTCGAGAACTGGATCACCTCGGCGAACGACAGCGTGCCGTGCGGGTGCGCGTCGTTGATCGTCCACTTCCCGACCTGCCAGGCGCCATTCTCGCAGAAGACGAGCTCCTCGGGCCGCACGACGTGCTCTTCGAGGGCGGCGGCGGCGACGAAGGCCTTGAAGGTCGAGCCCGGCTCGAAGGGGTTCGTGATCGCCCGGTTGCCGACGCGTGCCCCGCTGGCGCGGGCGCTCCAGTCGGCGGGATCGTTGGGGTTGAACGTGGGATGGTTGGCGAGCGCCAGGAGCTCGCCGCTGTTCGGGTCGAGCACGACCGCGGTGCCGGACACGGCCCGCGCCTTCTGCACGCCGCTGGCGAGCGCGCGCTCCGCGGCTGCCTGGATGCGGGCATCGATGGTCAGCTCGACCCGGCTGCCCGCGCGCGGCTCGGCCTCCAGCCCACCGCGCGCGAACTCGCGACCCATGGCGTCCCGTTCCACCGAGATCGCGCGCCGCGTGCCGCGGATGAGGGTGTCGAACCGCTGCTCGATCCCGCCGAGGCCCTGCGCGTCGGTGCCGACGTAGCCCAGCACGTGCGCCGCCAGCGAGCCATGAGGGTACACCCGCCGCGGCTCGCGCACGGCGCCGACGCCGGCCAGCCCGAGCGCCATGACGGCATCGTGCTCGCGCGGGAACGCCTGGCGCCGCAGCCACACGAACTTCTGCGGGCGATCGGCCAGGGCCTGCACGTGGGCGGCCGGCATCCCGAGCGCCCGGGCCACCTCCGGCAGCCGTGCCCGGCCGGCCCCGAGCTCCCGGGGGCGGACGAACAACGACGGCACGTCGAGCGAGAGCGCGAGCAGCTCGCCGTTGCGATCGACGATGTCACCCCGCTGCGGGACCAGCGCGACCGTCTGCTGGTGCTGGCCCTGGGCGCGCCGGGCGAAGTCGCGGCCGCGGATCACCGCGAGGTCGACCGCGCGCGCGACGAGCAGCACGATCACGGCGCCGAGGCCCGCCGCCACCATGAGGATGCGTGCGCGCCGCTCCCGCACTGCGCTCATTCCAGGTCCACCAGCTGCCAGCCCTGCGGCTCGACCATGCCGAGCTCGCGCTGTGCGCGCTCGGTGAGCCGCGCCGGGTCGCGCAGGAGCGCCAGCTCGGCCTTGAGCTCGCTCTGCTCGTGGTCGAGGCGTTGCACCATCGTGCGCGCCGCGGACAGCTGATAGGCGACGTCCACCGCCTGCAGCTGCAGCCAGACGTGGACGAGGCAGAGCATGACCAGCGCCCCGAGCAGCACGAGCGTGCGGCGGACGAAGAGGCCGCGCATCATGCGCAGCAGGTGGCGCGGGTCGCCGGGGGGGCGCACCAGCGGGCGCCGCACGGTGAGGACGGGCGGGCGCTGGGCCTGCGAGCCGAAGGCGAGGTTCATCGCGGCGGATCTCCGAGGCGCTCGACCAGGCGGAGCCTGGCGCTGCGGGCGCGGGGGTTGCGGGCGATCTCGGTAGCGTCGGGGACGATGGGTCTCGGGGTGAGCACGGCGACGCGCGGCCACCAGCCGCAGGTGCAGAGCGGCAGCCCGGGCGGGCACAGGCAGCTCGCCGCCCAGCGACGGAAGGCTCGCTTCACCAGGCGGTCCTCGAGCGAGTGGTAGGCGAGTACGGCAAGCCGCCCGCCGGGGCGCAGGAGCCGCCAGCCCTCGGCCAGCAGCCGCTCGAGCGCACCCAGCTCGTCGTTCACGACGATGCGGATCGCCTGGAAGGTGCGGGTGGCGGGATGGATCCCGGGCTTGCCGGCGCCCGCCACGCTGGCGACCACGCGCGCGAGCGTGGCGGTGTCGGCCACGGGCCGCGCGCGTACGATGGCGCGAGCGATGGCGCGTGCGCGCGGCTCCTCGCCGAAGGTCCTGATCGCGTCGGCGAGCGCACGCTCGTCCCAGGCGTTGACGACAACCCCGGCCGTGATCTGGATGCCCGGCCCCATGCGCATGTCCAGCGGCCCGGCGGCGCGGAAGCTGAAGCCGCGCGCGGGGTCGTCGAGCTGCATCGAGCTGACACCGAGGTCGAGCAGGACCGCGTCGGCGCCGTCGGTCCACCCCTGCGCGGCGAGCAGCACGGGGAGCATGTCGAAGCTCCCCTCGCAGAGGACCACGCGCTCGGCAAACGGGGCCAGCCGCTCGGCCGCGATGGCGAGTGCGCGCGGGTCGCGGTCGATGCCGAGCAGCGTCGCGCCGGGCGCGTCGGCGAGCAGCGCCGCGGCGTGCCCACCGAGGCCCAGGGTCGCATCGACGAGACGGGCACCCGGCCGGGGGCGCAGCCCCCGCACCACGTCGCCCGCCAGCACCGCCTCATGGGCTCCGCCCACCGGCCCGATGTCCGTCTCGTCGTTCGTGGTCGGCGGCCCCTCGCCACGTGCCATCGCAGCGCCCCCCGCCGGCCTCACCCCAGCGCCCCTCCTAGCCTTCCGTCCCCCGGCGACTCCCTCCGCCCGGCCCCGGCGTCACAGATCCAGCCCACGCAGGAACTCGTCGTCGTCCAGCACCCGCTCCTCGTCCTCGGCAAAGACCTCGAACCAGGTCTGCTTGTCCCACAGCCGGAACTTGTCGACGTCGCCGGCAATCATGGCATCGCGCTTCAAACCCGCGTAGTCTCGCAGAAGTTGCGGCACGAGAATCCGACCCTGCCCGTCGAGCGCGCACTCCGTGGCGCCTGAGACGTAGATGTTGCGGAACTGGACCAGCTTCGGGTCGAAGCGGTTCCTGGCCAGCAGGCTGTCCTCCAGGCGCCGCCACGCCGACAGCGGGTAGAGGTCGAGGCAGCGACGCTTGTGCAGCCGGAACTTGGTGAGGACCAGACGCTCGTCCTGGAGTCCGGCGAGCGCCTGGCGGAAGAGGACGGGCACGGCAACGCGGCCTTTGTCGTCGATCGCGTGCTCGAAGTGGCCCCGGAACATCCCGCCCCCCGTGAGGATCTACCAGCCATGACCCATAAGGCTCCAGCCTCCACCACCAATCCCCACAACGCCCCACCCGTATAGCTTCCGTCCTCGCTGGGTGTCAAGGCGTTTCTTTTCTGGCCGTCGGCTGAACGACAATGGCGGGGTACATTGCGGTGCCCGCGGGGCCCGGCAACGGGCCCCGGGCACCCGACCCGACGGGCCCGGCTGAGGGGCGCCGGCACGCCGTCCGCCGGAGGAGGTCTGTAAGCCGGATCCTGTCCTCCCGCCCAGGAAGCGGGAGCAGCAGCCATTCGTCTGGGCCCGCGGTTGCCCGCGAGCTCGATGCGACCGACCCGAGGGTCACGGACGGGCCGCCCGTGCCCGACGTCACCGCCGGACGCCCTCTGCGCGGTCTTGCTCCGGGTGGGGTTTACCCAGCTCCCGCCCTCACGAGCGGGGCTGGCGAGCCCTTACCTCGCCTTTTCACCCTTGCTCCGGGCCTTGCGACCCGCAGCGGTCTGTTTTCTGTGGCACTTTCCCCCGGTCGCCCGGGGCCGCCGTTGGCGGCCACCCTGCCCTGCGGAGTCCGGACTTTCCTCCCGCCGCACCTGCGGCGAGCGGCCGCTCGACCTCCTCCGGCGCACGACGCGCCGATGCGGGCGCCGTTGGCCCGCCTCATCCCGTGCGCGCTGCGCGTACTATCCGCCGGCCTCCTCGCGCTCGGGCTCCCAGTAGAGCATCCGCTGGCAGCTCGGGCAGAGGATCAGCTGCTCGTTGCGCTGGATCTGGTTGAAGAGCTGCGGCGGGACCCGCATCTGGCAGCCCTGGCACGTGCCCCCACGCACCAGCACCACTGCCACGCCGTTTCTCCGCGAGAAGAGCATCTCGTAGCGGCGGCGCAGGTCGTCGTCGACCGCCGCCACCAACGCCTCCCGCCGCGTCCGCTCCTCGGCGACGCGGGCACCGAGCCTCTCGATCGTGGCGCGCAGCTCGGCCGATGCCGCCTCGCGCTCCCTCGTCGCGGTGCCGAGCTCGGTCTCGACGCCGTCCCGCTTCGCCGTCGCCACCTCGAGCTGCCCGAGGACCGACAGCAGCTCGGTTTCGATGCCGCCCTTCTCTTCGCCGAGCAGGTCGATCTCGCGCCTGGCGAGCCCGAGCTCCTTGTCGTTGCGGATGCGAGCGATGCGCATCCGCTTGTCCTTCAGCTTCGCCTCGCACGCGGCGAGCCGCTGCTCGAGGTCGCGCTGCGTCACCTCGAGGACCGCAAGCGCCTCGCGCGACGCCGCGGCGGTCTGGCTGCTGCGCGTGACCGCGTCGTCGAGCTCGGCGAGCTGGCGCTCGCTCGTCTCGATGATGGCCGTGCTCTCGAGCAGGCTCTGGTCGAGCCGCTGCAGGGCGGCGAGCGTTTCGATCTGTCTGGACGCCAACTCGATTGTCTCCCTTGCGACGCCTCGCGCGGCTCACGGCTGCGGTGGACCCGCGAATGGGCCCAGTGTGACTCGAACACACGACCAGCCGGTTATGAGCCGGCAGCTCTGACCGCCTGAGCTATGGGCCCGTTCGGCTGCCGGAGTGAACCACCGAACGGTGCTCGCTGCAAGGGAGTCGATTCGCGCTCAGCCCTCGAAGAAGGCGCGGAGCAGGCGAGCCCGGCTGGGATGGCGCAGCTTGCGCAGCGCTTTCGACTCGATCTGCCGGATGCGTTCGCGGGTGACCGAGAAGCGCACCCCCACCTCCTCGAGCGTGCGATCGGCTCGCTCGCCGATGCCGAAGCGCAGCCGCAGGACCTGCTCCTCGCGCGGCGTCAGCGTGCCGAGGACCTTGCCCGTCTGGCGCCGCAGGTCGCTGTCCACCACCGCATCGATCGGCGCGACCGCGGCCTCGTCCTCGAGGAAGTCGCCCAGGTGGCTGTCCTCGTCCTCGCCGACCGGCGTCTCGAGCGAGATCGGCTCGCGCGTCACGCGGAGCACGCGGCGGACCTTGTCCGGCGTCAGCTCCATGCGCAGCGCGATCTCCTCGGGCAACGGTTCCCGGCCGAGCTCCTGCACCAGGCTGCGCGACACCCGCATCAGCTTGTTGATGGTCTCGACCATGTGCACCGGGATGCGGATGGTGCGGGCCTGGTCGGCGATGGCGCGGGTGATGGCCTGGCGGATCCACCAGGTCGCGTAGGTCGAGAACTTGTAGCCACGGCGGTACTCGAACTTGTCGACCGCGCGCATGAGGCCCACGTTCCCCTCCTGGATCAGGTCGAGGAACTGCAGCCCGCGGTGCAGGTAGCGCTTCGCGATCGAGACCACGAGACGCAGGTTCGCCTCGATCAGCTCCTGCTTCGCCCCCTGTGCGCGCACCTGCGCTGCCCGGACGGCAGCGACCACCTGCCTCAGGCTGGCCGCCGGGAGGGCAACCTGCCGCTCGAGCTCACGGCATTCGCGCCGCCCGGCGCGCAGCTCGTCGTACACCTCGAGCGGGCGCGCGGCGATGCGCGGCCAGCCGCGCTCGAGCTCGCGGACCCGGCCGCGCAACTGGGCGAGCCGCTCCGCGACACGGCAGAGCTCGCCGGCCACGACGTCGCGCTGGCGGCGAGCGAGACCGAGGTCGACGATCGCCCGCGCCAGCCGCTGGTCGAGGCGCTCGAGCTCGACGGCGGCCGTCGGCGTCGCGCGACCCCCGCGGCCACCGGCGAGGGCGTCCCGCTGTGTCACCATCCGTCGGATGCGTGCGACCTGGGCGAGGAAGCGCCGGCGCTGCCGCGCTTCGTCCTCGAGCGGCTCTCCGTCCTCGTCGGTCTCGTCGCGCACGAGGTCGCGCAGCCGGACCTCGCCTGCCTTGAGGCGCTCGGCGAGCCCGATGACGTGGCGCAGCCCGACCGGCGTGGTGAGCGCGACGCACAGGACTGCATGCTCGCCCTCCTCGATGCGCCGCGCGATGGTGACCTCGCCCTCGCGCGTCAGCAGCTGGGTCTGGCCCATCTGGCGCAGGTAGAGGCGCACAGGATCGGCGGCGGGGACGTCCGTCGCCGCATCGAGCTCGCGCTCGTCGTCGCCGATCACGTCGCCCGGGCCGGCCTCGGCGTCCTCGCCCGGGTCCATGTCGTCGAGCCTGTCGAACAGCTCCTCGGGCTCGACCATCGGCTCCGCCAGCGGCTCGCTCGCGAGCAGCAGGCTCTCCGGGTGCAGCGGCTCGTCCGCAGCCTGGGTCATTCTCACGGCTTCGCTCCTCACGTGCGGGTCTTCTCCGTCAGGTTCTGGTGCAGCTCGCGCTGGGCCGCAGCGGCGGCGAGTGCGTCGCCGCGGGCCTCGGCGGCGCGCAGCTCCTCGAGCAGCCGGCTGCGCTCTCGGCGGCGACGGCGCTCACGGATCGCGGCGACGCAGTCGGCGAGCATGCGGTCGCGGTCCTCGTCGGCGTCGTCGCCGAGCAGGCGGCGGACGACCCGGTCGCGCAGCTCACGGGGCAGGTCCCGCAGGATCGCGGGGCGATCGAGCGCGGGGCCGTCGGCGAGGACGCGCTCGACCGCTCGGCGCCAGCCGGCGTGCTCGAACTCGTCCACCACGCACTCGGCGGCGAGCCTCGGCGCGAGCGCCGGGTCGGCGAGGACGAGCTCGAGCAGCTGCGCCTCGGCGCCGGCGGCTGCATCCGGGCGGCGCGAGCCGGCGCCCGCGCCGCCCGCCCCGGGAGCCTCCGCGGAACCGCCCGCAGCGCCCGCCCCCCCGGCGGCTGCGCTGCGCCGCGGTGCGGCGCCCTCGGCGCGCAGCACGTCCTCCCGCACGCCGAGCCGCTCGGCGGCGAGCCGCGCGAGCACGTCGCGCTCGAACGGGTTCTCGACCGTGCAGAGCAGGTTCGCGACCTCGCGCGCTGCCGCAGCGCGACGCCCGACCGCATCGCGCTGGGGGCCGGCCAGCGAGTCGAGATACGCGTCCACCAGCGGCTCCGCAGCCGCCAGCCGCTCGCCCAGCGTGGCGGCGCCATGTGTGCGCACGAACGTGTCCGGGTCTTCGCCGGACGGGAGGAACACGGCGCGGCCCCACAGGCCGGCTTCGAGGAAGAGCGGGAAGCTCCGCGCGGCCGCCCGCCGCCCTGCCACGTCGCCGTCGAAGCAGGCGATCACGCTCTCGCTGAACCGGCGCAGCGCGCGCAGCTGGTCGACGGTGACCGCCGTCCCGAGGGGCGCCACGACCTCGCGCAGCCCCGCCTGGGCCAGCGCGATCACGTCCATGTACCCCTCGACCAGCACGACCCGGCCGCTGGCGCGGATCGCCTCGCGCGCCAGGCCGAGGCCGTAGAGCATCCGCCCCTTGTGGAAGAGCGGCGTCTCGGGACCGTTCAGATACTTCGGGGGCGGATCGCCGCTGGCCGGGGCCCCGGGAAGGACGCGGCCGCCGAAGGAAACCACCCGGCCGGCGGCGTCGGCGATGGGGAAGATCACACGCTCGCGGAAGCGATCGTAGATGCCACCGCCGGCGCGCTCGAGCACCAGCCCCGCGGCGAGCGCGTCGGCCGCGGCGATGCCCTGTGCACGCAGGTGGCGCACCAGCGCGTCGCCGCCGCCCGGGGCCCACCCGAGGCCGAAGCGCTCTGCGGTTTCGGGCTCGAGCCCGCGCTCGTCGAGATAGGTGCGGGCTCTCGCGCCCTGCGGGCCACGGAGCATGCCACGGTAGAACGCGGCCGCGACGGCTGCCGCCGCGACCAGCGGCTCGGCGCGGGCGGCCGCCCCGGCCGCTTCCTCGGGCACCGCCAGCCCGAATCGCTGTGCGACCGCACGGACCGCGTCGGGAAACGGCAGCGACTGCGTCTTCATGACGAAGGCGAAGACGTCGCCGTGCTCGCCGCAGCCGAAGCAGTGGTAGAAGCCGCGCTCCTCGCTCACGGTGAAGGAGGGCGTCTTCTCGGCGTGGAAGGGACAGAGCCCGACCGCGCTCCGCCCGCGGCGCCGGAGCGCGACGACGTCGGAGACCAGCTCGGTGATGCTGGCCCGATCGCGGATCTCCCGGACGGCGTCGTCGCGGATGCGGCCCACCCCGCGTCCTCCCTCAGACCGTCCTGCCGCGCGTGCCCGGCGCGAGGGGGCGCGCGGCCTCGATCAGGCGTTCCGCCACGGCGATCAGCGGCCCGGCGACCAGGGAGCGGCCGACATCGACGGCGACGGCCGAGTCGGGGGCGAGGCGCATCACGCCCAGGCAGGCGAACCCGACCAGCGCCGCACCCTGCGCGAGACCCAGCAGGCCGCCCGCGACGCGATCGAAGGAGCCCAGGAAGATCGCGCGCATCCCCCGACGCGCGAGACGGCCGAGGATGGCGCCCGCGACCACGACGGAGAGGAAGAGTCCGCTGGCGGCGAGCAGCAGTCCGGCCTCGGGCTCGAGGCCGAGGTTCGTCTCGAGCGACTGCCCGAGGGAGCGGGCCCTGCCGATCGCGAGGAGCGTCCCTGCGGCAAGGGCCCCGAGCGCGACGGCTTCGCGGGCGAAGCCACGCCAGAGCCCGCGGAGCGCGAACGGCACGATGCAGGCGAGGAGGACGAGGTCCACCCCGTTCATCCTGGCCCTCCGGCCCCGCAGGGGCGCCGGCGCTCAGGCCGCCGTGGTCCGCGCGGTGCGGCGGATGGCGCGCTTGCGCGCCGCCATGGCTTTCTTCTTCCGTCGCACGCTCGGCTTCTCGTAGTGCTCCCGCTTGCGGAGCTCGGCGAGGATCCCTGCCTTCTCACACTGCTTCTTGAAGCGACGGATGGCGCTGTCGATCGGTTCGTTGTCCTTGACGCGCACCCCTGCCATGCCTTGGATTCACCCCCCTCCGGCGGAAAGGGGGAGAGAGTCCGGGAAAACGACGGGGCAGTCAAGGTCGGCACGAGGCGAGGCAGCGGGCGGACGTCAGGCCCGAGACAGCAAGAAGCGCTCCGGAAAGTCGGAGAACACCGCATCCGCGCCCGCCAGGGTCACGAACGAAAATTCCTCTTGACAGTTCACGGTCCAGACGCGCACGGCCAGCCCGGACGCGTGCGCTGCCGCAACCAGATGGGGAACGGCTCGACTCTTGCGGATGTGCAAGGCTGTCGCAGCCACGCGCTCTGCGAGGGTGAGCGGCGGGGACGCGCGCGTTCCCGCCGACAGAACGGCGAGGTCGGCGTCGGGCGAGAGCGCCCGCAGGCGGAGCAGACGCTGCGGGTCGAAGGACGACAGCACGACGCGGCGCAGCGCACCCGCCTCGGCCACGACCTCGAGCGTGCGGCGCTCGAGACCGTCGTCGGCACCCGGCTTCAGCTCGACGTTCACGCCGACGGGGACGGCCGCGAGCACGTCGGCCAGCCGTGGTACCCGCTCGCCCGCGAACTCCGGGCCGAACCATGCACCGGCATCGAGGGCCGCAACCTCGGGCCATGGTC
>Ga0316622_100002985_pt1 | contig 11924 bp, 7 predicted proteins | sample OWC_Aug_OW2_C1_D_FD_207646 | JGI IMG/M metagenome (GOLD analysis project Ga0316622, IMG submission 207646) | Wetland soil microbial communities from Old Woman Creek delta, Ohio, United States - OWC_Aug_OW2_C1_D5_C | ecosystem: Environmental > Terrestrial > Soil > Wetlands | place: USA: Ohio... | reverse complement strand
GCGGACTCCCGCGGCGAATCGCTCTATCGCGGCGAACTCGCTGAACGCATCGCCGCCGCAAGCGCATCGCAAGGCGGCGCGATGACGCAGGCGGACCTTGCCGCGCACAAGCCGGATTGGGTCGAGCCAGTCTCACAGGGCTATCGCAGTCTTCGGCTGCACGAGATTCCGCCCAACGGCCAGGGCATTGCCGCATTGATGACCCTCGGAATGCTCGAGCATTTCGACCTCGCCAGCCTGCCGCCGGAATCGACCGAGAGTCTGCACCTGCAGATCGAGGCAATGAAGCTTGCCTTCGCCGACGTCTATGCGCACGTTGCCGATCCGCGCGCCATGCGTGTCAGCGCCTCCGATCTGCTCGAGCCTTCCTATCTGAAGCAGCGGGCGGGACGCATCGACCGGAAGCGCGCACAGCATTTCGGGGCCGGATCCCCTCCGAACTCCGGCACCGTGTACCTGACCGCCGCGGATGCCTCGGGCATGATGGTCTCCTACATCCAGTCGAACTATGCCGGTTTCGGCTCGGGCGTGGTGGTTCCTGGCACAGGCATCGCGATGCAGAACCGGGGCTCGGCCTTCCGTCTGGACCCAGCGCACCCGAACTGCATCGGACCGCGCAAACGCCCGTTCCACACCATCATCCCGGCGTTCGCCACGCGCGATGGGGCGCCGCTGATGAGTTTCGGGGTCATGGGTGCGGACATGCAGGCACAGGGGCACGTGCAGATGATGGTGCGCCTCGCCGACCACGGACAGAACCCGCAGGCTGCCGCGGATGCGCCGCGCTGGAAGGTCACCGGCGAGGGCGCAGTGATCGTCGAGCACCACATGCCATCCCCGGCTGTCAGCGGACTGGCTGCGCTCGGCCACAAGATCCGTCAGGTCGAACGCTGGAACATGGAGTTCGGTTCCGCGCAGTTGATCCATCGCATCGAAGGCGGTTACGTCGCCGCGTCGGAACCCCGCCGCGACGGCCAAGCCGTCGGGTTCTAGGCTATGCGCCGGCTCTGCGTTGCCGCGTTCGGGGCGATCGTCGCACTGTCCGTGGTCTCGAGTGCATTCGCCCAGAAGTACCCAACCAAGTCGATCAAGATCATCGCGCCGTTCGCGCCCGGCGGCGGGGTCGACACGGTCGCGCGCCTGATCGCCGATCCGCTATCGAAAGCACTGGGTCAGCCGGTGATCGTCGAGAATCGCCCGGGTGCTGCCGGGACCATCGGCGCCACGCTCGCGGCGAATGCACCCGCAGACGGACACACGCTGTTGCTCGGGACGATATCCACCCATGGCATCGCGCCCAGCCTCTACGCCTCCCTGCCCTACGACGCCCAGAAGGATTTTGCACCAATCACGCTGCTGATCACGCAACCCAACGTGCTGGCCGCCAATCCAGGGCTCGGTGCGCGATCGGTCGCGGATCTCATCCGCCTGGCGAAAGCAAAGCCGAGGACGATCGCTTTCGCATCCAGCGGCAGCGGCACGACGCAACACCTGTCCGCGGCGATGTTCGAGCACCTCGCCGGCGTGCAACTCGTGCACGTGCCCTACAAGGGCAGTGCGCCCGCCCTGACCGATCTGCTTGGGGGGCAGGTGCAATTATTTTTCGACAATCTGCCCACCGCGCTTCCGCACATCAAGGCGAACAAGCTGCTGGCGCTGGCTGTCACCTCGTCGAAGCGCGCGCCGCTGCTGCCCAATGTGCCCACGATGCAGGAGGCTGGGCTCGCAGACTACGAAGTGACCTCGTGGTACGCGCTCTACGCGCCCGCCCGGACCCCGCCAGCGGTGACCGAGCGTCTGAATGCCGAGGTTCGCAAGATTCTGGGCCAAGTCCCCGTGGCACAGCGCCTGCGGGCGCAGGGATTCCAACCCGCGCCCGGCACCCAAGCCGAACTCGCCACGTTCATGCGAGACGAAATCGCCAAATGGGCACGCGTGGTGAAGCAGGCAGGAGTGACGCTGGAGTAAGGGTCTAGCCCTTCGTTTGCGCCTGTTTTCGAATCGCGGAGAGCGTGGTCCGTGTCGTGATCGCTTCCGGATCGAGCCGGATCTCCAGCAGGGCCGCCTTCTTGGACTCGCGCGCCCGCTCGAAGGCGGCCGCGAACTGGTCGGTGCGTTCCACCAGTTCGCCATGCGCACCATAGGCGCGCGCCAGCGCCGCGAAATCGGGATTGCTCAACGCCGTTCCATGCACCCGCGCCGGGTACTCGCGCTCCTGATGCATGCGGATGGTCCCATACATGCCGTTATTGACCACGACGAACACGACCGGAGCACCGTATTGCATGGCGGTGGCCAGCTCCTGCCCCGTCATCATGAAATCGCCATCGCCGGAGAAACACACCACGATGCGATCGGGATGCACCAGCTGCGCTGCCACCGCAGCGGGCACGCCATACCCCATCGCCCCGTTGGTGGGCGCGAGCTGCGTGCGGAAGCCGGTGTACTGATAGAAGCGCTGCAGCCAGCCGGAGAAGTTTCCGGCGCCGTTGGTCAGGATGCTGCCGGCAGGTAGGCGCTGGTTCAGCCACGCGACGATCTCGCTCATGTTGACTGCGCCGGGCACCGGCACGACCTCGAGCGTCTTGAGATACTCGCTGCGCAGTGTCTGCGTCCGTTCGCCCCATGAAGGCGCGGCGCGCGGCAGCGTCGCTCGGGCGGCACGAGCAAACTCGACCATGCCTGCGTTGATCATGAGATCCGCCTGGTACACGCGGCCGAGTTCCTCGGCGCCCGGGTGCACGTGCACGAAGCGCTGGCGCAGTTGCGGGATATCGAACAGCGTATAGCCGTTGGTGGTCATCTCCCCCAGGCGAGGACCCACGGCAAGGATCAGATCGGATTCTGTCACGCGCTTCTTCAGATCCGCACCGGTTGCAATGCCAATCTCGCCGGCATAGTGAGCGTGTCGGTTATCGAGCAGATCCTGGCGGCGGAAGCTGCACGTGACGGGCAGCTTCCACGCTTCGGCGAAGACCCGGATGTCCTCGCAGGCCTGCGCAGACCAGTCGCCGCCGCCGAGCATCAGCAGCGGCCGCTGCGCGCCCGAGAGCATGCGTGAGAGCTCTTCCATCTGCTCCGGCCCCGGATGCGCCTTGACGCGGTGATAAGGTCTGGGCGAGATTGCCGGCGCCTGCGCAACCAGCATGTCCTCGGGTAGAGACAGCACCACCGGCCCTGGTCGCCCGGAGACGGCGACATGAAAGGCGTGGCTGACGTATTCGTGCACCCGGTCGGCACGATCGATCTGTGCCACCCACTTCGCCATCTGCCCGAACATGCGCCGGTAATCGACTTCCTGGAAGGCTTCACGCTCCACCACGTCGCTGCCGATCTGACCGATGAACAGAATCATCGGCGTGGAGTCCTGGTAGGCAGTATGCACACCAATGCTCGCATTGGTTGCACCCGGGCCACGCGTCACCATACAGATGCCCGGACGGCCAGTCAGCTTGCCGTACGCCTCAGCCATGAAAGCGGCACCGCCCTCCTGGCGACAGACGACGAGATCGATCCGGTCGCGCGCATCGTACAGCGCGTCGATCACCGCCAGGTAGCTCTCTCCGGGCACGCAGAAGGCGCGATCGACTCCGTGCGCGCACAGCGCGTCGACGAGCAATTGACCGCCACTTCGATTTTCCACTCGGTCCTGCATATCTCCCCCGCATCGATTGAGGCGCGATCGATCTCGCGTGATCAGGGAATTATAAGCGGCCTTCTTCGAACTCCCTGAATCCGCGTGGGATTGCGTCAATACCACTTATAATCCGGTCGCCGTGAGGTTCGCCACCGCGCTACCGGCATTAAAAAACGAATCAGGGAGACTCATCAATGGTTTGGCAACAGGTCTACTACCCGCTCAGCCCCTGGCTGTCCACCTTGTTGGCGGCAGTCCCTGTAGTGGTTCTGCTCGGCAGCCTCGCGTTTTTCCACGTCGCCGCCCATTGGGCAGCCATCCTTGGGCTGATCAGCGCCCTGGCAGTGGCTATATTCGTTTTCCAGATGCCTCCGAGCATGGCTGGCAATTCTGCCCTGCTCGGCGGCCTGTTTGGACTGCTGCCCATCGGCTGGATCGTGCTCAACATCATCTTTCTATACCAGCTGACCAAGGACAAGGGCTACTTCCAGATTCTTCAGGACAGCATCGCCAATGTCAGCGAGGACCGACGCGTCCAGCTGCTGCTGATCGCGTTCGCATTCGGCGCTTTCTTCGAAGGGGCCGCCGGCTTCGGTACGCCGGTGGCGGTTACCGGAGCGATCCTGATCGGTCTGGGATTCTCGCCGCTCGCGGCGTCGGGATTATCCTTGATCGCGAACACCGCTCCGGTGGCCTACGGCGCGCTCGGCACGCCGGTGATCACGTTGGCGAAAGTCACCGGCCTTGACGAGATGGCGCTGTCCGCAATGATTGGCCGTCAGCTGCCGTTCTTTTCTCTGCTCGTACCATTTTGGCTGATCTGGGCCTTCGCAGGCTGGAAGGGCGTGAAGGGCATATGGCCGGCAATCCTCGTGACCGGCGTGAGTTTCGCCATTCCGCAGTTTTTGATTTCGAACTTCCACGGTCCCATGCTGGTGGACGTCGGCGCGGCAATTGTGTCGATGGCCTGCCTGGTGCTGTTCCTCAAAGTTTGGAAGCCCAAAGAGATCTGGACTACGACCGCCCTCAAGGGACACGATCGCGATAGCGGAACCGCTCCGGCCGCAACGAAGTTCACGCGCCATCCAACCAACATGATCGTCCGCGCCTGGATTCCCTGGCTCATCCTGACGGTCTTCGTGTTCGCCTGGGGCTTCAAGCAGACCAAGGACTTCTTGGACGGCAAGGAGGTGGCGGTGGTGCAGCAGTCCGATGGCACGACCAAAGAACAGATCAGCTACGGCATCACGCGCTTCGAGATTCCGATCGCGGGCTTGCACGACATGGTGGAGAAGGTTCCGCCTGTCGTCGCCAAACCCGTCAAGGAAGCGGCCAAGTACAACTTCAACTGGCTGTCGGCGACGGGCACAGGCATCTTCCTCTCCGCCGTGCTCGCTGGACTGTTCATGGGCTACGGCGTAATTGAACTGCTGCGTAAATATTGGCAGACGCTCGTGCTGGTGAGGTATTCGCTCATCACCATCGCCGCGATGTTGGCGCTGGGCTTCGTCACGCGCTATTCCGGCACCGACGCTACGCTCGGTCTTGCATTCGCCTACACGGGCGCATTCTTTCCGTTCTTTGGCACCCTGCTTGGCTGGCTGGGGGTGGCGCTGACTGGTTCGGACACCGCGTCCAACGTGCTCTTCGGCGGCTTGCAGAGAATCACTGCCGAGCAGTTGGGATTGAGTCCGATCCTGATGGCATCGGCCAACAGTTCCGGGGGTGTAATGGGCAAGATGATCGATGCACAAAGCATCGTCGTCGCGAGTACGGCGACCCGTTGGTACGGACATGAGGGCACGATTCTGCGCTACGTGTTCTGGCACTCGATCGTACTGGCCTGCCTGGTCGGCTTGGTCGTCACGCTTCAGGCCTATGTGTGGCCGTTCACGGAGATGGTAGTGCACGCACCGGCAGCGGCGGCCGCGCACTAGAACGAATTGCTCGAAGCGAAAAAAAGCCCACCATTCGGTGGGCTTTTTTCACGCGAGTACGGCGGCGACTAGTGCTCGCCCGAGGGCTCCGACACAGCCTTCATCGACAACCGCAGGCGCCCCTTGTCGTCGGCTTCGAGCACCTTGACGCGCACAGCCTGGCCTTCCTTCAGGTGGTCGCCCACGTTCTTGACACGCTCTTCGGCGATCTGGGAAATGTGCAGCAGTCCGTCCTTCCCCGGCAACACGCTGACGATCGCGCCGAAGTCGAGCAATTTGAGCACCGTGCCCTCATAGATCCGACCCACTTCCACCTCGGCGGTGATGTCCTCGATGCGCTGCTTCGCGGCCATGCCACCCTCGGAACTGGTGCACGCGATGGTGACGGTGCCGTCCTCAGCGATATCGATGGTGGTGCCGGTCTCCTCGGTGATTGCGCGGATGACCGCCCCACCCTTGCCGATGACGTCGCGGATCTTCTCCGGCTTGATCTTGATGACGATCATGCGCGGCGCATAGGCCGACAACTCCGCACGCGGCGTTTCGAGCGCCTGACGCATCAGTCCGAGGATGTGCATGCGCCCTTCGCGCGCCTGGTTGAGCGCAACCTGCATGATCTCCTTGGTGATGCCCTGGATCTTGATGTCCATCTGCAGCGCGGTGACACCACGCTCGGTTCCGGCCACCTTGAAATCCATGTCACCCAGGTGATCCTCGTCGCCGAGGATATCGCTCAGCACCGCGAACCGATTGCCGTCCTTGATCAATCCCATGGCGATACCGGCAACGTGCGCTTTCATCGGCACGCCAGCATCCATCAGAGCAAGCGAACCGCCGCACACCGAAGCCATGGAACTCGAACCATTCGATTCGGTGATCTCGGAGACCACACGCATCGAATAGCCGAATTCCTCCGGCGTCGGCAGCGTGTTCACCAGGGCACGCTTGGCCAGGCGACCGTGCCCGATTTCGCGGCGCTTCGGCGCACCCACCCGACCCGTTTCGCCAGTGGCATAGGGTGGCATGTTGTAGTGGAGCATGAAGCGCTCGCTGTACTCGCCCTGGAGGGCATCGATGATCTGCTCGTCGCGGGCCGTACCCAAAGTTGCAACCACCAGCGCCTGTGTCTCGCCACGCGTGAACAGGGCGGAACCGTGGGCACGCGGCAGCACGCCGGTACGGATGGCGATCGGACGAATGGTCCGCGTGTCGCGCCCGTCGATGCGGGGCTCCCCGCCGAGGATGCGTCCGCGCACGATCTTCGACTCGAGTTCCGAAAACAGACCGGAAACCGTGTTCTCGTCGGGCGCGTTGTCCGCGCTCGTCATCACCGCCTCGGTGACCTGCTTGTACACCGCGGCGACGCGCTCGGTGCGCTGCTGTTTCTGGCGCACACGGTAAGCTTCTTGCAATCCGGCTTCCGCCAATTCGGCGACTTTTTGCACCAGCACTTCGTCGCGGGCAGGCGGAGCCCAATCCCACAGCGGCTTGCCTGCCTGATCGGCCAACTCGTTAATCAGGTCGATCACGGCCTGCATCTGCTCGTGCCCATACACCACGGAGCCGAGCATGATTTCCTCGGACAGCTCGTGCGCTTCCGACTCGACCATCAGCACCGCCTGCTGCGTCCCGGCTACCACCAGATTCAGTTTGGACGTCTTGAGTTCGGTGGCAGTCGGGTTGAGCACATAGGCGCCGTCGAGGTAGCCAACACGCGCAGCGCCAATCGGGCCATTGAACGGGATGCCAGACAGCGCCAGCGCGGCAGACGCGCCGATCAGAGCCGGGATGTCCGCGTCGATCTCACTGTTCGACGAGACCACTGTTGCGACCACCTGCACTTCGTTGAAGAAGCCATCGGGAAACAGTGGACGGATCGGACGATCGATCAAACGCGAGGTGAGCGTCTCCTTCTCGGTCGGTCTGCCCTCACGCTTGAAAAACCCGCCTGGGATGCGTCCAGCCGCGTAGGTACGCTCCATGTAATCCACGGTGAGGGGGAAGAAGTCCTGCCCGGGCTTGACCTCTTTCCTGCCGACAACGGTGACGAGCACACATGTGTCGTCGAGACTCACCATGACTGCGCCATGTGCTTGGCGGGCAATCTCGCCCGTGTCGATCGTAAGCGTATGGCGGCCGAAGCTGATGGACTTCTTGACTGGAGTGATGGGATTTACATCCATAGGGGGATCAAGCGGTGAGCGTTCGAAGGACACGCAGCCGGCCAAGGCCGGCTGCGTGAGAAGCAGATCGGTCGGTATACGGCGGGACGGACGGTGCGCCCGCGCTCGCGCATCGCTACTTGCGCAGACCCAGGCGCTCCAACAGCTTGCGATAGCTGTCGCTGTCCGAGCGCTTCAAATAGTCGAGAAGCTTGCGGCGGCGGCTGACGAGACGAAGCAGGCCGCGACGCGAGTGGAAATCCTTGATGTGAGTCTTGAAGTGTTCGCTCAGCTCATTGATGCGTGCAGTCAGCAACGCAATTTGAACTTCTGGCGAACCCGTGTCGCCGTTGGCGCGCTGATATGAACCGACCAGCTGAGCCTTTTGTTCGGTGGTGATGGCCATTACTCTTCCCGTCTCGTCTCTCTGAAAACCGGCATTGTAGCCTGGGTTGGGTTTTTTCCTCAAGCCCCAAGGGCTTACGACGCACCTCGATCACGTCGTCTGCAGCAGGCGTTGTGGGGCGATCGAGGCATCTTCTCCGGCGTGTCCCACCCCCATGAAAGCCCCGCAGTGGTCGTAAAGACGCACCAGGCCCGCGGCAGCGCCTTGTATCCGGACCGAGCGTCCCTGGCGGACGGCGACACCGTCCCGCTCGTCCAGGTCTACTCTGGGAACACCCTCCAGAAGGGCGTCCGGCGGCAGCAGCCAGCCGAGCCGCGAATCCGGGGTCATTCCCTCGAAGGCCTCCAGGGTAACCGAATCTCCGATCGAGAAACTCCCCACCGTCTCGCGACGCAAGGCGCTCAGGTATCCCCCACAGTCCAGTCGCCGGCCTACCTCTTCGGCCAGGGAGCGGATGTAGGTCCCCTTGCTGACCTCCACCCTAATCTCGGCTGTCGGTGGGTCGATCCGGAGGACTTCAAGGGCGAGGATCGTGACGGTTCGGCTGGGTCGCTCGATGACTCGTCCCTCGCGCGCGTACTCGTACATCGGCCGGCCGGCGTGCTTTAGCGCGCTGTACATGGGGGGAACCTGCTCCAGACTACCCACGAGACCGATCAGGACGTCACGAATCGCAGCAGCCGTGAGCCCGTCGCTCGAACGGGTGCCTATGATTGCACCCTCGGCATCGCCACTGGCCGTGCTCACACCCAACGTGATCTCTGCTCGGTAGGCCTTGTCTGCGTTGAGAAGCAGTCCCGAGAACTTGGTCGCTTCACCGAAACACAGTGGCAGCAATCCGCTCGCCATGGGATCTAGCGTGCCGGTATGCCCCGCCTTGGCGGCCCGGAGCGCTCGCTTGACCCCCTGCAGGGCAGCATTCGAGGTGATGCCCCTGGGTTTGTCCAGAAGCAGTACACCGCTGATGGGATTGCCTTTTCGGGCCATAGCGGCGGGACTGTCAGTCGCGGTCGCGCTCGTGCGCGTGATCAGATTCAACCGCTTCGTCGATGAGCCGGGACAGCCGCACCCCGCGCTCCACGGACTCGTCGTGCACGAAATGCAGTTCGGGGACAGTTCGCGTGCTCAGGAGATGAGAGAGCTTGCTGCGCAAGAACCCCGCTGCTCGCCCAAGCGCGCGCAGACTCTCCTGCAGCATCTGGTCATCCTGCAACGAACTGATGTAGACCTTGGCGTGCGACAGGTCTCGGCTCACGTCCACGGCCGTGACCGTCACCAGGCCTACGCCCGGATCACGCACCTCGGTGCGAATCAGATCGGCCAGTTCGCGCTGGATCTGATCCGCTAGACGGGATGCGCGTGAGAAGTCGCGCGGCATCTCTACCCGCTACAACGAGCGGGCAACCTCCACCACCTCGAACACTTCAAGTTGGTCGCTGACCTTCAGGTCGGTGAAATTGCGCAGCGACAGACCACACTCGAAGCCCGCCTTCACTTCGCGTACGTCGTCCTTGAAACGCTTCAGCGAATCGAGTTCGCCAGTGTGGATGACGACGCTATCGCGTAGGACGCGCACGTGAGCGCCGCGCTTGACGCTGCCTTCCAGCACGTAGCAACCCGCCACCGTGCCGACCTTGGAGATGTGGAACACCTGCCGGATCTCGACCAAGCCAGTGACGCTCTCCTTCTTCTCCGGGGCCAGCATGCCGGACATCGCCGCCTTGACCTCGTCCACGGCGTCGTAGATGACGTTGTAGTAGCGCACATCCACGCCGTGAGAGGCGACGAGCTTCTTCGCCGTCGCATCGGCACGCGTGTTGAATCCGACTACAACGGCGTTCGAGGCCAGCGCCAGGTTGATGTCAGATTCGGTGATCGCTCCCACGCCGCTGTGCACGACGTTGACCTTTACCTCGTCGGTGGAGAGCTTCTGCAACGCATGCGACAGCGCTTCGACCGATCCTTGGACATCCGCCTTGATGATCAGCGACAGAGTCTTAGATTCGCCCGAGCCCATCTGCTCGAACATGCCTTCGAGCTTGGCCGCCTGCTGCTTGGCGAGCTTCACATCGCGGAACTTGCCCTGGCGGAATAGGGCGATCTCACGCGCCTTGCGCTCGTCGCCCAGCACCACCACTTCCTCTCCTGCTGCCGGGACGTCCGACAATCCCTGTATCTCCACCGGAATGGATGGTCCGGCCTGCTGCACTGGCCGCCCCGCTTCGTCGAGCATGGCGCGCACGCGGCCGAATACGCCGCCGGCAAGGACAACGTCGCCGCGATGCAGCGTTCCGGACTGAACCAGGATAGTCGCGACCGGGCCACGGCCCTTATCCAGCTTGGATTCGATGACGATGCCCTTGGCGGGCGCAGCCTTCGGCGCTCGCAGCTCCAGCACTTCTGCCTGCAGCAACAAGGATTCGAGCAGGGAATCGATATTCTTGCCAGTCTTGGCGGAGACCTCCACGAACATGGTGTCGCCGCCCCAGTCCTCCGGCACCACCTGGTGCGCCACCAGTTCCTGGCGGATACGCTCGGGCTGGGCTTCGGGTTTGTCGATCTTATTCACCGCGACGACGATCGGTACCTTGGCAGCCTTCGCGTGATGGATGGCCTCGACTGTCTGCGGCATAACGCCGTCGTCGGCTGCGACCACCAGGACCACCATGTCAGTGACCTTGGCGCCGCGCGCACGCATGGCCGTGAATGCCTCGTGACCCGGGGTGTCGAGGAATGTGATCATGCCACGCGGCGTCTCCACGTGATATGCGCCGATGTGCTGCGTGATGCCGCCCGCCTCACCGCTGGCGACACGCGTGCGTCGGATGTGGTCGAGCAACGAGGTCTTGCCGTGGTCGACGTGGCCCATCACCGTGACCACCGGCGCTCTCGGCTCGTCCGGGCCGTTGGCCTGCGGCGCCTCAGAGAGGAAGGCTTCCGGATCGTCGAGCTTTGCGCGCTTGGCGACGTGGCCCATCTCTTCAACCAGGATCATGGCCGTATCCTGGTCCAGCACCTGGTTGATGGTGACCATGGTGCCGAGCTTCATCAACGACTTGATGACCTCCGCCGCCTTCACGGACATCTTCTGCGCGAGGTTGGAAACGGTGATCGTTTCCGGAATCAGCACTTCATGCACCACCGGCTCGGTTGGCAGCGAGAACGCATGCTGCGAAGAGCCGTCGCCGCGCGAGCGGCCATGTCGATCCTTGCGTGCGTGCCACCCCCCCGCGCCGCCTTCGTCGCCACGCGTCTTGATACTGCGGCGCTTGTTCGCCTCATCGCGCCAGCCGTCTTTCCCGCCGGGCTTCTTCGCGACCTTCTTGTCGGTTGCATCGGCTGGCTTCGCGGTCGGCTTGTGCAGCGTTCCAGCGGGCTTGGCGTCGGTGCGCGCCGGTGCCGGTGCGCCGGGGGTAATTGCCGCCACAATTTCCTGTTTCTCCGGCGCGGCAGGCGGAGCCTCCGCGACTACTTCTGAGGGAGCTGCCACCGCACTGACTTGCGCTTCTGGCTGATCCACCGCAGCTACTTCGTCACGGCGCTTCTTCTCTCGCTCGGCTTTTTCGACCGCCTCAGCAGTCTGGAGTGCGATGAGCTCCGCCTGCTTGCGCGCCTCTTCCTCGCGCAGGGCAACTTCCTGAGCATCGACCATCGTTGGACCACCAGCCGGTTCGCCGCCCTCAGCAGATGTGGGCACATCGCGCTTGACGAACACGCGCTTCTTGCGCACTTCCACTTGAATGGTGCGTGCCTTGCCAGTCGAATCCGCCTTCTTAATCTCG
>Ga0316622_100002984_pt1 | contig 11926 bp, 11 predicted proteins | sample OWC_Aug_OW2_C1_D_FD_207646 | JGI IMG/M metagenome (GOLD analysis project Ga0316622, IMG submission 207646) | Wetland soil microbial communities from Old Woman Creek delta, Ohio, United States - OWC_Aug_OW2_C1_D5_C | ecosystem: Environmental > Terrestrial > Soil > Wetlands | place: USA: Ohio... | reverse complement strand
ACGAGCTGCACCAGGTGGATGCAGAGCCATGCCAGCCAGGCCAGATAGCCGGCAAACCGGAAGCCGAAGAGTTCGGCGACGGCGGCGTGGCGCCCGATGGTGGCCATGGTGCCGTAGTCCCGATACCCGAAGGGGGGCGTGGTCCGTTCCCGCAGTCGGTCCTGGATGAGCCGCGCTGCGTAAGCTCCTTGCTGCATTGCCACTTGGGCCACGCCCGGCAGAGGCGATTCGAGCCCACGCGCGAAATGAGCCATGTCGCCGATCACCAGGATCTCCGGATGAGCGGGCAGGCTCAGGTCTGGTTGCACGATGAGGCGACCCGCCCGGTCCAGTGTAGCGCCGGCGGTCTCGGCCAGAACTTTGCTGAACACCGAGGCCTGCACGCCGGCCCCCCAGAGTACCGTGCCGGCCAGAATCCGTTCAGTCTGGTCTCCGGCCCGGACCACGATGGCGTCCGCCTGAATGTCTGTCACGACCGTTCCGGTCCGCACCTCCACACCCAGCCTCTGCAAGGACCGGATGGCCTTCTCCGAGAGATCGGGAGGATACGCCGCCAGCACGCGCGGCGACCCCTCAACCAAGAGGATGCGGGCGTGGGACGGGTCGATGGATCGAAACTCGTGGGACAGCGTGTCTCGCCCGATCTCCGCCAGGGCTCCTGCCAATTCCACCCCTGTGGGACCCCCGCCGACCACAACGAATGTGAGCAGGGCGCGGATCCTATCCGGGTCCGACTCCCACTCGGCCCGCTCGAACGCGATGAGGATGCGGCGGCGCATCTCGATGGCGTCCTCGATCGTCTTGAGGCCTGGGGCGAGGCGGCCCCACTCGTCTTTCCCGAAGTAGTGATGGCTGCTTCCCAGCGCGACCACTAGGGTATCGTAGGAAAGCTCCCTGTCCGACAGGATCACCCGCCGGCCGAGCGGGTCCAAGCCCGTGGCCTCCCCGAGCAGGACCCGCGCGTTCTGCTGGCGCTTCAGGATATTGCGGAGAGGCGTGGCAATGTTGGCGGGCGAGAGACCGCCGGTGGCGACCTGGTACAGGAGTGGTTGAAACAGGTGGAAGTTCCGCCGGTCCACAAGGGTGATCTGGACCGGCGCCCGCTTCAAGGCCCGCGCGGCAAAAAGACCGCCGAACCCGCCACCCAGGATGACAACGCGGTGCGTGTCTGGCATGGGAGTATGTACTTGCAGGCTGCTGAAAAACCCGTATTCGCCCAGGCTGCTCAAAAAGGTCCAGATGCAAGGCGGCGTCACCCATCCGTGTCGGATGGGTACCCGGCGAGGTGCGAGGCGTACTTAGCGCGTACGTCGCAGCGCCGCGCGAGCGCGGGGGCACCCGCCGCAGGTGGGTCCCCGCAGATGGGCCTTTTCCAGCAGCCTGCTAGGCGTGACGGCCAGACGTTCGGAAGCGGTCGGCACAGGGTAGAACTGGCCTATGGCTTTGGCTCAGCCGTTCCCTCCGACCGGTCGTCGTCGTCGGTGTGGTCGGCGTGACAGCTGCTGCACCCCAACCATTGAGCCGGGTCCCAATCCGGCATGGCGTAGCCGGCCTGCTTCAGTGTATGCCGCTCTTCTTCCGTGGCCTCCGCGATGGCGAACTCCCCGAAATCCGCGTCTTTCGGAGAGAGGATTTCCTCATTGCTGAGCACCACGACCACACCACCTTCGGAGCGTCCCTCCGGCGACGGCTGCAGGGTGGCATCCCAAAGCTGCCCTTCCATGAGTCCGCAGCAGAGCTTCATGTTTCCCCCTCTTCGCTCGTGGAACGAAGCCTGTCTCACCCGCCGGAACGCTCTTCATATCCCTCGGGAACAGACCCCCAAGCCGGCATGAAAATCCAGAGGAGAATATAGAGAACCGCGCCCACACCGTACACCAGAGCCAAGACCGTCCAGATCAATCGAACGAGCCAAGTCGGGATCCCGAGCCAGTACCCGAATCCCGCACAGACGCCTCCGAGCCAACCCTTCTCTTTGATCCGGCGAAGCTTGGGCCGGACACCCGGACCTTCCGTCATCGTTGCTCCCTCACATGCGCTCCTTGCAGCCGGGCATCGACCACGGTGTTCAGCTGCTGGGCGCGACCCTGGAGAGGGCGGCCATACCCTGAGCGTGCAGCGCGACCCAGCGAAGATTGTGTCGGTAGAGGCCGCCTTTGAGCTCGGCCTTCCCTCGCTCGTCGGGTCCCACGATCTCTGCCCGCCCCCGGAAACTGACCCCCTCGATCGTCATGAAGACGTCGACTTGCTTGAGCTGCGGGAACCGCTGGGGAAGCCAGGCTTGCGCCCCGCCCTGGCTGACGTCCTTGATCTGTCCGATCATGGCCTGAGCCACCTCAGGACCCTCGGGATCCACCACACGGCATTCCGCAGCCGGGTCCATCACGACGCGCGGAAACTGGCGGGCATCCATCCGGCGCGTCAGACTCCTAAGGTTGGTTGCAGACTGGGAGCGTTTGAGCAGGCCCCACGCGCGTAGCTGATTCTGCGCCTCCGTCAGCGCCTGAAGCAAGTCTGGTAATAGTCGAACCGGGAGGCCGATCCATTCTCCTCCCGAGACGCCCTCGGTCTCGGCGGATCGTCCGTGGTTGTGCAGTCGAAGCTCTAGATGGGGCTCTTCTTGCTCTCGGTCGAGCAGGACCCAGATGTCCTCCCACTGACTGCGAACCACCCGTCCGAGCTTCTCCGTCATCGCCAGCCCTCCCGGCGCAGCGCGTTGTTTCGTCAGGCTATCCAATGGAGCCGCGCCCTGTCAACCGGAAACCCCTACCCAACACGTCAACGGATTGGGCGGGCGGCCTGCCCTCGCGAGCGCAAGCGGCCAGGCCCCGCGCGCCTCGTCGGCGGTCGTTGACACCTTTCCTCCCCTGGAGGATACTCGCGCCGCCCATTGGTCTCACCCCGTCTCGACGTCGGTGTGCGCCATTGAGGCCAGCCCTCGGTCGCGCACAGGGTCGCAGATAGGTGTGTCTCTTTCAGCCGCAGGAGAACCCCGATGATTCCGCAACGGCTCGCCGGTTTGGCGTCCTTCACACGACAACCGCTTCCACTCCTCCGGAACCGGGTGTATCGCCTGTGGAAGGGTGGCGCGCTCTTGGATCGTTTCCAGGGGCAGGCCGACCCGGCCGACCGAAACGTCCCCGAGGAATGGGTGGGCTCCACGACGGTCTCTCGCCTCCCGGGACGGCCCCCCCACGAGGGCCTGAGCGGGGTGAGCCTTCCGGATGGCACCACCGTCGTCTTGAAGGACCTTATCGAAGCGCACCCGCAGCTAATGCTCGGTGAGAAACATGTCGCGCGCCTAGGTGCCGACCTCGGGGTGCTCTGCAAGCTGCTGGATTCGGCCATGCGCCTGCCGGTTCAATGCCATCCAGATGCCGCGTTCGCCCGGCAATACCTCGGGTCGAACTTCGGAAAGACCGAGGCCTCACTCATCCTTGCCACGCGGACCATCGACGGCGTCTCTCCCTACATGCTCTTCGGTTTCCGCGAGGGGGTCACGGAGGCCGAATTCCGGCGCACCGTGCAGGCCCAGGACATCCCGGCCCAGATCGCATCGCTCAACAGGGTGGAGGTCAAGCCGGGCGAGGTCTATTTTGTGAGCGCCGGCACGCCCCACGCCCTCGGCCCCGGCGTTTTCATGATCGAGATTCAGGAGCCGACGGATCTCGTCGTCAACACCGAGCACGTCTTCTGCGGGCTGCAGCGCACGGAAGCCCAGTGCTACCTTGGTCTCGGTTTCGACCTCGGAATGCGCTGCTTCAACTACGAGGCCGCGGGAGAGGGATATGTCTCGCGACACAGGTTGGTCCCCAGGACGCTAAGGGACGACCCCGTCGGGTTGGAAGAGAGCCTCATCGGACCGGAACACACCCCCTGTTTCGGAATGGCTCGCGTGACGGTTCGAGAACGCGTATCCGATCTGGACCGGGGCCGCTGCTACGTTGGGATCGTCATCGAAGGGCAGGGCCGGTTGACGGGCCCGGGCTGCGACCTTTCCCTGCGGGCCGGCGGCACGTTCTTCGTGCCCGCCGCGTCGGAGCACGTCGCCTTCGAAGCCGCGGCCGGCCAGACCCTTCGGCTGGTCAAGTGCTTCCCGCCGAATTTTCAGGCACGCGACATTCCCTGATCTGAGACTCTGGACAACGTCTTTTCCGTCTGCTAGGGTCCCTACCATTCTGACGGGTGACCCCCGTCCCTTCGTTTAGTCATAAGCATCTCACCTTTCATCACCCTGGAGACGGCATGGAGCCACAGTCGGTTTCGGAGTACTGCCCGCGGTGTCAGGTCGTCCAACCTACGTTCCACTTCGCCGAGAATGGCGTGCCTCGGCGACGATGCCAGACGTGCGGCTTCCCTGTGGAGGCCGCCCTCACCCAAGAACCTCAACCGCTTACTGATGCGATCGCGCGCGAGATCAAAATCCTGTGCGTGGACGACGATCCGCTGATTTCTCAGATGCTCGGCGACATTCTTCGCTTCCACGGGTACACCGTCGTGACGGCCCCCGACGGAGAGACAGGGCTGGAGGCGGCCGTACGCGAGCGACCCGACCTGATCCTGCTCGACGTCATGATGCCCGGGATCGACGGATTCGAGGTGTGTCGCCTCCTCAAGGCGGACCCAGCCATGAAGGCCATCCCGGTCATCTTCCTCACCGCCATGAACGATCCCACGCTGAATGCCAAGGCTTTCGAAGCGGGGGCTGTCCTGGCCATGCAGAAGACGGCGGACACAAACGCCGTCACGAGAACCATCGAGGCCGCCTTGGCCCTGCGCGGCCGCCCGGCCCCGGCGGTCGAAGCGGCTAAGTCTGCAACCAAGGGGCGCGAGGCCGAGGGGGACCTGAGCGTCCCCATGCAGCTTGCGCGCGCGATCTTCTGGACGGAGGATGAGGCGACGTTCGAGGGATCGCTCTTCCTGCACCTGACCGCCGAGTCTCACGACGGTCCCGAGACGGTCATGGATCGTCTGAACACACCGGACCGCTTCCTCGTCCTCAGCGTCGCCGACGACAGCCCGGTGGTCTTCTTGAACAAGGCCCAGATCATCCGCGTGGACGTCCCCTCCGAGGCCGGGCCGCCCGAGGCGGCCGCGCCGGTTGCAGCCGTCGAGCATGTCCGCGTGCGACTCATCAACGGAGAACAGCTCGACGGGACTGTCCGCGTCGAAGGCCCGGAGGGCCAACATCGCCTCTCGGGCCTCCTCAACGCCCAGTCTGCCTTCCTGCCCCTCCAGGGGCTGGCGCGTCTCCACCTGCTGCAGAAGCGCTTCATCTCGCGCATCATCCCTCGGGAGTCATAAACCGAGCTCGTTCAATCGAAAGGACCACACTGCATGGCGAAGATCGACGCCTTTTTCAAGCTGATGTCCGACACAGGCGCCTCGGACCTCCATCTGGTTTCCGGAAATCCACCCATCCTCAGAGTTCGTGGGGACCTCGAGCGGGTGAAGTTCAAGGTCCTCCAGCACGATGAACTGAAGGCCATGCTCTTCGAGATCTGCCCGGAGGAGAAGGCAAAGCAGTTCGAAGAAACGGGGGATATCGACTTCGCGTATGAGTTGCCGGGGTTGGCCCGCTATCGCGCCAATTTCTTCATGCAGAAAAATGGGATCGGCGGCGTCTTTCGCCAGATCCCGAGCAAGATTCTCACGGTGGAAGAGCTGGGTCTGCCCCCGACGCTCGGCAGTTTGGCCATGCTCCAAAAGGGGCTGGTCCTGGTGACCGGGCCCACCGGCAGCGGCAAGTCCACGACCCTTGCGGCCATCGTCGATCACGCCAACAAGATGCGAAAGGACAACATCATCACCATCGAGGACCCGGTCGAATTCGCCCACGCCAGCCAGAACTGCGTGATCAGCCACCGCGAGGTGGGGCGCGACACCCGGTCCTTCGCCGCCGCCCTCCGCGGCGCCCTGCGCGAGGACCCGGACATCATCCTCGTCGGTGAGATGCGCGACCTCGACACGATCTTCCTTGCCATCGAGGCGGCGTCGACCGGGCACCTGGTCTTCGGCACCCTGCACACCCAGAACGCCTCCAAGACTGTGGACCGGATCGTCGACATCTTTCCCGCGAACCAGCAGCCTCAGATTCGCGCCACCTTGGCCGATACGTTAAAGTCGGTGGTGGCGCAGACGCTCTTCAAGCGCGTGGACGTGAAGGGCCGCTGCGCCGCGCTCGAAATTCTGATGGTCACTCCGGCCGTTGCAAACCTGATTCGCGAGGGCAAAACGTATCAGCTGCCGGGCGTGATCCAAACCGGAAAGAAATTCGGCATGATCACCCTGGACGATTCCATCATGGAACTTCTCAGGAAGCGCTGGATTTCACCCGTGGAGGCATACGACAAGGCCGTGGATAAGCAAAAATTCCTGCCGTTCTTGCCCAAGGCGCAGGAGGATCTCGGGCTAGCCTGAGCTGTGCCCGGAGAAAGAACTCCATGCAACGTCACGCGCTGGACCGGATTCTCGTCTGTATGCTGCAGGCCCACACGACCGCATCCGACCTGAACTTCACCGTAGGCCACCCGCCTCAGGTAGAGGTCAACGGCCAGTTGACCCCCGTGACCACGGATCCGCCGTTGCCGCAGCTCACCCCGTTTCAGACCGAACGGATCGCCCTGGCCTTGGTCGGCGCGGACCGGCGTCTCACGGAGGCCTTGGTCCGCACGGGGTCCTGCGACCTCTCCTATACGCTGGGAACCACGGCGCGCTTCCGTGTGAATATCTTCCAGCAACGCGGTCACTATTCCGTCGTCCTCCGGAAACTGCCTAGCAAGGTGCCCACCCTCCAGGACATGGAGCTTCCGCCTGTGATCGCCAAGCTGGCCGAGCCACGCAACGGCCTGATTTTGGTCACCGGCGCCACCGGGTCCGGGAAGTCCACCACCCTGGCGGCGGTTCTCGACATCATCAACGCGACGAGACCCGTGCACGTGGTCACCCTCGAGGACCCGCTGGAGTTCATCCATCCGGTAAAGATGGCGACCTTCAACCAGCGAGAGCTTGGAGCGGACTTCGACTCCTTCGCCGGCGGCCTCCGGGCCGCCCTCCGTCAGGCGCCCAAGGTGATACTGGTCGGCGAGATGCGCGACCGCGAGACCCTGGAGATCGGCCTCGCGGCCGCGGAGACCGGCCATCTGGTCGTTAGCACTCTCCACACCATGGATTCCGGCCAGACCGTCAACCGCATGTTGGGTATGTTCGAGACGAATGAGGAGCGGCAGGTCCGCATGCGCCTGGCGGGTACGCTACGCTGGATTGTCTGCCAGCGCCTGCTTCCCAAGGTGAGCGGTGGTCGGGTGGCGGCGCTGGAGGTAATGGGGATGAACCTCCGGATCCAGGAGATCATCCTCACCGGCGAATCCGAGGGGAAGACGTTTTATGAGGTCATCCAGGACAGCGAGGCCCTGGGGATGCAGACCTTCGACACCCATATCCTCAAGCTCTTTAGGGACGGCCTCATCACGGCGGAGACGGCTCTCTCTTATGCCTCCAAGAAATCGGTGGTCGCCCGCGGCCTGGATCAGATCAAGGCCACCAAGGGCGAGAAGACCAGCGATATCGACGGCCTGTCCCTGGATGCCGAATACGCGAAGAAGATGGGTCCCCGCGGCAAGACACAGCGGATCGGCGTGCCGCCGGGCCGTTAGGAGCCTTCAATGACCGTCACGTGCCCGAAGTGCCGCGCAAGCCTGAGCATTCCCGACGATCGCCTTCCCAGAGGTAAGGTGGTAAATGCCGCCTGCCCGCGGTGTGGGGGGCCCATTGCTCTCGATATGACGAGGGCGGGAGCGCCTTCGGCGGCCCCTGCCCCACCCGACGCGCCTGCCAAGCCCTCGGCGGAGCGCACCTCGTACGGTGAGCGAAGCCAGCCGCAAGCCCTGGTGTGCGTGGCCGAGCCGACGGAGCGGCAGCAAATCCTTACCTCCCTCAAGGACGCGGGCTACGCGGCTTACGCCGCCGCCAATTCAGGCGAGGCCCTTGAGCGACTCCGGTTCACTGCATACGCAGTCGTCGTCGTCCGCGAAGGGTTCGATGGCCCGGCGGGGGGCCTCCCTTCCCTGTGGGAAACCCTGGCCGAAACGCCGATGGGAACCCGCCGGAACACCTATGCGGTCTTCGTGGGTCCCGGAGTGGCCTCCCACGATTCTGCGGCCGCGTTCGCGAAGAGCGCGGATGTGACGATCCACCCCAACGATCTGCCTCATTTTTCGGATGCTCTGAGGCGCTCCGTGGCCGAAACGGAACAGATCTATCGGGTTTTCCGGGAAGCGCAACGGGCGCTGGGCAGGGGGTAACATTCGGCACGGGACGCGAGATCGCGTCAGCTTTTGCTGGACGGGCGTCGCGTCCTGATGTTAAGATGCGCCCGTCTGGTCCCTCTGCAGGTTCCGCTGACTCCTGTGTGCCCGTAGCTCAGCTTGGATAGAGCGTCGGCCTGCGGAGCCGAAGGTCACGCGTTCAAATCGCGTCGGGCACGCCATCGTGATCGTATTCGTCAAGACCGCCTCGGGCGGTCTTGGCGTTCCTGTTGGGCGCTTGCGCCGGTACCTCCCGCGGCGCGCCGGACGTAAGGCCCGGCGCGAACATCCGGTCTCGTGGCCCGCGTCACGACCAACGTCGTCTTGCGGAGGAGGAAGCCCATGGGGGCCGTCAACGTGTGGGAAGTGGAATCCTCAAATGAGTTCGAAGCCGCCAGGGGGCGGAGCCCACAGGCCAGGGTTACGGCGCGGCACCGGGAGATTGCCAACGGCGCCGGCGTCCTCCCCGCCGCGACACCCTACCGGTTCTGTGACCTGACCTGGTTTCCCCGATTCCTCTGCGATGGAGACCGACGGCGATTCGCTCTTTATCAGGTCCGGGGACTTGAGGGGCTGACGGACGGCGTGTATGGCGCGGCCGCGCCCGACGCCGCGATCAAGGTGATCCTGCAGCGCTGGTTCGGCGACGTGGCGTGACGGGAAGGAGCGATTGGGTTGGTCGTGGCCCTTTGCGCGATGCGGTGCATTCGCCTTCAGGCTGCTCAAAAGGGTCCAGATGCAAGGCGGCGAGCGAAGAGCCGAGTGAGGCGTACTCCAGGTACGCCGCAACGAGTGCCCAAGCGCGCCAACGCCGCAGATGGGCCGTTTTCAGCAGCCTGCTAGAAGCCGAAGCGCCGCTCGCGCTGCTGGTAGCTGCGGATGGCGCGCAGAAGGTCGATCCGTCGGAAGGCCGGCCAGTAGGCGTCGCAGAAGTAGAATTCGCTGTAGGCGCTCTGCCAGAGCAGGAACCCGCTCAGCCGCACTTCCCCGCTGGTCCGGATGATCAGGTCGGGATCGGGCAGGTCGTACGTGTAGAGGTACTTCCCCACGCTATCCGACGTCACTTCCGCGATGGCCGCCTCCAGGTTCGTCCCGCGCTCCAACCGCTCGCGGAGCAGGCTCTGAACCGCGTCCACGATCTCCTGCCGCCCCCCGTATCCCACCGCCACGTTCAGGAAGAAGCCATCGTACTCCCTGGTCGCTTCTTCGGCCTCGCGGATGGCCTCGCGGAGCGACTCGGGGAGCAGCTCCAGCTTGCCGATGGCCCGGATCCGCATGCGCTTGGTGTGCGTCTTGGGATCCCGCGCCGCGTCGCGCAGCCGGTTCCCGATGAGCTCCACAAGCCCCGCCACCTCGTCGGGCGGGCGTTGGAGATTCTCCGTGGAGAGAATCCAGATGCTCACCATGCGGATGTTGAGCTCCTCGCACCAAGTGAGAACTTCCTCCAGCTTTTTCGCCCCCAGTCGGTGTCCTTCCAGGATGTTCATGAGGCCGACCGATCGGGCGTAACGGCGGTTGCCGTCGAGAATAAGCCCCACGTGCTGCGGGAGGCTCTCCCCCTGAATCTCGCGCTGGAGACGCCGCTCGTACAAATGATACAGGAGACTTCGAAGCTTCACGGCACTCGATCCTCTCGGGGGTGGCCCGATGATGCCGACACGACGAGGCGCGGCGCATCCGCGTCTCGCTCCGGGAACACCCCCCACCAGGCTCGGCGCAAGACCGGCCGCCCGGGGAGCCAACATGCCTCGATCTTGGCGTCCAGGCCCGCCAACTCGCTAAGATCGCTCGTCAAAAGGTCCAGGGCCTCCAGCCGGTGGCACACGACGACCTCGTAGAATCGGTTCGGATGCCTGGGGTCTTCCCACGCAGAATAGACGTGGCCGTCCAGCCCATTCAAGGCCAGGTGCATCTCGCGTATCAACCCCAGGAATTCCTCGCGGCGGCGCGGCGCGATCTCGTATCCCAGCTGTAACAGGACCGTCCGCCCGTCGGCTAGCGTCCTCCGCACCTGATCCAGGGTGATGCGCACCACATGTTCCGGCGGCCTCGCCCCGTCCCGGGCCCGCGTCACGAACCAGAGCCGCGGGTCGCCGGCGCCATAGTACGACGCCTCACTGGCTCCACGGCGGTAGCCGGCGAGGCGTCCCAGGGAGTAGGCGACAATCAGCCCGCCCAAGAGCCCGACCAGAAGAACGGAACTCTCCCCCAGAAAGCCCAGCGCGCCTTCGAGCGTGCTCAACGACGCTAGTGCCGTCGCCCGCCAGCCGCGGGCCTTTCCGTTTCGCGCAGCGCTCGGGCCATCGTCCCGGGCCTGCAGACCTATCTGCGCCACACGAGCCAGGATGCGATCGCCTATGGCTCGCCGTTCGGCCGGGGGAATTTCGTCCGTCCCGTCCAACGTGGCGTAGATCTCGGTCAAGCGTTGGACATGGGACCGCAAGGCCTCCGAGCCTTGTTGCCGCAGCTCGGCGAGAGGCCGGGATAGCTCGCTGTCGAGCGCGGCCCGATCGAACTCCGGCCGGGACGGCGCCACGCCCTGACCGGCGAAGGTAAGGGACCAGCCGAGCAGGCCTGCCAGGAACCAACTCGTTAGGCCGGCGATCCTGCTCAGGCGGGACGCCGCGCGGCGCGGCGCGATTTCCCTAGGTGAGACCCAGCAGCTTCTGGAGCTTCTCGCGATCAAACCCCACCACCGCCTCACCGTCGATGAGAGTCACCGGCGTTGCCCGGAACCCCAGCTTTACGAGTTCCTGGAGAGCAGCCTGATCCGCCCGGATGTCCTTGACGACGAACGGTACGCCCTTTTGAGAAAGAAACTCTTTCTCTCGGTCACAGGCTCCTCACCCTGCCTGCGAATACACCACCACCTGCTTCGCCATAAGAACCTCCCTGGTCGGATCGATGGTCCTGCCGATCCGCTGCGTTCCGCGACACCACCCGAACCATGGAGGCACTATACGAAATTGCAGGGGTTCGGTCAACGAATGCGTGGGCGCGGCGTCGGCGTCGCGGAACTCAACATCCTGATCCCCGCCGCAACCGCTCATTCAAATCTGACCGAGACCTCCACGGGAACGAAGCTCAAGCCCGTGTAGCGGACCGTCGCGGTCGCGCCCGCCTTCGGCGGTAAGAGAGCCGAGAACGAGCCGAGCGACAGAAGGTCGCCGTGCTTCAGAGATTTCCCCTCGGCCTTGAGCGACTTCGCCAGCCAGAGGACGGCGTTGAGGGGATTGTCGAGGACATCGGCCCCCTTGCCGCCGCCCAACCGGGCACCGGTCTGGTCCAGCACGTCGATCTGCATGTCGGCCAGCCGCTTCACGGACTCTTCGGTAGCCGGAAGTCTGACCGATTCGCCCAGCACCCCAAACCGCGCACCAGCGTTGATCGCCAAGAGATTGGGGCCGTCCAATTTCACCTGCGCGTCGAAAACGAGGTCGGGGAGCTCGATGAATGGGCGAAAGACACTGATGCCTTCCAAGGCCTCTAGGGGCGTCTTCGCGGCCATGAGCTTCTCCGCATCCCCCACAACCGCCATCAGGTCAGCCTCATACACGGGCCGGCACCCGTAGGCCGATGGGACCTTCGCCCCGCCCGGCAGGATCATCTTGGCGTACAAC
>Ga0316622_100002981_pt1 | contig 11930 bp, 9 predicted proteins | sample OWC_Aug_OW2_C1_D_FD_207646 | JGI IMG/M metagenome (GOLD analysis project Ga0316622, IMG submission 207646) | Wetland soil microbial communities from Old Woman Creek delta, Ohio, United States - OWC_Aug_OW2_C1_D5_C | ecosystem: Environmental > Terrestrial > Soil > Wetlands | place: USA: Ohio... | reverse complement strand
GCACTGACCTTGGCCGCGCAACAGCATTCGAGGAAGCGCACATGATCATTCGCAGGACTCCCCCGCGGCAGCTCGCGCTCGACGAGCCGATCCGCCACGAAGCCGCGCACAAGCGCCCGGTCACCCGCCGCGACTTCCTCGCGCAGGGCTTCGCGGCGGGCATCGGTACCGTGGTGGCGCCGACCGTGTTCGGGCTGTTCGCCAGCCCGCGCGCGGCCATGGCGGCTTTGTCGCCGGACCTCGAGGCACTGCGCGCGACGTGCGGCATCGAGGTGCTCGGCGCGGGCAAGGTTCCGTTCATCTGCATCGACCTGGCCGGCGGGGCGAACATGGTCGGCTCGAACGTGCTCATGGGCGGGCCGGGCGGCCAGCTGGACTTCCTGAGCACCGCGGGCTACGGCAAGCTCGGCCTGCCGGGCGACATGGTGCCCGGGCTCGTCGACCCGACGACCGGACTGAGCTTCACGAACTCGTCGCTCGGCCTCGCGTTCCACTCCGACAGCGCATTCCTGCGCGGCATCCTCGAGAAGGTGTCGCCGGCCACGGCCGCGAGCATCAACGGTGCCGTGATCGCCGCGCAGTCGGAGAACGATACCGGCAACAACCCCCACAACCCGATGTACGGCATCTACCACGCCGGAGCCGACGGCTCGCTCGCGACGCTCATTGGCTCGCGCGCATCGGATTCGGGCGGCAACTCGATGGCGCCGGTCGGCATGATCGACCTGTCGGTGCGGCCAACCAAGGTCGACCGCGCGACCGACGTGACGGGTCTCGTGGACACCGGCCAGCTCGCCAACCTGCTCAGCGTGGACGACACCGTCGCCGTGATGGAGGCCATCCAGCGCATCAGCCACCGCAAGCTGCAGGTCGTCGACCCGAAGCAGGACTTCCCGGACCCGAAGCGCACGACCGTGAGCCGCAACGAGGTCGTGCGCGAGCTGGTGAACTGCGGCTACGTGAAGGCGGCGGACGTGGTCGATCGCTTCGGCGACCCGACGAGCCTGAACCCGGACCTCGACCCGGACATCGTCGGTCCGTCCGGTATCTTCTCGCAGGCCGAGTACGACGCCGACGCCGAGTTCCGCAAGACCGCGGCGGTCATGAAGATGGTGATCTCCGGCTACGCCGGCGCCGGCACGATCACGATGGGCGGCTACGACTATCACGGCCAGGGCCGCGCGACCGGCGAGGTGCGCGACCTGCGTGCGGGCCGCTGCATGGGCGCGTGTCTCGAGTACGCGTCACGGCGCGGCCTGCCGCTGATGCTGTACGTGTTCTCGGACGGTTCGCTCTCGGCGAGCGGCCAGGTGGACAACTCGCCGGACGGGCGCGGCAAGTTCATGTGGACCAGCGACAACCAGTCCACGGCGGCATCGTTCTTCCTCGTCTACAACCCGCGCGGGCGCCCGCAACTGCTCGACACGGGCCCCGGGGGTTCGGCGCGGCACCAGCAGATCGGCTACTTCACGCCCGACGCGTCGGTGGCACGGGCATCCAGCCCGGCGGCGAACAACGTCAACCTGCTGGTGGAGACCGTCGTGCTCAACTACCTTGCTCTGCACGGCGAGCAGGGCCAGTTCGTGCAGAAGTTCCCGCGCCACGGTCTCGGTATGGCCGCCACGCAGGACAGCCTGATCGCGTTCAACCCGATCGTGAGCGGGCGCATCGGCTGACCGCGGCGCGGCGGCAGCGTGCTAGGCTCGCGCCCCGCATGCCCGCCACGCGACGCAACCCGCCGCTCGAACTCCTGCGTTGCCCGAGCTGTCGTGGCCGTCTGGTGCCGGCCGCGGCGTTCTCGTGCACGACCTGCGGCACTGCCTACCCGGAGGTCGACGGGCTGCCGTGGCTGCTCCCCCAGCCGCAGCTCGCGCTCGGCGCCTGGCAGGCGCAACTGCACGGCTTCCTGGGCGGACTCGAGGCTCAGGCGGCGCGCTATCGCGCTGCGCTCGACGGCGGCGTCACCCGTGCCGGCACGCGCAATCGCCTCAAGCTGCTGTCGGCCGCGTGTGCCGACCACGCGCGGCGGCTGCGCGCGTTGCTGGCACCGCTCGGCTCCACCGCGCCGGCGGCGGCGCCGGAGGTATACGGGGCCCTCGGCATGACGCTGCCGGCCGGGCAGGGCCTGACCAGCTACTACGCCAACCTGCACCGCGACTGGTGCTGGGGCGAGACGGAGAACGAGGCGGCTTACCGCATACTCGACGCGGCGCTCGGTCCCGAGCCGCCCGGGCGCACGCTGCTGCTCGGCGTGGGCGCCGGCCGGCTCGCCTTCGACCTCGCGCTGCGGCGCCGGCCCCGGCCATTGCTGGCCGCCGACATCAACCCGCTGTTCCTCGCCGCCGTGCAGCGGTTGTTCGCGGGCGAGCGGCTCGAGCTCTATGAATTCCCGCTCGCCCCGCGCGACATCGCCAGCCACGCCGTGCTGCGCACGCTGCAGGCGCCGCCCGGCGTGGCCGAGGACTGCCACTTCGTGTTCGCGGACGCCTCGCACGGGCCATTCGCGGCCGGTGCTTTCGACACCGTGGTCACGCCCTGGCTGATCGACGTGCTCGACGAGGACTTCGCGACGTTTGCCGCTCGCGTCAATGGCTGGTTGCGGCCGGGCGGCCGGTGGGTCAACACCGGTTCGCTGGCTTTCGCCGCCGATCAGCCGGCGTACCGTTACGCCCTCGAGGAAGTCGTCGAGCTCTTGGCTGCGGCCGGCTTTGCGGGCGTCGCGCCGAGCGAGGAGCAAGTGCCGTACCTGTGCTCGCCGGCCAGCCGGCACGGCCGGCTCGAGACCGTCGTGACCTTCGCCGCGATCAAGCGCGAGGAGGTGCCCATGCCGCTGCCGCCGCGGCGCCGGCCGGACTGGCTGGAGCACACGGACCGGCCCGTGCCGCTGCTCATGGAACTGCAGGGCCGGCAACTCGAGTTGCGCGTGCTGGCTTACGTCGCATCACTGGTCGACGGCCGTCGCTCCATCCGGGACGTCGCGCGGGTGCTCGTCGAGCAGCGGCTGATGGCGGCGGAGGAGGCGGAGGCCACGGTGCGCGCATTCCTGGCACGACTGCATGACGAGGCGCGGTCGCGCGCGTCGCCCGGGCCGTTGTGAGCGCAGTCGCGCGCCGCTAGTCTTTCGTCATCCCGTGTCCCACCGGAGTCTGCCCGTGTCCGTCCTGCCGCGCCTGCTGCCGTTACTCGCAGTGCTGCTGTCCCCGGTCCTCGCCCGGGCGGAGTGGCACTACCGCGAGGAGGCGATCATGGGGACACGGGTGGCCGTGGAGTTGTGGTCCGAGGACGCCGCGCTCGCGCAGCGCGCCATGGACGAGGTGATCGCCGAGATGCGGCGCACCGACGAACTCATGAGCACCTACAAGCCGGAGAGCCAGCTCTCGCTGGTGAACGCCCACGCCCACGAACGGCCGGTCGAGGTGGATGCGGACATCATCGAGGTCGTGGCACGCGCGCTGGAAATGTCGAGGCTGAGCGGCGGAGCCTTCGACATCACCTACGCGAGCGTCGGCTACCTGTACGACTTCCGCGCGCACCAGCGCCCGAGCGACCAGCAGATCGCCGCGGCGCTGCCGGGCGTGGACTACCGCCAGGTGCAGGTGGACCGGGACGCGCGCACGATCCGGTTCCTGCGCGCCGGGGTACGCATCGATCTCGGCGGCATCGCGAAGGGGTACGCCGTCGACCGCTCCATCGAGCGGCTGCGCGCGCTCGGCATCGAACACGCGATGGTGAACGCCGGCGGCGACACGCGGCTGCTGGGCGACCGACGCGGCAAGCCGTGGGTCGTGGGCATCCGCGATCCGCGGAACGAGGGTCACATGGTGACGCGATTGCCGCTCGAAGATGAGGCGATCTCGACGTCGGGCGACTACGAGCGCTACTTCGAGGAGGACGGGGTGCGCTACCACCACATCCTCGTCCCGGGCACCGGTCGCTCGGCGCGGGGCGTGCGCAGCGCGACGGTGATCGGTGCCGACGCCACGCTGACCGACGCGCTGTCGACCACGGTGTTCGTCCTCGGCGTCGAGCACGGCATGCGGCTCATCACGCAGCTGCCGGGCGTCGAGGCCGTCGTCGTGGACGATCAGGGCCGGATCTACTACTCCGACGGCCTGGCGCAGCCGCAATAGGGATTTGCGGCCGTCGCGTCCGGCAATCTGTGACGCAGTTCCAGCTGCGGAACTCTTCCGCGTGCGTTCGTTGACAGTGCCACCGCGCGCAGACAAGGATTCCAGCGACTGACAAGGGCAAACCCGTCGAAAGGCGGGGACGCAAAGCTTCCGGTCTTCGGGTACCACCCATGACAGCGGGGTTGCCAGCATGGTTTCGAGCGATCACGCCGAGCGCGCCCGGCTCAAGGCGCTTGCCCACACGACTGCGCTAGCCGTTGCCGCGCTGGCCGGCGCGCTGTGCTTTCCTTTGCTGGCCCACGCCGCCCCGGCGCCGGGCGCGGCGGCACCCGATTTCGCACTCAAGGACCTGTCCGGGCGCAACCAGCGCCTGTCCGAGTTCCGCGGCGACGTCGTGGTGTTGACCTTCTGGGCGAGCTACTGCGGCCCGTGCCGCAACGCGCTGCAGTCGGCCGGCGCCGCCGTGGCCGACCGCGAGGGGCCGGCGGTCGCGCTGGGGGTCAGCCTCGACCGCGACGCCGATCGCGCCGCCTCGGTCGTCGGGTCGCTTGGGTTGCGCTTCCCGTCGTTGCTCGATGCCGGGCAGTCCGTTGGCCGCCTCTACGACGTCCAGCACCTGCCGCTCACGCTGCTGATCGATCGCGAGGGGACGGTGCGCCAGACCTGGGCGCGCGAGCCCGTCCCCGCAGAAGTCCTCATCCGACACATCAGGGAGCTCGATCCGTGACAACTACCGTGCCGCGCCGCCTGCCGCGTCGTGCGAGGCAGCTGCTTGCCGCCAGTGCGCTGCTGATCCTGTGCGCGGCGCCATTCGGGACGCGCGCCGACGCGACCGAGGCCGCAGCCGGGCTGCGCACCGTGGACCAGGACGTGCAGGCGCTGAAGAAGGAGCTGGTCGACCTCAATCGTGACCTGTTCCGACTCGAGGAGGAACTGCTGTATCCGGCGAGCACGCAAGTTGCGGTGTTCCTGTCGGTGAACGTCGGCACGTTCTTCGCCCTGGACTCGGTGCAGCTCGAGCTGGATGGCAAGGAGGTCACGAACTACCTCTACACCGAGCGCGAGGTCGCGGCGCTGCACCGCGGTGGCGTGCAGAAGCTCTACCTCGGCAACCTGAAGGCGGGCGAACACGAGCTGGTTGCGGTGTTCACCGGCAAGGGACCTCACGACCGCGACTATCGGCGCGGCACGACCGTGAAGTTCGACAAGACGATCGGCGCCAAGTACGTCGAGCTGCGCATCACCGATCGCGACTCGGCGCTGCAGCCGGAGTTCGACGTGCGGCAGTGGGAATAGGCCGGCGCGGGGCCGACGATGACCCTGACCTTCCCCCGTCGCAGCGCATCGTGGCTGGTCGCGGTCTCGCTGGCGTGCGCCGAACCGACCGCCGCGGCATCGCGTGCCGGCGCGACGGAGGCCGACCTTCCGCCCCCCTCCAGTATTCGCAACCTGGATTACGGCGACGTCCTGTTCCATTTCTTCCAGGACGACTACTTCGGTGCGCTCGTGCGGCTGGAGGTCGCGCAGGAACTCCGCCGGCTCCCGGATCACCCGGACGAGGCGGCGTTGCTGGCCGGCGGCCTGTACCTGTCGCTCGGCATGCACCTCGAGGCGACGCGACGCTTCGAGCAGTTGCTGGCGGGCCCGGTACCGCGATCGGTCGCCGACCGTGCCCTGTTCTACCTGGCGCGCATCCAGTACCAGCGCGAATACCTCGAGCAGGCCGAGCGCAGCCTCGCGCGCATCCAGGGCCCGTTGCCGGGCGACCTCGAAGCGGAACGCCGGCTGCTCGCATCCAACGTGCTGATGGCCCGGGGGCGCTACGGGGCGGCCGCGGCCGCGCTCGAGGGCTGGAGCGACGCGAGCGGGTGGGCGGACTACGCACGCTTCAACCTCGGCGTGGCACTGGTCCGCAGCGGCGAGTCGCCACGCGGCCGCGAACTGCTCGAGGCGGTCGGGACCGCGCAAGCGGGCGACGAGGAACGGCTCGCGCTGCGTGATCGCGCGAACCTCGCGCTCGGCTTCGCGCTGCTGCAGGAGCGCCAGCCGGAAGCGGCCGCGGTGGCCCTGAATCGGGTGCGGCTCGACGGTCCCTTCACGAACCGAGCGCTGCTGGGGCTCGGCTGGGCCGAGTCGGAGGCATCGCGGCCGGAGCGCGCGCTGGTGCCCTGGCTCGAACTGCGCCAGCGTCCGGTGGTGGACGCCGCGGTGCAGGAGTCGCTGCTCGCGGTGCCGTTCGCCTACGCCAGGCTTGCATCCAACGGACAGGCGGCCGAGCAGTATCGGCACGCCGTGTCCGCCTACGCGGCCGAGGCGCGCCGCCTCGACGAGTCGATCACGGCGATCCGGGCCGGAGGGTTCCTCGACGCCGTGCTCGAGGCGGCGCCGGCCGGCCGGGACGGGCCCGGCAGCGTGAGCTGGCTGTGGCAGCTGCAGCGCGCGCCGGACGCGCCGCACACGCGCTACCTGTACCAGCTGCTCGCGTCCCATGGATTCCAGGAGGGCCTGAAGAACTATCGCGACCTGCGCATCATGCAGGACGACCTCGCGCGCTGGTCGAGCTCGCTCGAGGCGTTCGACGAGATGGTGGCCGCGCGCGAGCGCCTCGCCGGGGGCCGTGACGCTCGCAAGTCGGAATTCCTGTCTGCAACCGACCTGGAGGCGCTGCAGCGGCGCCGTGACGCGATCGACGCACGCCTGGACCGCATCGTCACCGAGCGCGACGTCACGGGGCTGGCGACGCCGGTGGAAGCGGCGCAGTGGCAGGCGCTCGGTGCGCTGGCGACGCGCATCGATGCACTGCCCCCGGGTGCGCAGCGGGACGCGCTGGCGGAACGCGCCCGATTGCTGCAGGGCACGCTGCAGTGGCAACTTGACGCGACGTACAAGCTGCGGTTGTCCCGGCAGCATGCCGGGATGCGGATCCTCGACGAGGCGCTGGTCGAGGCGCGTCAGCGCGTCGGGCAGATCGAGCAGGCAAGCCAGCTCGTGCCGCGCAACAACCACGAGTTCGCACGTCGCGTGGACGAGCTGGCGGAGCGCATGGCGCGACTGCAACCGCGGGTCGACGCGGCCGCCGCTGCGCAGGAGCGATTGCTCGCAGGCATCGCCGTTCGCGAGCTCGAGGCCCAGAAGGCCCGCCTCGCGAGCTATGCAACGCAGGCACAGTTCGCGCTCGCGGCCCTTTACGACGGCGCCGCGTCGGGGGGCGCCCGGTGAAGCGGCGCAGCCTGTCACTGTTCGTCGCCTGCTCGATCGCGCTGGCGCCGGCGGCGGACGCCGCGCGCAGGTCGCGGCCGCCGGCGACGCTGTCCGATCTCGCCAATCGCAGCGCGCCCGTCGACCGCAGCGCGGTCGTGACCGCCGACGTCGCCCAGGCAGCCGAAAGCTACCAGGCGTTCCTGCAGATCGACGGCGCCGATGCGGCGCTGCGCGCCCAGGCGCTGCGGCGCCTGGGCGACCTCCGCCTCGCGCAAGCCGAGGCGGCCATCGCGCGCGATGGCGCGGATGCAGGCGACGCGCGCGGGCTCGCGCAGCAGGCGATCGACGCCTACCGCCAGCTGCTGCGCGAGCAGCCGTCGTTCGCTGCGGCCGATGCCGTGCTGTACCAGCTGTCCCGGGCGCTCGATCAGGTCGACGACGGCCCGGGCGCGGTGGCGATGCTCGACCAGCTGGTGGCGCAGTACCCGCGCAGCCCGTACTTCGCGGAGGCGCAGTTCCGCCGCGGCGAGACCTTCTTCAGCGCGCAGCGCTACGCCGATGCAGAACGCGCGTATGGCGCGGTCCTCGCCGGCGGGCGCGGCACCGAGTTCTTCCAGCAGGCGCAGTACAAGTACGCATGGGCGCTCTTCAAGCAGAACCAGGAGGACGCGAGCACCGCGGCATTCCTGGCGCTGCTCGATGCGCTGCTGCTGGAGGAGGGCGCGACACGGCCCTCCGGCCCGCTGTCGCGGCCCGAGCAGGAGCTGGCGGACGACGCGCTGCGCGCACTTGCGATCACCTTCGCGGCGAACGAAGGCCCTGCGACCCTGCAGGCCGCGCTCGATGCGCACGGCGCGACGCCCTACGAGTCCCGGCTGTACGCGGCGCTCGGTGACCTGTTCGTCGAGAAGGAACGCTTCCAGGACGGTGCCGAGGCGTATCGTGCCTTTGCTCGCCGCCAGCCGATGCACCCGCAGGCCCCGTTGCTGCTGCTGCGCGCGACCGAGGCGTACGCCAAGGGCGGGTTCGCCTCGCTCGTGCTCGATGGCAAGCGCCAGCTGGCCGTCGACTACGGCCCGGGCAGCGCGTACTGGAATGCGCACCCGGCCGGGCTCGAGCCGGCGGTCGCGACGGCGGTGCAGGCGAGCCTGCTCGACCTTGCGCGCCACCACCACGCCCTGGCGCAGAAGGGTGGTGCGGCCGCGGAGCGCGACGCGGCGATCGACTGGTACCGCCGCTATCTCGACGGATTCGATGCGGCACCGCAAGCGGCGGGGACGCGCCTGCTGCTGGCCGACCTGCTGTTCGAGGGAAAGAGGTTCGAGGAGGCTGCCGCCGAGTACGAGCGTGCCGCCTACGGGTATGCCGGCAATCCGGACGCCGCACGCGCGGCCTATGCCGCGCTGGTTGCCTACGCCGAGGCGGAGTCGCGCGCGAGCGAGGCCGGCCGCGCGGTGATCTCGGCGCGCGCCATCAACTCGTCGCTGCGCTTCGCGGATACGTTCCCGGAGCATGCCGAGACGCCGGGCGTGCTGACGCGCACGACCAAGGCGCTGTTCGACGCAGGCGATCGCGAGCAGGCCGAATCGATCGCGCAGCGCGTGCTCGCGCTCGGTCCGCGCGCCGACGCGGGACAGCAGCTCGTCGCGTGGACTGTGCTCGCCCACAGCTATTTCGACACGGCGCGCTACGTGGACGCCGAGGTCGCCTACGGGGAGCTGGTCCGCCGCCTGCCGGCGACCGATCCGCTTCACGGCGAGGCGACCGAGCGGCTCGCAGCGTCGGTCTACCGGCAGGCCGAGGCGAAGCAGGCCGCGGGCGACGTGCAGGGCGCAGTGCGCGACTTCCTGCGCGTCGCGTCCGTTGCTCCGTCGTCGCCGACACGGATCGCCGCCGAGTTCGATGCGGCCACGCTGCTCATGGGCGCGAGTGCGTGGAACGACGCGGCCGTGGTGCTCGAACGCTTGCGTCGCGAGAACCCGGGGCACGCGCTCCAGCCGGAGGTCACGCGCAAGCTGGCGGTGGCATACCTCGAAGGCGGCCGGCGTCGCGACGCGGCCGTCGAGTACGAGCGCATCGCCAACACGCCGGCCGAGCCCGCAGAGGCGCGCCGCGCCGCGCGCTGGCAGTCGGCGGAGCTGTTCGAGGCGGCCGCCGACGTGGCGGCGGCACGTCGCGCATACGCTGCGTACGTCACGGAGTTTCCGGCGCCGCTGGCGCCGGCCATGGAGGCACGCCACCAGCTCGCGCACCTCGCCCGCGTGGCGGGCGATTCCCGCGACCGCGAGCACTGGCTGGGCGAGCTGGTCGCGGCGGACGCGACGGCCGGAGCAGGGCGCACCGACCGCAGCCGGTATCTCGCGGCCGAGGCAGCGCTGGAGCTGGCAGGGCCGCTCGACGCCGCGGCGCGCGCGGTCCCGCTGGTCGTTCCGCTCGACCGATCGCTGCTCGCCCGCAAGAAGGCGCTCGAGGCGGCGCTTGCCGGCTACGGCAAGGCGGCGGACTACGCGGTGGCCCCGGTCACCACGGCCGCGAGCTTTGCAATGGCCGACCTCTACCGTGATTTCGGCCGGGCGCTGCTCGAATCGGAGCGACCCCGCAACCTGTCACCCGAGGAACTCGAGCAATACGACCTGCTGCTCGAGGAGCAGGCCTTCCCGTTCGAGGAGAAGGCGATCGCGATCCACGAACGGAACGCGCGCCTCGCCGCGGAAGGTACCTACGACCGGTGGGTGCGAGCCAGCTACGCCGAGCTGGCCCGCCTGAAGCCCGGCCGCTATGCGCGGACGGAACGCGACGCCGGACTCGACGGCAAGGGCCTGGTCGCGGCCGGCGACGCGGCAGCGACCGTCCTCGAGGCGGACTCGCTCGGCGCAGCACTGCAGAACCAGCTGGGCATCGCCTATCGCAAGGCCGGCCGCTTCGCCGATGCGAGGGCCGCCTACGAGCGCGCCGTCGCCCAGGATCCGGCATTTGCGGACGCCCACTGCAACCTCGGCATCCTTCTCGATCTCTACCTCGACGACCCGGCCGCCGCGCTGCCTCACTACGAGCGCGCGCAGCTGCTCTCGGCCGAGCCCGACACCCGGGTGGCTGCCTGGGTCGCGGAGCTGCGGACGCGGCTCGGGCTCGTGCAACGCACCGCGGAGACCAGGCCATGACACGCATCGTCGCGCTGGCGGCCCTGTCGCTGGCGCTGCTCGCCCTTGCGGCCCACGCCGCGGACCCACCGGCCACTGCGACGCCCGCCACGCTCGGCAAGGCGGCTCCCCAGTCGCGCGAGCGCGCGGTCGACCGGCTGCAGCTCGATGCGACCGCCATCACCGGCAACCGGGAACTGCCAAAGGTGATGAGCATCGTGCCCTGGAAGGCAGCCGAGCCGCCCACCGGTCCCGACCGTCCCATGGGCAGCCTGATCGAGGAGGTGCTCTCGCCGCTGGATCGTGACGAATTCCGGCGCGAGATCACGTATTTCGGCGACCTGACGCCGCAAAGTGCCGACCGTTCGTCCCCCGGAGTGAAGCAACCATGAACGCCTTCGACATGATCGTGAACTTCTTCAAGCAGGGTGGGGCGTTCCTCTACCCCATCGCCGCGGTCTTCGCGGTCGGCCTCGGCTTCGCGGTCGAGCGCTTCATCTACCTGACCCGCGTCGCGAGCGCGAACCGCCGCCTGTGGGAGCAGCTCGCCCCGCTGTTCAAGGCCGGCAACTTCCGCAAGGCCATGGAGATCGCGGAGAAGAGCGAGTCCGCGCTTTCCACGATCATGCGCTACGGCATCTCGCGCGTGGCCACGGCGCGTCGCAAGGAGGACATCGAGAAAGCGATGGAGGAGAGCCTGATCGAGGTGATCCCGGCGCTCGAGAAGCGCACCCACTACCTCGCGACGCTCGCCAACATCGGCATGCTGATGGGCCTGCTCGGCACGGTGATCGGCCTCATCAACGCGTTCGCCGCAGTGGCCGCCGTCAACCCGGCGGAGAAGGCCGCGATGCTGTCGGCGAGCATCTCCGTGGCGATGAACAACACCGCGCTCGGCCTCGGTCTCGCGATCACCCTGCTGCTGTGCCACATGTACCTCGAGACCAAGACCACGGAACTGGTCGACAGCCTCGAGGTCGCCTCGCTCAAGTTCCTCAACAGCATCTCGGAGCGACGCGAGGCGGTCGCCGAGCCGTCCGACGTGGTCGCGGCCGCGCGCGCGACCGAAAGGATCCTGGGAGCCGCGCGCGCATGAGACGCTCGAAGCTCGCCCGCCGGCAGCTGCGCAACCACGCGCGCTATCGCGGCCGCAACGACCTGAACATCGTGCCGATGCTGGACGTGATGGTGATCCTCGCGTTCTTCCTGATCTTCACGGCCGTGTTCTCGCGGACCAGCATCCTGGAGGTGCACCTGCCCGGTCCGGGGGCGCAGGCTGCACCGCAGGTGGCGTCGCTCGAGCTCGAGGTGATCGTGCGGCAGGACGGGCTCGAGGTCGCGGACCGCAACGTGGGCGTGCTCGAGAGGGTGCCGGCGACGGCCACCGGCCAGGACGTCGTGCGCCTGTCGGCCTACCTGGCCGGCGTCAAGGACCGCTTTCCCGACAAGACCAGCGCCA